>Ga0116196_1000027_pt1 | contig 68441 bp, 52 predicted proteins | sample ZodSprso05mmetaG_FD_97002 | JGI IMG/M metagenome (GOLD analysis project Ga0116196, IMG submission 97002) | Hot spring sediment microbial communities from Zodletone spring, Oklahoma to study Microbial Dark Matter (Phase II) - Zodletone Spring... ... | reverse complement strand
CCGGATTGTTCCCCGGAGCACGCTGTCAATCTCATCCTCCCGGACCAGTCCCTTCTCCAGCGCTTCCATCAGGGCAGGCCTGTAGTGGTCCAGGAACATGTTGATACCAGCCCGGATACATCCTGCTGCAGCTTCCGTCAGGTCCGGGTAATAATGATGACTGTCCACCAGCCGGGCAAACCCGCCCCCGTCGGTACAGATGATCCCGTTTTGATCCCACTCCTCCACGGTCACTTCCTTCAGGACCGGATGCACCGTACACGGGATCCCGTTATACTTGTTGTAGGCGGCCATATATGCGCGGGAACCGCCCACGGTGATCCCCTTATAAAAGGCGTACCCGTAATATTCCCGGAAAAGCCTTTCATCGAAATCCGATGAATTGATCAACCGGTTGTTCTCGTTGCTGTTGGCCAAAAAGTGCTTCATCAGGGAAGCTGTTTTCCAGTATCGCGGATGGCCGCCCTGAAGCCCCTTCACGTAGGCGGTGGTCATGACTCCCGCCAGGTACGCATCCTCTCCGTAACATTCCTCGGTACGGCCCCAGCGGATATCCCTGCCCAGGTCCGCATTGGGTGCCAAAACGATCAGCCCCGCACTTCTGTAATCCGGGTTCTGGGTCAGGTAGCGGGTTTCATAGGCTTCCCAGGCGGCAAGTTCTTCATGCAGCTGCGGATCCCACGTCTGGGCCAGACCGATGGCCTGCGGAAAGGTGGTCGTGGGTGCCTCCCCCTTTCCCTTTACCGCCCAGTTGGCCGGTCCGCTCAGTGCCAGCCCGTGGAGTCCCTCCACCAGTCGCGTTCCTTTCACCCCCAGCCTCGCGATGCCGGGAAGCCGGGAAGAAAGATGACCCACCTTCTCATCCAGGGTCATCAGCGAGATCAGGTTATCGATGCGCTCATCGTCGGTAAGCGATGTATCCCGGAAAGGATAGGATTGTGCCGTAGCCTGGCCTGCCCAGGAACAGATGACGGCCAGCAGCAGGAGAAGGAAAATCTTTTTATGTGTCATGCTCATTTAAAATTTATCCAGTCAATTTCGACACCGTTCCCTTCACCGAGCAGGGTGACCAGGTGATGGATACCGGAGGGCACTTCCAGCAGGTTGGAATGGACCACGCTCCAGTCAGGATAGGCAGGGATTTCCACCCGGGCAATCACGGGACCGTCCGCCGAACCGGACCTGATCTCCACCGTTCCCCCCTTTTCTGATGAGGCCTTTATTTGCACTGTCTGCATCTCCTGATCCCCAAAGTCCACTGTATTGTAGCGGGTCCATGCACCCTTTTCTCCCAGGATGGTTTTCCAGCCCCGGAAGGTATCGAGAGAATCCAGAAATCCGATGGATACCCCATGATCACCGGTGGCACTGTACCGGTCGATCTGGATCATGCCGCCTGCATGGGTGACGCCCACACCCCGCAGGGTGGGTGTTACTTTCCTGATGGTCCCATCCCCGTTGAAAAAAAGGCTGTCCGCCCGGATCGACCTGGCTTTGTCGAATTTTGGAGATAAATCGTTGTGATGGTAAAACAGATACCACTGGTCCTTCAATTCGATGATGGAGTGGTGGTTGGTCCAGCAGCCGGTCGGCGATTCATCCATGATCACCCCGGCAAACCTGAATGGTCCCGCCGGGTTGTCTCCGATTGCGTATTCAAGTCTTTCGGTTTTGTTCGCCACATGGGGATAGGTCATGTAATAAATGCCGTTCCGCTCGAACAGATAAGGTCCCTCTTTCAGACCGGCATCGGGAAGGTCTTTCACCACCTGCGGCTCGGAAGCCAGTTCCAGCATGTTCTCCTTCAGTTTTGCCACATAGATATTGCCCATGGACCAGTATAAATAAGCCTGCCCGTCCTGATCGATGAACAGATTGGGATCGATCCCCCTTACATTTTGAATGGGTTCAGGTTGAGGAATGTACGGCCCTTCCGGATGATCCGCAACAGCGACCCCGATGCCAAAACCCCTTCTCATTCCGGTGTCTCTGGAGTTTGCAGGAAAATAGAAATAATATTTCCCGTTCCTGGCAATACAGTCGGGTGCCCACATGCTGTAGGAGTCCGGATTCACCCAGTCCACATCATACTGGCTCACAATGACACCATGGTCCTGCCATTCAGTCAGGTTTGCAGAAGAGAAAACGTGGTAGTCTTCCATACAGAACCAGCCGGGTCGCCCGCGGTTTTCATTCGCCAGAATATCATGGGAGGGATAAACATACACTTTCCCCTCAAAAACCCGGGCGGAAGGGTCTGCCGTATACTGGTCCATAATAAGGGGATTCTGAGCAGATAGCTGACCAATGCCCGCCAAAAGCCAGCAGCTGATCAGGGAAAGGCCATAAATAATTCTTTTCATCATCAGAACATTTTTGTGGAAAAAATGGTTATTAACTACGCTATCTTAAATCAGGGAATAAGATAATCAAAACCCGGCGTTTTTGGCGAAGAGGGTGAGTCATTATCGGAAAAAATCATGCCTTTTGAAAATGAATTGCAGAAACTGGGTACCTGGACAAGCGAATTCACAGACTGGGTGATCCTGTGACACCTGTAAAGAGGTCCTGAAAGAATTGGGGCGTTTGCGATCCCGGAAAAACACAAAATTGGATCTTTTACAGGGGAAAACTCTGCAGGTTTTTCTGAATAAATACATTATATACACGAAGTCCGCGATTGACGCAATCGATGATGATTCCTTTGTCCAGCAGGGCTTTGATCGCCCTCGCAACAGAACTGGGTGTGGAGAGGTGATACTTGTGTATGAATTCTTTTGACTGGGGTGCGCTTACAAATTCTTCCTTCGCCACCGCAACGAGTGTTTGCCATTGAAGTCTGGGGAGCAGGAACTCCTGTTCCCGGGCCATGGATTTGTGATCTTCAAGAATTCCTGACCATACCTGCCGGTACACTTCGAAGTCAATTGTATTTACTGATTCACTGTAAACACGCGACAGGACCATCTGGGTGAATCCGGTATGACAGTAGGTTTCCTCAAGGATCTTACGAATAACTTCAGGATCAAAATTCTTGTGATGTCTCTCAAGGATTGAATGCACTTCATTGGCATACAGGTCCTGATCTATTTCATGCAGCTCCATCATTTGCGTGGACTGGAAAAAAGGCCGGTTTGCATCGGTAAAGATCTCATTCATGAGGCTCTTTTTACTTCCGGAGAAAATAAAGGTGATCGCTGGGAATTCCTGCATGATCGTTCTGATGGTGGCTTCCGCAATCTCTTCTTCATAACCTGCCACTTCCTGGAATTCATCAAATGCAATGACAACCTTTTTTTTCGATTTTTCAAGCTGCTTAAATAATTCCGGTAAGCTTTTTAATACCATATTTCTATCGGTCATACTGAAATTTACCTGGGGGCTCCCTGTGATTGGATCAAAAGAAATGGAAGCACCGAGACCGCCCAGGATCTTATTAAACACTCCCTGATGCAAAGCTTTCCGGTCGTAGAATACCTCGGTGGTCTTCCGAATTAGATGCGTGATATTCCTGGTCGCGAAAAGATCAATAAAAAGGGGTTGATACCTTTTTTTATCAAGTTTGGCAAAAACATGACTGAGAAGCATTGTTTTTCCAAGTCTTCGGTGTGAAAAAAGGGTCAGATTCCGGTCGTTCTCTATTGCTTCGGTGAGTATATCCGTTTCCTTGATTCTGTCAATGAAATACTCAGGACCGATGTATGATTTTGTGAGAAATGGGTTCATGTTACAACATGTTATAACACATTATATGCCATAAATATAGTACATAAATGCGTTATAAAAAAATAAATATATGCGTTACGCAAACGCGATTAAACTTTCTGGTTGGCCGGGGACAGGTATTTCACGTACACGATTTTGTCATCGCCCCGGTCGTAGAAATCCTCGAACCGGGCCTTGACCCGGTAGCTGTTCTTCTCATAGAAGGCCCGGGTGGGGGTGTACAGCGGTTTGGAGGAAGTTTCCACGTAGATGCCGGTCCCTCCCAGGATGCGGATCACCGATTCGGTCTCCTCCAGGAGCCTCCGGCCGATCCCCCGGTTCATATGATCCCTGTGGGTGGCGATCCAGTAAAGGTCGAAACTGTGCAGGGTACAGGGTATCAGCCCGAAGCAGCTGTATCCCACGGTTTGGCTGCCTGCCTGGGCGAAGATAAACTCATACCCGCTTTCGGCTCCTTTATCCAGGCGTTCCCGGACCAGTTCCACGGCAACTGTCACCTCGTCTTCCCGGAAGAAACCGGTGGAGCGGACAATCTCTTCCACAATGGCCGGGTCGCCTGTCCGTACCTCACTCCTGAGCCCGATGACGCCTGCCTGCTTCCCGTGTTTTTCCGTATTCATGCTTGTAGCATTGTATCCGTAATGATCCGCCCGATCATGGAATCGTAGTCCACTCCTCCATGCGCACACGCGGCCACAAATCCCGCATCCGGCGAGATACACGGATTGGCGTTCACCTCCAGCACGAAGGGATTCTGATTCCTGTCCACCCGGAAATCCACCCTGGCGTAACCCTTCATTTCAAACACCCCCCAGCACTCCAGACTGATCTCCTTCAAACGGGACAAAAGTTCACTGTCCTTTTCCGGCAGATCAAAGCTCCGGATGGTCTTTGCATATTCAAAAGAGCCTTCGTCCCATTTGGAGGCGAAATTGAGGATCCGGGGCTTGTCCTCCGGATAATCCACATACCGCATCTCTGCCACCGGCATCACTTCCGGTCCGCCGCGCCCCGCCAGCAGCGTGATATTGAATTCCCTGCCGTCAATGTATTCCTCCAGGAAATAATCCCTGAACTTATGGTCCCCCGAAAATCCTTCAAAATCGAATGTCCCGCCCTCCACCACCGATGCATCGGTGATCCCGGCGGAACCGTCTTCCCAGATGGGTTTCAGGATATATTTTATTCCGGTTTCGGGCCGCTTATCCCAATTCCCGGGCAGGATCCAGTCCGGCGTGGGGATCCCCTGTTGCCGGAGGATGGATTTGGTGCGCACTTTGTCTGTTGTGATCATCAGGGCATAGGCGGGTGAGCCGGTGAACGGGATTCCGCAGGTTTCCAGCAGCCAGGCGGGCAGATGGATCAGGGAGCCCTTGCCTGCCATGCTCTCCACCAGGTTGAAGACCAGGTCGGGGGACCTGGTTTCCAGGAGGACCCGGATGTATTCCAGGTTCAGTCCGCAGTAAGCCCTGGAATGGCTGTGTCCTAGATTTTCAAGCGCCTTTTCAACCGCTTCGGCCTGGACAAGTACATCCAGTTCGTCCCCGGAAGGCTTGTCAGTGAGCGTATTGATCAACAGGAGTACCTGTTTCATGCACGGTTTGTTTGAGTTTCAGGACTGCCGAATCCATGATCATTTTCATCAGCTCCCTGTAGCCGGTACCGTGAAGTTTGGCCAGAATGGGAAGGTCCGAGTGCTCGGGGTGCAGTCCCGCCAGGGGATTGACTTCCAGGAAATATGCCTTTCCGTCTTCGTCAAAGCGGATATCCACCCTTCCGGCATCCTCACACCGCAGGGTCTTCCAGACTTTCAGGGCCATATCCGCACACACTTCAACTGCCGCCGGATCCGTCAGGCTGTAGATGATCCGCTCCTCACACTCCTCCTTGTTCACATAGGAATATACTCCCTCTTCCGCATTGTCCTTCAGGATGATCTCGATCACCCCCACGCACCTGGCCCGGTCGCCTGTCCCCACGATCCCCGCGGTGAACTCCCTTCCGCCCAGGTAGGTCTCCACCAGCACGGGCTGGTTGTATCTGGAAAGAAGAAGCCTGCAAACTTCATATAACTGTTCCTGGTCACGGATGACCGACCGGGGATCGATCCCCTTGCCGGTTCCCTCGGCCAGTGGTTTTACAAAGAGCGGGCAGGGGAGATCGATTTTCGCAATGTCCCGGGGATGGTACACCACCCGGTGCTCCGGGGTGGCGATCCCGGCATCTTTCACGATCACCTTGGTCATCGCCTTGTCCAGGGTAAGCGCCAGGATCAGGGGACCGGAAAACACATAGGGGATCCGGTAGGCGTCCAGCAGTGCGGGCACCTGGGCTTCCCTTCCCGCACCGTAGAGTCCCTCTGCAATATTGAATACCATATCCCAGCGGTCGCCCCGCTCCAGGCGGCGCACCAGGTTCCAGATGTGACCGATCCGGTCGGTCCGGTAACCCAGGCTCTCCAGGGTGGTTTCAATGGCCACGATGGTCCCTTCCCGGTCAAATTCGGCCGTCTCCTCTTCCGTAAAGCCCATGGCCAGGTACTCGTCCCTCAGGTCATAGGTGAGCCCGATGGTAGTCGACTGTTTATTTCTCCGCTGTTTCATTCCCGCTGTTCTTTTTTGCTTTATTGATTGAAAAATACCGTGTGAAAGCCCTGGAAAAATTTCCTGGCATTCACGCCCAGCACCCTGTTCTTATAACCGCCTTCCTGTACAAACAGTGTCGGGAACCTGTATTTCCCGATGATCTGTCCATTCAGGCTGAAATCCGACGCGGTCAGGCTCCAGGTGCCCGTTGGATCTCCCCTGGATGTATCCAGACCCAGGGGCACCACCAGGAAATCCGGTTTGAACCTTCGGATCCGCTCCATGGCCCGGCCAAGTACCGTCCTGTAAAGTTCACCGGTAAGCTGTTCCTTCATGGGATAGTTCACATTGAACCCCAGGCCTTCACCCTCTCCTTTTTCTTCGGAGTAACCGCTGAAATAGGGATAGGCAAAGGAGGGATGCCCGTGAATGGATATGGTCAGCACATCCTTTCGATGGTAAAATATATCCTGCTGGCCGTTGCCGTGGTGGTAATCCACGTCCAGCATGGCAACCCTTCCGTAATGGGACAGGTAATGAGCGGCAATGGCTGCCGAGTTGAAGTAGCAGAATCCTCCGAAGACTTTCCTTTCGGCATGGTGACCGGGGGGGCGGACCAGGGCATATACCGCACGGCCCCCTCCCAGGAGATATTCGGCGCCGGTCATTGCACAATCCACAGCTCTTCTGGCAGCCAGGTATGCATTGCTGTTCAGCGGGGTGAAGGTATCGATGCAGTAATAACCGGCCAGCACAGAATCGTCCGACGGGGCCCTGTCGCTGTTTCTGACGGGGAACACATAGGGGTAGATGGATTTTCCGGCTGGCAAGTCAGCGCACACCCTCTTGAAATACTGGATGTATTTCGCGTCATGTACCGCCTGGATATGTTTTTCCGAAAATGTTCGGACGGACAATTCCCTGAAGAGGCCGGAGGCATTCAGTTCTGCTGCGATGGTGGAAATCCTGACCGGGGATTCCACATAACCCCTGTCGCGGACATGGTGGATGGAATGGCGGTCGTTGATGGTCAGACGGATCAGGTCCGGGCCGGGTTGAGCGGCTGCCCCGGTTCCGGGTGATTTCCTCGGTTTTGTATACCTGGGTTCCCTGAGTTTCACAGGGTCATCCTGGATGGACCGGACCACATCATCCATATAATCCGCCGTCACAATGTCCTCATATTTCCGCTGCAGGATCGCCCTCACGATCTTCCTGGCGGTCTTTTTACCCACAGGCGGCTGTCCCAGGAAATCACACACGAGGTATGGCGGACACGCATCTTTGTCAGGATTCACAGGAGTCTCATACCTGGTATTGATCAGCGGGAATGCACCGAAGCGCTCATAGAACTTCAGTCTGGCTTTGTTTTCCTCGATCAGCGCTGCATTGCGACAGACGGATGGGTCATCGGACAGACATTCAAAAAAGAGGCCGACCGATTTGAGCTTCAGGGCCTCTTCCCTGGCGCTCTCATACAGCGAGCTTCCGATCCCCCCCGATTTTACCTCCTTCCGGGTGGCGATGAAATCGAGGTAACTGAAGTGTAGGTCAGGCGCGTGGTACATCAGGGAGAAACCCCGGACGGTGCCGTTCCTGTTTTCGGAAACCAGCAGGGAGGTGCGAAACCTGTATTTGAGGGGATCAGTAAGCTGTTCGGGTATGTTTTCGATGTATTTTTCCCTCACATCGGGGAACCGGCTCCTGAGGATCTCCTGGACCTGCTCGATGGCACTCCTGTCAGAGGGTAGCGTGGCATCCTGGATGCGCCTGATGATGATCATCCTTCCTATCTGTTAGAACAGGTCCAGGGGTTCTTTGTACAGGTATTGTTTCCCCTCATAGTTCGTGAGCAGGTAACCCTCTTCATTTCTTTCCGCCACGTAATCGGGCAGCAGCGGGATCTTTCCTCCTCCTCCCGGGGCATCGATCACGAAATGGGGGATGGCATACCCCGAGGTGAATCCGCGAAGCCCCCTGATGATATCCAGACCCCTGGATACCGGTGTCCTGAAATGGGAGGACCCCGGAATGGGGTCACACTGGTAGAGGTAATAGGGTTTTACCCTGATCTTCAGCAGCTTCTGGGCCAGGTTCTTGTAGGTTTCCACTGTATCATTGATCCCTTTCAGCAGCACAGTCTGGCTGCCAAGCGGGATTCCCGCATCGGCCAGCCGGTTGCAGGCAAAGGATGCTTCGGGAGTGATCTCATCGGGATGGGTGAAATGAATGCTCATCAGCAGCGGATGGTAATTTCTGAGCATTTTTGTCAGTCCGGGAGTAATTCGCTGGGGGAGGACCACGGGAACCTTGGTGCCGATCCGGATGATCTCAACGTGGGGGATGAGCCTCAGCCTGGAAAGCAGGTATTCCAGCCTGCTGTCGGACATGGTCAGCGGATCCCCGCCGGATAAGAGTACATCACGGATCCCCGGGTGACTCCGGATATAATGCAGCGCTGCGTCCCAAACACTCAGGCTGGTGTGGACCTTGTCCTTTTTTGATACCATATGTGAACGGGTGCAGTACCTGCAATAAGCCGCACATACACCGGTTGTCAGAAACAGGACCCGGTCAGGATACCTGTGAACCAGCTGGGGAACCGGACTCTGATTTTCCTCGCCCAGGGGGTCGGCCTGTTCTTCTGGGGTGATAAGCAATTCCTGTACCACGGGGATCATGGTCCGCCGTATGGGCTGCAACGGGTTTTCAGGATCAATCAGGCTCGCATAATAGGGAGTGATCCGCAGGGGCAGGCGGTGCTTCATAAGCGCCGCCTGAATCTCCTGGCCGGACAGGCTGAAAAATCTTCCCAGCTGTTCCCAGGTTGTGATGCTGTTTGTTAACTGCCATTGCCAGCTGTTCCATTTACTCACGGGAATATCCGGATAATACTGCTCCCTGAACCGCGATGATCTCTCGCTGTGGGGAGGAGTAAGGACATCTCCGTTTTTTCTGTGATTGTGCTGGGGAATGGCTCCGGAGGGAAGAAGGTCCGGGGGCTCTGTCTCATTTTCCTCGTACACCGACGAGGTCAATGACAACGACCGAGGCGATTTCATTTCTCTATGAAACTGCGGTATTTAAAGTGATTCGCTTTTTATATAAAAATTGGTTCAAAGAATGATGCAATGCTATGCTATTTTTTAATATGATAATCACTGATGCATACTTTATTTATTCACTTTGACGAAAAAAAATTGAAAAGTCACATTTTTTTTCTGAACATGCATTGAACAATGAAATATCACGTTGATTTACAGGATCCTGGGATCAATCCTGTCCGGACTTAAAGCGCGACAGCAGGTCCCTGACCATGTCCACGCTTTCAATATAATAGGATGCTTTCGTGGTCCTGGCGCCTACTTTGATGGTATAGGCATTCTCCGGCATGGCATCGAAGGTATATTCATCGGTCCAGTCATCTCCCACCGCAAAGATGAAATCATAGGTGTTTGTGCCCATCTTCTGCAGCGCTGCCCTTCCCTTGTTGATCCCCGCGTATTTGATCTCCAGTACTTTATCTCCATCCATCACCTCCAGGTGCAGGTTGGAGGTGAGTGTCCGGAGTTCATCCTTCAGTTCCCAGGCCCTTTGCATCCCCAGGTCCGGGTCTGCATCTCTGTAATGCCAGACCAGGGAGAAGTTCTTATGCTCTATAAAACTCCTGGGTGTTTGATCCACATAATATTCCAGCAGGGGCTGAACCGACTCCTTCCATGCGTTATCGATCTGCTCCATCATGTGCCACTCACCTCCCGGTTCACGCAACCAGACTCCGTGCTCCGCGATAAAATGAATATTCCAGCCGTTATCAAACCACCTTCCCAGGGTCTCCTTATCCCTTCCGCTGATGATCACCACCGTATTTTTCTCATCCCGGGTCAGATCTTCGAGGATCGCATAAAGCGCTTTATCCGGTTTAGCATCTTCGGGATTCTTGACAAACCAGGAGAGGGTTCCGTCATAATCCAAAAAGAGGATGCGTTTTGTTGCTTCCATGTATGCGCCAACAATCTGCCGCATGTGTGTGATGTTGATCTTCCTGGTAAGTGAAACCTCCTGCAATTCCTTGACGCCTTCCAGGCTGTTTACGAATTCGTGGGCCCACCGTTCCACCGTATAGCGCTCCAGCCGCTGCATCATCACCCGGTTCCGGCGTACCTGCTCTTCCCCTGGCATCTCGATAGCTGTCTTAATGGCCTCCGCTATGGCATCCAGGTTGTTGGGATTGACCAGGATGGCTTCATGCAGTTCCTTGGAAGCTCCGGCCAGTTCGCTCAGAATAAGCACTCCCCTGCCATCGTGCCGGGAAGCAACAAACTCTTTGGCAACCAGGTTCATCCCGTCGCGCAGTGGCAGGATCAGGGCGATGTCCGACAGGGAATAGAGATCAATGCGCTCATCCATGGTGAATACCTGGTTCAGGTACCTGACCGGGGTCCAGTTGATGGTCCCGTAATTCCCGTTGATCCTTCCCACCAGTTCATCCACCTTGCTCTTCAGGTTGAAGAAGGATTCACTGGTTTCTCCCGAGGGGATGGCCTGTACGATCATGCTCACTTTTCCCAGGTAATCGGGATTGGTTTGCAGGAACCTTTCAAATGCCCTGAGCCTTTGAGGGATGCCCTTTGTATAGTCCAGCTTGTCGATGGAAAGGATCAGCTTTTCCAGGTTTCCGGATCTTTTGAATATTTCCATTTCTTCCTTGATCCGGGAAGGAGAGGCTTCGTCACTGTGAAGCATGAGGGTCTTTTTCCTGAAACGTTCGTAATTGATCCCCTTGGGGAAAACATCCACCTTCATGGTCCTTTCCCCCATGGTGATCCGGTTGAAAATGGAATCGACCCCGGTCAGCCGCCTCACCGAACTCATAAAATGCCTGACATGGTCATAGGTCTGAAAACCGATCAGATCGGCTCCGAGCATTCCCTCGATGACTTCCTGGCACCAGGGAAGCAGCCTGAACAATTCGAAGGAAGGAAAGGGCACATGAATGAACAGTCCGATGGATATACCCGGTTTCTGCTCCCTGATCATCTGCGGCACAAGCATCAGGTGATAGTCATGGATCCACAGGATATCACCGTCATTAACCAGCTGAAGGATCTTTTCCGCAAAGAGCCTGTTGATTTTCACATAGGCTTTCCAGGAATCCTCGTTGTACACCACATTTTCCGTAAAGTAATGAAACAGGGGCCACAGGGTGTTCCGGGCGAATCCATGCAGGTACAGGTTATGGTCACGGACCGCAGGGAAAAGCGGCACACAGTTGAACCGGTCCAGTTTGCTCTCCAGCAGTTCGATTTCCCCGGGGGTGAATTCATGGTTTTCCAGCCCTGTCATTCCCACCCACCTCGGAAAGTTAGTTTCATAGAAATTTTGCAAACCCGAAATGGTCTGTTCGTCTGATTTTTCAATAACATATTCTCCATCCCGCGGAGTGATATGTACCGGAAGCAGATTGGACGCTAAAATGAGCCTTTTCATGGGTTTGATCTTTTCTCTCCGATAATTTGAAAGCTTTTGGATAATTAATTACCTTGAAAACGATTAAACTCTTAATGTACGCAAAATGGCTTTTCAACCCAAATTCGATGCGGTTATTTTTGACCTGGACGGAGTGATTACCAGGACTGCCCTGGTCCATGCCGCCGCATGGAAAAAGATGTTTGATGACTATCTGAAATCAAGGGAGGAAAGGTTTGCGGAGCCATTTCGGGAATTCACCCATTCGGGTGATTACCTTCCCTATGTGGATGGGAAACCCAGGTACAAAGGAGTTGCCTCTTTCCTGGAATCAAGGGGAATTGAGATCCCGGAGGGAGCACCGGAAGATGATCCCGCAGAGGAAACCATATGCGGGCTGGGGAACAGGAAAAACATGATGTTCAACCAGGTGCTGGAGGAAAGTGGGGTGGAGGTATACGAGACCTCCGTATCCCTGATCCGCGCTTTGAAAGCAGCAGGCGTCCGGATCGGTGTGGCTTCTTCCAGCATGAATTGCAGGCCGGTTCTGGAAAAGGCAGGGCTTGAATATCTGTTCGAGACCCGTGTGGACGGCGTCGTATCTGCAGAGATCGGTCTGAAGGGGAAACCTGAACCCGATATCTTCACCACCGCCTGTGACAGGCTTGGTGTGGAATACCACCGGTCGGTTGTGGTGGAGGATGCAGTCTCCGGTGTACAGGCCGGGAAGAAGGGAAATTTCGGACTGGTACTGGGCGTGGCCAGGGAAGATAATATCAGGGAGTTACTGGTTGGCGGGGGTGATATCGTGGTGGAAGACCTGGGAGAGATCAGCCTGGAAGAGATCAACAACTGGTTTGAAAAGGGAATTCATGAAGATGGGTGGCGGCTCCGGTATTACGATTACCAGCCTGCCGGGGAACGGTCCAGGGAAGCATTGCTCGCGGTGGGGAACGGTTATTTCGGCACGAGGGGGGCTCCGGAGGAAAGCCGGGCCGGGAAGGTCAATTACCCGGGCACGTACATTACAGGCCTTTATAACAGGCTGGTTTCCAGGGTGGCGGACAGGGACATCGAGAATGAGGATTTTGTGAACGCAACCAACTGGCTGCCGGTCACCTTCCGGGTGGAGGACGGCCCCTGGTTGGACACAGACGCAGCATCGCCCTTCAGAATCAAAAGCATCACGCGGACCCTGCACTTCCATCAGGGGGTGCTGGCCAGGGAGATGGTGGTTGAAGATAACAGGGGCAGGATAACAAAGATCAGCTCTTCACGGTTTGCCAGCATGTCAGACCCGCACAAAGCGGCCATCCGTTATACCGTCACACCGTGTAATTATGAGGGAAAGATCGAGATCAGGTCAGAGATAAGGGGAGATCACCGGAATGCAGGTGTGGAACGTTATGACGATCTCAACCAGGAACACCTCGCTCCGGTTTCGGAGGAAGTGTCGGAGGACCGAGTGAAACTGCTTGTGAAGACAACCCGGTCAAATATCATGATCGCCACGTGTGCGAGGAACCGGATATTCCACAACGAACATCACCTCGTCAAACAGACCGGGCATACAGGAAGGGGCCTTGTCGGACACATCTTTGAATTGCAGGGAAGCAAAAACTGCGGGATCGTGCTTGAAAAGCTGATCTCCATTTACACCTCCAGGGATCCGGGCGTGGAAGATCCCCTGGCACGAGCCTCGGCTACCGTGGAAAGCATGACGGACTATGACGGTGAAATGAAAAGTTCTGAACGGAGCTGGAGGGAGATCTGGGACAGGATCGATGTGGAGATCGGAGGCGACCGGGAGGCACAGCGTCTGGTGCGGTTACATCTATTCCACATGATGGTTACCGCTTCGCCCCACCATGCGGGACTGGATTCCGGGATACCGCCCAGGGGATTGCACGGGGAGGCATACCGCGGACATATTTTCTGGGATGAGCTTTACATGTTGCCGCTCTATAACATTCATTTCCCGGAGGTCACCCGGTCGGTGCTGATGTACCGTTACCGCAGACTGGATGCAGCAAGGGCCTACGCAAAGGAGCACGGGTACGAGGGGGCCATGTTCCCGTGGCAGAGCGGGAGCGACGGACGGGAGGAGACCCAGGTGATCCACCTGAACCCCCTGTCGGGCGAGTGGGGAGACGATTACAGCTCTCTTCAGCGCCACATTTCCCTGGCCATTGCCTTTAACCTGTGCAAATATTATCAAGCCACGGACGATCTGGAGTTCATGGAAGCCTTCGGGGCCGAGCTCCTTCTGGATATATGCAAATTCTGGGCGAGCAAGTCCGTCCCGGATGAAACTGACGGGAAGTATCACATTCATAAAGTAATGGGACCGGATGAGTTCCATGAAAAGCTGCCGGATTCTTCAGAGGGAGGCCTGACGGACAATGCCTACACCAACATCATGGTGAGCTGGATCCTGGACCGGGCAATTGCACTCCTGGAGGAGTTGACCCCGGGTAAGTCTGATCCCATCCTTGACCGCCTTTCACTGAAAGAAGCGGACCTGGACCGGTGGAACAGGATCCGTCACAACCTGGCATTGCACATTTCGGATGAAGGGGTGGTGGAACAATTCAGGGGATATTTTGACCTGGAGGAACTGGACTGGGATCATTACAGGCAAGCCTACGGGGATATTCACAGGCTGGACCGCATCCTCAAGGCAGAAGGAAAATCACCGGATGATTACAAGCTGTCCAAACAGGCAGATTTCCTGATGTGTTTTTACAACCTTGGCGAGGCTGAGTTAACGAGGATCATCCGGGAAATGGGATATTCACTGCCGGAGAATTACGCCAGGATCAATTATGATTATTACATCCGGCGCACCTCACACGGCTCCACCCTCAGCAGGCTGGTGCATGCCAGGCTCGCCAATGAAATGGGTCTGCGGGAAACCGGCTGGGGACTGTTTATGGATGCATTGAGAAGCGACCTGGTGGATATCCAGGGGGGTACGACGGGGGAAGGGATCCACTGCGGTGTTATGGCAGGCACGGTATATGATGTGATGGCTGTTTTCGGGGGAATGGACCTGCGGGGAGACAAACCAGCCCTGGTGCCGTCCCTTCCCGGTCACTGGAAGAGTCTGAAATTCAATTTTTTATTCAAAGGGGTCGGTTATCATGTCCGGATATCCCAAAGGGAGATAAAAATTTCCGTCAAAAGCTCAGGAAAGGAAAAAATAAAAGTACATCTTTGCGGAACTGATTTCGAAGTGACACAGGATGAACCTGTTTCACATATGTTAAACGTAAAAAACATGTTCCATGCTCGGTGATATTCTCCTGATCAATGATATGCACAAGGAGGCGGCCCAGACCATTTACTCCTATCTCGAAAAGGATCTCAAAACCAAGGAAGAACGGTACCGTTATATTGTGGGGATATCGGGGGAATCGGGTTCAGGGAAATCCGAACTGGCACATGCCCTGGGGAAACTTTTGAAGGATCAGCATATTCGGGTGAAGGTTATCCATACGGATAATTATTATAAGATACAACCCCTGCTAAGGGAGGAATGGAGGAGGAACAAAGGATTTGACAAGATCGGCATCGAAGAGTATGACTGGATCAAGATCCGGAAAACCATCCGGGATTTCAAGGAGGAACAGGAATGCATGATCCCGTGCATCGACCTGATCCCCGAGCAGGTGGATAAGCTGCTTACCGATTTCAGCAAGATCGACCTGCTGATCATTGACGGGTTGTATGCCATCAATGCCCCCGATCTGGACCTCCGCGTGTTCATTGACCTCACCTACCACGAAACAAAGATCAACCAGATCATCAGGCTGAAAGAAGCCATGAGTGATTTCAGGCTGACCATCCTGGAAAAAGAGCACCAGGCGGTTACCTCGCTCAAGCCCAAAGCCGACCTGATCGTGGATAAATCCTACCAGGTGGTCACCGCAGAAGAGCATATGCAGGAATCATCCTGAAACAATTCAGGGGAGATAAGCGTATACTGGTCCGTATGTGAAACCTAAAATACGTACGGAATGATGGAGAAGCATATCAATTACCGATCAGTCGCTGCGAGTTTCATTTTTCTGTCCTTACTTTTCGCAGGGACGTCATGTGACCGGGAACCTGTGGAGGACCGTCCCGAGCTGCCTCCTGTGGAGAGTCTGGTCATGGATTTTTCAGAATTCAGTCAGCAACCGGGCGGCCAGAAAAGCACAGCAGCCACCTACGAGAATTTCCTGCATGCTTACTTTTCGGTACTCTTCTGGAATGCAGCCACCACGGTCACCTTCGCATTGCCAGTCGCCGCTTACGGTTATGCCCATCAGCAGGATGCGGTTTACCTGGGTGACCATACCTGGGAGTGGTCTTTCGACTTCCCCTGGGGAAACCAGCAATACACCGCAACGCTGACCGGGATCAGATTAAACAACGAGGAGTTTTCCATGGAAATGGTCATTGCACCGGTCACCGCTCCGGCAGAAGGAGTCAAATGGTTCGACGGGGTGGTGCGTTATGACCACACGCATGCCACCTGGAACCTTTATAAGGAAGGAACCGTGAAGATCATACAGGCGGAATGGAACAAGGACTTTGTATCCGAAGCTGCGGATCTGACCTACACCTATGCGGAAGTAGGACACGAGCAGCAGGGCAGCTATATCATGCTGGAATATATTCCCGATGCGTTGTATGATGCTGCATACACCATTTCGCTTGCAGAACGTCTGGTTCTGATCGAATGGAATACGGAAACTGTGGAAGGAAGGGTGATGGATTCCGTGAGATTCGGGGATTCCGAGTGGCATTGCTGGGATTCGGCAGGTGCCGGATTTGTGGACAGGGTATGTGAATAGGAACCTGTTTTTATTGCCTGCTGGGGGCAATGGTGAGCAGCCATACAGGGTTTGGCCGGCGGGTCAGCGGATCCTGCTGATTTGATGGATCCTGACCGGCCGGATCAGCATCTGGCCGCTGTCGGGCAATGCCTGGATGGCCCTGACCACAGCCATTCCCGAAACCACCTTTCCGAATGCAGCAAATCCCTGGCCGTCGGGATTGCGAGCACCCCCGAAATCAAGCTCCGGCTGGTCACCGATGCAGATGAAAAATTCTGTGGAGGCGGTCCCGGGCTCATTCCGGGCCATGGAAATCACCCCGTCGGTGTGCATGATCCCGGTTATCTCAGTGGTCTCATGGCCAATGGGAGGAAAGGCCGCCACCAGGGAATCATGGTATAACCCACCCTGGACCACCTGGATTTTGACAGGGTTCCCTGGCTGATTGCCGGTCCGGACCACCCGGTAGAAAAGGGCACCCGCGTATACCCCCTTTTCTGCGAGTGACAGGAAATTGGATCCTGTGACGGGTGCCTCCCGGGTATATATCTCCACGGTAATGTCACCCATTTCCGTCCGGATGACCACCATGGGAGGGTCCGGGTAACTGCAGGAAAGGCAACAGCAAAGGACAAGAAAGCACATTCCCGCGAAGAGGGGACGGAATCGCATCCGTCCTGCGGCAGGAACCAGTGACTGCAGTCCGAGAAGTCCGGGTTCCTGAACCCGGATCCGGGGATCAGGCCAGGCCGTGTTTCTCAATGAATTCATCAAGCAGCGTGGCCAGGGTTGGTTCCCCGATCTCCTGGAGGTCATAGTAAACCCTGGTGACAGGCTTCCGGATGTGGATGATCCGGCTCAGGTCAATGGGGGTGCCGATCACCACCGTATCGCAGTCTGTACTGTTGATGGTGGCTTCCAGGTCCTTCAGCTGCTGCTCCCCGTAACCCATGGCGGGCAGCAGGGTACCGATCTCAGGGTATATTTTGAAGGTCTCGGTCAGACGTCCCACGGTAAATGGCCTCGGATCCACCAGTTCAGCAGCCCCGTATTTACGGGCAGCCACCACCCCGGCACCGATCTTCATTTCCCCGTGGGTAAGGGTCGGTCCGTCTTCGACCACCAGCACCCTTTTCCCTTTGATCATTTCGGGATGGTCCACCCTGATGGGCGATGCGCCATCGATCACCGCGGCACCGGGATTCACTTTTTCAATGCTTTCACGAACGGTCTGGACACCTTCAGGCGAAGCCGTGTCAATTTTATTGATTACCACGATATCCGCGGTTCTCAGCACCACCTCACCGGGATAATAACTGAGTTCATGTCCCGCCCTGTGGGGATCGGTAACCCCGATGGTCAGGTCAGGCACGTAGAAGGAAAAATCATTGTTCCCGCCGTCCCATACCACCACGTCACAGCCGTCAGGATCATTTTCCGCGGCACGGATGATGGCTTCATAATCCACGCCTGCATAGATCACATTGCCACGCACCACATGGGGTTCATACTCCTCCATCTCTTCAATGGTGCATTTGTGTTTTTTCAGGTCCTCGATGACGGCATACCGCTGAACTTTTTGTGCTACAAGGTCTCCGTAGGGCATGGGATGCCTGACGGCCACAACTTTCAATCCCCGTTCCATGAGATGTTCGATCACCCTCCTGGAAGTCTGGCTTTTCCCGCAGCCTGTCCTGACTGCGCAAACGGCAACAACCGGCTTTGAACTCTTGATCATGGTGTCTTTGGTACCAAGCAATGCGAAGTTGGCCCCAGCGGCATTTACCACTGCACTGATATTCATCACTTTCTGGTAAGGAAGGTCGCTGTAGGAGAATACACAGGTCTTCACATCCAGTTTGCGGATCAGTTCGGGCAGCTCCTCCTCACCGTAAATGGGGATCCCTTCCGGATACAATTTACCCGCCAGTTCTGCCGGGTATTTTCTTCCTTCGATATCAGGGATTTGCGCTGCTGTAAAGGCAACTACATCGTACGCTTCCACGTCCCTGAAAAAAGTGTTGAAATTGTGGAAATCCCTGCCTGCTGCTCCGATAATGATGATATTCTTTCTTTTCATATAGTTGGGTTAACTGGTTCGCGATGGTCAAATTTAGAGCTTTAAGTGAAAGGGCATACCGAATATGCTGTATAATAGCTTTGTATTCAGATTAATAATTAATAAATTGTAAATCAGAAAATTATGGAAATACTTGAAGGGGATTCAACAAAAATGTGTTAAATAAAAGTCTGGGATATAACATCTTTGCCTGAAATAACGTAATATAAACAAAAAGAATTTTCGAATATTTTTATCGAAATTCCAAAAATATCGTCGGTGAACTTTCTTGCGCATACTTATCTGTCCGGTAACAATGAGGAGATCATTGTGGGAAATTTCATGGGCGATTATGTAAAGGGAAAAGATTACAGGCAGTTTCCCGAATTGATCAAGAAAGGGATCCTGCTCCACAGGGATATTGACTCATTTACAGACACCCACATTATCACAAGGAGAAGTAAACAGCGGATTGCCGGAAAATACCACAAATATGCCGGGATCATCATCGATATATTCTATGACCATTTTCTTGCCTCCCTCTGGGATCGTTTCTCAGTCCTGCCGCTGAATGAATTTGTCAACAGGACCTATGACCTGCTCAAAAGGAATTATAAAATCTTGCCTTCTGCAATAAAAATGTGGTTTCCCACATTCCTGGAAAATAACTGGATGCTTGCCTACCAGACCGTCGAAGGAATTGAGCTCGTACTGTCACGCATGGCGGATAACACCTCACTGCCCGATCATGCATCTTATGCGGTGGAGGTTTTAAGTGACAGGTACACCAGCTTCAGGGAAGATTTCCTGGAGTTTTTTCCGCTGATCATACAGTTCCTTGAAGAGAAGTACCAGATCGATATCTCCTCGCAAAAAACGGAGATGCCTGACTAAAAATGGGCCACGCTTTTTCTCCGGTTTTCCGTTTCTGATTTGTCTTCTTCTATCAGCTTATTGTACTCCTGCTCATAGAAGAACTCCGATTCTCCGAAGGCCGGAACCAGATCGTCGAGCCACTGTGCGTCAGGATTGTAAGCGGCAAAAAATGGTATCCCGACCCACTCCGGATTTCTGCCCTGGATAAAATTCATTACAAATACCTTTTCGCCCCGGATTTCAGCAATTCCTTCGATCCTGATCTTGCCCGGTCCAGTGGACATGCTGGGACCTCTCACCGTGCGGCACACACCGCTCACCCGCCTGTAGGCTTCGGTGAATATCCGGTGCGCCTCCGGGAGGTTTACGCCAAAATAGGATTGTGCCCCGGTATCCCTGGCCACAAACATATAGTACGGGATCATTCCCATATCCACCTGCTTACGCCACATGGTGGCCCACACATCGGGATCGTCATTGATATGGCGAAGGACGGGTGACTGTGTACGGATCTGGGCACCGGTGCTCCTGATCTTTTTCACCGCCTCCTGCACGGCACCGGTGGATAATTCACGCTGGTGACTGAAATGGGCCATGATCGCCAGGTTGATGCCCCGGTCCGTGATCTTCCGGAACACCCTGAGGACGTCTTCACTGTCGTTGTCCGTTAGAAAACGGTAGGGCCAGAATGCCAGTGATTTCGTACCGATGCGGATGGTCTTCAGATGAGGGATCCCGGCACCGAGAATGGTATCGATGTATTTTTCAAGAACGGAGGCCCGCATCACCATGGGATCTCCACCGGTCAGCAGTATATCCGTGATGGCCGGGTTGACCCGCAGATAATCCACGAGCAGGTTGGCCTGTTTCATGGCAAACTTCAGTTCGCTCATCCCTGTGAACTGCGGCCACCTGAAACAGAATGTACAGTAAGCGTGACAGGTCTGACCCTGCGAGGGAAAAAACAGCATTGTTTCACGGTATTTGTGCTGGATCCCGGTGAGTTTTTCTCCTTTCAGCGTGGGTACGTTATGTTCCAGCTGGCCGGCGGGATGCGGATTGAGCGAGATCCTGATCTCGTTCACATACCGGGCGAGCTCTGACCTGTCCGCATGATTCCCGATCATCTCTGCGATCCTGTTGAACTGATCTGCCTCCAGCATATCTTTCTGGGGAAAGTTGAGGATGAACATGGGATCATCCTCGTAATGATCCCAGTCGATCAGTTCATTGACAACATAATTATTGGTTTTGAACGGCAGTACCTCGGAAACGACCCTGATGGCCCGGACCTGATCCTGGCTCAGTCTGCCGAATGCACGGATCCTGTCAAAATTATTTCTTGTAAATGCTTTGTATTGCATAATGGTTCCCTCCTGTTTCTGACCAATGCCTGTTTCAGACAACGGAATGCAAAAATACGAAAAATAGGGGAGGATTAAAAGGGAAAGTCGTTGTCGCAGAACATGTAGGGATTACCTGAGCAACTCCAGGCGGTTTGCATCGAGCCTGAGGAATATGCACAGGAATATGGTAAAGGCCCAGAGGGACGAACCCCCGTAACTGAAAAACGGAAGGGGGATCCCGATGACAGGCAGCAAACCGATGGTCATCCCGATATTGATCAAAAAATGCGTGAACAGGACGGCAATGAAACCATAACCGAAAATCCTGCTGAAGGTGGTCCGCTGTCGCTCCGCCAGTACAATCATTCTCAGCAGGAGACCCACATAGAGCAGGATCACGAAGGTTGTCCCCAGGAAGCCCCATTCCTCACCCACGGTACAAAAAATAAAATCGGTGCTTTGTTCCGGAACGAAATGCAGTTTGGTCTGTGTCCCGTTCAGATATCCTTTCCCGGTAAAACCACCCGATCCGATGGCGATTTTCGACTGGTTCACATTGTATCCTACACCCTGCGGATCATCTTCCAGTCCCAGTGTTACATAGATTCGCTGCTGCTGGTGGGGCTTCAGGATACGGTGCATGCCATAGTCCACCGAAACCACGAACAGGATGGCGATACACATACCGGCCAGAATCTTCAGGTAGCGGATTTCCCTGCTGCGTATAACGATCACGGTCAGGAGCAGTCCGATCGGGACAACTGTGGCAAGTCCTGTCATGAAAAGCGAAAACCTTGCATCGAGAAGATATTTATTGACCGCGTACAGGATGCCGAAGAGCGCCCCGGCGGTCACAGCCAGGATCACAGTTTTTTTCAGGGACCTGGCTGTCCCCAGGTACGCCAGCAGGCTGACTCCGGTAATGATCAGCAGTATCAGCGGTTGCTGGATCATGAGTGTTGCGAAGAAGAGCAGAATGAGTCCTGCAAGCATGATCATCATGTTGGCGGAGAATCCTTCCCTGAACAGGACAAAGATGAAGGAAAAATATACCACGGTGGATCCCAGGTCTGGTTGAAGCAGGATCAGGACAGCGGGGAGCAGGATGATCAAACCGGTCTGCAACAGACCGGTGAACTTTTTCAGGCTGAAGTTATGTGAAGTCATTAAACCGGCCAGCGCGAGTGCGGTAAAGGGTTTGGCGAATTCCGAGGGCTGGATCTGGAAGCCGCCGATCACAAACCAGCTTTTTGCACCGTTTATTTCTCTCCCGAACAGCAAAACCCCGATTAATACCAGAATGATGATGCCATAGAGTACATAGGCAAAATAAATATAAAACTTCGCATCCAGGATGAATACCAGTACGGCCAGTATCAGTGAGGCACCGATCCAGATGAGCTGTTTGCCGTATCGCTGGGACATATCAAAGCTTCCGGCACCATCCTCCAAAATGTTGGCGGAATAAATATTCATCCATCCAAATCCAATGATGACAAGACAGAGGATGATGGAGATCCAGTCGATATTCGCTGCCGTATTGTATCGCTGCACCATCATTATTCCGATGTTATTTTTTGCATCACCCACTGTTCGTACCAGGTGCGTTTCACCTCACCGGTCAGGTATTTCTCAATCATCAGGCTGGCGATGGGTGCGGCATATGTGGCACCGAAGCCCTGGTTTTCAACGTACACCGCAATGGCAATCTTCGGATCTTCCTTGGGGGCGAAGGCGATGAAAATGGAATGGTCATTGCCATGGGGATTCTCAGCGGTTCCTGTTTTCCCGCATACAACGATACCGGGTACCTTCGCATTTCTGGCGGTGGAACCTTTTCCGCCGTTGACCACCAGGTCCATTCCGTCCACAACGGGAAGGTAATTGACCGAATCGATGGTCGTGTAATGCCGTTCGGTATATTCAGGATCAATCAGATCCACCCCTTCGATCTTTTTGACCAGGTGCGGTTTGATATAATAACCCCGGTTGGCAATGGTGGCAGCCAGATTGGCCATCTGTACCGGGGTGATGAGCAGTTCCCCCTGGCCGATGGCAAGGGACCGTATGGTCAGATAATTCCAGCGACCGGTGCCGTATAGGTTGTTGAAATAATCGCTTCCGGGTATGTTCCCTTTCAGTTCATTGGTCAGCTCGATCCCCAGCGGACGGGTAAAACCAAAGGACAGCAGGTGCCTGCGCCAGTTATCATATGCAGCAGCGGGGTTTTCGTACTTTGCATCCTGCAGAATGTGTTTCAGTACATTGATGAAATAGGTATTACAGGAATTCTGGACCGCTTCGATGAGATTAAGCGGTGAATCGTGCAGGTGACAGGCGGTGTGGATGCCTCCCGCGTAAAAGCCATAGTAGCAGTGGAACGATGTGGAGACAGAAATCACCTGTTCCTGGAGTCCGATCAATGCCATGAGGGTCTTGAACGTGGATCCGGGAGGATACTGCGCCATCAAAGCCCTGTTAAACAAAGGTTTCAGCGTATCTGCGACAAGCTCCCCGAACCGCCTGCTCAGGTTTCTTCCCACCAGCAGGTCAGGAGGATATGAAGGTGCGCTCACCAGGGCCAGCACTTCCCCGGTGGCTGGCTCCAGGGCTACGATGCTTCCCACGTAAGGCTTCATGAGTTCTTCACCGTACTCCTGGAGATCCGAATCCAGGGTGATGGTGAGATTCTTTCCCACTTCGACCGGTACATCATACCGCCCTTCCTGGTAGGATTCTATGGTCTGGTTATGAACATCCTTCAGAAAAACTTCTTTCCCTTTCCGGCCCCGCAGATAGTTTTCGTATGCTTTTTCAATACCGGACACACCGATATAATCCCCCAGCTGGTAATAGGGATCATTATCCAGCACCTGTTGATCGACTTCTCCCACATATCCCAGTGCATGCGGGGCAATGGGACGTGTATATTTTCTGAGTGTCCGGGTCTGCACATAAAATCCCGGGTATTGATACAGCTTCTCCTGCAGGAGCGATGCATGCTCATAGTCAAGCTGTTTCATGAAAATTGAAGGCACCCGGTAGGAATAGGATCTGGCCGACCGTAGTTTTTCAATCACACTTTGCCGGGAAATGCTGAGTATGCGACACAGTTCCGTGGTGTCGAATGGCTCGAGCAGGAGGGGGACCACCATCACATCGTAGGCTGCCTGGTTATAAACCATGATTTCGCCGGTCCTGTCGAATATCAACCCCCTGGCCGGATAGATCACCGACACACTCTGGGCATTGCTCAGGGCATACTGCGCGTAGGATTTATCCAGGATCTGGATCTGGAAAAGACGTCCGATAAACACCAGCCCCACAAGAATAATCGCAACACCAAACACATATCTTCTGTCCCTGTAAGGATTCATTTATTCCCTGAATACAAAAAACTGACTCAGCACTATGGTTGCTGTGGATAGGATTGAACTCAGAAAAACCCGCAGCAAGGTACTGAAAAAATCCCTTAGCTGGAAAACCTCCAGGTAAAAGAGTGCAAAATGATGGATCACCACCAGGGCCAGGGTATATTTCAGGAACCAGGAAAATCCGTAATAGTGGATCCGGGGATAGGTTTCGGGTTCGTATCCGTCGCGCGGAGCAAGCAGATTGAGCAGGTAGGGACGCAGGTATGCCACCAGAACAGTGGCGGCTGTATGCATGCCCGGGGTATTTTCGAAGAGATCCACTGACAATCCCAGCAGAAAGCCTGCAAGCAATTGGATCCACCGGGGCGTCTCAAAAGGCATCAGGAGGAGGAACAGCAGATAAAAATAGGGGACCAGGTAACCGTGGAGCATGATGTTGTCCAGTACCAGCACCTGCACCAGCACCACCACGATGAATCGGATTATATTTCTGGTCAGCATGCGCATTATCTTCTTGCATTCTGTTCCAGGTTGATCTGCTCATCCTGTCTGTAATTCCGGATGACATTGATATGGAACAGGCTTTGATACTCGGTGAACAGTTTCACCCGGATGTCATAGAAATTTCCGCTTTCAAGGGAAAAGGAAGCGATCTGACCCACTTCGATACCATCGGGAAAAATTGCGGAATACCCGCTGGTCACAATGGTGTCGCCCACGGTCAGCTCCACATGGAAAGGAATTTCGGAAAGCCCCGCGTAAAGCGGTGAATCCCCTTCCCAGAATAGAATCCCGGCGTAATTATTGGATTTGATCTTTACGCTCAACCTGAAATCCCTGTTGATGACAGGGATCACCGTGGAAAAATTGCCGGATGATTCCAGTACGATGCCCACCAGGCCCTGGTCGGAGATGACCCCCATATCCCTGAAAACTCCGTCCTTTTTTCCCTTATCGATGGTGATGTAGTTATATTGCTTATATACACTGTTATGAACGATCTTCGCAGGTACGTAATAATACCAGTATGGTTCCTTGTGAACACGGAGCACCCGGGCAGTATCCAGACTCCCGGATAACTGTTCCACCCTGTTCCTCAGCTGCATATTTTCCAGGGCCAGCTGCCGGTTCACCTTTTTCAGCGACAGGTATTCCCTGGTCCCGTCCACCCGGTCATAGATAAATCCCGTGATCTGGCGGTTCATCTGAACGAACCTGGATTGCTGGTAATAACTCCCTCTGACAATCAGAAAGATGGCAATTGCTTCAAGGATCAGAAACAACAGCAGGTTGAAATACTTCTGAATGAACCTGAGCAGTGTTCTCATAATCTGACGGATGCGCCGGCTTACCGCATCAGGAACGGAAACTTGTCCACATTCCTCAGGGCTATGCCTGTTCCTCTGGCCACTGCCTGCAACGGATCCTCCGCAATGTGAAAGGGAAGAGAGATCTTATCCGCAAGCCTCTTGTCCAGTCCCCTCAACAGTGCTCCTCCGCCTGCCAGGTAGATCCCTTTGGATACAATGTCGGCATACAGCTCAGGCGGGGTCTGTTCCAGTACTGATAATATGGCGGTTTCAATTTTCGAAAGGGATTTGTCGAGACAGTGTCCGATCTCCTGGTAGGAAATGGGGATCTCGATGGGCATCGCGGTCATCAGATTCGGACCGCGGACAAAAAAGTCCTGCGGCGGATCATCCAGCTCCGGAAGTGCCGATCCCACACGGATCTTGATCTCCTCAGCCGTACGTTCTCCGATCTTGATGTTGTGCTGGTGGCGCATGTAGGTCTGAATATCATTCGTGAACCCATCACCGGCAATTCTTATCGACTGCAGGCAAACAATGCCACCCAGGGCAATCACCGCTATCTCTGTAGTCCCGCCCCCGATATCCACCACCATGCATCCTTCGGGGCCTTCCACATCGAGGCCGATCCCGATGGCCGCGGCCATGGGTTCAAAGATCATATACACATCCCTTCCTCCCGCATGTTCGGAAGAATCGCGTACCGCCCTGCGCTCCACCTCCGTACTTCCCGACGGTATGCAGACCACCATTTTGAGGGATGGATTGAAAAGCCTTCGTTTTGTATTGATCATCTTGATCATTCCCCGGATCATCATTTCAGCAGCCTGAAAGTCAGCAATCACCCCGTCACGCAAAGGCCTGATGGTTTTTATGTTTTCATGGGTTTTTCCATGCATTTGCCTGGCCTTTTCACCGATGGCGATCATTTTGCCCGTCTGCTGGTCGATGGCAACGATGGAAGGTTCATTCACCACCACTTTGTCATTGTGGATGATGATGGTATTTGCAGTGCCCAGATCGATGGCCAGTTCCTGCTGGAATGAAAACAATCCCATTTCCTTTTTTCTGTTTCGTTAGCTTATTAATGTTTAAAATGCCTGATCCCGGTAAATACCATGGCCATTCCGTGTGCATTACAGTAATCGATAGAGTCCTGGTCTCTTATCGAACCACCCGGCTGGACAACCGCGGTGATCCCTGCATTTCCTGCCAGCTCGACACTGTCAGAAAACGGGAAAAACGCATCCGATGCCATGACAGCCTCCCTCAGGTCGAACTTAAAATGCAATGCTTTATCGATGCTCTGTTTCAGTGCATCCACACGGGAGGTTTGCCCCGTCCCGGATGCGAGCAATTGTCTGTCTTTCACAAGCACGATGGCATTTGATTTGGTATGCTTGACGATCTTATTGGCAAAGACCAGATCTTCCAGCTGCCGGTCACTGACCCCCTGTGTGGTCACCAGTTTCATATCCGTTTTTGTTTCGGAGGCACGGTCCCGTTCCTGGAGCACAAACCCGTTGAGGACCGTGCGGATGGTCTTTTCGGACAACCCTGCGTCATGATGCCGGAGAATGATCCTGTTCTTCTTCTGTTTCAGGATCTCCAGGGCTTCATCCTCGTAATCCGGGGCAATGACCACCTCGAAAAAGATCTTGTTCATTTCTTCCGCACATATCCGGTCAATGGGACGGTTGGTGATCAGAACTCCCCCGAAGGCGGATACGGGGTCTCCTGCCAGGGCGGCTGTCCAGGCGTTTACCAGGTTGTCACGGGAGGCTATTCCGCAAGCGTTGTTGTGTTTCAGAATGGCAAATGTGGTCTCATCAAATTCGGAGATGAGTCCCACCGCGGCATCTATGTCCAGGAGATTATTGTAAGAGATCTCCTTTCCCTGCAGCTGCTCCATCAGTTCATCCAGGTTCCCGAAATAGAGCCCTTTCTGATGCGGATTCTCCCCGTATCTCAATTCCCTGACATTGTGCTCGCTGATTTTCAATGCTGTATCCGCACCTGCGTCAAAGTACCTGAAAATTTCCGTATCATAATGGGAGGTCATATTGAATGCTTCCGTGGCAAATTTCCTCCTTGTCTCCACAGAAGTTTCCCCCTTCCCGGAATCAAGCATATCAAGCAATGCAGGGTACTGATCCCGGGAGGACACAACAAGCACATCCCTGAAATTCTTGGCTGCCGCCCGGATGAGGGCGATCCCCCCGATATCGATCTTTTCAATGACCGCCTGCTCGTCGGCGCCGGAACGGACCGTCTCCTCAAAGGGATACAGGTCCACGATGACCAGGTCGATACCGGGGATCTGGTATTTTTCCAGCTGTTCCAGGTCTCCGCTTATTTCCCGGCGGGCGAGGATCCCTCCGAAAACTTTGGGATGCAATGTTTTTACCCTGCCACCCAGAATGGAAGGATAGGAGGTGAGCCCTTCCACCGGTTCCACCGGAATACCGAGTTGTGCAATGAAATCGCGCGTACCTCCTGTAGAATAGATGGTTATTTCCAGTGCTTGCAGCTGACTTGCGATTTTGTCCAGGCCTTCTTTGGAATATACAGAAATGAGTGCACTGGATATTTTTTTCTGAAGGGCCATCGGGATTTCTTTATAAAATCTTGCGTAACTTTACTTTCTTTGCAAAAGAAAGAGTTTCCGCTGACATAAAGAAGAGGAAATCCAATAATTTATTGATGAAAGTAATCAGGCAGGTCTGGGAAAGCTTGAAGATAGCCCTTCAGGCTGTCAACGTGAACCGTTTAAGGGCCATGCTGTCGCTGCTGGGGATCACCATCGGTATATTTGCCATCATTTCTGTCTTTACGATCGTGGATTCCCTCGAGGCGAATATCCGTGAGAGTGTGAGCAGCCTGGGAAGTGATATCATCTATGTGGAAAAATGGCCGTGGGCACCGGAAGAAGGGCAGGAATATGCCTGGTGGAAGTACATGAACAGACCATTGCCCACGCTGGACGAATATGAGTTCCTCAGACAAAAGAGCCGGCTGGCGGAAAATGTATGTTTTTTGGCGGCTGTGCAGAAGATGATCGAGTACGGGAACAGCAACGTGGAAGGTGCTGGCATTGTGGGGGTTTCGCATGGATTCCAGGAAATCAGGTCCTTTGAACTTGAGCGTGGCAGGTATTTTTCACCGCTGGAGGCCAATGCAGGAAGAAATGTGGCGGTGATCGGTCATGATATCGCCAGCGAACTTTTCCGGGGAGTGGATCCCATTGGGAAATATATCAATGTCTTCGGCAGGAAGGTGGTGGTGATCGGGGTGGTTGAAAAAGAAGGATCCGGAATGTTCGAGGGGTTGATCCTGGATGACCTGGCGCTCCTTCCCCTGGATTTTTTCAAGGGATTTGTGGATATCCGCAGCGATATGTCCTCCCCCCAGATATGGGTCAAGGCCAGGCCCAACGTGAGTGTGGATGAACTCGGTTTCGAACTGAAACAACTCATGCGTTCTTACAGGAGATTGGGACCTATGGAAGAGAACAATTTTGCGCTGAACCAGACGTCCATTATCAACAACCAGCTGGACCAGCTGTTTGCGGTGCTTAAGATCGCAGGATTCTTTATCGGGATCTTTTCAATCATCGTGGGCGGATTCGGGATTGCCAACATCATGTTTGTTTCCGTAAAAGAACGGACCCATCAGATCGGGATCCAAAAGGCTCTGGGAGCCAAAAAATACTTCATTCTGCTGCAGTTCTTGTTCGAATCAATCATGCTTTCCCTGGCCGGCGGGATCATCGGCCTATTCATCGTTTTTCTGGGGGCACTGGCCATCAATTATTCCAGTGATTTTTCCATCTACCTGACGCTGAATAATATCCTGGTGGGGATCGGCATCTCGAGCCTGATCGGTCTGGTAAGCGGGATATTCCCTGCGTGGCAGGGGGCAAGAATGGACCCGGTGGTGGCCATCAACACCACCTTCTGACCGTTATGGTCAGATAAATACCGCATAGAGGAGTCTTCCCATCAGGAAATAAATGAACAGCCCCATGATATCATTCATGGTGGTGATGAACGGACCAGTGGCCAGTGCAGGGTCAAACTTCATTCTGTACAGGGCCAGGGGGATCAGGGTGCCGAAAAGGGCCGCAAACACAATGACCACGAAAAGGGAGGCACTCACAGTAAGTGTGAGCGCCAGGCTGTCACTGAAGAAGAAATTATAAAGGAAAAGGAGTCCGGAAAGGATCAGGCCGTTCAGCAGCGCAACCATGAATTCCTTGACCAGTTTGCGGAAGGTGCTTTCCAGTCCCAGGCTGTTGCTGGCGATGCCCTGCACGATGATGGCGGAGGACTGGATACCCACATTCCCTGCCATGGCAGCGATCAGGGGGATGAAAAAAGCCATCTCGGGATTGATCTGTATGTCCTCTTCAAAACGCCCGATCACAGCAGCAACCACGATGCCTCCGAGCAGCCCGATGATCAGCCAGGGAAGCCGGGCCCTGGAGAGCCTGGCGGCTGAGTCTGTGGTTTCCACATCCGCGGTGATACCGGAAGCCAACTGGTAATCCCTCTCAGCCTCATCCCTGATCACATCCACCACATCGTCGATGGTGATCCGTCCCATGAGTCTCCCGATGGAATCGGTCACCGGCAGCACGACCAGGTCGTATTTTTCCATGATCTGTGCCACTTCCTCCGAGGGAGTATCGGTTCGGACCGACCGGACCTCCGGCTCATAGAGTTCCCTGACCTTGGTGGAGGCACTGGCCAGAAGAAGGGATTTCAGGGAGAGGATCCCCAGCAGCACATTCTCATCGTTGACTACGTAAATGAAGTAAACCTCATCCACGTCTTTTGCCTGTTTGCGTATTTCCCTGATGCAGGTGGCCACTCCCCAGTTCACGTTCACACGGATCAACTCCTTGGCCATGAGGCCCCCCGCAGTATCCTCGTCGTAGCTCAACAGGTCGACGATGTCCCCCGCCTGTTCCACATCATCAATATGCAGGAGCACTTCCTGCTTCTTCTCCTCGGTCAGGTCCCCGATCACATCCGCCGCATCGTCGGAATCCATGTGGTGGATGAACTGTGTGGCGATCACATCCGGGGGAAGTACTTCGAGGAACTTTTCCCTGTCATCCTCCTCCAGTTCCACCAGAACGTCAGAAGCTTTTTCCGGATCGAGCAGCAGGTAGAGATATTTTGCTTCATCGATGGAAAGATTTCCATACACCTCTGCAATGTCAGCCGGATGCATGTCCCCGAGCATTTCAAGGGCGGCATGGTCGTTCCGCTGATCAATGATGGCTCTGAGTTCGTTTACATATTCCCGGGTCAGTTCAGTATTCATGTCGGTGTTGTTTAAGGGGTACTACCTGTTTGCCGCAAGCTGGGTCTCCACCCATCTGGTTAACTCAATGAACTCCGGAATATCCAGTTCCTCAGGTCGTTTGGTCAGGAGTTCCCAATTGCCGTCCAAATTTAGTAAAATTGATTTTAAAGAGTTCCTGAGCATTTTCCTGCGCTGGTTGAAAGTGGTTTTGACAACCCTGAAAAAAAGCTTTTCGTTGCAGGGAAGTTTTTCGAATCCGTTCCTGACAAGCCGGATCACTCCTGAGGTCACCTGGGGAGGAGGGAAAAAAGAACCGGGTTTTACAGTAAAAAGGTATTCGGTATCAAAATATGCCCTCAGGAGGACACTGAGAATCCCGTACTGCCTGGACCCCGGAGGGGATGTAATTCTGTCCGCCACCTCCTTCTGAATCGTGCAGACCACGGATGAAATGCGCATTCTCTGGTCCAGGATCCGGAAAAAGATCTGGCTGGAAATATTGTAAGGGAAATTCCCGATCACATGGTATGGTTCCCGGATCATCCTGTCCAGGTCCATTTTCAGAAAGTCATCCTCAATGAGCATCTCGCTGAGAGCAGGCCATTTTTTCAACAGGTGAGCCACCGATTCACGGTCAATTTCCACGGTGAACAACCGGATGTCCTGCTGCAGCAATAAACCGGTGAGTATGCCCGTCCCCGCCCCGATCTCCAGCACGGTATCCCCTTCTGAAAACTGCAGGGCATCGACGATCCTCCTGGCGATGGAACCATCGGTAAGAAAATGCTGACCGAGATGTTTTTTGGGACGTACCATGGGCCAGGGATTCGGTGTTTACAGTTCGGGCATTAAAGTTAACAGGATTTGGGTATTTTTGATGGGTTATAATCATATCTGCGATGGAAAAATTGAAAAACCCGTATGCCGATCTCCCCGGATACTGCTGCTTTGGCTGCAGTCCCCATAATCCCGCCGGATTGAGGATGGAATTCAGGGAATCGGGGGAAGAGATCATTTCCACCTGGCAGCCGGATGCACATTTTCAGGGATTCGTTGACATTCTTCACGGAGGCATCCAGGCCACCATGATGGATGAGATAGCAAGCTGGGTGGTTTTTGTGAAGCTGCAAACCGCAGGAGTCACCTTACGGCTGAATACCCGGTACAGAAAACCTGTCCGGCTCTCGGCAGGAGCGATCACCCTTCGTGCGAAAGTTGTCAGAAATGTGCGGAACATCGCCACGATTGAAGTGCACTTGTTTGACGGAGGGGGCCGTGCGTGTTCGGAGGGAGTGGTTGAATATTTCCTGCTTTCTTCCGAAAAGGCCAGAACCGAAATGCATTATCCCGGCTTGGCGGCATTCTATTCCGATTAAAATAAATTACCCGCGATGAAATATGACTTTGACCGGTTGATAGACAGGAGGGGGACCGACAGTGTGAAATATGATCTGCTGCGTCCAGTCTTTGGCAGTGATGATCTCCTTCCTCTGTGGGTGGCGGATATGGATTTCGAGGTTCCTCCTTTCGTCAATGAAGCGATCCTCCGGCGGGCGGCACATCCTGTTTACGGTTACACCTATCGGCCAAAAAGATTTTACCGGGTGGTGGCCGAATGGATCAAACGCAGGCATGGCTGGGATGTGAAACCCGGGATGATCAATTTCAGCCCGGGCGTAGTCCCGGCTTTGAACATGTGCGTGATGGCATTCACGGAACCGGGCGACAGGGTCGTGGTGCAGCCCCCGGTATATTTCCCGTTTTTCAGTGCAGTAACGAATCATCGGAGAACACTCCTGTATAATCAGCTGGTGGAGCATGAAGGGATCTATGAGATCGATTTTGATCAATTGGAGGCACAGTTCAGGAAAGGGGTGAAGTTGTATCTCCTGTGTCACCCCCACAATCCGGTGGGACGGGTTTGGCGGAAGCATGAACTGGAGCGGCTGGCTGAACTGTGCATCCGGTACCGGGTCCTGGTGATCAGTGATGAGATTCATTCGGATCTCGTACTTCCCGGGTACAAACACATCCCGCTTGCATCATTGGGTAAAGAGGTTGCGGACATGACCATCACCTGCGTGGCACCCAGCAAAACCTTCAACCTGGCGGGCCTGTACACCTCACTGGTGATCATACCCAACGAGAAACTGAAAAAGGATTACGACAGGATCCTGGATGCGATCCATGTGGGCGGGGGGAACATCTTCGGAATGGTGGCCATGGAGGCTGCATATTCCCACGGTGACGAATGGCTTGACCAGTTGATCCGGTACCTGGAACATAATTACCGTACATTGTGTGATCATTGCAAAACCGCCCTGCCGCAGATCAACATTTCACCCCTGGAAGCAACCTATCTGGTATGGCTCGATATGTCATTCCTGGGACTTGACGACAAAGCGCTGAGAAAATTTGTGATCGAAAAAGCCAGACTGGGTCTGAATGATGGTCCCATGTTCGGTCCCGGAGGATCCAGCCACCAGCGGATGAACATTGCCACACCGAAAAGCATCCTTGTGGAAGGAATCAGCAGGTTATCGGATGCTGTGAGCTCAGTCATTTGATCATTTTTGTAACTTTAAGCATCAAACCTATCCCGATGAAGTTAAGGCTTCCCTTCACATTCAGGATCATCCTGCCCTATCTGGTCATTGCCATATTCTTTCTGTTAATCTTCCTCGCTGAACTGGAAAAGGGTCATTCCCCGGCTATCTGGCTTTCTGCCGGAGGAATGCTTGCAACCCTGATCCTGGCAGCTTTGCATAACCGTTGGATCAGTCAGCCTTTCAGGAGGACCGGAAATCTCTCAGCGCAGCTGGCCAGGGGATCCATTCCCCGGATTCAAGATAATGGTTCCAGGGGAGAGACCGGTGATCCCAAAGGAGAAACCGGTGATCTGGAAAAGAACCTGGAAACTCACATCCGTCGAATGCGGGAAATCACCTCATTTGCAAAGTCTCTGGCGTCGGGCGATTTTACTGCGGAATTAGAGAAAACGGATTCCGAGGATGCGCTCGGAGAATCCATGCGGTCACTGAAACGAAGCCTGATGGGAACCCTGGAAGAATCCCGTGTAAGAAGCAGGGAAGAGGAGCACCGGACATGGTCGGCCCAGGGACTTGCCAGGTTCAGCACCCTGTTCAGGGAAGCCGAGGACGATCTGGAAGACCTCTCCAGAATCCTGGTGAAAGAACTGGTGGAGTACACCGAGGCAGATGTGGGAGCCCTGTTCATCGCCACTGAACTGGAGGGTGAAGGAGAACCGGTCCTGGAAATGACAGGAAGTTATGCATTTGACAGGGAGAAAAATATCCGGCGCTCCTTTGAGCTTGGAGAAGGCCTGGTGGGAAGGGTTGCACTTGAGAAGGAGCCCATTTATATCACAGACCTTCCGCCCGGGTACATCAGGATCCGTTCCGGTTTGGGTGAGGAAGCCCCCACGTCTGTTTTGCTGGTTCCATTGTTGCTGGATAACCGGGTGATGGGTGTCATCGAACTGGCTTCCCTGGGTGAAATACCTGCATACCAGATCGAATTCATCCGCCGACTGGGGGATGACCTGGCCACCTCCCTGGCCAGGGTGAAAGCCGGTCAGCAGATGAAAAAGCTCTTTGAGCAGACAAACATGCAGGCAGAAAAATTTGCTTCTCAGGAAAAGGTTTTCAGGAAGAGGCTGCAACAGCTGGAAAAAGAGGTGACAGAATATGCGGCAAGGGAAGCGAAGCTGATCAAAGAAATCGATACTCTCCGGAATGGGGAAGGGGAAGAATAATGATCCTCTTTCTCCATCATTCTTATGAATCACCGTACGACACATTGACAGGAAATAATCCTCCCGTAATGCCACAATGACATGGAAAATCCGGTGGCATGTGCTTTGACACAGTAAGGACAGATCACATAATTTGTCGAACCAAAATAATAGGAGGATCATAAAATGTTAGCAAGAATGAACAGGGAGAGTGTTCCCAGTACCTGGGATGACATTTTCAACGACGGTTTCTTCAGCAGCTTCAATCTTGGAAGGCAGAGTGCAAGCTGTCCTGCCGTAAACATCATGGAAGACGAGAAAGAATTCAGGATCGATGTGGCCGTACCGGGATTATCCAAAAAGGACATTAACATTGACCTGGAGGATGATGTGCTGACCATCTCTTCCGAGCAGAGGCATGAAAAAGAGGACAAAAACCGCCGGTTTATGCGCAGAGAATTCAGCTACAACTCCTTTAAGCGGAGTTTCCAGCTTCCCGACACCATTGACCAGGACAATATCAAGGCCTCCCATGAGTCCGGGATCCTGAGCATACAGCTTCCCAAGAGAAAGGAAGTGGTTCAGAAGGCTTCGAAGCAGATCGACATCGCTTAATTGCAGCTTACGTCGAAAAGCATCCGGTACGCAAAGGTAGTTCCGATGGATACAGGCTGTCTCACTAGGATGGCCTTTTTTTCTGCCGGAACCCTGACCGCCGCTGTGCCTTCCGCAGTATACGGTATCGCTGCTGAACCTGCTGCTTCGCACCAGCTTAGGCAGTGATGACCGCATCTGCGTCAGGGTATTGTTCCCGGGCGGTATCTCCGGTAAGCTGCCTAAATGATTTTCGCAGAAAAGAATTTCAGCAGCGGTTGGAGATGCCGCCGGCTGCCGAACCATGGCGGTTGTGCCTTCCGCAGTATACGGTATCGCTGCTGAACCTGCTGCTTCGCGCCAGCTTAGGCAGTGATGACCGCATCTGAATCGGGTGCGGTCCGGTTTCTGGCAAAGCGCATCTTCCCCCATGTCATGATGACCACACCAAGGATGGTGATGAGTCCCCCGACAAGCTGCAGCATATCCGGCAGGATGGAAAGATAGATCATGGATCCCACAAGCACGAACAAACTTCTGGTAGACTGGATGATCATGGTCCTGGAAGCTTCAATGTACTGCAGTGCTGAATACTGTGCCAGTCCTGTCAGAAATGGACCCAGCAGGGAGCCTACAGCCATATTGATTGCAGCTCTTCCGGGAATGACAAAACTCTCCGATCTGATGATCATCAGGGCGAGGGCGAAAGTAAAAAGAAAGACAACCCTGTTCAGGGTGAGGATCCCGGGATGAATGTCCCTGATCCTGCTTTTGGCCGTCACGATACTGATGGAACCGAAGACGGATGAAACCAGTATCCAACCGGTCCCTTTTCCGAAGAATTCCTTCAGGGTTGTGTCTTTGGTGTAGGTGATCAGAATGACTCCTGCAATGGTGAGGATGATCCCGATGGCTTCCACCAGGTTAAAACGTTCTCCCAGGAAACGGATGCCCAAAATGGTCACAAAGATGGGAGTGAGGTTCCAGAGAAAGGAGATAACCGTCGGATTCTCCGCCAGATGGATGGCCAGGAAAAGAAGGGTGGCCGCAGCCAGTTCCAGTAATCCGATGAAAACAAGGACGATGTTGGAGCCCCGGCTCAGTTTGGGTATTTTCCGGATCATCCCCGTGGTGATCAGAAAGGGGAGGATCCACAGGAGGGCAAACCCAAACCAGTAAAACTGGAACTGGAAATAATTCACTTCCAGCAGGGCTGCCTTTGAAAAAACAAATACATTGGCCATTCCGAGTGTGGCCAGAAACGCAAGACTGATTCCTTTGACGGTTGGTTGGATGCCAGGGAAAAGAGCTTTCATGCAGCAAAAGAAGCAATGGTATCATGCTAAAACAGCCGCAGAGGATTATTGTTTACATCCTGGATCTGATTTGCCTCGCTTCCTCTTCGAATCCCGGCTTCTCCAGCAATGCAAACATGTTTCTTTTGTATGCTTCCACACCCGGCTGATTGAAAGGATTGATCCCCATCATGTAACCACTTATCCCGCAGGCATTTTCGAAAAAATAAAGCAGGCGTCCCAGGGAAAATGCATTCAGCGCGGGAAGCGATATCCTGATGTTGGGAACCCCTCCGTCCACATGGGCCATAGCCGTACCCAGTTCCGCCATCTTGTTTATGTGATCAATTCTTTTGTGGGCCATGAAATTGATCTCATCCAGGTTGGCCGGTTCCTCCGGGATAGTCATCCGGTGGGTGGTTTCTTCCACGCTGATCACTGTTTCAAACAGGATCCGTTCCCCTTCCTGGATATACTGGCCAAGGGAGTGAAGGTCTGTGGAGTTGTCCACCGAAGCCGGGTAGATACCCTTCCCCTGTTTGCCTTCACTTTCTCCGAAAAGCTGTTTCCACCATTCGGAAAAGTAATGGAGTTTGGGATTGTAGTTGACCAGGATCTCAATCTTTTTCCCCGATCTGTAGAGCGCATTCCTGGAGGCGGCATAAAGCGCGGCAGGGTTTTGATCGAATGGAACCGAAGGATCGCACATCTGTTCCATTTCCCTGCTGCCGGCCACCAGTTGACGGATATCGATCCCGCATGCAGCCAGAGGAACGAGTCCCACCGGGGTCAGTACCGAAAAGCGCCCCCCCACATTATCAGGTATGATAAAACTTTTATAACCTTTTTCATCGGCCAGCTGCCTGAGTGCTCCCCGGTTTGCATCGGTGACGACCACGATCCTTTCTCCGGCCTCCTGCTTTCCCACTTTCTTTTCCAGGTGTTCTTTGAGGATCCTGAAAGCAATGGCCGGTTCGGTGGTGGTCCCTGACTTGGAAATGGACACAATGGAGTAACTGTGGTGGTCCAGGATCTCGCACAGTTCGTAGGTGTAGTCCTCGCTGATGTGATGGCCCGCAAAGATCATGCGGGGCAGATCCGCCTGGGTTGCCGGAGATCCGAATGTATGGGTGAGAGCCTCGTAAACGGCCCGCGCTCCCAGGTAGGAGCCTCCGATTCCGATCAGCACCATGAATTCGGAGTTCTTTTTCAGTTGTGATACAGCTTCTTCAATATCAGTGAGATGCTGTTCACTGATCCGGGAGGGGAGCCGGATCCAACCCAGGAAATTGTTACCTGCACCGGTTCCTTCATACATCGTCCGCTGGGCTTTCAAAGTTTCATTTTCCAGTTGCAGGATTTCCTTTTCAGCAATAAAGCTGAATACTTTTGAGAGATCAAGTGGCGAGTTTTGCATGATTCACACCGGATTTTACGGTTTTGCCAAAAATAATGATAAAAATTTGATTTGATTCCTACGCTAATTTTGGCTTACTTATGATCAAAACTCCAAATCATGACAGAAATAGAAAAGCTGGACAGGATTGCCATCAGTGTTCGATCGCACAAACTGCTCAAGCAACTCCTGTCTGAAAATCCCGAATTCGAGGAGATCCTGCGAAATTCGAAGAATGAGACCGAAGTGGTGGTGGGTGTACGCGAATGGATAGAAAAAAATCTGAAGGACCGGAAGAATGCATTTAAATTCTATCATGCCAGGCATGCCACAAGAGAACTGTTTGAGAAACTGGAGTGGCGCGATTATGCCATCATACGGATGCTGGATTACATCGACCACGCAGGGATTGAATACCCCGATCTGAACCTGCGGGGGGAAATTGCGGTAAGCAATCCGCTGCGGCTTATCTGGCTGGCAGTGAATAAAGGGACCGGAGGGGCCAAACCGGATTTTTTTGTGGATATGATCATGTTGTTCAGGCAGCTCAGGGGTGACAGCAAACAGGAGGCACCCGGGGCTGACCAGGTGCATGAATGGATGGAACGCTACCCATCGGGACTTGACCCCCGGATCATACAGCTCAGGGAAGAAAATAAAATGCGTATTATTCGGATTATCATAGACAGGATCGGCAGGGGAGAGATCAAAAGTGAGAAATACCAGTTCGAACCGAACCTGTCTGATGAGGAAAAAACGGAAAGGGTGCAGCGATGGTGGGAAGATCACCATTTCCATCTGCGTTTTGCCGTCAGGACACCGGAACTGCTGAATGAAATGCTGGACTATTCACTGGATCCGGATACGATGAAAATCCTGGAGGAAGCAAAAAACGCAGGGATCCCTTTTTTTGTGAATCCCTATTACCTTTCCCTTTTACATGTGCGGGTGCCTTATTTTGCAATCGGTGCAGACCTGGCCATCCGCCATTACGTGGTATACAGCAAGCAGCTGGTGGAGGAGTTCGGGAACATTGTGGCCTGGGAGAAAGAGGACAAAGTAGAGGCTGGAAAGCCCAATGTCGCAGGATGGATCCTGCCGGAAGGGCACAATATCCACCGCCGGTATCCGGAAGTGGCCATCCTCATTCCGGATACCGTGGGCAGGGCTTGCGGGGGACTGTGTTCATCCTGTCAGCGCATGTATGATTTCCAGGGGGGGCGGTTGAATTTCAACCTGGAAAAACTTGCTCCCAATGAGTCCTGGCCTGAAAAACTAAGGCGGTTGATGGACTATTTTGAGGAGGATTCGCAGTTGAGGGACATCCTGATTACCGGGGGAGACGGCCTGATGAGCTCGGACAAGTCCCTGCGGCACCTGCTGGACGAGATCTACGAAATGGCCATGCGAAAGAAAAAGAGGAATGAAAGCCTGCCTGAGGGAGAAAAATTTGCCGAGATCGTCCGGATCAGGATCGGTACCCGGCTTCCGGTTTATCTGCCCCAGCGGGTAACCCTGAGCCTGGTCCAGGTGCTCAGTGAATTCAAAGAGAAGGCCTCGAAAATAGGAATCAAACAATTCCTGATTCAGACCCATTACGAATCCCCGATGGAAGTGACTCCTGAGTCCGCCACGGCCATCCAGAGACTGATCGCAGCGGGCTGGACGGTAACCAACCAGCTTGTCTTCACCACCACTGCTTCCAGGAGAGGCCATTCTGTCAAGCTCAGGAAGGTGCTCAATGATATCGGCGTGCTGCCGTACTATACTTTTACCGTCAAGGGATACATGGAAAATAATTACAGCTTTGCACCCAATGCCAGGGTAGTACAGGAACAGCTTGAAGAAAAGGTAATCGGACAGATCGATGAAAAATACTATGACACCATCCGGAATTTTCCTGAAGAAGCCAACCTGATGGTGGAAAACATCGATGCCCTGCGGCACAGCGCCAATCTCCCTTTTCTGGCAACGGACCGGAATGTTCTGAACCTTCCGGGGGTGGGAAAGAGTATGACCTTCAGGGTGATCGGCATCACCCGTTATGGCCGGAGGATTCTTGAGTTCGACCATGATGAAACCAGGGTCCACAGTCCGATCATCCGGCAGATGGGAAAGATGATCATCATCGAATCCAAATCGATCCATGAATATCTGAACCAGCTGGAGGAGCTGGGAGAAAAAAGGGAAGAGTATTTGAGTGTATATGGATACTCGCTGGGTCAGACCGAACACCGCATTCCTGTATATGATTACCCGGAATATGAATTCGAGTCCACTCCGGAGATGACAAACCTGGAGGTTTGAGGGTTTATTGACTGCCATAATTATTTTCAACTTTGTACCCATGAAAACAATACTGCCGGCGATCACCTGTTTTGTCTGTTTCATTGTCATTTCACCGGTCCACGCACAGAAGCGGGAACTCAGGTCCATTGAACGGGCGGATCTGGAAACGCATATGAAATTTCTGGCCTCGGATGAATTGCAGGGAAGGGCTACGGGAGAACCCGGCCTGGATATCGCAGCCCGTTACCTGGCTGTTCAGGCTGCCAGGATCGGACTTCAGCCGGCCGATGGGGACCGGGATTATTTGCAGTATTACTCGATTCTGGAGGGGGAAATCGACTGGAACGGGTCCGCTGTTACCATCCGGGAACAGGGAAGGGATCCGGTGGTCAGCCAGGATCATTTCTTTGTGCTGCCCTCCGCGGGACATGATTCCCTGGTCATCGAAGGAGAGATTGTTTTTGCAGGATACGGGATCATGGATGAAAAGAACGGTTATAACGATCTTGAAGGGATCGATATCCGCGACAAAGTGGTGCTGATCATGAACCGGGGGCCCATGAATGAGACTGGTGATGAAGCGTTGTTTGACAACGAGAAGTGGAACAGCATGCAGTGCCTCCAGTATAAGATGCAGGCCCTGTACAGCCGTCAGCCCAAAGCAGTGCTGCAGGTGTTTGATCCGAAATCAGGGATCCGGTCCATCGAAGACATCAATCCCCGGATCGCAGATTATCTCGGGAAGTCAAGGGGATTGAAAATGGAGGATACGGGGTTGCAGGCACAGGAGGACCGGCCGAAAATGATACTGATTCACAGGAATCTGGCGGATCTGATCCTGGAAGGGACCGGCCGTGATCTGGCCCGGCTTCAGCAGGAAATAGACCGGAACATGACTCCGCGCTCCTTCCATCTGGAAGGAAAGCAGATCCGGATCGCGATGAGAACCCGGGAACGGGAGATGATGGTGCCCAATGTATTCGGGATGATTGAAGGAAGCGATCCGCAACGCAGAGACGAGGTGGTCATTTACACGGCGCATTTCGATCACGTGGGGACCGACAACTCGGGGGCTGTGTTCAACGGGGCGGACGACAATGCATCGGGAACAGTTGCCCTGATCGAGATCGCCGAGGCATTCATGAAGGAAAAGAAGCATCCCCCGAGAGGTATTGGATTCTTATGGGTTTCGGGAGAAGAGATCGGCCTGTTCGGTTCGGAATACTTTGCGGCAAATCCCCTGGTTCCGGCGGAAAATATTGCCGCTGTGATCAACCTGGATATGGTGGGAAGGACAAAGACCCGGAAGGATGCGGAAAGTGGCAGGGATCTCACCATCGTGGGAGGCGATTCGGTCAAGGTGATCGGGGCGCTGCAGAGCCGTGTGCTGATGGAGATCAATGAACAAACGCTGCGTGAAATGGGTATGCAGGGAAATTATACATATAACGACAGGAACCATCCCGAACGCTATTTTTACCGGAGCGATCATATCAATTTCGCCAGGAAGGATATCCCGGTGCTCTTTTATTCCACCGGGACCCATACGGATTATCACCAGGTTACCGACGACGAGGAAAGGATCGATTATGATAAATTCCTGAAGATGACCCGGCTGGCCTTCAAGGTGGGTTTCAATGTAGCGCGCTACAGGGATCCCATTGCAGTGGATAATCCCTTTTCCCTGTGGTAGGATCCCCTGGATGTTCTAGAGGGGAATCATGTAAATGTTCCTGAACTCCATGGGGGCTCCTTCGGACTGCAACGCAATTTTGCCTTCTGCCGGGGTCATCCCCGAACCGCTGTTCTGGAGAACACCATTCACCTTCACTTCAAGATCTCCGTTCACTGACCTGATGTCATAACTGTTCCATTCACCGGCTGGATTTTCACTGCTTTCTTCCATGCGGGGAATGATAACAAACCTGTTCTCTTCCGGTTCCACCCTGTAGGTCGATTCACCCATGCTGATCCTGGCACCATCCCCTATCAGGACCACATCCCCGGCATTTTGATGTTTGAGCTGGCATTCTATGGAATTGGGCCAGATCATGTCCTCATCCTGCACATGGAGCAGCACTCCGCTGTTCACCGGCTCCCCGGTCCATCTCCACTCCACGTGGAGTTCATAATTGCTGTAACTTTCTTTTGTGCGGATATAGCCGTTGGCCGTTCCTGCCACCCTGATCACACCATTTGCAACGGTAAAGAGTTCTGACGGATCCACCGCTGCATCACCCACGAATACGGTCCAGTTATCCAGATCTTCCCCGTTGAACAGGTTCACCCGGTTATCTGTTTTGCAGGAAACCAGGCATACGAAAGCCAGGGGCAGTGCAATGACCGCACAAAGTGTTCTTTTTTTCAAGTTCTGATGAATACGTACCATGTTCATTTTTTTTACTTAACGTTTTTGGTTTCCTTCAGTATACCCCGGGCACGAAAGTCTGCTCTGTGATGGGTGGCCTGATATACCCTTCCTTGCTGATGGGAGGGAGTTCAATCTTCTTATGCCTGATCTCTTCATAGGGAATGAAAGACAACAGGTGATGGATACAATTAAGCCGGGCCCTCCTCTTATCATCTGCATTGACCACATACCAGGGGGAAATTTTCGTATCGGTATAGGAGAACATTTCATCTTTGGCCCTGCTGTATTCCACCCAGCTGCTTCTTGATCCGAGATCCATTTCACTGAACTTCCATCTTTTAAGGGGATCTTCGATCCGCTCCCTGAAGCGGTTTTCCTGTTCTTCATCACTGACCGAGAACCAGTATTTGATCAGTATGATCCCGGAATGGATCAGCAATTCCTCGAAACGCGGACAGGAGCGCAGGAAATCCCAGTATTCCTCATCCGTGCAATATCCCATCACCCTTTCCACCCCGGCGCGGTTATACCAGCTGCGGTCAAAAAGGACAATTTCTCCGGCTGCGGGCAGATGGGCCACATACCGCTGGAAATACCACTGTGTCTTTTCCCGTTCGGTGGGCACGCCCAGGGCGACCACCCTGCATATCCTGGGATTGAGCCGCTGGGTGATGCGTTTGATGACCCCGCCCTTCCCCGCAGCATCGCGGCCTTCGAAGATGACCACGACCCGGAGGTCTTTGGCCCTGACCCACTCGTGCATTTTCACCAGCTCAAGTTGCAGCTTTTTCAGCTCGCTGAAGTAAAACTTCTTTTTTAACTGTTTCAAGGGTAAAGAGGAATTATCTGTCGAATACCGAGGGATCCAGTTCCCGTTCATCATTCCGGAAAGCTGCCACAAATGCCTGGTCGTATCCTGCCCTCCTGCAGGTGTTCCTGAATTCCAGTGCATCCTGCACATCTGAAAAAGCGCCCACGGTGATCCGGTAGGCACCCTTGTAAAGGTATTCGAATGTGTCGTATTTTTTCCCTGCAATGGTGACGGCGGACTTTGTTTTGGGTTTCATGCTGGAAAGGATCTGCACGCGAAAAACCACCTGGTCAGCTTCGGTCCCGGCCGCTTCGGCCTTTTGCTGCAAAGGTTCCGCTGTTTCCACCCGGGATGTTTCATCCGCCGGCAAGATCTCTTCCTCCACCGGAACTTCCTCCACCGGAACTGCCTCCTCTGAAACCTGCTCTTCCTCTGCAACCTGTTCTGTTTTTTCAGCCAGCTGTTCATCTGCTACCTCTTCCCTGACAGCCGGCTGGGTGGCGGTATAACCCGGTTCGGCCATCTCAAGGAAAAACGTTGCCAGGTCATTTTGTAACGTTTCCGCTGTATGATCCGGTGGAATCACATCCGTTTTCAGCGAAACGAGATAGACCTGTGCATGCGACCGGTCAGATCCATAGGAGGTGGAATACACCGCGATCCGCTTGTTGGGATGAATGGAAAATGCAATCTCGTCCTTTTCACTGTTAATGAACTCGGTCATGTTCATGGGTTCACCCCATCCGATACCGTTGAACGGGCATATATAAATGTCATAACCACCGAGCCCCATGTGTCCTGTGGAAGAAAAATAAAGATTTTTGTGGTGATCCAGGAAGGGGTACCATTCGTGTCCGGACGTGTTGATGGTCCTTCCCAGATTGACGGGGGCTGACCATCCATTCCCCGACTTTTCGCTCATGAACAGATCGAGTCCTCCGCTTGAAGGCATCCGGTCAGAGGCAAAGACCATCAGCGATCCGTCCGTGGAGACGGCGGGATGCATGCAGCGGGATGGGTCGTCACAGAAGGGCAAGATCTTGTGCTCGGATCCGCCGGACTGAACAATAGACATTTCATAGATCTTTTCAACCGTTCTCCTTCCCGATAATTCGATGGGCTTCGTAAAATAGACTTTGCTGTAGTCCCTGGTGAATGACATGCCTCCCGGGGGATAGGGGAAGGGATCATTTTCGAAAAGCGGTTTGCTGCTCTCCTGTGAAATAAATTCAAGGGGAACGAAATATGCCTGTTCCTGACCGAATGTGATGTGGTCGGGGATCATTTTCTGGTGGTATTTGGAATTGGACAGGAATACCAGTCCATTCATGTAGAAGGCAACATCATTCGAAGGACCACGGATCGTCAGGTGAACGGTATCCCTTTTCAGTGATCCCTTCAGCTGCATGGGATCCTCATCGGGAATCTGCAGGATGGTTCCGTACGCCTTCGGCGGAAGGATGAAAACTAGCATCATCGCGATGCAGCCAGGGAGCATATGTAATTTACCAGTAGTCATACGAACAGTATTTACCAGTGTCTGTATTGCAGGAAAGTTTGTTTATCCTGCCCGAGGTTCACCCCCAGGGAGATCTCAAAAATGATGTTCTCATCGTTCAGGAATCCCACCCTGGGGAACTCCAGGAAAACCCCGGCAAAGAATCTCGGGAACTGGTATTGAAAGAACAGGGCCACCTGGTCCACAGACTTAAAGTAAGATCCGATATAGAAATTCTGCAGATATAGTTTCAGATAGGGGACCAGGTGCCGGTGGGGTTGCGACAGGGTCGAATCATTGAGTGAAATCAGCAATGAAGGTTCAAGTACCACGGCGCTTTTCCTGCTTAATACAAATTTATATCCGCCATAAAAATGATATTCACGGGGTACATGGGCTTCCGAATTTTCGGTAATCCCGTCTTTCATCCAGGTGCCGAGCAGCGAAGTGGTGGAAATTCCCGCGAACGCGGTGGGCCCGTAATAAAAAATTCCCAGGTCCATATTGGGATTAAGCTGATTGCTCAAAGAATCCGTCCCTGCTTCGGTACCGGTTGCGGGGAGGTTCATGATCCCTTTCAGAGCGGCACCCAGAGAAAGGATGTGTACGTTGGCCCTGTCCAGGGAAATATGGTAAGTACCGGCAACGGCGAGACCGGCGTTCCATGAATCCCCGAGCTGGTCCCGGAATGCATAGGCTCCCAGGCCAAACGGTGTAAAACTTCCATTTTTTTTGGTGAGCCGCCTGTGAAAATTGAGCAACTGGCTGTCCGGTGATTTCAGGACTTTTGAGGTAAGGCTGAACTGTGTGTAATCTTTGCTTCCCGCGTATGCCGGATTCAGGACAATGGGGGTGTAGACAGGATTTGACAACGGTTTGGAGGGCACCTGCTGAGCCAGCGCGAAGGTATACAGGCCAAACAGGACCAACCCGGTTACCGTTCCTCTGAGTAAAAACTCCCTGTGCATCATTGATTCATTTCCTGTATACAGCCTGAAAGTTACCAATTTTTTAAAGATGGGAACATCGCGTGAAGACTAATCATCCAACCCGGGCAGGATTTCAGCCGGAATGATCTGCTGTTCGCTGTAAAAACCACCGGTGGTGAGGAGCCTGTCGTTTGCCGGATCATCGTCATCCCCGATATCGGCATAAGCATTGATGGTGCCGGAAGCAATGACCACAAACCGTTTATGTGAGGTGGTGTCGGCAGAAACGGTATAGACCTGTGAGAGGCCCCCGCCGGTAAAAGCATTCACATCAATGATGGTCCCGGTGACCGTATTGTATATGGCCAGTTCTCCCCCGTATTCATAATAGAGCGGGACGTTACCCACGCTGAGGATCTGCGGATTCACATTGATCTGTACCGTGGCGAAGACTTTCTGGTTTTTGATATGTGCAGAAATATCCGCAGTGGGATTGATGGTCAGGATCGGCTCTTCCTCAATCCGGATGCAGCTGAAAAGCGTGATCAGAGCAACAGCCAGCATGATATGGTTTCTTCTCATGGGATTCTTTTAGAGGAGATAAAAGTAAAAATTCACCCGAACATAAACAAAAGGTCATCCCATATATCTTTCTGGATATATGAATTACCCTTCAGGGGATGACCTGAAGGGCTTGTGCGGCAGAAAAAATTTTATTCCCCGAAATAAGTGATGGTACGTTCAGTGATGATGGGCCCATGAAGATCCGAGGTCCCTGTTACCTTCACCCAGTTACCCATTTCATCGTATTCATAACTGTATTCAGAGACATCCTCTTCACCTTCACCGTACCTCATCACCTGTTTCTCCAGGCATCCCTTTTCATTGTAAGTGAATTCCTGTTCAAACGTGATATCACCTTCTGCGTTATAGTACTGGTAACCGGTCCTCCTTCCCTCCTGGTTCACCGTGAAAATATATTTTCCGGTGGGTTCGTTTTCCGGGTTGAAGAATTGCCACTCCAGGAAATTCCCGTTTTCATCCGAGGTAAAAAGTGTGCTCCGCATCAGTGTGTCCCCGGGCATCCTGAACTGGTCAATCCCGGTCAGGTGACCGGCCTCATCGTACGTCATCTTCATATAACTGCGAAGGGTGTCGTCCCTGATATAATCTCCCCGGATGATTTGACCGTCCTTCAGGGTAAGTTTCGTCCGGTCGATCAGTTCATCGTTCTCATCGATCAGGTCGCATTGCAGCAGGTTGCCGTTGTCATCGAATGTCATACTGAGGTCATTGGTCCAGTTGATCGAATCCCTTGCAGCGACCGTTAACCGTTCACCCTTCACATATTCTCCGTCCTTCTCAACGGCCAGGTAATTTCTCTCAACTACCATCTTCACTTTTCCGCTGAGTATATCGGGAAACAACCAATAGGGGGTGTAGAGTCCAATTTCCACCTGTTGAACTTCAGGTTCCTGCTGCGGGCATCCCATGGCAAGAATGGCCAGCACGAACAACAATGGAATGATTTTTTTCATGGGGAATGCATGGATTGGTTCAAATAACCAAGTTAGTGCTTCAAATGTTTAAAGTCAAGGACTTTAACGGAAAATATTTTAACACAGCGCCTCACGAAAAGATCTGTATCATCCCTGTCGGATATTTCATATTAATTTTTAATTATTCCCGGATTTTCATAAAATTGTGCGATCTTTGATTTATTGTGCGATCATTCAATGATAATGAACCAAATCATAAACCCGGAAAAATGAAAAAAACATCACCGAATATTTCTTTCAGCGTCCTGTCTGCTTTCATTGCAGGACTGTTTATGGTATTAACGGCGTGCAACACATCCCAGAAAAAGCAGGAAAGCACCGCTGAAGTTACAGAGGATACCTCTCAGAAAGAAGCGATCATTGAGGAACTGTCAGGCTATCCGCTGCCTACTTCCTTTGAAATTACCAAACTGATCCAGGAAGCCGGGGCTCCTTATATACTGACCCTTTCCAATGTTCCGGACCAGGCGGGGAATTATATTACCCAGAAGGAAAAGGCCTTGAATCTGGGGGTGTACGGCACGGATCTTTGTTATGCCTCCACATACATGATGAAGCAGGCAACCCTGCAGTTCCTTGAAGCAACAAGGACCCTGATCGATGAGCTGGGAATTTCCACCAGGTTCAATGTCAACTATGTAAACAGAATTGAAAATAATCTGGACAACAGGGACTCTTTGATATACATTGTCTCCGATTCTTTTTACGATACCTGGGAATACCTGGTGCAGAACAGGCAGGATATCCTGGCGCGGCTGGTGGTCAGCGGCAGCTGGATCGAGGGGATTTACATCACTGCAAACATTGCGCAGACCTCAAGGGACAATTCAGATTTTCTTGAGATCCTGGCCAATCAGAAGACATCACTGAACAAACTTTTAGCCCTGCTTGAACCGGTGAAGGATCGCGAGGAGATCTCGGACATCATCAAGGGATTGTATGATCTTCAGGCAATATATGAGGAGGTGGGTGAATCCATGACCACCGAGCAGTTGGAACAGGTCGCAGACAGCATAGAGATCCTGCGCAGCAGTATCGTCTGACAACACTTCCCTTCCTGAGTGAGATCCTGCCTGTTCATGCATGTTGTATGCATAGAGCACAGGAGGATGCTTCTTTATGAAGGAAACTGTACTTAACGCCCTGCTGCAATTATTTGCAATCATCGCCAATGTATCAGAGGATGGCGTCTCCTTCAAAGCGAGGTCCATTGTCAAAAATTTCCTCCGGCAGCACCTCAAGACCAACCTGATCAACAGGTACCTGCTTCTTTTCGATCAATACCTGGAGATACACCATCCCTACCTTTTCGGAGGAGGTATCGTTGATTCCGGAGAGACACTTACAGATTCCGCCAAACTTCAGCGAATCACTGCAGAGATCAACAGGAGCCTCATTCAACGTGAAAAATTCGTTGTCTTCCTCCGTTTGGTCGAATTCATTAACGAAGACGAGGTGATGACCCACAAGGAACTGGCCTTTATCAGGACAGTGGCCGATTCACTGAACATCTCCAGGTCGGAACATCACAATACCAGGGCATTTGTCCTGAACACCTGTGGGGAGATCGAAAAGGACAAGCTGCTGATCATTGATAACCAGGAAACCCCGTTTCTGGAAGGAGTCAGGCATATCCGTGAAAATGAGCTGGGGGGCCGGATAACCATTCTGCATCATGAAAGCACGGATACTTTCATCTTTCGTTACACGGGGAACATGAACCTGTTCCTGAACGGACAACCCATCATCCCGGACCGAATTGAGCTGATGGACCAGGGTTCGCTGATCACGGGCACCCGGATCAGTCCTGTATACCACAGTGATATTTCGAGGAAATTTCACCATAAGGAAGAAGCCACCAGGATCTACTTTGTGGCCGAGGAAATCGAATACAGATTCAAGAACAGCAACAAGGGGATCAAAAAGTTCAGTTTCAGCAAGGAGTCGGGAAACCTGATCGGGATCATGGGAGGCAGTGGTGCAGGGAAATCCACCCTGCTCAACATGCTCAGCGGCAAGCTGAAGCCCCAGCATGGCCGCATTACCATCAATGGGATCGATATATATGAGGAAGAGTCCAGGGTGGAAGGGATCATCGGTTTTGTGCCCCAGGATGACCTGCTGATCGAAGAGCTGAGTGTCTTCAGAAATCTTTACCTGAATGCCAAACTGTGCCTGAGTAATTATTCCGAAACCGAGATACTGAGAAAGATCAACCAGATCCTGACGGACCTGGACCTGGAGGATATCAAGTACCTGAAGGTAGGGAATCCACTGAAGAAGTATATCAGCGGCGGGCAGCGGAAAAGGCTGAATATTGCACTGGAACTGATCAGGGAGCCGGCTGTCCTGTTTGTGGACGAACCCACATCCGGTCTTTCTTCCATGGGTTCGGAAAAAGTGATGCTGCTGCTCAAGGAGCAGGCCCTGAAGGGACGGCTGGTCATCGTGAATATACACCAGCCCTATTCCGATATATTCAAACTCTTTGACAAATTCCTGATCCTGGACAAGGAGGGGCATGTCATCTATAAGGGAAATCCCATTGATGCCATTACCTATTTTAAATCACTCAGCAATTATGTGAATGCTGATGTGGGACACTGCCCTTCCTGTGGCAATGTGATGCCGGAGGAGATCCTCAAGATCGTGGAGGCCAAAGAAGTGGACGAATTCGGGAGGATTACCAGGGAAAGGAAAGTGGCCCCGGAAGAGTGGTACGGTATTTACCGGGAGAAAATTGAATCGAAACACAGGATAAAACCGGTAAATGCTACGCTTCCTTCCATCGATTTCAAGATCCCGAATTTGTTTGAACAGTTCAGGATCTTCAGTCTCAGGAACATCCTTTCCAAGCTGGCCAACCGGCAGTACATGCTGATCAATTTCCTGGAAGCCCCGCTGCTGGCATTGATCATTGGCTTTTTTACAAAATATTCCAGCGGGACGGGAACTTCCGCCTCCTACCTGCTCAGGGAAAATGTGAACCTTCCGGCTTATCTGTTCATGGCCGTGATCGTATCGCTATTCATGGGCCTGATGGTCAGTGCGGAGGAGATCATCCGCGACCGCAAGATCCTGGAACGGGAATCGTTCCTGCGCCTGAGCAGGATAAGCTACCTCCATTCCAAAATCCTGGTACTATTCCTGATCTCGGCCATTCAGGCCTTCTCATTCGTGATCGTTGGGAATAGCATCCTGGAGATAAAAGGCATGCTGTTTCAGCACTGGGCCATGCTCTTTACTGTTTCCTGCCTGGCCAACATGATCGGTTTGAATATCTCCTCCGGTCTCGATTCCGTAGTGACCACATACATCATTATCCCATTTATTGTAGTGCCCCAGCTCCTGTTCAGCGGGGTACTGATCAATTTCGATAAGCTGAATAACCTTTTTCATCATCCGTCCTATGTACCGGTGATCGGGGAAATAATGACCTCCCGGTGGGCTTATGAAGCCATGGCAGTACACCAGTTCAAGGACAACCGGTTCAACCGGGAGCTATTCCCCATCGAACAGCGTAAAAACAATGCAGCATATTACAGCAATTTCCTCATTCCTGAACTGCAGACCAGGCTGAACGAAATTGACTATCAAATGACCGCAGGAAAGGATGTGCAGGGGTCTGCCGGTGAACTTGAGCTTATCAGGAACGAGCTTCAGGAACTGGGAGAGCTGGGGATCATTGAATCCTTCGGGAACACATCTTTGCTTGACCCCGGTCAATTCAATCACGATCTCTACAGGACCATAACCGACTCCCTGGAGGTGGTCAGGGAACATTTTGTTGCCGCCATGAACGCGGCCAGCCGGAGCAAAGATGCAAAATCTGAAGAGCTGCTGCAGCGGTGGGGCGGGAAGGAGGCATTCCTCAGGATGAAGGATCGCCATACCAATGAAAGACTGGAAGAGATCCTGACCAACAAGCGGCAGATGGAGGGGATCATTGAATGGAACAGCCGGCTGTACCGTAAAATGGACCTCATCTATATGGAACCCCTGTCAAATTATGGTAGGGCTCATTTCTATGCACCTGACAAACGACTGGGCTCCCTTTCCATAGATACTTTCTGGTTTAACCTGGTCATCATCTGGTTTTCGACACTGATCTTCTACGTCACCCTGGTCTGGGACCTGCTTCGCAAGTTCACCACCTGGAACCAGGTGCGGAAGCTGCGGAGGCGCAAATGATATTTATTAACCTTCAGACCAGACTTTTTTGTAGATTTCAATGAATCTTGGATCGGCCCTCAGGTCACCGTATGAAATGGTGTCAATGTGTAACATGAGTAACAGGTACTCCTCTCTTTCTTCATATCCTCTTCTGAGATAATCCAGCGCTTCCTGATCCCTGCCCAGTTCAGCCAGCAGGGCTCCTCGCATGCTGTAAGGAATATATTCGTCTTTCGCCCTGGATTCAAGCGTATCCAGTATGCTGCGAGTTGCATTTAAATTTCCGGATTTACTGTATGCCAGTCCCAGTTGAGTAAATGCAAAAGGGGAGAAACTTGAAAGGCTTTTTTCAAATTCAGTGATTGATTTGTTATATTCGCCTTCATGCAGGTAAATCACACCCAAATAGGTATGACAAATTGTACAACCTGTATCGCGCCGAATTTTTTCTTTAATTACAGAAATGGCTGAATCCTTATAATGAGCAAAGTATAAATGGATTCCGAACAAGGCATCTTGGAGGGGATATGCCGGGTGAAGGATCAGGGCCCGCTGATCCATCTTCACAGATTCATTGAATTGTCCGCTGAAGAAATATAGTTCAGACAGGGATTTATAGACCTCAAGATTATTTGGATCCAGTTCCAGGGCACGCTGGAGATTTTTTTCTGCACCAGCGAAATCATAACTGAAGAACAGATCATTGACGGCAATGACAGTATAGGCTTCACCGAACAGGCTGTCTATTTCCAGCGCCTTTTTGGCCAGTTCCAGAGCCGGAGGATAGGCTTCCCCGGGCCTGAGACTGCCATAAAACGCAAGGTTCCCGTAACAACGGGCCAGCTCTGTGTATGCCCTGGCAAATCCGGGATCAATTTCAATGGCTTTTTCAAAATGACCTTTTGCCTTCAGCAGCGATTCCGGCGTACGCTGGCTGCGCAGGTATTTTCCCAGAAGATAATATTCATATGCATCGAAATCACTGGTGGGAATTTGTTCTATCTGCACCAGCTGAACGGGGGTCAGGACCACCTTCAATTTTTCTGCGATCTCTTTTGCTATGTTATCCTGAATGCTGTGGATATCTTTCCATTCCCCGTTGTATTCATGCGCCCAGATGTGGTCTTCGTTTCTGGCCCGGATCACCTGTACCCGGATGCTGACATGATCCGCTTGCCTCTGAATACTTCCCTCAATGATATAGTTCACGCCCAGCTGCCCGGCGATTGCAGGTATGGATGTCCTGCTTTCTCTGTACTGCATCGTGGACGACCGGGAGAGCACGCGATCAAAAACATTGGCCTGCCATAACTGGAGGATGATCTCGTCCGTGATGGCATCCCCCAGGTAGAAATATGCTGCATCACTGCTCCAGTTTTCGAAGGGAAGTACCGCTATGGATGTTTCCAGTTTGGATTCATTTTGCTTGCTCCTGCTGATCAGATGAAAAGTTACCATTCCGGCGATCACCAGAAGACTTAAATAAGTGGCAATTTTCCAGCCCACCAGCCGGGATGGTTGTCCGGGGATTTCCTCCCGTGGCTCTTTCACCTGGTCTGTCCTTTCAATGCCTTCGGGGGTCACATCATAGATCCAGGAAAGAATTACCGCAATGATGAATCCGATACACAGCAGGACGATGATAAGCGGCAGGGTCCATTCGGGAAGCCTCAAAGGCTCCACGATGATGGAGACCAGCTCCAGGATCACGAACGCCGCCGCGGCATACACGGTGATGACCCTTACCACGTTGCGCCGTTTCAGCTCCTGCCAGATGCGGTTCAGTTTATTTGGATCACGTGGCATCATGCGAGGATTGTCATATTGAACTTTCGATGAATTTTAATCCTTCTCAAAATCCAGTGCGTATTCCACCGCCTTCTCAAATCCCATGGCGATGCCTTCTTCCTGGTATTTCCGGGTGAGTTCCTCACCCACCTCCTTTTTGGCCCCTTCGATATACCTGGCGATCCACTCATCCCAGAATCCCACCATCCCGTCCACTGTCATTCCGATCATTTTCATTTTTTCACGGGCTGCAGTATCCAGCCGGATGGATTTTGCCCATCTTGACTGGCCGGAAAGTGCAAAAGCCACACCCTGGAGATCGAAAACCGTATAGATCATATTACCGTACTTCAATCCCGTCTGAATACCAAGTGCATATCTTTTCTCCGCTTCCCTGTAATTGTTCAGTCCAAGGGTACAATCGCCCAGTAAATGTATTGCGCTTTCTATTCCATATAAGTTCTGCAGTTTTTCTGAAGAATCCAGCAACTCTTCCACCAGGGGCTGGCCCTGCTCATACTGCTTGGTATGGACGAACATGGTACACAGGTATATCAGGCAGTGATTGATCAGGCCCGGATCTCCAAGTTTCCTCGCGATCTCCAGACCCCTTTCGCTGTATTTCAGGCTGGTTTTAATATCCCCGCTATGTAGCAATGGTTCACTGATTTCACTGAGCGCCACCGCTTCTTCCTTCAGGTTATTTAATCTGCGCCAGATAACCAGACTTTCTTCCATCAGTCTAATGGCCGTTGCACCATTACCTGAAACCCAGTTGAGCATTCCCAGACCCAGCACCACCCGGGCATCATCTTCCGATCCGTCGGTCCCTTTTGAACGGGCCTTTTCCAGATATTCCTTTCCCACAATAAGGTGTGCGTTATGCCGCCAGAACCAGTAAAGGGTGCCCGATAATTTTACAAATTTTTCCGGTGAGTGAATTTCTGCCCAGTTCAGGGCAGCCAGGATATTATCATGTTCCGCATTTAGCTTTTTCGCCCACATCAGTTGCTTATCAAATTGTTGATCATATGCTTCTTCTGCGATGCCCAGAAAATATAGCAAATGCGATTTCCTTGTCTGCTCGTCCTCCTTGTTAGATTGTAAGGAATTCAGGGCAAATTGCCGGATCGTCTCCAGCATGTTGTACCGCATGGAATGATCAGCTGCTTCGAAAGTAAATACAAGTGACCTGTCCACAAGCCTGGACAGTGTATCCAGGACGGTTTCTTCCGGCAGCCGCTCATCGGAGCAGACTTTTTCGGCTGCTTTCAGTCCGAAACCTCCGTTAAAAACAGCCAGCCTGGCAAATAATATTTTTTCATGGTCAGAAAGCAGGTTGTAACTCCATTCGATGGTCGCCTGCAAGGTCTTCTGACGTGTTGAGATTTCCGGATCGTGTGAGGACAAACGGTCGAAACGGTCAGCAAACCTTTCCAGGATCATACCGGGATCCATATGCATGGTCCGGCTGGCCACAAGTTCCACGGCAAGTGGAATGCCATCCAGTTTATTGCAGATGGATACGATGTCAGTAACGTTTTCTTTCTCAAGTTTGAAATTCGGATTTTTCATCCGGGCCCGGTCTGTAAAAAGCAGCACTGCTTCCGAGTCCCTCGCACTTTCCACACCCACCACTTTTTCCGGGTCAATCAAAGTCAGGGAAGGAATCCTCCATACATGCTCTCCCTTGTTATTCAGAGCCTCGCGGCTTGTGACAAGCATCCTGAGTCCCGGAACGGATTGCAGCAGTTTCGTGGTTGTCTCTGCACTGGGCCGGACAAGGTGTTCACAGTTATCCAGGATGATCAGCATCTGATGATCCCTGATCTGGTCCACCAGGGTTTTAATGATTGGCTGATTGGGTACTTCCGGGATACCCAGTACCTCCAAAATCTCTTTCCCGACCAGGTTACCATCCGATATGGGAGCCAGGTCAACAAACCAGACACCCTCTTTAAAACCAGGAACCAGTTGGGCAGCCACCTCGCAGGCCAGCCGTGTTTTTCCGCATCCGCCTGCACCGGTAAGAGTCACCAGCCGGTGTTCACTGATAAGCTCCCTGATCGTCTCCATTTCCTGTTCCCGGCCAATGAAACTGGTCAGCTGTACCGGGAGATTATGGAGAAGAATCTTTTCTTTCCCCGGAGGGGATTTCAATGCTGGAGCCGGTTCAATCTCACTGGTATCTTTCTGTTTCCTGTAAATGTACCAGGGAAGGATGATCACAACCGGTATGCCGGCGGCCGCAAGGATGTAGAGAAGGTCAAAAGTTTTTTCCGGGATGGTGAACCTTCCTGATGTGATATCAAAGAATTCAATGATGGCAAAACAGGCTGTCACGTAGACGATCAGGAAATGCAGCACTTTCCTGCGGACGATTTCCCGGAAGAACCGGATGAGTTTGTTGGGACTGCCCGGCATGCGGGTTAAATCAGGGTTTTATTAGATAAATATACTCCAACTATTTGTCAAGTTCAAATAGAAAGGGATGAATGAACGCATGCAACATGCGCAAGCTTCAATCAGGATAATGTGACTTTCATCAAAAAGAGATTATAAAACATTGCGTGGTAATGCTTCAATTGTTTATAAACCTGTATATTGCGTATGTTATATAAACTGTTCAGTGATCACACGGGAAAAGGTAGAAGATGAAACGGATTTCGCAACTAACGATCGTGCTGCTGGTTTTAATGGTTTCCTGTTTCGGCGAGCTGGGGAACAGTCCGCCCGTCATTGAGTCGGTCGTTCTGGATCCCCCTGGCAACTTCACCCCGGGGTCTGATATACAAATCTCAGCCATTGTGGAGGACAAAGACGGGGATCATCTGGAGTTCTTCTGGGAATCAGAGGCAGGAATCATTGCTGAACCCTCACAGCTCTCAACCAGCTGGGAACTCAGCACACTCGCCGAGCCTTTGAGCTATGAGCACATCACGCTGACTGTTTCAGATGGAAAAGAACTGGTCACCAAGACCAGGACCATACAGGTGAGCGAGGGACTGATCATGTCCGGGTATACTTATTTCGCAGGGACGACCATCCCGGTCCCGGGTGTGGAGGTCCGGATCGGTAAATTTTCTGCCCTTTCCGATGCGAAAGGCTACTATTTGATCCAGCACCTGAAGGAGGGGAACGAACAGGTGGTGGCCACCAAAGAAGGATTCGACAGGTTTGAGTCCACCGTGTACGTCGATAACCCAAAATCCACTTTTCATGTTTCCATGACCAGTCCCGTTGGAACCGGACGGATCTCCGGTTTTATTCAGACGATCGATCAACAGGCCTTCGAAGGGCTGAAGGTGGTTTTATTGAATCCGGATAACACAGATAGCCAGCTGGCAGGATATACTGATCGGCAGGGTTATTATGAGATCGCGCAGGTGCCGTCTGGTAACAGGACGCTGCTGATCAGGAATGAAGCTTCTGAGAGTGTTTTTCTGCACGATTCCATCACATATGATTTCCTCATGCAGGGTCCGGAAAAATCCTATGATGCAAGAATCAAGATCAAAAGGACAATCATCGAGGATTCATATATGTCTGAGATCGATGATTGGGATTATAAAGGGAATACTTCTGATGGATTTTATGTACTTGAAAGGGGGGACAAGCTTGTACTGAAGGAGCCTTTTACCATACCTGCCGATGCAGAGGCTGCCATGCTCTATATCAACTCCTTCGTGATCGGAGGATGTGATCTTGTGGGCAAGTTGCCATCCCACCGGGCATGGATCGCAAACCGCGATCATGAAAATATGGGAGGAATCAGCTGGGGTGGAGATGGCAACAATTTCAGGGCTGAAGTGTCCTGGTACCCTTCCGATTCTCCTACCTATATGAACATATACGGCAGGGAGATCATGTTGTACCTGGAGATTTTCGGGGAAACCAGTTGTGTTCCCGATCCGCTCTGGAGGATTTACAATCTCAAGTTCAGCTACTATTACTAACAATCGATAAACCTATGAAAAACCTGATGAAAATTGGATTCGTGCTGGCACTGATTGCCAGTGTTTCCTCCTGTGAAAAGGTCAAAGGACTCTTTGATGTGGATTTTGATACAACCTTCAGCGGGGAACTTGATATCGAGATCCCTGAATCCTCCCTCAAATCTGCGGAATATCATGAATTTACTTCCGAGACTGATATTGATCCTCTTGATGATGAAGATATTGCAGAATATTATGACAATATCGAAGAAATAAACGTAAATACGATTCTGGCCACCGTTGTAGGCGTCAATAAAAATGATGTTGTATTCAAAAGCGGCACTTTTTTCCAAATCCTGGACGAAGCTGATACTGCCACTTTTACTGTTCAGGAGGACTGGCCCATTGTGCAGGGAACGTCGCTTACACTGGGGGAACTGGGCACAGATAATTATGAGAAGGTAGAACTTATCGTGAACAGGAAAAAGCAATTTACGATCAGAGCAGAAGGGGAATGCACCCAGAAGGGTGTCGAGATCACCATCGATCTGGGTATCAGAACAACCGTGATTGCCAATCCGCTTTAATAAATATTTTGCATGAAAAGATCTGTTAAGCGGCTATTATGGCTGCTCCTGCTGGCTGTTGTTTTTTTTGTGATCTGGTATGCCTGGCCACGCGCACCCATCATCACGGCCTATGCGGCAAAGGGAATGTGCTCCAGTGTATTTCTGGCAGACAAGGACCCGGCCAGGGTATATGAGGAGGATCTTTCCTTTTTCCCGATCAGCCTCGCAAGGTGCAAAATTGATTACGATGAGAAAACCGTGACCTCCAGGGTCCTGGGACTGGCAAAACGGAAAGCGGTATACAGGGAGGGACTGGGAGCGGTGCTGGTCCTGGATATACCGGAAGAAGCACTGAAGGAAGCATCCTTTACAATTCCAGATCCTGGTTACAGCCAGGACACCCTCCCCTGGCCGAAAGGAGACATGCTGCCCGCTGAAAAACCGGAGGGCGTGGATTATGTGAAACTCGATTCAGTCATACAGAATGCGATTGATCCCGACGGCACCGATCCGTTGAAAAAAACCCTGGGGGTGGCGGTGGTCTACGACAACCATCTGATTGCTGAGAAGTATAAAGACGGATATGATCTTCATACCAAATTCCATGGATGGTCCATGACCAAAAGCATTGCCGGGACACTTATAGGTATCCTGGTGGATGAGGGGAAAATGGATGTGGGGGCACCCACCGGGATCCCCGAATGGTCGAACGATGTCCGAAAGAACATTACCGTGGAGCATATCCTTCACATGAGCAGCGGTCTCGACTGGCTGGAAAATTACTTCACCATTTCGGAAGCCACACTGATGCTCATGCGGAGCAGTGATATGTTTTCTTTTGTGGTCAACTGCGAGGCAGCCCATGACCCTGGTACGTTTTGGAATTATTCGTCCGGGGATATCAATCTGCTTTCCAGCATGATCCGCAAGACGCTGGAAAATGACGAAACATACCTCCGGTACCCCTACACCATGCTGCTGCACAGGATCGGGATGCTGAACACGGTGATTGAAACCGATGCAAGCGGGCTCTTCGTGGCTTCTTCCTACTGTTACGGAACCACGAGGGACTGGGCCCGGTTCGGGCTTCTCCTGCTGAACAAAGGGGTCTTTGAGGGGGACACGGTGGTCTCACCGGCATGGGTGGAGTACATGCAAACCCCGGCCCCCGCCTCCGAAGGGACCTATGCCGCCACCTTCTGGCTCAAAGAACCGGATCCGCTCAATATCCTGAAGGATATCCGGGAGGAGGTTTACTTTGCAGATGGTTTCCTGGGACAGCGGGTCTACATCATCCCGTCGAAAAAGCTGGTGGTTGTGCGTATGGGATACAGCCTGGCCAATTTCAGCCTGAATGATTTCCTGAGGGATATCATCGCCACCCTGCCGTATGAATAATTTTTCTTATTGCAGCTTGCCCGCCACGTTGGATCCTCGCAATGTAGATCCCGCTGTTTAACGGATCTCCATCTTCTGTGGCTGCGTTCCAGCTGATTTCGGACTGATTGAAATGGTCATTTACCCGAAGGACCTTGATCTCCCTGCCGTACAGGTCATAAATGTGAATCAGAAGCATCGCTTCATAGCCCGGAGCATGGATGTTGAAAGTGATGTTCCTGTTGAATGGATTGGGGCTTGATTCCAGTTCGAGCAGAGCGGATCCATGGGATTTATCCCCGGAGCCCGTGGGGATCTTACTGAACCAATTGTAATACAGCTCATAGATTCCACCATTGTTTTCAATCCATACAATATCGACCTTATCCTGGTTGAATTGTTTATAGGCGATCGAGGATGCCAGCGCCCGGTCAGAAACCGTGTCCAGTACCTGGCAATTACCGAAGAATTCGGTGTAAGCGTGATACAGGACTCCCTTTTGCCGGAAGATCAGGTTGTACTGAAAAGGTGAAATGAGGTCATCCGCACATGCACTTTCAACCGGACCGGGATGAATTGTCCGAATCCCCATCCAGTCAAAATGACCCACCGAGTAATAGGCCAGGCTGTTCGCCATGCTGCCTTCCGGATCGATGAAAAGGACCACCGGGAATATCTCACTTTCAATGATGTCCGGGGGATAGTATCCGGGTCCGATCGTCAGGGAAGGATGGGTCCCCGGAAAGGAAACCGCATCCCGCCAGCTCACTCCACTGTCAATTGAATATGTCAGGTACACTGAATCATTGGATAACTGATACGCCACAAATACAGCTTCATCAGCGTATGTCAGATGCGTGGCTATACTGTATTGCTCCAGTGTATCCGGCTGCATCCAGGGATCCATTCTGTAAATGACTGATCCATGAAGAACAGAATCCCGGCTCAGGCGTGCATATTTCAGGGTTGAAAGATAGCTGTCGCCGCGGACCGTTGTATCCACAACCCCGTAAACCACATGGATATTCCCTGCCCCATCGCAGTCCGCTACCGGGTATGAAGCCGATTCCCCGGTGTCCGAGATCAGTCCACCGGCAGGCCATATGCCCGGTTCTTTTTCAGAAGTTATCCGGATACCCTGGTTCTCATAAACAATATATACACGGGAAAGTGGATCTACAGCAAGCGAAGCAGATCTTCCAGCCAGTATTTCTTCCACCTCGCCCAGATTCCGGGAAAGGAATATCCTATAACCCGATTCAACGATGATGCAGGGATCCGGACCCCGGATGATTTTCCGCTGACTGTAATTCCAGTCCGCCAGGTTCATGCTGTCTGATGAAAAAATCATTACCTGACAGAGCGCGGATGCAGGAATGCAGATTGCCATGATTGCCAGACAATATCTCACATGAGACCTAAAGGTGCAGACCATATTCAGGACAGCTGTTGTTTTTGGAGCCAGTCAATTACACTATAAGAATACCTTAAAGATAAGTAAGTTACAAATCATTCTGTCAATTGTTTTACCTGATTCGCCAAAAAAACTGTTGGAATCCGGGTTTGATTAAACCTTTGTCTGTTAGAATCGTCAAAAATGCACATCCATGTCAACACTTAAAACCAAACTGCCATGAAACAAAAACATTTATTTCAGCTTTTTACACTGGGAGTGGTCTGTTCATTCCTGACATTATCCGCCAGTTCTCTTGCCGCGAAAAATCCGGACTTCACCGGGAAATGGAAATTCAATGAAACGGAAAGCACGATGGGCGAAGGCAGGTTTTTCGCTGCAGAAGAAATGTCGGTCACACAGGACGGGAAAGCCATCACCATAGAACGCACCCGGGCAGGGAGGGACGGTCAGGTGCGTACCACCAGCGAGACAATCACCCTGGACGGAAAAGAAAATGTGGATGAGCAGGAATATGGCAAATCCACTTACAGAGCCACCTGGTCGGATGATAACACTTCCCTGATCATTGAGACAGAAACAGAATTCCAGCGACAGGGTGAAACCTTCACAATGAGCAGAAAGGAGATCTGGTCCCTGGATAAAGGTGGCAAGGTCCTGACCATCGAGTCCACTTCATCCTCCCAGCGGGGGACACGATCGGCAACCCTCATCTATGATAAGATATAGAGCGGGGCAGCGTCCCGTTTCACTGAACAGATTGATCAGGCCTGGTGATGTGTTGTGCTACTCGTTATAAAACCAGTGCACGGCATCTTCATAATTGGTAAAAGTGCCTATTCTTCTTTTCTGGTCTTTCCCGCAGAGTTCATAAAATTCGTCTTTGTCGAAATTGACTCCGGGCAACACCAGCAGGGCAATTCTTTCACCAAAAATTTCCCGGTCCTCCAGAATAGCCTGTATCAGATGGAATATTTCTGCCGTGGAAAGAATCCATTGTGTCCTGCGAAAATCAAGAAGCAAGTCGTAGTTCGCCGGAGGCTGATTCGGTTTGGCCAGTTCAACCAGGTTTGAGATACTTTCTTCAAAATCCACGGTATCATTGTCCGATACGCTCAGATAATCGATGGACCGGATGATTTTTATTTTTACAGCCATAATTCCGCTTTATTGATACAGGCAAAATTACAATCATTTATGTAACTTCTGACATTTTGGAGCAGGTCACCCGGATGTGAGATTTGGGTCACCCGCGTTATATTGCAGTCTGCACAGTGAAACAAACTCTTATCCGATGGCGTAGAATGCTAATATTATTTCATTAATTTGTGAAAGTGGGCAAAATTATGGATGAATTGACAATTGTACCCCAAGAGAATATGGGAAGGAATTTTATTCCGGCAGAATACCTTCCCAAAGGTAAGGATGAATACTTCCAGCGCAACAAACAGATCGCACCTCCCAAATCGGGATGGAGACACCTGCAATCCGATGAAATCGAAAGGCTGGTAAAAAACGATAATACCGCAGATGACTGGGATGATCTGCTGGTGACCGATGAATTCAATCCGAGACTGATAAAAAATACCAGATTTTACGGGCTTGTCAGGCTCGGGAGACTGAGAAACGTGATCCTTCAGCATCACGACCTGCGAATGCCCTGCGGGATTTCCAACAGCCTCATCATTTCCTGTGATATCGGTGATGATGTGGCCATTCATAACGTACATTACCTGGCCCATTACATCATTGGTGACCGGTGTATCCTGTTCAACATCCAGGAGATGCATACCACAGACCACGCGAAATTCGGCAATGGCATTCTCAAGGAGGGTGAACCGGAAAAGGTCCGCACCTGGCTGGACCTGATGAACGAAACAGGCTGCCGCCAGGTACTCCCCTTTGACGAAATGATTGCCGCCGATGCTTACCTGTGGGCAAAATATGTGGATGATAAACCTTTACAGGCCAGGCTTAAGAAGATCACGCAGGAAAGCATGGATCATCATCGCGGATACTATGGCACAACCGGGAATGACTGTGTGATTAAAAATTCCCTGATCCTGAAGGATGTGAAAATTGGTTCGAACTGTTATATCAAGGGAGCCAATAAAATTAAAAACCTGACCATCAAATCTTCAGAAAAAGAACCCACACAGATTGGTGAAGGAGTGGAACTGGTGAACGGGATCATTGGTTACGGCTGTCATATTTTCTATGGATGCAAGGCTGTGAAGTTTATCCTGGGCGATCATTCCAACCTGAAATACGGCGCCAGGCTGATCAACTCTTTCCTGGGCGATAATTCAACCATCTCCTGTTGTGAGGTACTGAATAACCTGATCTTTCCCGCGCATGAGCAACATCATAATAATTCATTCCTGGTGGCCTCGGTCGTGCTGGGACAGAGCAATATTGCAGCCGGCGCAACCATTGGTTCCAATCACAACAGCCGGGCCAATGATAATGAAATTCAGGCCGGGAGGGGATTCTGGCCGGGATTGTGCACCAGCCTGAAACATTCGAGCCGATTTGCATCATTCGTATTGCTTTCCAAGGGAGATTATCCGGCTGAGCTGGATATTCAGCTTCCTTTTTCCCTGCTGAATAATAACGTGTCGAAGTACCGGCTGGAGGTGATGCCCGCGTTCTGGTGGATGTATAATATGTATGCGCTGATCCGGAATTCCTGGAAATTCCTCAGCCGGGACAAACGGGAGAATAAAATGCAGCACGTTGAGTTTGATACATTTGCCCCGGACACGGGTGAAGAGATATTCAACGGGCGCAGGTTACTTGAAATATGGACGGCCAAGGCCAGCCTGAGGAGTAAGGGTGAGTCGGCCGAAGCCATGAGCGATGATGATCTGGCCAGGCTGGGACAGGAGCTGCTCTCTGGCGATTCAGAAGTGATCAGTGGCCTGGAAGTGCTGGGTGAAGGAATGGAAAATACCAAAAGAAAAGCACTGATAATAAAGCCACACAAGGGATACCATGCCTATGGCGATATGTTGCACTATTACGCCATGAAGAACCTTCTTGAATATATGAATGCCCATCCGAGGGCAACCTTTTCCAGCATGTGTAAAAAGCTGGGCGGTGAAAGACAGAAAGCATGGGTAAATCTGGGAGGACAGATCATGCAGGAAAAGGATTTGGATTTGCTTCGAGCGGATATTGGTACGGGAAAGTTGAAGACCTGGAAAGAGATACATGGCAGGTACGATGAACTCTGGGCCCGGTATACGCTGGATAAGCAAAAACATGCATATGCAACCCTCTGCGAACTGTACGGGACAGAGAGCCTTTCAGCAACACACTGGAAGTCAGCCCTGGAAAGGGCGGTGCAAATTCAGGAATTTATTTGTGACCAGGTGTACCGGACACGGAAAAAAGACTATGAAAATCCATTCCGGCAGGCGACCTACAGAAACATGGATGAAATGACGTCGGCCATCGGGACCATTGAGGAGAACAACTTTATTATCCAGGTAAGGCAGGAGACAGCCGCATTTAAAAACATGATCGGAAAAATAAAAAAGCGGGGCTGAGATTCCGTCTTTCAATAAATTCAATCACAATCAGACAAAAGCAAAATCCTATGAACTTAAAAGATAACAGGTATTCAGATTATGCCCTGGTGCAGGAAATGATGGACACTCCCGGGGTGGTGAAGAAATTCGATCCCAACCTGACCAAAGATGTGGCTGAGGAAATACAATCCGCTGGCAGGCTGTTCCTTACAGGAGAAGGTTCCAGCCGGATCTTTCCTGCAAAAAATGCCATCCGGAAAGCACTGACCCGGGGCATGGACCTGGGCATTTTCACGGACGGGTCCCGCCAGTCCGCGCAATATGATCTGTCCGGATTTGCCGTGTTCTGCGCTTCCAATTCCGGGCGGACCAAGGAAGTGGTGCTGCTGGCAAAGAAACTGGCTGCCATAGGTAATGAGAAACGGTATGCACTGACCGCAAACAATGATACCATTCTGGAAAAAGAATGCAGCAAGACGTTTGTGCTCAACTGCGGATGGGAACAGGCGGTGGCAGCCACAAAAAGTGTGATCGAGCAAACCCTTTTTTACGAATCCATTCTGTGGCACCTGCAGGGAATGGATAAAGCCAGTGACCTTGCAAAATTACCGGCTTTCATTGAGGAGGCTTTGACCATGCGCATCAGTCAGGATGTGATAACCCTTGCTTCCAGGGCCTCCACCATATATTTTGCCGGGTATAATGACGGTGTCGCGGAGGAATTGACCTTGAAGACCAATGAGATCACACGAAAGAAATCCGATTTTCTGGAAGGAACCTATGCCGTGCACGGAATTGAAGAGGTGATGGAGCAGCATGATATTGTGTTTGTGGTGGATCCCATTGACGAGGAAATTGAAAAATTCCAGGAGGTGCTGGAAAAGGGAGTCGGACTGAAGGTGGTTGCCATTGCCGACCGGGATACACCTTTCACCACCATCCGCACACCCGCAGCAGGAGAAATGAATCCCTATGTATTCCTCTGTGCCGGCTGGAACCTGCTGGTGGAGATCGGTCTCGCCATCGGTATCGACCTGGATAAACCGGAAAGGGCCCGCAAGGTGGGGAATGAGTTCATGGGTTAGATTTCTTTGCCCGGATCACGGACTCGAAATCCCTTTTTTTTATTCTGTACTTTTGATGCGCTAAAGGATTTCACATGAAAAAAATTACAGTTTCCGCAATCATCCTGCTCCTGGCAGGTATCTGCCTGTCCGGTCAGGACATTACCGGCACCTGGAACGGGGTCCTGGTGATCCCCGGCGGACAGCTCCGGGTGGATTTCCATATCACCACCATGGACGACGGGTATACATCCACCATGGACAGTCCCGACCAGGGGGCATTCGGGATCCCGGTTACCTCCACTGAATTCGAGGACCGGGAATTAACGATCACGGTCACAAATCTGGGCATTGTATACAAGGGGACACTGAAGGAGGATCATACCGTGGAAGGGACCTTCACCCAGATGGGCCAGTCCTTTGACCTGACACTAACAAAGGCAAAGCCGGACGCATCGGAATAAGCGGGAAATCGATCAGGTAGCTATTGGCATGCGCTTGATTTCATTGAGCACCGACCTGATGGCAGGAATATCTTCGGTTGACAGGCGGACCCATTGTAGGGCAGCTTCCAGGGTGCTGAAGATCTTTATCTTCATGGGAAGCTCGTATTTCTGGATATGGGTGAACAGGGTGATATTCACCACCTGCTCCGGGGTGCTGGTCAGGACGGCAGAATTCCGTCTCCAGGAATAATGATCCCGGAGCCAGTTATATACAAGCACATTGCTTTCTCCTGTCATGTGAAAAGTCGTGTCAGAAAAATCATCCAGCGTGTTATATCTGATATTGAAGCTGTCATCTCGTGTGATCGCTTCCTTCAGCGAGATGATTTCACTTTCCGAAATTTCTCCTTCATAGCGACTCACGATCAGGTTGTAGTCCGGAAGGATCCTGTAACTGCATCGACGACTCATTTTGACGGGTTTTAACAGAAGAACTTCCTGTGCATATAAACATCGGCTGACTGTGATTCCATGGCAATTGGAGAGCCTATAACTCTTTTCACATCAGACTTTAATTTTACTTAAAAGTTTAACATGTTTATCGGAAGGGTTGCCTGTTTTATGAACACCCCTGTATTTTACCACCTGAAGGTATGGGTGTATTTCAGCAGGAGGGTCCTGCCCTGGGTATGGGGAAGTGCCGGGAATTCCCTGGTCAGGAGTGTATTCTGCATATCATCATACACGATGTAGAAATCATTACCCTCCCGTGGATTATACCTGAACCGCATGTTGGCGATCACCTTGCTGATGGCAGTATTGTACTGCACAAATGCCGACAGTGACATTTTAGTTGTCAGGGTCATCACTCCTTTGAAACCGGCGATGTGGTTGGTGAAATCCACCGATCTGGATGAAAACACAACACGGTCCATCCGGTAGGTAAGTCCCAGGTCGAACCCGGTACCTACTTTTACCATCGGATTGGCTTCAAGTGTGAATTTCAGTCCGTCGTAAAACATGCCTGCTTCGGTTGTGAAGTATGCCGATAAAGCTCTCATGTAAGCGGTATAGTAACTGGCACTCAGATAGGCGAAGGAATACCTTCCGGGTGGCACGGTTGCCTGGTCATTTCCCAGGGTCAGGTCTTCCTGGATGTTCTCCAGGTACCAGTTCACTGCAATATTCCCGGAATATCCCTTCTTCGCCTCAAAGGTCCATTGCAGCATGCCAACGGTGGTTTCATGCAGGTTGGTGAGTGTATTCATGAAGTTGTAGCCTGTGATGGAAATGCTGTGCTGGCGCAGTAGTTTATCACTTCCAGGCAACCATCCGTACTGGAGAATTACCCTGGGGCCGTGGTAATTATCTTTTACCTCAAAACCCACTCCCGGGTTAAATCTTTTCCCCGACCAGGTATACAGAACATCGTAAACGAACCCGTTCATTTTGCGTCGCTGCCACTGGATCAGGAAGCGTGAAGGAGCCATATCCATGAACTGGTTGGCCGAATCGGTTTCATATGTCTGGGCCCATTTCACGGTCAGGTATTCGTCGCCGGTTACCCTGAAAAGCGCGTCAAGGCCATAGGCTGCATTATAGTGACCGTTGGTTCCCACCCTGCTGGTGACCATCCCTCCCACATAAGAATAATCGTTGAGGACTTTTCTCTTGGTCCTTAAAACCCCGAAATTCTCACTTGGATTTTCCGCGAAGGGGGCCGTTTGCATATCCAGCATACCGATGTCCCATTTTCCCACCCTTCCGGTCATTCTTACTCCGCCGTATATCCTGACCGGGTTCCCTTCATATAGGCCGATCCGCCGGCTGTAAAAAAGATTGTTGCCCCCCAGGAAGGAGAAGTCAAATACGTCAGATTTTTCCAGGAAGAAGATCCGTTTTTCAGGAAAATAGAGGGAATACCGGGTAAGGTTGATTTTCTGATCATCGGCCTCCACCTGGGCAAAATCCGTGTTGATGGTCAGATCGGCAGTCAGGTTGGGAGTGAGGCTGTATTTCACATCCAGGCCAGCGTCATATTTCAGAGTTGAATGCAGGGTGTATCCGCTGCCGGCTTCATTGAGTTCGCTCTCCTGTCCGATCCCGGCGGTGACATAGGGAGCAATATAGACCGGACGTTTGGGTTCGATTCCTTCAAATTCGACCGGGGCAGAGAGTGAAGGTTTCCAGTAAGGAGCAGGGAACTCTGGGGAACTGACCGGCCATGTGGAACATTCATATTTGGCAGCACAATATCTCATGATGGATAAGCCCATGACCGTTTTACCTTCCCGGGACTGGAACCGGAGGCTGGAAAAGGGGATCCTGAATTCCGCTGACCAGCCTTCTTCTGTCAGCGCTGTGCTGACATCCCAGAAAGTGTTCCAGCTGAAGCTGAGATCTTCATTCGGATCCACCGCATCGTTTTTCACCGTTGCGTCGGTGCGAAGTCCGTTTGGATTGGTATGGAAGGACACGGCGTTCTCCCTGTCGTTAAATGTATCCATGATGAATCCGAAAAAATCAGAGGAAGCCGAGCTGTAATCTCTTTTCTTGCTGATTGCGCGTATATCAGCCGGGTCCAGGCAATTTAGCAGGGCGGAAACATAAAAATATTCATCATCGTAGGCGATCCTTACAAGCGACGGATCTGTGGGTTCTTCCCCGAAATCGGGTGTAAACATGACCATGGGCAGGGGCTGGATGGTTTGCCAGGCCTCCTCGTCGGGAATGCCATCCAGGATGATCAAATCGGTGATCCTGGT
>Ga0116196_1000024_pt1 | contig 72463 bp, 43 predicted proteins | sample ZodSprso05mmetaG_FD_97002 | JGI IMG/M metagenome (GOLD analysis project Ga0116196, IMG submission 97002) | Hot spring sediment microbial communities from Zodletone spring, Oklahoma to study Microbial Dark Matter (Phase II) - Zodletone Spring... ... | reverse complement strand
TCCCTATACCGCGATCACATGCATCGATTATCTTACAGCCACCTTGTGCTACCTGACACGCTCCAGGTTTCCTTCGGCTTACAGGTATGATGATCAAAAACACCTGCGGGTCATCACAAAACCGCTTACCTTTGAAGGGATGATGGATGCAGCGTTCAACCAGATCAGACAGTACGGGGAAAATACTCCCGCGATAATCATCAGGCTGATGGAATCCTGTATCACCATTCATGAATCTGCCACCCTTCCGAAGCACAGAAAAACCGTTGAAAAACATGTGGAAATGCTGTACAATTCTGCCAGGGATTCGATCAAAGAAAGGAATGATTTCAAAGATTTGAAGGAGCGTTATAAAAAATTCAAAGCATGACCCCCATCGCTTACCGGAGTATGAAAAAGAGGATTTGTTTGCTGCTGCTGTTGTGCACCGGCACGGCTTTCCATGTTTCCGCTCAGGTCAGGACCGGGATCGACGTATTGCAGGACTCCGGGTTTGGGTTGCTGGCTGGGAAGCGGGTGGGACTGGTGACCAATCCCACCGGGGTGGACCGTAACCTGCGTAGCACCATTGACATCCTGCATGCCCATACGAACCTGACCGCCCTGTTCGGCCCGGAGCACGGGGTGCGCGGCGATTTTGCGGCGGGCGATCATGTGGGGGACAGGGTGGATGCCCGGACCGGGGTCCCGGTCTATTCGCTTTACGGCAAGAACCGGAAACCGGACAGCCGGGCCATGGACCGCGTGGATGTGATTGTGTACGATATCCAGGACATCGGTGTCCGTTCCTATACCTACATCAGCACCATGGGAATGGTGATGGAGGCCGCGGCAGACCACCACAAGGAGGTGGTCATCCTTGACCGGCCCAATCCCATGGGAGGATACAGGGTGGAGGGGTGCCTGGCGGAGGAGGGATTCCGTTCCTTTGTAAGCCGGTACGCCATCCCTTATCTGTACGGAATGACCTGCGGTGAGCTGGCGCTGATGCTGAACGGGGAGGGGATGCTCGAGGGAGGCAGGCGGTGCAGCCTGCAGGTGGTGCCCATGGAAGGGTGGGAAAGGGAGATGACCTTTGACAGGACCGGGCTGCTGTGGGTGCCCACTTCTCCCCACATTCCGGATGAGCGGACCGTGTTTTACAATGCGGCCACAGGCATTCTGGGGGAACTGGATCCAAACATGGTCGGGATCGGTTATACCCTTCCTTTTCAGACACTTGTCACCGCTCAAATGGATGCGGAAGCCCTGGCGGATACCATGAACCACAGGGGCCTGGAAGGCGTTATTTTTCGTCCAATTTACCTGAAGCCCTATTATATGGCAAAAAAGGGAGAAGCGCTGCAGGGGGTGCAGATCTACCTGACCGACCTTCAGCAGGCTGTACTCACCGAAATCCAGTTCCGTTTCCTCCAGGATGCGGTGAAAGTTGCCCCAGCCTTCGATGTATTTTTGGGCAGGGAAGCGCAGTACGGTTCGTTCGACCGGGTGTGCGGAACAGACCGGGTAAGGCAATCGATCATGGAAGGGGATATTGAAAAAGCGCTGGAGATCTGGCGGGGCGACAGCAGGGAAAGGGAGGATTTCATGAAGAAGGCCCGGAAATATTATCTTTACCCCTGTCGGTAAAAAAATTACAGGGTACCCGAATATATGTTAGTTTTATGCTGTGTGAATGGTAGTGCTGTAAAGTAAAGTTGATATCCTGATATGTTTATTTTCCGAAGATGGGTTTTCACCCTGCTGTTTTCTTTTATGCTCTCCCCATTCCTCGGTGCCCGTGCGATATATGCATCCGGGGATTCCCTGGTCATGGAGCAGCTGGAAAGGAATGTGCAGAAATATTTCAACGGACGGCTGTTCGTCGAATTGACCGGTTATCAGCAAAAGGACTCGATCCGGATCGATAACGTGCTCATTGACGCAAGAAAAAGTAACATCCGGGTTCACCTGGATGCGAGACTGGCCTATGCCCCGCTCAGGGAGCGGACCATCCAGTTTTTTGAAGATGGCCTGAAAGAAGACCTTCCGTTTCCTTTCAATACATATGACCTGGAGATCTGGTCCTGCAGGAGGAACATCCGGGAGTACATACCCAATTATTACAGGACGGACAGAAGAGACAAGGACAGGGACCGCGTGGTGGGGCGACTGAAAAGGAAATCCCCGCCGCTGGTGCAAAACCTTTCCAGGCCTTATCTCTCCGATGCATCCCTCTACCATACGAACATCGCACTGTGGCACAGCCACGGCTGGTATTACGAACCTTCGCTGCACCGCTGGGAATGGCAGCGTGCCAGGATCTTCCAGACTGTGGAGGACCTGTTTCCCATGGCTTTTAACCTCCAGTTGCTGGTCCCCATGCTTGAAAATGCGGGAGCGAATGTATTCCTTCCGCGGGAACGTGACTGGCAGGTGAACGAGGTGGTGGTGGACAATGACGGGAGCACAGGGAACAGTATCTGCTTCAGTACGGAAAATGCCATACAGTCCGTCCCCGGAACGGGTTTCGGTATCGGGCATCCCCCCTATGTGGATGAAAATCCATTCACACTGGGGAGTTACCAGGAGATGGGTTCGGACCGGAACGGTACCGGGATGGTGACCTGGATCCCCGATATTCCGGCAGAGGGGTATTACGCGGTCTACGTGTCCTACCATGCATCCCCCGCCAATGCGGACGATGTACGTTATACGGTGTATCACGCAGGGGGGAGGACGGAATTCTCCGTGAATCAGCAGATGGGCGGGGGAACCTGGGTATACCTGGGGAGGTTCCGGTTCCCCGGGGGGATCCATGCCGGGAAAGGCCAGGTGGTACTTACCAATAAAAGCAGTCGCCGCAACGCAAGCATTTCCGCCGATGCGGTGAGGTTCGGCGGAGGTACGGGCAATATTTCCAGGAACGGACTCACCAGCAACCGTCCCCGTTACCAGGAATCGGCCCGTTATTACCTGCAATATGCAGGTTTTCCAGACAGCCTGGTGTGGAGGCTCAATACACCCGTGAACGATTATACAGACGATTACCAGAGCCGGGGTGAGTGGGTCAATTACCTGGCAGGCAATTTATCGGGTCCTGCGAAGGGGAGGGGTGTAACGGGACTGGGCATCCCCATCGATCTTTCTTTTGCCTTTCATACGGATGCGGGGATCAGCGGCAGCGATACGGTCATCGGTACCCTGGGGATCTACAGCACCCGGTCGAACCGGGGATTTTTTCCTGGCGGGCTCTCCAGAATGGCTTCCCGGGATATGACCGATCTGATCCAGACCCAGATCGTGGAGGATATCCGGGCCAAATATGACCCTGACTGGGTAAGGAGGGCTATGTGGGACCGGGATTACAGCGAGGCTTACCGGCCCAATGTCCCCTCCATGCTGCTTGAGCTGCTTTCCCACCAGAACCTCATGGATATGCGTTTCGGCAGTGAACCCGCTTTCAGGTTTGATGTATGCCGGGCGATCTACAAGGGAATGTTGCGGTTCCTGGCTGAGCTGTACGATTTCGAGACCGTGGTGCAGCCGCTTCCGGTCCGCTCCTTTCGCTCTGAATTCAGCGGGCAGGGAGGGATCAACCTGCACTGGAAGCCCCGGGCCGATCCCCTTGAGCCCACAGCGGATCCGGATAGCTACCGGGTGTACACCAGGATCAACGGGGAAGGGTGGGACCAGGGGATCAGCGTGGAGGGAACCACCTTTTCATTGCCGCAGTGCGCTCCCGATTCCATTTACTCCTTCAGGGTCACCGCCCTGAACAGGGGAGGTGAAAGCTTTCCTTCAGAGGTCCTTTCCGTGTGCAAAAGGACCGGATCGGACAGGACCATCCTGCTTATCAGCGCATTTGACAGGACCGGCGGTCCGGCCTGGTTCGACGACGAGGCGCATTCGGGGTTCCTGCATATGGTGGATCAGGGTGTTCCTTTTCAGGAAGATCTCCATACGGTGGGTGCCCAGTTCGATTTCAGCGAGCGCTCACCCTGGCTGGATGATGATTCACCCGGACACGGAGCTTCGTACGCGGATCTTGAACAGGATGTGTATCCCGGGAACAGTTTTGACTTCTGCTACGTGCACGGGGTTTCCGTCAGGGCAGCCGGCTACTCCTTCGTATCGGTCAGCGATGAAACGGTGGAAGATGGTGAGGCGGAACTGGGAGTGTATGACGCGGTGGATTTTATCGCCGGCGAGGAGAAGACCACCCATATGCCCAAAAATGACACCGTCGGTTGGTTTCAGGTCTTTCCCGGCACGCTTCTCACGGTCATTTCGAAATACCTTGAGGGGGGCGGGAACATGTTCATTTCAGGGGCCCATATTGCATCCGATCCCCATTCCCTCGGGCAGGATTCCCTGGTGGCAGTGCTGCTGAAATACAAATGGAGGACCGGCAACGCCTCCCGGCTGGGAAAGTTCTATTTTATGGACCCCGGTTTTTCGGAGGTGCAGACCCGGTACAGTTTCAACACGGCATATCATCCTGATATCTATGTGGTGGAAGGCGCCGATGCACTGGAGCCTGCCGATTCCACTGCCTTTACCCTGGCAAGGTATGCGGAGAATAACATGAGCGCCGCGGTGGCCTGGAAAGGAGCCTGGAACGTGGTGGCCTTCGGGTTCCCGTTCGAGACCATTATCGATCCCGGGGAGCGGGATATGATCATGGCCAGGATCCTGGAGTACCTGCTGAACTGAAAAATCGATGAGCACAATTCACTGTTTCATACCCGCGCAGGGACCGGAGGCCCGGACGGACTTCCTGCAGGAGCTCTCGGCCCATCCCCATGTACGCCGGATTTTCCTGCTGGGACAGGAAGAGACGGGACCTTCCGTTGAAAAATGCACGTTTGTCCGGACAGACGGACTGTTCGGTACGGAAACCATCCGTACCATCAGCCGGTATGCATCCGGGGCAGACCATGCGATGGTGGTGACCAGGCAGGTTGCCATCCGGCTGGGACAGTTCGCCATCGAGCGGTTCCTGTCGGTGGCGGGGGACATGGATGCGGGGATCGTGTATGCGGATCACCTGGACCTGTCCGGTGGGAAACTTTCGCCCCATCCGGTGATCGATTACCAGCAGGGAAGTCTGCGGGATGATTTTGATTTCGGCCCCATCCTGTTCTTCAGCAGCCCGGCGCTGCGAAAAGCCGCCGAAGGGATACCCGAGTCTTTCAGGCATGCAGGGCTCTACATGCTGCGCCTGAAGATCAGTCGCCATTGCCCGGTGGTACGCATCCCGGAATATCTGTACACGGTGGACCGGCCGGATGTCGCAGATCCGGGGAAAAGTATCTTCGATTACCTGGATCCTGCCGGCAGGGAAATACAGCAGGAAATGGAGCGGGCCGTCACCCTCCATCTGCAGGATGCCGGGGCATACCTGTCACCCCGTTTCCGGGAGGTGTCCCTCGATGAAGGCAGCTTTGAAGCGGAAGCTTCCGTGATCATTCCCGTTCTGAACCGGGAAAGGACCATTGGCGATGCCATCGGATCGGTCATGCGCCAGAAGGCCGGCTTTGCATACAACCTGATCGTTGTGGACAATCACTCCACCGACCGGACCACGGAGATCGTCAGAAAGGCCGGGGAAAAATATGCGAACCTGGTCCATCTCATTCCCGGGAGAAAGGACCTGGGGATCGGGGGCTGCTGGAATGAAGCGGTGCATCATGCCGCATGCGGCAGGTTCGCGGTCCAGCTGGACAGCGATGACCTGTACAACGATGATTCGGTCCTGGAACAGATCGTCCGGACGTTTTATGAGGAGCGGTGTGCCATGGTGATCGGGTCTTACAGGGTGACCAGCTTCGACCTGGAGGAGATCCCGCCGGGGATCGTGGACCACAGGGAGTGGACGCCGGAAAACGGCAGGAACAATGCACTCCGCATCAACGGACTGGGTGCTCCGCGGGCTTTTTTCACACCGGTGCTGCGACAGATCAACATCCCCAATGTAAGTTACGGGGAGGATTACGGGGTGGCGCTGGCCATCAGCAGATACTACCGCATCGGAAGGATCTACCGGCCCATGTACCTGTGCAGGCGGTGGGAAGATAACACGGATGCTACCCTCAGCGCGGAAGCGAGGAACAGGCACGATGCGTACAAGGACCGCCTGCGTACCATCGAGCTGAACGCAAGGATCCGGATCAATCAGAAAGGCGCGCAATGGTGATGGAATACCAGGAAAGAGTCAATGCATTTTATGAATCGCAATTGAGGGCCTGGCCGCTGCTCGGGTATAACCATGCAAAGCTGGAGGACGTGCGCCTGAGGACCATTCAATTCGGGGATTTCACCATGCGGGTGCAATTCAATCCCGCGCGGATCACCTCTTCTGCGGCAAAGGTCGATCCCGTATCCGTGAAACACAGGAAGTGTTTCCTCTGCGCCGAAAACCGTCCCCCGCAGCAAAAGTCCCTGAAATTCGGCAATGCCTACGAGATCCTCTGCAATCCCTTCCCCATTTTCAGGGAACATCTCACCATCGCCAGGACCGTGCATACCCCGCAGGTCATCGGAACCGAAGTCACATGGCTGCTTGAGTTGAGCAGGGCCCTGCCCGGACTGGTGGTATTTTACAACGGACCGGATTGCGGGGCATCCGCACCGGACCACATGCATTTCCAGGCGGGCAGCAGGGGGATCCTTCCCATCGAGGAGGAATTGCCGGTCCTGGTAAAAAGATATGGCAAACCGGTGGCAGAATCCCCGGGATTTACAGCCGTGGCCATGGATGACGGCTTGAGGCGCATGATCCTGCTGGAATCGGATGTGAAGGAACGGATCAAGGATGCATTCATCCCCATTGATGATTTTACAAAGCAGCTTCGGGAGGGAGGCGAATCCATGCTCAATATCCTGGCATATTACAGCGACCGGTGGCAGATTTTTGTCTTTCCGCGGGACAGGCACCGTCCCCGCCAATTTTTCGAAAAGGGAGAAAAGAACATATTGCTCAGTCCGGCCGCAGTGGACCTGGGAGGCCTGCTGATCACGCCCCTTGAGAAGGATTTCAATCAGATCTCCGGGGATGACATCAGGGACATCTTCGCACAGGTTTCCATGCGTGAGGACCGCTTCGGGGCATTGCTCGACCACCTTGTATCCGCATGGAGCCATAAAAAATGATTAGGGGTGAAGGACATATAACGGGAGACAGGTCACCCCGCGTCCGGGTGGGGATCCTCAGGGCCGCAAGCATCCGTTTTCAGCTGAACGGGCAATACCTGACACCGGGGAGCGGCGAACCATGGTCGGGAAGCGGCGAGGCAGGCATCCGGAACGGCCGCGTGGAGGTCATGCAGGAAACGCGGCTGATCACCTCCCCCGGGATCACCTCCCCCGGTGTTGCCACTGCTGGTGGCGCTGCTTCTCCCGGTGGCGCCGCCCCTTCCGGAACCATCCTGTTCGAGCCCCGTGAGCCGGATTCCGCGTATTTTGAGCTCTTCGATGTGGTGATCGGGATCGGATTCCACTGGGAGCGGAGGGAGGACCAGAGATTTCGGGGGACCCTGGTGCTGGAGATCCTGGATGGCCTTATCCAGGTGATCAACGAGATCCCCGTGGAAAGCTACCTGGCCAGTGTCATTTCTTCGGAAATGAATGCCGGCAGTCCGCCCGAATTTCTGAAAGCCCATGCGGTCATTTCCCGGAGCTGGCTGCTGGCCCAGATGGAAAGAAAGAATGCCCTGGACGGGAACGGGCCCCGGAAGCAAAGTATGCGTGAAACCGGGGAGGAGCTGATCCGGTGGTACGACCGGGAGGATCATGATACATTCGATGTGTGTGCCGATGACCATTGTCAGCGCTACCAGGGGATTACCCGTGCACACCATCCCGAAGTGGCCGGGGCGGTGCAAAGCACTGCCGGGGAAGTGCTGTTTTACGGGGATGAGATCTGCGATGCCCGGTTTTCCAAATGCTGCGGTGGAATCACCGAACGGTATGAGCATTGCTGGGAGGAGGTGCCGCATCCATACCTGCAGCCCGTGCCGGACAGACCGGAGACCGCGGGAGGAGCGATCCCGGACCTGCGTGTCGAAAGGAACGCGGTTGCATACATCCGCAGCAGGCCGGAAGCATTCTGCAATACATCCGACAGGGAATTGCTCGGAATGGTGCTCAACGATTATGACCTGGCTTCGAAGGATTTTTTTCGCTGGCAGGTGTCTTACAGCCAGGAGGAACTTGCAGCGCTGGTCCGGGAGAAATCGGGGCGGGATTTCGGGAAGATCCTGGACCTTGTGCCGGTGGAACGTGGTGCATCGGCCAGGCTGGTCCGGTTGAAGATCGTGGGAACCCAGCAGACCATCACCATCGGGAAGGAACTGGAGATCAGGCGTTGGCTGAGCCGGTCACACCTTTACAGTGCGGCATTCACGGTGCAAAAGGAAGGATTCAGGGAGGGAGTGCCTGGAAAATTCATCTTGCACGGGGCCGGCTGGGGGCACGGGGTGGGACTGTGCCAGATCGGTGCGGCGGTGATGGCAGACAGGGGGTATACCTACCACCAGATCCTCCTGCATTATTACAGGAATGCAACCATCCGGAAATGTTATGAATAATCCCCCCGAAACACAGAAACCCGGAACCGGCAGGGCACGATCCTGGCTGTGGGTGCCCTCCCTCTATTTTGCGGAGGGGATCCCGTATGTGCTTGTGATGACCCTGTCTGTGATCTTCTACAAACGAATGGGCATTTCCAATGCCGATATTGCATTGTACACCAGCTGGCTCTATCTGCCCTGGGTGATCAAACCGCTCTGGAGTCCCGTGGTGGATCTGCTGAAGACCAAGCGGTTCTGGATCCTGGTCATGCAGCTCTGCGTGGGGGCGGGACTGGCAGGTGTGGCACTGACCATCCCCGCTTCCAGGTTTTTCCAGTATACGCTGGCCTTTTTCTGGCTGGTGGCATTCAGCTCGGCAACCCATGATATTGCAGCGGACGGGTTCTACATGCTGGGGCTTTCCAGGCATGACCAGGCTTTTTTCGTGGGCATCCGCAGCACGTTCTATCGCATTGCCATGCTCACCGGACAGGGATTGCTGGTGATCCTGGCCGGTCATTTTGAAGCGAGGACCGGTCTCCCCCCGGTGGAGGTGACGGTCACCGCATCCGGACAGACAGGGATCCCCTCCTTTGATCCGGGGAAGATCGTTACGGGAGCCGATACGGCGGTCAACGCATTCTTCACAGTGGGAGCGGTGGAGATCGGAACGGACCTGATCCCGGTCGATTCGGCTAAACAACTGGTGGCCCGCGTGGAGGCATGGAACAGGCAACACCTGTTTTATTCGGGGGCGGATGAGCCTTCCCTGCAGCCGGATATCGGGGGCAGGACAGGGAATATGGGATTGGCCTGGTTTCGCCCGGGCAAAAAACCGGAAGAAGGGGAACGCATCGTGCTTAATTTCAGTTTTGAAAGGGGAGATAAAAGCATCGGACTGGTGAAAAGTTACCGGTTCGAATTCACCGAAATGAACTGGAACCTTCCCGCATTTGCACTCTTCCAGCTGGATCCGAAGCTGGATCGTTCCACCGAAGCCACCTTTACAGGCCTCAGCGGCAACATCCGGTTGGCCTGGTCCATCGTGTTTGCCATCATCGCCCTCATCTTTGCCGGTTTTTTTCTCTATCACCGCTTCATCCTGCCAAGGCCGGAGGAGGACAAACCCGGTGAAAGCGGTGAAACTGGATTTTTCAGGGAATTCATCACCACCTTCGCGGAATTTTTCAGAAAAAAACACATTGCCGTGATCCTGCTCTTCCTGCTGGTCTACCGGCTGGGAGAATCGCAGCTCGTGAAACTTGCATCACCTTTCCTGCTGGATTCGAATGAAGACGGGGGACTGGGGCTGACCACGGGTGACCTGGGCCTGGTTTACGGGACCATCGGGATCATCGCCCTTACGCTGGGGGGGATCATCGGGGGGATCGCGGCGTCCAGGAAGGGACTGAAGTACTGGCTCTGGTGGATGGTCATTGCCATGAACCTGCCCAACCTGGTCTATGTCTTCCTTTCATTCACCATGCCTTCATCGCTCTGGATCGTGGGGGCTTCCGTGGCCGTGGAACAGTTCGGATACGGTTTCGGTTTCACGGCCTACATGCTCTACATGATCTATGTATCGGAAGGGAGACACAAAACCGCCCATTTTGCCATCACCACCGGATTCATGGCGCTGGGCATGATGCTGCCTGGAATGATCAGCGGATGGCTCCAGGAGATGTTGGGTTACCGGCATTTCTTTATCTGGGTCGTTCTCTGCACCATCCCCGGTTTCATCATCGTCCCCTTTTTGAGGATCGATCCCTCCTTCGGCCGGAGGGAGAAGAAATGAAAAAGCTGCCTTCCGGGGCACCTCATATTCCCGGAAGGCAGCATTGCTCTAACCTAAAACCTCACTAGTATCCCGGATTCTGTCCGTAATCGTTGGTAGTCCGGGTAATCTGATTCTCAGGGATTGGACGCAACACGTGGAAATCCTTGATGTTGGGTGCCGCATCGGGATTGTATGCCCGGACGCGCTCCAGCAGTTTCCCTGTCCGTTTGAGATCAAGCCATCTGCTCTGTTCCCCGAAGCACTCCCTGGACCACTCGTCCAGGATGAAATCCAGGTCAATGTCTCCTGCACCAACATGCATCTGGGCTTCTTTGCCCGGATAGGCAGCTCTTTCCCTGAGGGCATTGATGTACTGCATGGCAGCGCTCCCGTTGCCATCCCTGCCCAGCATGGCCTCGGCGGCAATCAGGTAGGTTTCGCCCAGCCTGTAAACGATGTAGTCGCGTGAACCTCTCTGCTCATTCAGCGAAGGCCGCAGGTTGTCATCGATCTTCCAGGGGCACGGGAAGATGTTGATGTGGGGCGCGTTCACAGAAACATCGGTTCTCCAGAGGCACCAGTCGCGGTCAATTTCCTCCAGGTTCCAGGTGAACAGGTTGACACCGGGAAGGCGTGCACGGACGGCGGCTGTGTCAAACTCGGCCGCGGTCTTGTCCGTGATCCAGATGGCGGTGTCTCCTACCGAAGCACCTTCCGGAATGTTATTTTCCGTGTTGTACAGCCATACGATCTGGAAAGATTTCTCGAACCTGGAATCCACATCCAGCGGCCTGAAATTTTCCAGCATCCAGGGGGTCGGCCTGAAACGGATCCAGGGACGGCCGTAGCCGTGACCCAGGGCCCGGTCCAGTCCGTCATTGAATGTCTCGTACCAAGGTCTGAAGTGGAGATGGGACTGGTTCCCGTCACCGTTCAGCATCATATCACTGGAAAACTGGATGGACCAGATGATCTCGTTGTTCTGTTCACTCTCGGCATTGTGGACCAGTCCCCCGCTGCCGTCATCCGAATTGTAGACCCGCTGGAAATCATCCAGCAGTTCACGGTCCGAATTATTGATCACATCCACGGCCAGGTCGGCTGCCCGGCTGAAATCCTGCGTTCCCTCTCCGAAAGGCTGGTAGGCCCTGGTCAGGTACACATGTGCAAGCGCGTGCTGTGCTGCCGGTTTGGTGATCCTGCCCCATTCAGCCTGTTTCATGGGAAGCACATCAATGGCATCCTCCAGGTCCGCAATGATGGCATCATAGATATCGCTTTCGGGGTCCCTTCGGGCCTCGGTCTCCACCCCGATCGTCTCTTCCAGGGTCAGGTGGACCGGGCCCCAGAACTGGACCAGGTGAAAGTAATACTGGGCCCTGAGGAATTTAACCTCGCCCACCATGACGGCCTTTTCCGCTTCCGGAATATCTGCATCCGGGGCGCGGCCGATCACCGCATTGCAGGTGTTGATCCCGATGTAGAAGTGTTGCCAGGGATTCCAGAAAGTACCGGATGACCCGTCAAGGCCCGCGATATACTTGTTGATGAACTGGGCCCCGCCATGTCCTCCGTTGGTGTATTCATCGGTTCCGAATACCGTGATCTCTCCTCCGTCTTCATTGCCGTAGAAATACCGGAACCTTTCATAAGCGGCATTCACCGCATCTTCGAATCCATCCGGTGTGCTGTAATGGGTATCCACGGTGATTCCCGAAATGATCTCTTCTTCCAGGACATCACAGGAGACACCGGACACCAATGCGACGGAAACTACTAAAATTAGATATTTAATTTTTTTCATTTTTCTCATGTTTTAGCATCCGTTATCAATTAAAAATCAACCATTAGCCCGAATGAATACATGCGGGTCGATGGAACATCGGCTGATATGTCACCTCCGTATTTCTCCGGGTCCAGTCCCTTCTGCAGGTGCGACCAGATGAAGAATGTATCCAGGTTCAGATAGAGTCTCAGCTTCTTGACACCCACATTGGACAGCACGGTGCGCGGAATATTGTAACCCAGCTGCACATTCTTGATCTTGAAGAAGTCGCCCGGGTAATAACACCTTGTGGTCTCGTAAAGCGGGTATTCCCTTGAACCATCGGGTTTGGGATGCTCATTGGTGGGATTGGTCTCGGTCCAGTAGTCCACATTCAGGTTGTTGTACCTTCCCTGCAGCGTGCTCCTGTCTCTGAGGTAACGGTTGTACACCGTATGGCCGAAAACACCCAGCAGCATGAAAGAAAAGTCGACTCCCTTATACTCCAGGCGGGATCCCAGACTGACGGTCAGGCTGGGCATGTCCGAGCCGAGGATGATCCTGTCGTCCTGGTTCAGGACACCGTTGTCATCCTGGTCCTTGATCTTGATCTCACCCGGATACTGTGCATAGACGGAAGCAGCATCTTCTTCACCGAGCTGCCAGATCCCTATTTTCTCGTAATCATACCAGACTGTAAGCGGCTCACCGATGAACCACTCGTTGCCGACATCATCCTCTCCCGTTCCGTACAGCTCCAGGATCTCTTCCTTGTTGCCGAACAGGTTCAGGTTGGTCTCCCAGCTGAAATCACCGGTGGCAATGTTCCGGGTGGTCAGGCCCAGTTCCCAGCCCCTGTTGCGGGTCTCACCGACATTCTCGAACACCGAGTTAAAGCCGGAAGTGATGGGCAGCTGCCTTTCCAGCAGCAGGTCGGATGTATGGGTGTTGTATACCTCGAAGGTACCCACGATGCGGCCCTGCATCAGCCCGAAATCCAGTCCGATGTTGGTCGTGGCAGAGGATTCCCAGCGCAGATCGGGGTTGGCCAGGGTTCCCGGCCTGAAGCCCAGTCCCGCATTGTCGCCGAAATTGTAAAAACTCCTGCTGAGTGATCCCCGGGTCTGGTAGGGGTCGATCCCCGTATTACCGGTGATCCCGTAACTGGCCCTCAGGCGCAGGTCGTTGAACAGGTCCTGTCCTGACATGAAACTTTCGCTGCTGATCCGCCACATGGCGGCCACGGAGGGGAAGAATCCCCATTTGTTGCCTTCTGCCAGCCTGGACGAACCGTCCCAGCGGCCGGTCAGGGTCAGCATATACTTGCCCATCAGCTCGTAGTTCACACGGCCCATGACAGACATGATCCCCCACTCGGAAAGGTCACTTCCCATATCGTTCACCGTCTCGGCCGTTCCCAGGTTGTGGTACTGCTGTGTTTCATAGGGGATGTTCTCCACTTCTATGAATGTCTCTTCCGCATTGGACTCCTGGATACTGTAAAGACCGGTGAAATTCAGGTTGTGATTGTCCGTTACCAGGTCGTAGGTCAGGATGTTCTCGAATGTGTACTCGTAAATCCGCTGGTGTTCCTTGCGGACCAGTGGGGTTCCTCCCTGGCGGGAGCTGGAATTGCTCCCCCGGAAAACGCCCCTCCTGTACTCCCGGAGACTGGGTCCGAAGTTCATCCTGTAACTCAGGTTCTTCAGGATGTCGGCCTCAGCGAAGATATTGCTGAACACCCTGAAAGATTCCCGTTCATCGAGGCTGATGTTCTCTTCGTAATCGGCCAGCGGGTTCCAGAGCAGCGGGTCGGCACCCGGACGGAAGATCAGGTTCCCTTCGGCATCATAGGGTTCGGCCAGCGGTGAAATGTTGCAGGCGCCCCCGTAGGTGTTGGGGCCTACATTCTGCAGTCCTTTCAGCACCTGGGTGGATGTCCCCACTTTGAGCCACTTGTTGGCCTGGTGGTCCAGGTTCACGCGGAAGGTTTTCCGGGTGTAGTCCTGCAATTCGATCACACCGCCCTCTTTGAAAAAGTTTGCCGACATGGCATAGGCAGTATTTTCATTGCCTCCCCGGATGCTCAGCTGGTTGTTGGTCTGGTAGCCGTTACCCAGCACCAGGTCCACCCAGTCGGTGGATACTCCGGCTGCATAGGCATCCAGTTCTGCCTGGGTGAAAGCGCGTCCTCCCACCTCTTTCAGCCTGTAGTACTCTTCACCGTTCATCAGATCGGGCACAGCCAGCACACTGGAGACGCCATAGTGTCCCGAATAGGATACGGTGGTGGGCATGTTCCCGCCCCGGTAGGTGGTGATCAATATCACCCCGTTGGCGCCCCTGGATCCGTAGATGGCGGTGGCTGAAGCATCTTTCAGGACCTCCATGGATTTGATATCCCTGGGGTTGAGCCCTGTAATGCTTCCCTGCCACGGAATTCCGTCCACTACGTACAGCGGTTCGTTGGTGGCGGTCAGCGATCTGCGGCCACGGATCCGGATGGTCACATCGGTTCCGGGTGTGCTTCCCCCGTTAGACAGGGCAACCACGCCGGGAGCCCTTCCCTGGAGCGCCTGGCCCGCATTCAGAACGGGCCGCTCCTGGATGTCGTCGGAAGATACCGAGCTAACGGACCCTGTGATGCTTCCCCTGCGCTGGGTACCGTATCCGATAACCACCAGCTCGTCCAGGCCGACGGCCCCGGGTTCAAGCGCCACGTTGATCTCAGTCTGGTTTCCCACCGGAACCTGCTGGGTGGTGTAACCCACAAAAGAGAAATCAAGGATCGATTCGGCCGACGGCACAGAGATTGAATAGTTTCCACTCAAATCCGAGATCGTTCCGATGGTGGTCCCTTCGACCACGATGTTCACCCCGATGAGGGGCTCTCCGGTGGCAGCATCTGTGACCACACCTGTCACAGTCCTTACCTGCGCAAATGATTGCATGCAGAATAGGCTGCAGGTGATTCCGAAGAAAAAGAATAGAAGATTTTTTTTCATAGAATTAGTTTTAGATTAGTTAGGTAAATTGGGTTGGTTTATTTGATTTGCTTATGCAATCGGTTGCAACAAGTTACAAAAACTTTTTAATTGGCCAAGAGATAACTTCATAAATTTAGATTCTGATGTAGTTTGTACCGTATGGTGCGCGTTGCGGCCTGCTCAGCATGGCATTGGCCTCCTCATCATTGAGGAATCTCTCCACCACAGGGTCCCAGTAAAGTTTCCTGGGCAGTTTCATGGCGATATGGCTCAGCAGGCAGACGCTGCAGGTACGGTGACCGATCTCTGCGGGGGAAATCGGCTCTTTCCTGCTGATGATGCAATCCAGCCAGTTCTTATGCTGCTCCTCGCTCCTGTAAAGATGGATCTCATCCTCCCCGATCACCGATTTCAGGATCTCAGGATCGCTGGCATTCAAGGCCCTGCTGCTTCTCTCCTGGGATACCGGATCACTGGCCGTGGCCTGGTAATTTCCCCTGGATACAAATATCCATCCGTCCGACCCTTCATACCTGATCCCGTTGGGGAAGCCGCCGCTGGTATACATGGTGATGCCGTTCTCGTATTCGGCCTTCACCATGAAATCACCATGGACATCCCACAATCCGGATTTGGGGAATTCAGCGACCGCCTCGAGGGATACCGGACCGGTAAATTCCGTGTCCATTCCCCATGCGGCTGAATCGAAATGATGCTGGCCCCAGCCGGTGATCATCCCGGCGCCGAACTGTTCCCTCCGCAACCATCCCGGCCGGTCGTATCCCTCTTTCGGGTGCACGCCCATTTCCGTATAATACACATAAGGGGTGGAACCCAGCCACATATCGTAATTGAGGTTGTCAGGGATGGGCTCCGGACCTGCTTCCGGACCTGCCGGATCACCCGGCAAACCAACTTTCACCGTATGCAGTTTGCCGATCCTGCCGTTCCTGACCAGTTCTGCGGCGATCCTGAACTGTTCGGAAGAGCGCTGTTGTGTGCCCAGCTGCAGGATGGTCCCCTGTCTCCTGGCGATGTCACTCAGCAACCGGCCCTCGGTGATCGTCAGTGAAGTAGGCTTCTGCAGGTAAATGTCCTTCCCTGCCAGGCAGGCTTCAATGGCCGGTTGTGAATGCCAGTGGTCGGGTGTACTGATGATCACCGCATCGATTGCCGGGTTCAGCAACATCTCCTTGTAATCATCATACATTTTTACCTCGATGGCATTGTCGCTGTTCTCTTTCCTGGCATAAAAGTTTTCCACGAACTTTTTGCCGTCCAGCATGCGGTTTTTGTCCACATCACTTACGGCAATCACCCGGGAGACATCCCATCGCATCGTTCCTGGAAGGTCATGGCCCCTGGCGATCCGGCCGCACCCGATCTGTCCGATCTGGATCTTGTTGCTGGGTGCGCTTTTACCGAATACCGACGAGGGTACCACGGTGGGTATTACCATGGCACTGGCTGCTGCCGCAGATGTGGTTTTTAAGAAATTTCTTCGTTTCATGGGTTTATGGTTTTTATAGGATTGAACATGCATTCATGATGATCCGGCCTATTCGCCGCTGTACTTTTCAAACTGGGCCGCAATGCCGGCTTCCTGATGATCGCCGGTATGTACCAGGACCCTGTACCGCAGTTTCAGCAGCCGGCCTTTTTGCAGTACCGTATTCTTCCCGTTTTCAGGCCAGTACATGGGTGTGGGAGAAAAAAAACCGTAATCCCGGGTGAACCAGGGTGCCGGGAACCATTCATTGGACGGGTGCTGAAGAATGGCAATGCCTTCTTTGGTACCCATCCGGGCTCCGTGATAGTCCATCCACGGAGAGCGTTTCCCGAAGGTGTCCTTCTCCCCGGTCTCGCCTTCCGCATTCACCATGGTTCCCCCGTTGGTGACGGCCAGGTCAGGGTCCATCCTTACGCTCAGGAGCGAGTGGTTCGTTTTTTCGATGGTCACATCCATCAACATTTCCATGATGATCTCAAAGTCGATCTGGTACATCGCATCGGAAGGAGCAGTAACCTTGATGGTCCGCACATCCCTGATGGGTGCCATGGCCCCTGGCCGTTTCCAGATATTTTCATTCTCAATGACCACCCTGTCACTTCCCGATTCCAGGATATCGGCCCTCAGGGGAATGATCTGTCCCTCGTCCAGTCCCTCCTGCCAGTAATTGCCCCCGTTTACCCGGTCACACCCGAAGAAAAGGGAACTGTGATGGGGGTAATTGGCATTCCTCATGGAGGTTACACTTGCCTTCGAGGGACCGTTCACCGGGAAAAAGAAAGGATATTTCTCGTATGTGGAAAGGATGTAATTTGTCAGCAGGTCCCCGTTGATCCTGATCTCGATCTTATCGCCCAGCTTTTCGGCTGTTACTTTCTTCTGTGCCGGGCCCTGTATTGCGATCAGGCAAAGCACCGGGATGATATACAATGCGCTCTTTCTATTCATCATCTGTGCAATGTGTTATTTGTCAGGTCCCAGGATCTCAACCCTGGGAGGATTGGCGAATCCCTGCCAGTACATCTCCGCCTCTTCCGCGGAAACATTTCCGTCGAACACCAGCAGGCGGTACTTCAGGGTATAATCCCTGCCCTCATCCAGTTTCCAGTCCTTGTGCCGGATGGGGCAGAACTCGAAGTACATGTCCCCCCGACCCCGGTTCTGGTCCACGGGCCATACCCGCATGGGTTCCGGGAAATCCCGGTTGGAAGTGTGCCCCATGAACAGGATGCCGCTTCTGCCTTTTTCCGAGACAGACGCTCCTTCCACAATGCACCACTTCGCTTTGCTGCCGTCCGCAGTCAACCTGTCTTTGCCTTCGGAGGTGAGGACGGTGCAGTTATCCTTGTGCCAGTCCCCGGTGGCCCGGTATCCGATCCCGCCGCCATACCGGTAGGCATCCAGCATGATCCCTGAATCGAGCGGGGTATTCAGCGTGGTGGTGTAATCGATCAGCCATGCATCGCCTTTCCCCACATTCCAGGCCCGGACGTCCAGCACCTCGTTCATGGCCACCCGGTCTTCTCCCCGTCCGCCGAAATCAATATGCTCCTGTAAGGCTTTAAAACCGCTGTAGACAGGTCCTTCTATTTCAGAGAGGAAACCGCTGAATCTGACGGTTCCTTCTCCTTTCATCAGGTTCCAAAAGTCCACCTCCCGGCCGTTGATATGGGTTTTCGTCCAGGGACCCCAGATCCCGTAATGGTGATAGTGGTCCGGTGCCTGGATCCTCGAAAGGACCTGTCCGTCGGGGGACCACAGGGGATGAATGAAGCCTGAACGCTTGAACAGGACCGGAACTCCCTCGGGCGGGTACATCGTTTCGAACTGGTAATCCAGTACAGGATGATCCTGGTAACTCAGGTTGAGGCTCTGATGCTTTTTATGCAACCTGACAGGAGTGGATGCCGGGTTCCCCTCCTGCCTGAGAAGAACGAACCGCCGGCTTTCCCCTTTGGCGGTTTCGCCGGCAAGTATAAACCACAGCCTGGTGGAGTGTCCGGTCTCCAGCTGACAGGGAACAGGAACTTGCTTGTTACCGACAACCTCAAAGAGCAGCAGGCTGCCGCTGTCCTCATTATGGTTGATCTGGTCCAGGTTTACGCAAACCGGGCAATCCAGGCGGCCAACGTCACCTGCAGAAACATTCAAACTTGCGATTTCCTGGGCTGATATTTGCAGGGCGACCAGCAGCAGTGTGATTGTTAGTGTTCGTTTCATACCATATATATATTATATCATCTGTTTCAGCTGTACTTTGCGACCGCGTCCGTGAAAGCCCGGATCTGTTCCGAGGTCACATCCGGGGGCATTCCTCCGCCGCAGGACATGATGACCCTGCTTTTCTGCTTCAGTCCCCCGATCAGAGCCTTCACCGCTTTTTCAATCTCTTCGCCGGTGCCGTTGGCCAGTACATCCCTGGGAGGGATGTTCCCCATCATGGTGACACGGTCCATCGTGAGCGTTTTCAATTCATTGAGATCTGATTCAAAACCCATATTGAAAAGGTTGACGCCCATCTCGTTCATGTATTTGATGGAAGACTTGCAGGTGGCATCGTTATGCAGGAACTTCACCGATGCCTCCCTGCTGAAAAGCTTTTTGAAATAGGGCAAACCGAATTCCCTGAATTCTTCTTCCCCGATAAAGCCGATGATGTCATCCAGGACGAAGATTCCGTCGATGGTGGGGATGGACGCTGCCTGCAGTTCATGCCATTCGAGCAGGTATTCATTGATCAGATCGAGGAGCTGATGGACCTCTTCCGGATTCGTGATCATCGCGGTCATGAATTCGGTCATCCCCATCAGGAAAGAGGCGATATTGAGCGGACCCCTGGATACCGAAAAGCAGATCCGGTGACCGCTGTCCTCGATTTTTTGCCTGTTAAGCAGCAGGCGGTTGAGCATGAAGGGGGCAAAACCGTCCGTCTTGGGATCCGGCTTTTTCATTTTCGGTATTTCTTCCATGGAATGGATCACCCTGTGTGTGTTGGGAAACTCATTCTTCGGGAGGGCGCATTTTGAACCGAATGCCGATGGTTCCGTACACATTCCGAATTCAGACCAGAAACCGGGAAGGAACATGACACCGGGGAATGTATCCGCCACATGCAGGTTTGCATTCAGCCAGATTTCGTCATTTGTAAAATAATCGAGAATATTTACTCCGTACCAGTTGGGCAACCAGGGACTGTCCACGATGAATCCGGTGGGAATGGGATTAAATGCTTTTCCGTCAATGACATCCCGGAGTTTATTCCATTGAGCTTCGGTCACTTGTCAATTTTTTCATCATAAATGTAGAAAAATTGCAACCGATTGCAATGAAAATGGCGGATTTTTTTTACATTTAATACCACAATCCGGTTAACCGGGATTTTATCCCATGAACCAGAAAAAAGAGGTTACCATATATGATATTGCCAAGGCACTGAACCTTTCAGCTTCCACGGTGAGCAGGGGATTGAGAAATCATCCCGCCATCCGCAAAGAGACCACCAGGAAGATCATCGATAAGGCCCGGGCCATGGGGTATCAGCAGAATACCTTTGCCCGGAACCTGAGAAAGAACAGGTCCAACACGCTGGGAGTGATCCTGCCCAGGCTTGACAGCAGCTTCCAGTCTTCGGTCGTGGCCGGTATTGAAAAGAAAGTGAATCAGAAGGGCTATAACCTGATCATCAGTCAGTCGCATGAATCTGTGGAAAAAGAAAAGGTCAACATATCCACCATGTACAACAGCCGGGTGGAGGGACTGCTGATCTCCCTGGCCTGTGATACCAGGGATCTGAACCACCTGGACATGTTTTTCGGGAAAGGGATCCCGGTGGTCCTGTTTGACCGGGTCAAGGTGGATTCTCATTACAAATGCACAAGTGTGGTGATCGATAACAAAAAAGCGGGATATGATGCGACATCACACCTCATCGAACAGGGATGCCGCAGGATCATGTTCATCGGGGGGAACCTGGTCTGTAATGTGTACAAGGAACGGTTCGCGGGTTACAGGAAAGCGCTAGCAGAACACGGGATCTCCGATGATAAACAGCTGACATTCATCGATATCCTGAACGAGGAGACCGGCACGTTTGCGGTAGAAAAGATACTGAAGATGGATTCTCCACCGGACGGGATATTTGCCGCCAATGATTCTTCGGCTGTTTCCGTGATATGTGAACTGAAACAGCACGGGATCCGGGTCCCGGAGGATATCGCCGTGGTCGGGTTCAACAATGTGCATCTCTCCAGGGTGATCGAACCCGGGCTGACAACCATCCACTACCCCGGCAGGGAAATGGGGGAGGTGGCCGCATCCACGCTCATCGAAATACTCGGCCAGGACTATCCGGTACTGACAAAAACCATTGTACTGGATCATCAGCTGGTCGTCAGGGAATCCTCCATGAAGAAAAAACCCTTACCTGTTGCTGGATGATGATCGGGATTGTGGGGGGCACAGGGCCTTATGCCGGACTTGACCTGTTGCGCAAAGTGCTTGACAATACCGTGGCGGGAAACGACCAGGAGCATCTGGACACCCTGCTTTTCTCCCTGCCTTCCGGGATCCCGGACCGTACCGCATATTTGCTGGGAAAGACCGGGGTAAATCCCGGTGTGGTCATTGCAGAGGTACTGATCCGGTTGGAAGCGGCCGGTGCAACGGTTGCGGGCATCCCCTGCAACACCGCACATGCAGAAAAGATCTTCGGGGTGATCCTTGACAGGCTGCAGGCAAGCGCCAGCCGCATCAGGCTGCTTCATATGATCGACGAAACCATTGTTTACCTGGCAAAAACTTACCCCGGGCTTTCCAGCATCGGTGTGCTTTCCACTACCGGGACCTATCGGAGCGGGGTGTACGCGAAAGCACTGGAGAATATGGGATACCAGGTCGTTCTGCCTGCTCCTGAGTTGCAGGAAAGATTGATCCATCCCGCCATATACGATCCGGAATACGGGATCAAATCCTGCCCGGATCCCGTCCACCCCAGGGCCAGGGAAAATCTTCTCAGCGGGATCGCTTACCTCGAAAAGCATGGGGCGGAGGCGGTGATTCTGGGATGTACCGAGATCCCCATGGCGGTGAGTGCGGAGGAAGCCGGAAGCCTGATGGTTATCGACCCGACCAGGGTCCTTGCCAGGGCACTGATCCGCAGTATCGATCCTTCAAAACTGAAACCTGAAAACTGAAAAAATGTACATGCATCCATTCCTGGCCGTTTTCTGGCCGGTCCTTCTGGTTGGCAGCCTGACATGCTTCTCCCAGGACCGGCAACGAGCCAGGGAACTGGGGATCGAGCCGGGGATCCTAACCCCCGGTCAGTGGAATGCCATTACGGATGTGGCGGGAGTCAGGGTGGGTCACCGGACATTGATCGAAGGTGATTCGGTCAGGACGGGGGTGACTGTGATCATCCCACACGATGGCAACCTGTTCCAGGAGAAGGTGCCGGCGGCTGTAAGTGTGGGAAATGGTTTCGGGAAAGCTGTCGGATTCACCCAGGTGAAGGAACTGGGCAACCTGGAAACCCCGGTTGCACTGACCAATACACTGGATGTGTTCACGGCAGCAGAGGGACTCGTGCAGTATATGCTTGCATTGCCCGGAAATGAAGAGGTCCGGTCGGTCAACCCTTTGGCAGGAGAGACCAACGACGGGTGGTTGCATGATATTCGCGGGGGACATGTGCGCATTTCCCATGTGCGCGAAGCCATTGCATCGGCCGGATCCGGACCGGTGACTGAAGGTTGCGTGGGCGCAGGGACAGGCACGATCTGTATGGGATTCAAAGGGGGGATAGGGACCGCGTCCAGGGTGCTGCCCGGGGAAATGGGAGGGTATACGGTGGGGGTGCTGGTGCAGACCAATTTCGGGGGGATCCTGACCATCAACGGTGCACCGGTGGGAGAGGAGCTTGGAAATCACTACATGGCCGGACGGGTGCCATACCAGGTGGACGGCTCATGCATGATCGTCATCGCCACCGATGCGCCGCTCTCATCCCGGAACCTGGAAAGACTGGGCGATCGCTCGTTCCTGGCCTTCGGGAGGGTCGGAGGATTTTCCTCCAACGGGAGCGGCGATTATGCCATAGCGTTCAGTACCCATCCTGCGTTGCGGATCCCCCACCAGTCGGGTGAGGCCGAGCAGTCGGGACCGCGGCTCCGCAACGACCGCATGTCACCCCTCTTCCTGGCCGTGGTGGAAGCCACCGAAGAAGCGATTTACAATTCCCTGTTCATGGCCGGCCCGATGGAGGGCCGGTCCGGAAGAAGCATGGATGCCCTGCCCGTAGGGGAGACCCTGGAGATCCTGGACAGATACCATGCCCGCTGCCGGATCCTCCGTCAGGATTGATTCTCCGGCGGTCTTCCCATTATTTGTGCCGTTTTTTTTTAATTTTACCCGTTATTCACCGGATTATCATACTCCACGAGAAAAATGAGGCCTTATATTCTTGCTGAAACCAGCTGGCAAACAGTAAAAGATGAGCATTACCGGCTTGCGGTCCTGCCCTGGGGGGCCACCGAGGCGCATAATTATCACCTTCCGTATGGCACCGATAATTATGAATCGGAGGCCATTGTGTACGAATCTGCAAAAGTGGCCTGGGAGCGGGGCGCAAAGGTGGTTGTCCTTCCCACCATACCGGTGGGGGTGAACACCGGTCAGACCGATATCGCAATGACCCTGAACCTTTACCCGAGCACGCAGATGGCCATCCTGGGCGATCTGGCGGAAAGCCTGGCCGGTCACGGCATTGATAAACTGCTGGTGGTGAACGGACACGGGGGCAATGATTTCAGGCAGATGATCAGGGAAGTGGGGAGACTGTTCCCGGAGATGTTCATCTCCACCTGCAACTGGTTCCGGTCGGTGAACAAGCAGGAGTGGTTCGAGCATGAAGGAGACCATGCCGATGAAATGGAAACCAGCCTGATGCTCCATATCCGGCCCGACCTGGTACGGCCTCTTTCCGAGGCTGGGAGCGGAGCCGCGAAAAAATTCAGGGTCCGGGCACTGAATGAGTCCTGGGCATGGGCCGAGAGGAAGTGGAGCAGTACTACGAATGATACAGGGGTCGGAGATCCCCGAAAGGCTACCGGGGAAAAGGGCCGGAAATGTTTTGAGGAGGTGACCGCCAAGCTTGCCGATCTGATGGTGGAACTTGCCATGACAGAATTGGATGAGCTTTATATGTGAACAGATCAGATACAAACCCGCCGTATGCAATTCATATCAAAAGTAGAATCAGCGTTCTATAAAACTTCCGGTTCACAGGCTATGCACACCCGCATTCCTTACATCGTGGTGGAGAATTTTCCGCTGCTGGGACTTTTTACCGCCCTGAGGTTCCTTGAGTGGGTCAGGGAGCATCCCGAAGGGATCATCAGTCTGCCCACCGGAAAAACACCCGAATATTTCATCAAATGGACATCCTATCTGATGGAGCACTGGGATAGCCGAAAGATCAGGGATCTGAGGAGCAAATACGGGATTGGCCGGATGGGCAAGCCTTCCCTGGGAAAGCTCCGGTTTGTACAGATCGATGAATTTTATCCCATCAGTTCCCGCCAGCACAACAGTTTCTGCAATTACGTGATGAAATATTATATCAGGGGGTTCGGGCTGGATCCCCGAAGGGCACTGTTGATCAATTCAGATGAGATCCCCCTGGCTGAAGGCCGTCACTTTACCGAGGTGTTCCCCGATAACCGGGTGGACCTCACCCTCAGGTACAGGGAGCCCAAAAGCCAGTTTGAGAAAGTGCAACAGGCTTCCATCTTTTCCATCGATAACTGGTGTGTCGATTACGAGAAAAAGATCAGGGAGCTTGGAGGGATCGGTTTTTTTCTGGGCGGCATTGGTCCCGATGGCCATATTGCCTTCAATGTCCGGGGATCGGATCATTTTTCAACCACCAGGTTGACGGAGACCAATTTCGAGACCCAGGCGGTGGCTGCCTCCGATCTGGGGGGCATCGAGGTTTCCAGGAACAGGCTGGTGATCACCATCGGGCTGGAGACCATTACCTGCAATCCGGAAGCCGTGGCCATTATTTTTGCTGCAGGTGAGGCCAAGGCGCCCATGGTGAGGGATGCGCTGGAGAAAAATCCTTCCAACCTGTATCCTGCCAGTGCGCTTTCAAAGCTGGATCATGCAAGGTTTTACCTGACCACCGGTGCCGCTTCATCCCTTCAGTCATCCGTGGATGCTTACTACAGCCAGGGAGAATGGTCCCAGGAAAAAACAGACCGGGCTGTCATCGATCTGTGTGTGAAGCTGGCCAAATACGGCCACCATCTGACCATGAGCGATTTGAAAGAGGACCGGTACTGCAGGATGATCCCCGGACTGGATGAGCATACGGTTCCTTCCGTGATCCGGTCCGCTATTGAAAGGTTCGAGAAGGGTATGTTTACCGAAACAAGCCAGGTTCTTTACCACACGGGGCCCCACCATGACGACATCATGCTGGGGCTGCTTCCGCATATCCACCGGCTCATGCGGAATGAGACCAACGCGAATTTTTTCTCGATCCTCACTTCGGGATTTACGGCGGTGACCAACAAATTCATCATCGAAGCCCTGGAAGATACCAGGCATTTTCTGGATGTGGGACTGATCCAGATGACCCGGTACCCGGATTTTTTTGAAACCGGGTACAAGTATAAACGGGACAAAGATGTAAACCATTACCTTCTCAAAGTGGCCTCGGGGGAGGATTATGAGCTCAGGCGCGGCCTGGCCCACAGGCTGGTGCGCGATATTGTCGGCCTGTACGGGGTGAAGAATGCGGACCAGCTGAGGGATGAGATCAACAACATCCTGATGATCCTGAAAAAAAGCTATGACGGCGAGATCAACCTGCCTGATATCCAGAAGCTGAAAGGCATGGTGCGTGAATTCGAGGAAGAACTGGTATGGGCCTGCTTCGGGATCCAGTCCCGCAATGTGCACCACATGCGTCTGGGTTTCTATACGGGAGATGTTTTTACGGAGCAGCCGAACCGTGAAAGGGATGTGCAGCCCATTCTGGCACAGCTGCGCGAGATCAGTCCCACCATTGTCAGCCTGGCTTTTGACCCGGAAGGCAGCGGTCCGGATACCCATTACAAAGTCCTCCAGGTCATTGCCGAGGCCCTGAAGCTGTGGAGCAGGGAAAAAGATCTCTCAGGCCTGAGGATCTGGGGCTACAGGAATGTATGGTACCGGTTCCATCCGGCAGAGGCCAACCGCATTGTACCGGTATCACTGAATGCCATGGGAGTGATGGACGATGCTTTCACAAACAGTTACCTGAGCCAGGTGGATGCTTCCTTCCCCAGTTACCAGCATGACGGGAAATTCAGCGATCTTACCAAAAGGATCTGGGTGGAACAGCTGAAAATGATGCAGCTGCTCCTGGGCAAGAACTATTTCTACCAACATGAAAGTCCCCGCGTCAGGACCACCCACGGGCTGCTTTTCTACAAAGAGATGACCCTGGAAGAATTCCTTACCCACGCGCGTGCACTGGAGAAGTCCATGGAAGGCGTGGTCCTCTGAGCTGGTATTGTTCCTGACGGAACCGGTAACCGCCGCTACGAACCTCCCTTCGGTCCGGCCCGTCAGGCGGCTTATTCCCGGTTCCGCACAGGATAAACCCCTCTCAGATGGGCCTGTACCTTTCATTGCGGATGGATTCTACAGGAACGGATTTCAGGGGAAGGGACACTATATCACGGACTGAAAGGAGTTATATGGTCCCGACCTGAAAGCCGTTCATGTCCTGGTGGCCGTGCCTTCCGCAGTATACGGTATCGCTGCGAAACCTGCTGCTTCGCACCAGTTCAGGCAGCGATGCCCGCATCTGCGTCAGGATATTGCTTCCGGAGGCATCTCCGATAAGCTGCCTACAATTATTTTCGCAGAAAAGAATTTCAGCAGCGGTTGGAGATGCCTCCGGGAGTTATGGTTTCCCGAACCGCAATCCCTTGTCAGAGCTCCTTGATCTTGATGTTTTGGAACCACACGGCATGCCCGTGGTCCTGGAGGCCGATGTAGCCGGTTTTGGCCACACGGGCAAAATCTGGGTTGAAATCCGGGAACTTACTTTCTTCGATCATCTTGTTCCACTCGTCGGTCCAGAGGTGGAACTCCATGGTATTTTCACCATTCATCCGGAAAACGACGGTTCCTTCGTAAACGATGATCTCCGATTGGTTCCACTCATCGGCACATTTTGCATTCTGGGGCTCCGGCGGGATCAGGTCATACAGGCTGCCGGCCCTCCGGTTACCGTTCACACCCAGCGTATTGTCAATGTGGTTGCTGCAGTTGTCCAGGATCTGGTACTCCGGGGCGGTGTACCAGATATTTTTGTCCGGGATCTCCTGCACCAGGAAAAAAATGCCCGAGTTGCCACCCTCCGAGATCATCCAGTCAAGTTTCAGATGGAAATTGGTAAACTTTTTGTCATAGATGATATCACCTCCGAATCCGGCTTCCCCCATGCCCGACTCAGAGCACTTGATGGCCCCGTTCTCGATGGCCCAGCCTGTGTCGGGAAATGCTTCCATGTTATAACCCCGCCAGCCTTCGGTGGTTTCCCCGTCGAAAAGCAACATCCAGCCCTCTTCCTTTTCCTGGTCGCTCAGGGTATTGGGAGTTGCCTTCACCTCTTCGGCCGATTCGGCTTCACTGTCCTTTTTTCCCGAAGAAGTACAGGCGGCAAGACCGCCGATCAGCAGTGCTGAGATAAAAATCAGAATATTCTTTTGCTTCATTTTCATGCGTATTTAAGGTTCAACTTTTTTTGCGGTCCCATCAGGCAGGCATGCCGGGAAGTTCCCAGTTGCCTTCTCTCGGTGTATGCCTGACCAGTTCCTCGGCGAATGCTTTGGCCGAAAAAGGCTCGGTCCAGGTTTTATCGAAGGTGGGATTACCATCTTCAATGTAGAATCCATCCTCCACGCAGACGCGCAATTCTTCACTGCCGGAGATATTGGTGAACTCCATCTTCTCGCCGTCCCATTCCAGTTCCTTGTTCAGGCCCTGGAGACGGACCGCGTTGACCCCCATCACCACCATTTCATTGAAAGGTCCCGCTTCACTGAAGGGAGATGCCGTCTGGACCCGGTTTTCGGGACTCTCCTTGCAGGCCCTGACCCAGTCCATCTCATGACTGGTTTCCACGCGGCGCCTTACCTTCGGGGCATCGGGGACCCTGCCTGAAAGCAGCCACGGGTCTTTCCCGTAACATCCGCAGATAAGGGTGTCTTTGGATCCGTGGAAAAGCACACCGCCGCCGGCATCATTCATATCCCTTCCTTCGGGCCACCACTTGGGCTTCATAGGCTGCAGTCCGCCGTCATACCATGTGACCTCCACTTCGGGGAACTTCACCCTGGGAGCAGGCTTGCGTTCGGGGTAAGTCAGTCTGACCATCTGTGCATTGGGTGCGCATTTGGTCAGCAGCAGCGTGGAGCTTCCCTGTACTTTGGTGGGATACTTCAGCTGCAGCCCTACGAAAACGGGGTGCAGAATATGACAGGCCATGTCGCCGAGTGCCCCGGTTCCGTAATCCCACCATCCGCGCCAGTTCCAGGGGGTATAAATCTCATGGTAGTCGTTCATGACGGCGGGACCGGTAAACAGGTCCCAGTCCAGGGTTTTGGGCACCTTCATTTTCTCCTTGGGCACATTCAGTCCCTGCGGCCAGATGGGACGGTCGGTGAATGCTTCCACCTTCCTCACTTCGCCGATCTCACCGTTCAGGATCCATTCCACGATCAGGTTGACCCCTTCCCCGGAAGAACCCTGGTTGCCCATGGAAGTGGCCACCTGGTATTTATCGGCCAGCCTGGTCAGCAGCCTGGATTCGTAAACCGAGTGGGTGAGGGGCTTCTGCACATACATGTGCATGCCCATGGTCATCCCGTGGGATGCCACGAGTGCATGGGTATGGTCGGCCGTAGCCACCACCACGGCATCGATGGATTTACCCATTTCGTCATACATCTTCCTCCAGTCCCAGTACTTTTTTGCATTCGGGTAATCATCAAAACAGGTTTTGGCGTATTTCCAGTCCACGTCACACAGGGCTACAATGTTCTGGTCCCTGATGGCCCTGAGATTGCTGCGTCCCATTCCCCCGACGCCGACCCCGGCGATGTTCAGCTTATCACTGGGAGGAGTGTATCCCAGTCCGCTGACAACGTGACTTGGGATGATGGTGAATCCTGCAGTTGCAGCGGCCGTGGTTCCGAGAAATCTTCTTCTGGAAATACCGCTTCCGTTTTCTTTGCTCATAATACCTAAGAATTTAGTTAGATTTCGTTTTGTGGAAAGTTATCGCACGTTTCACAAGGATCAGTTATCGCCTCACAATTTAATAATAAAAATCAATAGTTGAAATTCATCTATTCAAATGTCTGGATGGACAAAGACTTATTTTATTGCCGAACCGGCCGATGGTTCATGGATGCTGATGCAATGGAATCCCCCGCTGTAATAGTTGAGCGTATCAGCCCGTACTTTGATAATCTGCCTTTCCGGAAAGGTCTGTTTAAATATATCCAGTACTTTTTGTTCTTTATTTATCAGAACTTTGTCTTCTGAGGTATCCGAAACATAGGATGGCAATATGATCAGTGAATCGGTAATTATAAAATTCATGTAACTGGTAACCAGGGTGACGAGTTTTCCCTCTGGCCCTGACCTTCGGTCAGAAATGATCAACGGGGCAAAAGGCACCTCGATCACTTTAAATTTATTACCATCCTGATCTGTACTATGATTCAGAATTTCCAGATTTTCATCCATTCTCTGCTTTGCTTCTGCAAGTATTGGGTGACGGTTTGCTTCAACTTCCGAAACACTACTGATGAATATGGTGTTTGCATTAGCGAACCGGCAGAATTCATCCACATGACCGTTTACCCCTTTTGGATAAATCTGGTCATAAATGGGACCGGAACGAAAATTATCATCCTGTGGAATTCCCTTTTTTAACCAGATGATCTTTTTTTGGCCAAGTTTACTGAACATCTCCTGTTCAATCTCATTTTTGGATCTGTTTTGGTTTACCTCCATTTCATGTGCTTCACACAATATCATTGTTCCTTTCCCATTTACTTCCCTGGAACCACCAGTGCTTTGAAACGCGCTCACTATCACAGGGATCCCTGTAATGGTGGAATAATTTTTAATAAATTCAGGATCGGTCCAAAAGTATGTGAATTGAACCATCTTCTTCTCACCTGACCGATTGACGAGGAAAGCAGGACCGTAATCTCTGATCCATATATTATCCAGCGGCATATCCATGATTACGAACCGGACGTTTTGGGGCAGGGAACCGTAATTATCCAAAACATTCCTGATGTGGATCGTATCCTTCTTTATATTGCCTACAAAAAGGGTTACTTTGTCCTTTTTTGATATGATTCCTATTAGTTTTGGTACTATCTCATAGTAGTCTTCAGACCATACAAAACCGGTCGATTCGCAAGATTCAAACTCAGCTGGATGGTAGAACTGAGAACGGGATGTATCGTATTGGCACGCATTCAGAAAAAGAAAAAAAGCAACAATCGATGCAACCGGGAACATGTGTGGTTGATGCATTGGTCTATCATAATTGATTGAACAATAATAGCCAATGAAAACATAAGGATGAAGAAGGAAAGCAAATATTGCTGTAAAAAAACACCAAACAACCATCATAGCAGAGATAATTATTTTTTTTTTTAAATTTAGCCAATGGCCAGGCTTTAAAAAATGCGTAGATCAAAGATAGACAATCGAATGCATTTGGGGAAGTTGATGGATTGGTGAGCGACTTGAATTTTAGAATGTGGATTGACAAATATAATAACTGTTTAAGATAACCGCTGTAATGACTAAGGCAAGGATAATCATGTTAATGGGCCTGGGGTTTTTGATCTTCAGAGGTTGTAACCCCGATTGGAAAGGTGAGGATAAGTACAGCCGTCCGGATTGGCTTGCAGGCAAGGTCTACACGCAATTGCTGGATCAGCCGGATCTTTCAACCTTTACTAGATGCGTTGAGTTATCCGGGTATGATACGATCATAAACAGATCGGGCAGTTACACAGTTTTTGCACCCAACAATGAAGCATTTAGCAATTGGTTCCAGCAGCATCCCCTTTATAACAGCCCTGAGGATTTACCCGATGACGCACTTCAGCGGCTTGTAAAATACCATATTGTCCAGAATCCATGGAGTAAGAGCCAGCTTCAGCAACTTGATGTCTGGGGGTGGATCGATACCCTTGACATTAACAATGACAAGCCACGGGGGTATAAAAGGGAGACTCTGCTTCTTAATAAGAACCGGAAACTCGGTATAGGTTACAGTGAAGTGGATAAATCCATTCGGATTGTTGATACGCTTCAGTCCAATTTGTACAGGGTTCACCTTACTGACTCCCGAAAGTATGCTCCTGTATTTTTCAGGGATTACTTTGAAATTTACGATCTCAACTCAGACGACTACACTTTTTATTTTGATCGTCCATTCGAGAGTTCAAAGGATATATATTATGCAGGCGCCAGGATCGTGGGAGATGAGATCTTCGCTGAAAATGGATTTGTTTACAACATCGACAGGGTGGTTGACCCACTGGATAATGCATACGAGATCCTGGAGTCGGACCGAAACGGTCAATCTTATGCTGCATTCCTTGGTCTTCTCAACAGGTTTCCGGAATTTCGTTATAATGAAGAGGCTACGTTCGATCAGCCCGGGGCCAGGGAAGGTTATGTTGTGGATTCGCTGTTTGATGTTACTTATCCTGATCTGGCCTTTGACATCCTGAACGAGAGAACCACTGCTCCCAGGGGTACTTTCGGTTTACCGGGAAATGTATCCATCAGGTACCATCATGGAGTTGCTGCTCCTGCTGATCAGGCACTTAATCAGCTAATAAACGATTTTCTTGCAGGTACGGGCCGATGGGGTAACCTGGAGAGTGCTCCCCTGCATATCAAACGAATCATTGCCAACACGCATCTTTCAACGAATCCGATCTATCCCTCAGATTTTACGGAAGGATTTATCAACGGGGAGGATGACAGGGTCTACATTGATCAGGATGACATACTGGACAAACAATATGGAAGCAATGCCACGTTCATTGGTCTTGGCAAAGCCCTGATACCAAGAGCCTTCAGTAGCGTATCCGGTCCTGTATATCTTCTCAGGGGATATTCATATTCCATGTATGCAATTGAAAAATCAGGGTTGCTGCCTGCCCTTAAGAGAGAAAATGAACAGTACATGCTGTTTGTCGAGAATGACGTTGATTGTCAGCAAGACTCTTCGCTCTGGTATGATTATTCCACGGAGAGTTTTCATCTGTACCAGGGCCATGCGGCAACATCACAACGTTATAATTTAAATGTCAACGAATTACGGACGCTGATCCTGAATCATGTCGGCAAAAGGACTCCCTTCGGGATAGCCCGGAAAGAATTCATTCAGAATCTGGCGGGAAACTATTTGGTTGTGAATAATTTAACTGGCGAAGTTGCTGGAACGGCACCCACCACTGAAGGGTACCGGGGAGAGAGTGTTGTACCCGAATTTCCTGAGCAGATCAGCACAGATGCAGATAACGGGATCACCTACAGGATCAGGAACTGGTTAAGTTTCTCTGCTTCAAATCTCTTCGTCCAGATTTCAAGTAATTATCCCGTATTTCACAATTTACTCAGGAAGGCAGGTCTGACAATTGATTCACAGAACCGTTATACGTTCTTGTCCGAAACAGAAAATTACACGGTTTTTGTGCCAAACGATTCGGTCATGACTGCCTATCGTGCCGATACACTTTCAATCGCAGACCTGCGCAATCTGCTGATGCTTCATTTTGTTCAGGGCAATCTTATTTTTACCGACGGGAGTACAAGCCCGGGATATTATAAGACAACAAGGATTGATGAATCTTCCACAGAATTCTCTGTGGTATTCTCCAGCATCTATATCAATCCCGGAATAGATATCATCACGATCCCCGACAGGGCGGGGAACGCATTCTTAAATGTTGAGGAAGCGGAAACTACCAACCTGATGACCGGGCGTAATTTAGGCGAAGGGACGGAAGTCTTTCCGGTTGTCATTATTAACAGCGTGATTCACCAAACGGACAGGGTACTTGACATTGAACAACTTGATTCCAAATAATCATTCATACATGAACATGGGGAAAAAAGCGTTTATCTTACTGTTGGCGCTGGGATGTGCGTTCCCGGCTTTCTCTCAGCAAAGCAAAATCATCAGGGGAAGAGTCATGGATAAGAATGAAAATACACCGGTCATTGGCGCCAATATCATTGAATTTGATAAAGAAAACCGCATTATCAACGGGACCATCTCCGATGTGAACGGCGATTTTATCCTGGAGATGAGGAATGTTGAAAATGTGATCAGGATCAGTGTCATTGGGTATAACACCAAAGAAATAGACCACAGGGTTTCGGGACCCCTGATGATTGAGCTTGAAACTTCCAATGTGGAGCTGGAGGAAGTAACTGTAACCGCAGTGGCCAAGTCCAATTTCAACCTGACCAACATTGACGAAAGGGATAAAGCTTCATCCTCTGTAAAGGTGGACCTGATAGAGATGCAGGAAGCAGGGGCTCTCTCTGCTGCCGATGCGCTTCAGGGTAAAGTGAGTGGATTGGACATCATCTCTGCCTCCGGTGATCCGGGATCAGGTTCTCAGCTGGTGATCAGGGGGCTTAGCTCAATGGGGAACAACCAGCCTCTTATTGTTGTCGACGGTATTCCTCAATTTCGTGTATCCCAGGATTTTGACCTGAGTTCAGCAGATAGCGAAGACATCAGTGAACTGATAAATATTGCTGTTCAGGATATTAAGTCAATTGAAATACTGAAGGATGCGGGATCCACTGCTGTATATGGATCAAGAGGAGCCGACGGAGTTCTATTGATCGAGACTCATTCCGGGAAACTGGGGAAAGTTCAATTTGATTATCAGTATAAGAACAGTCTGAATTTCCAGCCGCCGGCTATCCCCATGCTCAATGGTGATGAATATATCATGTTGCAGCTTGAGGAGTGGCATAATGCCAGGGGTATTTTCGAAATACCCCCCGAGATAGCATATGACAGGGATTATAGCGATTTCTATAACTATTCGGCGAACACAGATTGGTTAGGAGCTATCACTCAGAATTCAATGACGAACGACCATTATTTTAAAATTTCCGGAGGAGGGCAGAAAACCAGGTATTTCACCTCATTCAGTTATATAGACGAAGGAGGGACCACCATCAACACAAGTTCGAAAAGATTTTCGACCAGAGTAAATCTGGACTATTATCTCTCAAGGAAACTGCTATTTAGCATTCAGTTCAGTTATTCGAGGAATAATACGGAGGGGAATCTATCACTGGCCGGAAGAAATATAAGGAACATGGCTTATATCAAAGCCCCCAATATGAGTATATGGGAGTATGACAACAAGGGAGAACTCACTGGGGAGTATTTTACTCCGATCAACAGTTACCAGGGGTCAGGGAGCACTTACTACAATCCCGTAGCTATTTCGAACCTGGGGAGAAACGATCAGGTCAGCAACCAGTTACAAAACACCTTTCGCTTGAGGTATAATCTTCTTGAGTGGCTTACCCTGAGGGAAACAATATCCGTCCAGTACCAGGGGAGAAAGGAATCAGCCTTTCTCCCTTACAACGCTTTTGGCGCCGATTGGTTGGCGTGGAATGTCAACAAGGCAGATGAAGGGAATAATTTTGACATGCAGATAAGAACGGAAAGCCAGTTGGCATTTAATTCCCCCTTTAAGGATGAGAAGCATGTCCTTACCGGAGCCATCAGCTGGATTACGAATCAGTCCAGTTACGAGTGGATGAATATTCAGAGCAATAAGGTGCCCAGCACAGATGTCCAGGATCCGTCAATCAACGCACAGATCAACTGGATAGGAACAGGCTCGGGCGAAACGCGCTCTCTCGGAGCCCTGGCCAATATTAACTATAAATTTAAGGATCGCTACATGGTCCAGACCATACTGCGGGCAGACGCTCATTCTGCATTTGGGATCAACAACCGGTGGGGATTATTCAAAGGGGTATCACTGGGGTGGAGATTCTCGAGTGAATCCTTCATGCAAAGGTTTCAGGTGCTCGGTGAAAGCATGCTCAGGGCAAGCTGGGGAGTGGCGGGGAGGCAACCCTCAGATACTTACGCCCGTTTTGCTACCTATGAATCGTCCAATGACGGGAACTATATAAAAAATCCGGCCATTATTCCCAGGCAGATACAGCTCAATAATCTGCAATGGGAAAATATCGAATCCTACGATGTGGGTATTGAATTGAATCTGTTTGATTATTCCCTTTATGTGGAAGCCGATGTATACCTGAAGACCACCTCGGATCTGCTTTTTGATAATTATAATATACCCACATCGTCCGGGTATGGTACGCTCAGGTACTTCAATGGAGGTGCTCTGCAGAACAAAGGATGGGAATTAATGTTGGATTACGAGGTGCTGCAGCGGGACAATTTCAAATGGTCAGTCAATTTCAACACTGCGCAGAATGTGAACTCATTTGTGGACCTTCCCGACAACTTCAATACGGAAAGATCGACTTCCATCAACAATGGCGAGTACCCCCAGCGTGTCATCGAGGGCGAGCCTATCGGGTCCTTTTTTGGATTCAGGTACCTGGGAGTTTATCCTACCGATAAAGATGCCCTGGCCAGGGATGCCAATGGGAATTTGATTTTAGATGAGAATGGTGTCCCTATCCCTATGACCTATGAGGGTACCTATATCTTCAGAGGTGGTGATGCCATCTATGAGGATATTAACAAGGACGGGATCATTGATCTGAACGATGTGGTATATATTGGTGATTCGAACCCCGATCTAACAGGCGGATTCGGGACACAGTTTGACTACAAGGACTTTGATTTCTCGGTGGCATTCCATTACCGGCTTGGATTCGATATCATCAACGGTGTGGCCATCGAAACCGAGGGGATGCTCGACAGGAACAACCAGAGTAAGGCAGTTTTGAGCCGCTGGCGGGTGCAGGGACAGGACGAGGAAGGCATGTTGCCCAGAGCCTACCTAAACCATCCCGCCAATAACCTGGGGTCTGACCGCTACGTTGAACCGGGTGATTATTTAAGGTTGATCAATATGAAACTGGGATACAGGTTGCGGAGGGACCTGTGTGAGAGGTTGAGGGTAAGATCCATGAGCTTTGCAGTCAGCGCCAGGAAACTGTTTACCTTTACCAGGTACAGCGGTCAGGATCCTGAAGTGGGACAGGATGCCAGTAATCCATTCTGGATCGGTGTGGACCGGGCCAATACTCCTCCTCCAAAAATGTTGACACTCAGTGTTTTAGTGGGTTTTTAAACTGATGAAATGACATACGGTATGAGAATGGCGATGAAATATTTCCTTGTGTGTTTGATCCTGACTGTACCTTTTTCCTGTGAGCAGTGGATGGAGCTTATCCCCCCGCAGGGATTGATCAGAGAAGAATTCTGGCAAACAAAAGAAGATGTTCATGCAGTGATCATGGGAGCCTATGAAACATTCGCCGAGATGGATGAGATGCTATTTAAATACGGGGAGATCCGGGCTGATATGGTGACCGGGGATTACAGTCAAGACTGGCAGGAACAAAGGATTGCCGAGGGCAATATTTACTCTGATAACTATATGTGTAACTGGTCAAGTTTTTATGAAATTATCAATTATTGCAATGAAGTGATAAAGAATGCGCCTATTGTGCAGGACAAAGATGATACATTCTCAGATTATCTGCTTCAGAGGTATCTTTCAGAAGCCTATTTTCTCAGGAGTCTCAGTTATTTCTACCTGGTGCGTATCTTCAAAGATGTTCCTTATATCACTGAACCTACCGAAACTGATAATGCCGATTTTTATCCAGCCAAGACTGAGGAGGAAGAAATTCTGGGATACCTGATTGAAGATCTGGAAGCGTATCGCAAATATGCCACCAAAGATGGTTACCCGACCCAGGAGGAAATCAAGGGAAGAGCGACCAAGGCCGCAATAGACGCACTGCTGGCAGATATCGCGCTCTGGATGTTTGATTATGAAGCTGTTTTGAGACATGTGGCAAATATTGAAAGCAATGAGGATATTGTACTTCAGCCAAGTGCAAAATGGTTTGAGATCTATTATCCCGGAAACTCCCTCGAGTCGATCTTCGAATTTCAGTTTGATGAAAGTCTGAACCAACCTAACGGGATGTATGGGACCACCGAATATAACAGCCATCAATACGATCCCAGCCAGAAAGCCATTGAAGTATTTGCCAAGGAGTTTACCAGGGAATTGTACCGGGGTGAGGATGCCTCTGTCAGAAAACACGGTGAAAATGATTTCACCATCTGGAAATATGTGGGCCGGGCCCCGGATGGCAACACTACCCGGCCTGGTTCGGAACAGCGAAGTTGTAACTGGGTGGTATACAGACTCGCTGATGTAATGTTAATGAAAGCTGAAGCACTCTCTCAGCTGGGCCGTTTCCAGGAAGCCCTTGATATACTCAACGAGATCCGCTTCCGCGCCGATGTTCCGCCGCTCAGTCTGCCTGCTTCGGCAGCGGCATATGAGGATGCCATCATGCAGGAGCGGGCACTCGAGCTTGCTTTTGAAGGGAAACGATGGTTTGATCTGGTGAGGATGGGAAGACGAAACAATTATGCCAGGAAAACCATACTTATCGAGATCATTGTAAGCAATGTTCCGGCAACACAGAAACGGATCCTGGCCGCCAAACTCACCAATCCGCTCGGCTGGTATCTCCCCATCGCTGAATCGGAAATTGAACGAAACAAGAATTTGGTCCAGAACCCGTATTATGATAATTAGGCAAGAAGATGAAGAAAAGAATATACACAGGTATTGCAGGTATTTTACTGATAGTGGCAGCCGGATTATTTTCCTGTGATCATGATATTATTGATGCAGGTTTCGAGGATATGCTCGATATGACCATCTATGATTACATTGTAGAGAACGATTCAGCATACTCGAGTTTTCTTGCCATTCTTGAAAAGGGGGGCATTGATAAGACACTCAGTGCATACAATCCCAATGGAATAGGGTACACATTGTTTTTGCCTGACAATGAAGCAATCGATCAATTTATTGCGGGGAACGATCAGTTCAATTCCCTGGATGGTTTGTTGAACGACTCAGAGTATGTGCGCGCACTGAGCAGGTACCATGTGGTGAATATGGCCATACATACAGATGATTTTCCCTTTGGAGCATTTCCCGAGCGAACACTTTCTGGTGATATCCTTACGGTCAGTTTTGCAATTGAACCTGATTCCTCCTATTATAAAATCAACAACCAGGCTCCTGTTATTTACACGAACATTGAAGTCTCAAACGGTTATATTCACCTGATCGGGAATGCGCTTGTGCCTGTCACCAGAACCACCTATGACTGGCTCGAGTCGAATGACGGTTTCTCTATTTTCAGATCTGCAGCAGATGCAACGGGATTAAGCGAGCAAATGGATATAAATCTCAGGGAAGTAACGGATGCCCGTCCATTTACCCTGCTGGCCGAGCCTGATTCTGTATATCAGAGAAGTGGGATCGGTTCATTTAATGCATTGGTCTCCGCTGTCAGTCCGGAAGATGATAATTATGAGGTACCCAGCAACCCACTCTACCAGTATGTGAGCTACCATATGCTGGAGGGGAGCATATTTATGGACGATTTTGTGGACCTGGCCACCAATTATTCGACTTTTTCGGATATTCCTTTGAATATAAATGGAACAGGCCTGGACATAATGATTAATAAAGGGAAGGAAAACTTCGACACCATTATCAACGGTGTGGATACCACAATCATCGATTTCATAGGATTTTACTATGATCATTCCAATGTTTTGACCCAGAGCGGAGCAATACATTTTATTAACCAGGTTCTCCGTCAGCAACCACCTTCCCGTGCAATTCTGACCTATGAATTCTACGATGAACCCCTTCTCAATGAATATCGTGAAGAACCTGGAGAATATCTGATTGAAGATACAGCGGCACTGAATAATTTTACGTGGGGCGGAACAGATCTCTATTTTATTGAAACGGGGGATCCGGAGCATCCTGCCTGGGGCGGAGATTACCTATATTTGGATGGGGACTTCACCATTACATACAGGATCCCAAAAATTGTGCAGGGTTTGTATTCGATGTTTTTGCGCGCTGAGTCATTGGACCAGAATAATGCGGTGGTAGAAGTTTTACTGGATGGTAAATATGTGGGCGGACTGGTGGATTTATCTTCGGGCGGGTCCGCAAATAATCCTTTTGCGATGAAGAATCTGGGAGTCATAAATTTTCTTCAGTATGAAGGACATACCATTCAGATAAAATCGTTGATCCCGGGAAAATTCAGCTGGGATCTCATCAGATTTGAACCATATAAGGAATAACTGGCTATGAATTTGATCAAATATTCAGCTGTGGGAATGCTCCTTTTCTTCCTTTACTCCTGCGAAGATAGGTGGAATGAGCATTACCAGAAACAATCTGAAACGGTAGATATGAATATCTGGGAGGCGATAAAGCAGCATCCGGATCTATCACTTTATGTACAATACATGAAGGAGTTCAGGTATGATACATTATTCCTGAAAGATGACCCCTATACGCTGTTTATTCCGGATAACCAGGCGATAACTAATTTTACGGATACGGGATCAGTGTCACCGTTCATTTTAGGCTATCAAATTTCACGTCACTTGATCCAGTCCAGGAGCATTTCGGGTAAAAAGATGGTCCAGACCCTTTCTGAAAAGTATGCCCTTTTTGAAAATACAGGTGGAGCTATTTACTTCGACGGAATTCCTGTTGCGCTGGAGAGTCCGCTTTACAAAAATGGCAAATATTATGTAATGGAACGGGTAGCCGTGCCCAGGCCCAATCTTTACGAATTTTTTGCATCAGAAAATCCCATATTGACCGCCTATATCGATAGTCACGATTCTGTCATCATTGACAAAGAGCTGAGCCGGGCGATAGGTTTTGATGAATTTGGCAACACCATATACGATACGGTTGCTGAGATCTTCAATATGTTTGAGTATGAATTTTTCCCGGTAAGCAAGGAATTCCGGAACAAGACGGCAACAATCGTTTTCCCCAGAGAGGATGATTACAATGCAGCGCTGACTGATATGGCACAGTCTCTCGGGAGTCTGTATCAGGATTATTCGGATATTCCGTTAACCTGGCAATATGATGTGCTTATACCGTACTTGCTGGATCGCGGGGTATTTGATAATATGCTTGAACCGGAAGTATTTATTCCACCCCCCTTACCTGATACCCTGAAGATGAAGAATATCCTGGGAGACAGCGTGTACATTTATTATACACCTGCCGATAAAGTCCTTTGCAGCAATGGATATGCTTATAACTATGAGGATTTTGTGGTTCCTGATACATTATTTAAAGGTGCTAACAGGATGGAAGGGGAATGGCTGCTCCAGGAAATTGGAATAAACAGATATGCCTGGAGAGAGGAGGTTACCGTGACAAGTGACGTTTCGTTCGCACCACTGAAAGAGTATGGAGCCACTTCTTCCAATGATTCCCTGATGAGAGTAAGCTTTACAAAGGGATACAATGGGAATTTCTCTCTGGAGTTCAATATTAAAACCCTCTTTCCAAGAAAATACCTGATGGTTGTCAGAACCCATATGTACGTGGGAGGGATCTATGAGGTGTATGTGAATAATGAACTTGTCGCTGAAATCGATTACTTCGATTATGTCATTAACAGGGAGCTCTGGAGAAGTGTGACAGGGATAAGATACAGACCGGAGGGTAGTTTTAACCGATGGGATTGCTGGGTTGACAACAAGAACGAATACGGAGACCTGACAGTGAAATTTGTTTACGTGGGACCGGGGCAGGTAACCTCCAATGGCCTGGTCATTGATTATATAGACTTTATTCCTTATGATGAATAACAGCATGAGAATCACTAGATATCTGTGGATTACAGGGTGCCTGTTGATTCAAACCCTGATCGGCCTGAATGGACAGGATACACTTCATCTGCATGGGATTGTCAAATCCTCCGGGGGTGATCCTGTACAAAATGTCTCCATTTCCATTGACGGATCCACCATGCCACCGGTCATTACCGATGTATCAGGAGAGTTTACCCTTACTGTCCCCTCAGGGAAGGCATGGCTTTTAATATCCCCCACCGGGGATTACAAACAAAGAAGGATTTATCTGAATAACAGAAAGGAGATTACCATATTTCTCTCCAATCAGGAAATGGTCTCAGGCGATGATCCGCTGATCATTCTCTCTCTCATGCGAATAAGGAGGGACCTTGTCACATCTCATACTGAATTGAATAGCGATAATTTTCCGCATTCCTCCGCCGTTACCATTGACCAGTATATGCAGGGCCGGGTTCCGGGGATGGAAGTGATTAACCGGTCTGGTGACATCGGAAGCGGGGCAGTGACCAAGCTGAGGGGGATCAGATCGATTTACGCCACCAACCAGCCACTGTACATCATCGACGGAATACCGCTCAGCTCGCCGGGATTGTTTGAATCCAACTTAAGCGGGTTTGAATATAATCCCCTGCTGTCTGTCAATCCTTTTGACATCTCCAGTATAAACATTATTAAAGATCCCGTATACGGTGCAGCATACGGCTCCAAGGGCTCCAACGGGATCATCTTCATAGAAACGCTGGATCCCAGCGTCACCCAGACCAGTATTGAAGTGAATGCCAGGGCAGGATATTCCCTGTCTCCAGATAACCTGATCCCGCAGATGAATGCAAGTCAGCATAAAACACTGATGAATGAGATACTCTTTTCCTCGGGAATGTGGGAGGAGGATATTCGTGAAAATTACCCCAGTCTTTTCCTGGAAGAGGATGATGATCGTTATATTGATTATCTGCATAACACGGACTGGCAAAGGCTGATATTTCAAAATTCCTCATTCTATGGTATGAACCTGAAGGTAAAAGGAGGGGATGAGATCGCAAGATACGGACTTTCCTTCGGATACATGAGTGGGGACGGCATTATCCAGAACACCGGATTCAATGGATATAACCTCCGGTTTGTCAGTCTTCTGAATATTTTTACCTGGTTGAAAATGAATGCGGGTGTATCACTTAACTACAATTCCGCTTCATTGAAAGAATCAGCCCTGGGGGCTGAAACCAGTCCCATTCTGGCGAGCCTTGCCAAATCCCCGCTCCTTAATCCTTACCAATATGATATAGAGGGTAAAGAGATTTCTGAACTATCCGAGGTTGATGATATCGGGATCAGTAATCCTCTGGCTGTGATAGAAAACTACACTGCAAGCAATACCAATTATAATTTTATCGCAACCCTTGGGATTGAAGGGACCATTAACAGGTACATGAGAGTGATCAGTAAATTCAGCCTCAATTATGATGTACTGAAAGAGCTGCAGTTTCTTCCGAACAAGGGTATGGAACGCTATTATAACCAGGAAGCTTTCAATGTATCCAAGGCATCCAATAATGATCTGAATTCCCTGTATAACAATACATCTCTGCTTTTCAGCAGGGTGCTTGGGACGGACCACTCCATCTCATCCAATACAGGCGTCAATATCCTCTCCAACAAATATCAGTTTGACTGGGGCCTGACCAAGAATGCACATGAGAATGATGAATACCGGGCCTTGCAGGACGGACAAAATAACCTTCGTGAAATTGGAGGCAACAACCGGAACTGGAACTGGGTGTCTTTTTATGAGAACGTTTCCTATTCCTTCAGGGACAAATACCTGCTATCGGCAAGTCTGTCCCTGGATGGTTCTTCCAGGCTTGGAGATGAAGCGGTCAGCACGATCATGATCGGAGGCCAACCGTTCGGCCTGTTTTATTCGGCCGGATTGGCCTGGAGGTTGTCCAATGAGCCATTCCTGAGAAATTTACCCTGGATCGAAAACCTGAAATTGAGGATCGCGGCAGGAAAAACCGGGAATGATGATATTGGAGAAATCAGTGCGAAAGAGTATTATGAAGTAGTCAAGTTCAGACAGACCACCGGACTTTTTCCCGCCCTCCTTACCAATCATGAGCTTACTTACGAGACCGTTGGACAAATTAACGGGGGTATCGATGTTTCATTACTGGGTAACCGGTTCATGGTTACTGCGGACTATTTTACATCCAAAACAGATAACATGATCATATTCACCCCCATAGATGCCTATTTCGGGTATGATTTTATCATAGAGAACGGGGGCCAGATCCTGAACCACGGAGTTGAACTGAGTACCTTTATGCGTATCATCGATCATCCCTCTTTTCACTGGGATATTCAGGCCAACTTCACTAAGATGAGCAATGAAGTAGCTGAGGTCAAGGGAAATAAACTCATATACGATGTACCTGGCGGGCAGAAGATCATCCAGGAAGGTTTTCCGGCCAACAGTTTTTATGGTTATGTGTATCAAGGTGTATTTTCTTCATCAGAACAGGCCTCTGGTGCAAATCTCAAAAATTACAAGGGGATCCCCTATGGCGCGGGTGATGCGATGTATGAGGACCTCTCAGGACCATACGGGACTCCCGACGGTTTTATCAACGAATATGACAAGACGGTGATCGGGTCCCCTGAACCCGATCATTTCGGGGGACTGACCAATGTCTGGTCCTTTAAAAGGTGGACGCTGAGTACTACTTTGTATTATACCTTTGGAAATGAAATATTCAATTATTTACGATATAAAAATGAGGAAATGTCGGGACTGTCCAATCAAAGCATTCATGTGTTGAACAGGTGGCAATATGAAGGCATGGAAACAGATGTACCCAGGGCTTCCTGGAATGATCCCATGGGGAATGCCGATTTTTCTACAAGATGGATCGAGGATGGATCCTATTTCAGGGTGAAGAATATTTCGCTTTATTACAGGGTTCCCGATCAATTCCTCCTGTTTAAAAGTGCAGAATTCTATATTTCGGTCAGCAATATATTTACGCAAAAAAGTTACCTGGGTTATGACCCGGAATTTGCATATTCAAGCTCCCCACTCTTTCTGGGGATAGACTATGGGTTAACACCGCAGCCACGACAGTTCATTGCAGGTATTAAAATTGGTTTATAAGGATAATCATGGTGAAAAATGGATTTAGAGTGAGAAGGAAATACAGCATTTGTCTGGGGATAACTATCATTTCCCTGTTCCTGTTTGCTTCCTGTGAAAAGTTCCTGAATCCGGAGCAGGAACTATATATTACCGAGGAACAGCTGTACGATGACTGGTATGAGTATCGATCTGTGGAGATGGGACTGTACGGCCTGCAGCAAAAGCTCGTGGAACAGTTATTTATCCTTGGTGAACTGAGGGGGGATCTGGTCAACATAACTCCCAGGGCCAGCACGGACATGATAGAGGTTTATGAATTCAATGTATCCAAGACCAACAAATACGCTGATCCAACCAATATGTTTAAACTCATTGCAGCCTGTAACAATTTTATCCGGGTGATTTTAAGAGAGCATCCGGAGGTAATTGATCCCGAGAGCCAGGTTACAAACTATGACAGGCTGTACGGTGAGGCAGTATGCATGAGGGCATGGACCTACTTTAACGCGGTAAGGATCTATGGAAAGGTGCCTTACATTCATGAATCCCTGGCCACCTATGATGAGATTAAAGATTATGTGAACTCATCGGGTACGTATACGGATAGCATCTACATCGATTTTGCCAAGGACGGTTATTATAACGATACCATTGAGAATAAGCCCATTGAACTGGAAAAACAGTATTACGACCTGGAGATGGTCGTTGATCGATTCACCTACGAGATGGAGCATCTGAAAGCAGTGGGAGTGAATCATTATGTAGAAAACAATGATATTTCGTGGGAGGTAACCATCTGGAGTGAATGGGCCAGGCATGCATTGCTCGGACACATGTACCTGACCCAGGGTGACCTGGTCAGGGCGGCGGAACATTTTGAACAGATTATTTACAATACCACAGAGAATTACAGGTATCAGCTTGACAACAGCTTCAGTTCTATGGGCTGGCGAAATATTTTTACTTCGGTGGACAGCAGGGAACATATCTATACCATATGGTTCAACAAGGCAGACTTTCAACAAAACCAATTTCAGCAATTCTTTGAACCATGGACCCCGCATCAGTATATGCTGAAACCCAGCTATAAAGCTGTATTTAACTGGGAATCCGTTTGGCGCGGACAGGTAATGGACGAGGACCTCAGCTTTCCCAGCAAAACCAGGATGATATTTCCTGGCACCCCGACCGATTTCTATAGAGGTTTTGGATCATCATATCTCTATGTACGGAACGGGATTCCGATCACAGAAGAGGATTATGAGAATATGTTTACCCTGAGAGCCAAAGGGGACGAACACAGTTCAAGGGTGATCATGGAGGGAATGGATACGATCATATTTAAATATTCCATCGGCCGGGAGCTGTTTGATCAGGATGCATTTTATATCCTTTACCGGGCTGCCGGGATTCACCTCTACCTGGCAGAGGTTTACACATACTGGGCAGCACTCAGGGGTGGGCTTGTCAGAACCAGCACAGCCGAAGCTGTTAACCTGGTCAATGACGGCTCCAATTATTCAGTTTTGCCCAGCAGGCCCCAGCAGGGAGTGAGGGGTCGCGTTGGATTAGGCAGCACACGCGATGGTATCTATGTAGGTAATATCATCTATCTACACCATCCTTTTACCAACGCGATCACAGGATATAAAGATTATTCAGGAAATTTCCCGGCTAAGCAAAAATATCTGGAAGATCTTATCTTGGAGGAAAGGGTGCGTGAACTCGCTTTTGAGGGGGAAAGGTTTTATGACCTTATGCGCGTGGCAGAACGAAGAAACGACCCATCCTACCTGGCCAGCAGGGTATCGGCGAAATTCCCGTCCGGACAGAGAGAGGCAATCTACGACCTGCTGATGGACGAGAATAACTGGTACATCCAATATTTTGAGGAATAAAGACCACCATGGAGTTAGTGGATCATTATTTTTTTATGGTGTATCAATGAACCACATTCGGCCCGGACCAGGTAAATGCCAGGGAAAAACATAGTCGACGGTATACGGACTACTGCATCGGGCTTTGCGAAGGAGGCGACAATGGACCCAGACATGCTGATCAATGCTACCCGGCGGAATGTGGAACTGCGGGCATGCATGACCAACAGGTCCCCTGACGGGTCCTGCATCACACACAGGTCCTGAATCCGCTCTGATGAGGCTGGTATCTCCATGGTGTTCAACGTAAATACAATTTTGTCGAGGTTAAAAAGGGGAAGGTCCACCACGGTAATTCTCATGATCTGTTCTCCCGAACTCAGGGAAAGGGTCAGGGAAGTGATACCGGTCTCAAGCCAGCTGTAGGTTGCCGGAAGGGTGATGGTATCCGGAGGATTTTCTCCGATCTGAATGGCAAGCTGTCCCCCTCCTTCCATGGATGCGGCCTGTACATCCAGCGTGTAGATTCCCTCCTGTTCCACCTGGAGGCTGTATTCGCACCACTCTCCGGGAAGCGCATTCCCTACATGATATCCAGTTCCGTTGCGCTCATATATATCCACCCCCTCATCGGGTCTGTAAGCACCTGCGATGTTCTGGGGATCCATATCGTGGTAGGTCAGTCCCTCTCCGCCTTTATCAAAATCCTCAGCTTCCACAATACCCGGTACATGGATCGGTTCCCCCAGAAAATAAGCTCTTATTTTTGGCTGATATTCAGCTAAGTAGACCCTTAAAGGATGGGACTGCCACATTTCACCATTCGGCAGATGGGAAATGATTCGATAGTAGTTATATTGTCCCTGCAGGGCGGTGTGATCCAGGTAAATGCTGCTGTCGGCAGGCAGTACGGCAATGGGAGTGAAAGTCCCTGTCATGGATCTCCTTTCTACGGAAGTACTGTCATGTATGTACGCGCCTGTATGCCATTGAATGCTGATCAGGGTGTCCTGCACTACTGAAAGCATGGTGATCGTGGGCGCATCCGGTCCGCTGTGGATCAGGATATCCTTTACCTCATCCCATGCCCGTAAAGATCGCAGCAGGATGCGAAAGGATCCTCCATCGTCCCAGGCACAGAAAGTAAATCCATAGGAGAGCGAAAGGTCTACATAGGCCCTGTAATGTTTCATTCTGGAGTTATATTCAGCAGATCTGTTACATCCAAACTCTCCCAGGAAGATTGGGATGGAGTGTTCCCCGGACCATGCTTTCACCCCGGCAAATTTCTGGTCCAGTACCTGCAGCTGGTAGTCTGATCCGAAGCTCCCCGTTCCTTCAAGTCCGAAAGGCCAGGGATCATAGGAATGAAAAGATCCGATCAGATGGTTATCCTCCGGGATGCGCATTTGGATCAACTCTTCCGAACCACCCCAGTTGTGACCCTGGATGATCACGTTCCGGACAGGATTGGTCTTCCTGATGATGGAGAGCACCCGTTCATGCAGCTCATCATTCTGGATCCTGGTCAAGCCGTAGGGTTCATTGATGATCTCAAAAATAAGTTTCTCCGGCTTATTACTGAATCTCGTGGAGATCTGGGACCAGATACTGTCGAACCGGTCCCTTTTGGCGGGATTCTCATAATCCTCTTTGATCCACTCCTCATGGTGGGCATTCATCACCACAAAAAGATCCCGGGAAAGCCCCCAGTCCACCACTTCTTCCACGCGGTCCATCCATGTTTCATCCACCTTGTACGGGGAATTCTCACCGGTGTGGGTATCCCATTTAACCGGGATTCGCACCACATCAAAACCGGCTTCTTTATATAGATCAAAATAGATCTCTTCGGCAGGAGGATTGTTCCACGCGTTCTCATACGGAGGCTCGAGGGTATTTCCCAGGTTAATACCCCTTTTCATCTGGGCAACTGCATCCTGCGGACTCAGTTGTGCGGTAACCTTCAGGAATCCTGTGGCACAACACCCCAATACGATCAATCCTTTCAGGATATGTACTTTCATCAATTCATTGCTTAAAGAAAAATAAGGGGATGCTCCTTGCGAAACATCCCCTCATTAAAAGGGTTCAGTCAGCAGAATTAATTCTTGACGACCTTGTACCGGCCAATCACGACATTATTCTGACTGACAGTAACAAAGAAGAGTCCTCTGGACTGGTCATCCAGCGAGATCTTTTCAATGTTATTATGAACAGCCACATCACATATGACCATGCCCACAGCATTGTATACCCGAATCCTGCTTCCAACTTCGGCCCCCGCTATATAGAGCGCTTCCCTCGTCGGGTTCGGATAAATACTGATGCCTGCGCCGGTATAGTCTTCCACACCGGTATAATCCAGCGTGATGACGTATATCACGGTATTGACACCATTCCCGGCAGTCACTATCAGTATGTCCTCTTCGGCCATCATATCTGAATCCGTCTTGGTTGTTCCGGTTGAGGTCTGAACTTCCAGGGTGGCACCTTCAGCAGGCTCCACATTGTTCATAAAGTCGGCAACTGAATGAGACGCCCTTACCCCTGAAATGGTCAATTCCTCCTGGGACACGACGTAAACATCAGAAACCACATAAGCAAGGTAATTGGCCAATTCATTCAATAAGATCAGGTAATACGTATTGGTGGTTACCCCGTCGGCTGCTGTGACAACCAACCGGTCGTCCATGGCAACAATTCCCTCATCCCTTTCATAACCCAGTTTGTCATACAGCTGCCAGGTAGCACCCGGAGCCGGGACAAGGTTACCAAGGAATGACTCGACACTGATGCCCTGCGGTACCAGGCTGATCAACACGGCTTCCTGGTCTACCAAATACACATCAGACGTGACAAACGCATCCGATTCAGAAGCGTTTGGCGTCAGCTGGTAAAGAATCTTGGTCTTGCCGTCTTCGGCCATTACCTCGAAGAATATATGATCATTGACCATAACATCTACGTAGGTGGTATCGAAATTCACACGTTGCAACGGTACGTAGGCATCATTTTCATCCACTACGGTAAGTGTGGCACCGGCCGGCACATCCACTCCTTCCAGCACACTCTTTACACTGACCCCGTAGTCATATCCGCCAACAGTCCCGGTCTCCCCGTCCACAGTGATCGTATAGGTCGCGGAGGTAAGAACGGCATCATCGCTGAGACCATCATCTGTCACTTCCAGTATGTACTTGGAAACATTTGTGGAATCCGCAGATGTAACCATCAGTGTATCACCGTTAACAACTGCTGCAGCGGAATCAATGGCCGTTCCATCAACAGATGACAGCACCTGAAGCGCCTGGCCGGGATCAGCAAGGATCAGATTCCCGAATAATTCTTCAACAGTGGTACCGGTGATCACTCCCCTGATATCCTCTTCCATACTGTATCCCAGGCTGACTTTATAGACCAGCGAGCCAACTGTGGAGCGGTATATGGTCACATCATTCATGAAGTGGCTTCCTGTTCCTTCCGGAACAAGTGTTCTCCATTGTGGCCACGGGTAACCACGCGTCTGAAGGGTGTTCTCGTTGACCAGGATCCACTCACTCTCTTCCGGGGTAGCACCGAAAGAGCCCTGAAACTCTGGATTACCCTGGTACACCTCTGGTTTCCGGGTATAGCTGCTAACCTGTCCTGATGGATCACCAACCGGGGCAAAGGCGCTTCCGTCACCCATTCCCCATGTTTCAATCAGGAGAAAGTCATCGGGATCGGTGGCCGGTTTCAAACCAAGCTTGATAGAGTCATTCAGGATCTTCCACATATAGAGGTTTGCACCATTCCAGGAACTGAATGGAATTGTATTTCCGGTGTATGCCTCGCCCCAGGGAAGATGGCGGAAGTCTATATCAATCTGATTATAGAATACGTAATTTTCGAAACCTGCCTGATCAAGATTGACCTCTGACATCACAAATACATCTCCCGGCTGGATGAAGGTGTTTGTGTTGATATCCTGGACTGCAATATGACGCTGGACACCCCATTCCGCTTCGCTCTGCCATTTGTACCCCGGGATGTACTTAATATACCTTTGCGCCCAATCATCCCATCCAGCAATGGCATTGACAGGATCATTCTCATAAGCATTGAAGAACATATAGTCACTCAGGTCCAGCACCTGGTTACCCGGGTTCACAATTTCCAGAAGAGAATGGTTAAATTCTGTTTTCCAGGTATACTGAGAGATAAAGGGTTCACCGGCCCAGGGCTGTACATTAGCCGGATCCTTTTCTTTATCCAGCAAAACGCTGTACTTATATACAGTTGAGTCGTCCTCCGCCGTTGAGGTAAATGTTACCGTACGGTCCTCCTTGCTGCCAAAAAGGTTGGTGGCACGTGTTACCTGATGGGAGGCATTGTCATCTTCGTTCTTGGCAACGAGTGCAGGGATCCCTTCCACATCCAGAGGGACCATTACTTTATAGGAAAAAACACCCCTGTCAAAGAACGGGATGGTGTCGCCGGTCCAGTCATAGAAATCCCTGTAATCTTCCGGAATATCGGGCCAGGTGATGGCCGATAAGTAAGCGTTGTCATCGTTGCGGTACTCCCAGACCTTGAGATAATAGTCCTTGACCGAACCATCCTCAGCGGTAACCCGCAGCAGGTCCCCGTCTTTCAGGTCCGTACGGACATTACCATCCACCCATACGAATTCCCAGCTGGCATTGGGTGCCTTTTCCAGGTATTTGAGAAGCGAGTCTGTACGTGTGGCAAAAGGGATCTCGCTGATCGTATCCAAAATCCCTTCCTTCATCATATGGCTCACTTCGTAAACCTCTGTATTCAACCCATATTCATAAGGTGGATTGGTGCTTCTTATTCTCATGGGGATCACCCAGTTGGCATCAACTGTGGGGGGGGCTGCCTCGATGTGCCATTTGATCATATCCATGTCATTCCCGCATGCATAAATGGTCAGTGAATCCCCGGTTCGGACGGAAGCGTAAGCCGAGTCTGCACTTGCCGTTTCACCTGTGTTGTACTGGTAGTGCCATGCCAGGCCGGGAACCCTGTCAAATTGGTACATGATGGAATCATCGTTCCTCACGCCCCAGGGAACAGTCAGTACATGGTTGGTCCAGTCGATGTCAATGGTGGAGGAAGTGAGGGTTGTTTCATCCAGGTTGAAATCACCATGGTTCCCTACGGTCCAGAAAACTGCCCTCCACGGCTCATACTTATCACCTCCTTCTCTCAGGATAGGGATCGGGATCCACTCTGACTCTGACAGGTCATTCCCCCTGACAAAAGTCAGGTTTCCCTCTTCTACAACATAACGTCTCACCAGGATGCATTCATTGGTAGCCTGGGCAACACCGGCCACATCATGCCTTCCACCATCGGGGTTTGAGCCGTTCTCGTCCGTAAAGAGACCGCCCACCTGATCAATTACGCAGGAGTCTGCTCCCGGAGGATAATGCCTCACAAAGATCGCATCCCTGCCTCCCCAGCTTTCCAGCAAAGATCTAAAGGTGGAGACACTATCAGTAGGATCTCCCGTGGGAGATTCAGGCCTGTGAACCGGAAGATCGGTTAACTTCTTGAGCTCGGGTTTGGTCCTGTGCGCTTCTTTTTCGGACCAGCCCAGCTTGGCTATGTCCCTTGCATATTCCTCCTCAACCCAGTCATGGAATGCGGAGATCACAAAAGATTCACCGGGTTCCAGCACGCGGTCTGGCAACATCACATGCCTTCCGTCTATGTGGGGTGGTTCTGTGGGCCATCTGCGATCATCGGGGAATGTAGTCCAGGGATCCATGCTGGAAACCTCAAATTCAGCAAGGTTGATAGCTTCGGAGCCCACATTGGTCAGTTCAAGGTATGCCATGTCTGCACGATCATACCTTGCCTCCGAGATGATCAGCGTTCTGATTGTATCCTGGGCAATCAGCATGCCCGAGGATACAAGCAAAGTCACAAGTAGTAGTTTTAGCCTCATAATCATAAGTTTAGTTAAACATAGGTTATAAAATGTGAAAAGAATGCTGAATACCAAGATATAAATTTTTTTCAATGCAGAAGAGGAAAATACCTGCAAGATTGATACGCGGCGTCATATTTTTAATGAATATAAACCTGCCCGCACGGATATATTTTACTTAAATAGCAGGGCAAGAGCATCTTGCGTGATCAGCAACACATGCTGCACGCTTATGCAATCTGTTGCATGCCATAGAAAGCATATCGGTCACCGTTTTATTTTTGAGGTTTTAGCTACCAGACCGGCCCGGCAAATGATATATTTCCTATCTTAATCTCTCATAAAATCCTCGAGCAATGAAACCCAAAAAGCAGATCACACGCAGGGAGTTTGTCGGCACCTCAGCAGCCGCTGCGGCATTCACCATGGTGCCCGGCCATGTGCTCGGCAGACCGGGCCGGACCGCTCCCAGTGACAGGCTGAACGTTGCCTATATCGGATGCGGAACACAGGGCATCCGTGAACTGGCTGATTTATTGCAATTCCCCGACGTGCAGGTCACTTCCGTCTGTGACCCGAACAGGTTCACCACCGATTATGTGGACTGGTCGCGCCATGGCATCCGGAACACGGTTCGTGAAGCACTGAAGGATCCTGACTGGGGAGCCGGGCTGGACGGCATACCCGGCGGGAGGGACCTGGGGCAGGAACTGGTGGAAAAATATTATGCCAGAGAACGTTCATCAGGCCGCTATAGGGGGTGTGCGGCTTACAGCGATTTCAGGGAGCTGCTTGAAAAAGAGACAAAGATCGATGCGGTGAAAGTGATGACCCCGGACCACCTGCATGCAGCGGTCTCCATCGCCGCCATGAAAAAGGGGAAACATGTGGTGATCCACAAGCCCATTGCCAACCGGATGCATGAGGCCAGGCTGACCATCGACACGGCACAAAGGACGGGTGTTAACACACACCTGCTGGCCTGGAGTGAGCGGAGCGGCCTCATGACCACCCTTGCATGGATCAGGGAAGGCGCCATTGGTACGCTGAGAGAGATCCACAACTGGTCCAACCGCCCGGTCTGGCCGCAATGGGACTCCAACCCGGAAGAAGCGCCACCGGTCCCGGAAGGATTCGACTGGCCGCTCTGGCTGGGGCCTGTCCCCGACCGTCCCTACCATCCAAACTATACCCATGCCGTTTTTCGTGGCTGGTACGATTTCGGAGGGGGCAGCATCGCCGACATGGGGCATTACAGCCTCTGGCCACTCTTCCTGGAATTCGGGATCCATACGGCTCCCCTGAGTGCCACAGCATACGGCACGACCACCTGCAGGATCGAGGACGGGGTGAGCATGGGGGTGCAAAATGATGTGGCTTTCCCCCATTCCTGCATGGTGAACTACGAATTCCCGGAACAGGAACAACTGCCCCCGTTCAGGCTCTTCTGGTATGACGGCGGCATGAAACCGGTCACGCCCCCTGAGCTGGAAGCAACCGGTGAGGAGCTTCCCCGTGAAGGGATGATGTTCGTGGGTGATCGGGGGAAGATCCTGGGGAGTTTTCACGGAGACAGGCCCAGGATCCTTCCGGAAAAAAGAATGGTGGAATTCGCCGGCTCGGCCGAACCGCCGGAGACAACGGTAACCCGCAATGAACGCATCTGGATCGATGCATTCAGAAGCGGAGAACCTTCACCGGGACATTTTGGCAGGGCGCAGGCGGTCACCGAGACCATCCTGCTGGGCGCGGTGGCACTGAGGGCCGGGAGCAGGATCGTGTATGACCGGGATAAGATGGAAATCACCAATCTCCCGGAAGCCAACCGGTTCCTTTACAGGGAGTACCGTCCGGGATGGGAAATGTAGGGAAGAGTTAGGGGAGTTAGGGGAGTTAATGGAGTTAGGACTTAACCCCCTTCTTACGACTAACGACTAACTAACGACTCTCTATTAACTCTACTAACTCTATTAACTCCATTAACTTTTCTATGAAAAACACAATTCTGATTATCTGCTATTTTTTGTTATCCAGCAGCATCCCCGCCCAGGATGTATCCAAATACATCACCGTGGACCAGTTCGGATACCTGCCATCCTCCGGGAAAGTGGCAGTGATCAGGGATCCTCAGGTTGGATTCGATGCGGAGGAGTCCTTCGCTCCGGGTACTTACTACGCGGTGGTCCACGCCATATCGGGTGAAAAAGTGTTCAGGGGTGAGCGAACCGTCTGGAAGAACGGAGAGACCGATGTTTCGTCGGGAGACCGTGCCTGGCATTTTGATTTCACGGCGGTGGAGGAGCCCGGGACCTATTTTGTGCTGGATGAGGAGCGGAATGTGCGTTCCCACGAATTTCTCATTGCTCATAACGTGTACAACGAGGTGCTGGAACAGGCCATGCGCACTTTCTTTTACCAGCGGGCAGGATTCCCGAAAGATGCGCAATATGCAGGGGAGGCGTGGGCCGACGGGGCCAGTCACCTGGGACCGATGCAGGATCCCGGTTGCAGGTCCTTTTTTGACAAGGACAACCCCGACACGGAAAGGGATTTGAGCGGGGGCTGGTACGATGCGGGCGATTACAACAAGTATACCAGCTGGACCGCCGGCTACGTTGTGGAGCTGATGAAAGCTTACTGTGAAAAACCCGATGCGTGGGGGGATGACTGCAACATCCCCGAATCGGGCAACGGGTTCCCGGACATCCTGGATGAAGCCAGGTGGGGGATCGACCACCTGATTCGCATGCAGCAGGGAAACGGGAGTGTGCTGAGCATCGTGGGAGAAGCCCACGGGAGCCCGCCCTCTTCGGCGACCGGACCCAGTTATTACGGTCCGCCCAACACCTCGGCTGCACTCAACACCGCCGCCGCATTTGCCATTGCTTCCGGGGTGTACAGCACCCTGGGAGAGCAGGATTATGCAGACACACTTCTGGCCCGTGCACTGAGGGCATGGGACTGGGCGCAGCTTTATCCCGATTCCCTGTTCAACAACAACGATGATGCTTACAATTCAGGGGGACTGGGAGCCGGGGGACAGGAGACGGATGATTACGGGCGGTTCATGGCAAAAATGGAAGCGGCCTGTTATCTGTTCGGGGAGACCGGTGATCCCGGGTTCAGGGATTTCTTTGATAACCATTACCAGCAGGCACATCTCTTCCAGTGGCACTTTGCTTATCCCTTTGAAGCGCTGAACCAGGAAGTGATGCTGTACTACACCACATTGCCCGGGGGAACACCTTCGGTGCAGGACCATATCAAAGATGTATACAGGGATGCGGTGGTGAACGGAGCGGACAACCTGGCGGCCTATACCGGGAAGAAAGATCCCTACCTGGCCCATACGGCCACCTATACCTGGGGCAGCAACGGGGTGAAATCCTCCCAGGGCAGCATGAACTACAACCTGGTCACCTTTGGCATGGACCAGGGGATCACCTCCCTGGCCGTGGAAGCGGCCGAAGCTTACCTGCATAACCTCCACGGGGTGAATCCCCTGAATCTCGTCTACCTCTCCAACATGTACGATCATGGTGCGGAGCACGGGGTGAATGAATTCTACCATTCCTGGTTTACGGACGGGAGCACCCTGTGGGACCGGGTGGGAACCTCGCTGTACGGGCCACCGCCGGGTTACCTGACGGGGGGTCCGAACCCGCAGTATGACTGGGATGGCTGCTGTCCCTCGGGTTGCGGCTCTTCGGCCAACAATGCCAGGTGTTTTTCCGAATCCATATCCCCTCCCAAAGACCAGCCCCCTCAGAAGTCTTACAAGGATTTCAACACCAGCTGGCCCCTTAATTCCTGGTCGGTCACGGAGAACAGCTGCGGGTACCAGGTCCGGTACATCCGCCTGCTCTCCAAATTTGTCACCGCGGGCATGGATTGCCACGGTGAAGTCAACGGCGGTGCATTCATCGATTCATGCGGCGTATGTGCGGGCGGCAGCATCGGGATCATCCCGTCGCTGGATCCCGGTCAGTGCAACGGCTCGCCGGCCCCACCAAAGGGCGATACCATGTATGTGGAAGGGAGATACCTGTATGCTTCGGAAGGGGAGAAGGTCATACTGCGCGGAGTAAATGAGATGTTCGTGTGGTCGGATGACCCGGACGGCAGTCGCCTGCTGCCGGAGATCGCAAAGACGGGGGCCAACTGTGTAAGGCTTGTATGGACCGCGGAAGCGGGGAATGAAAGCACACTGGTGGAGCTGATGGAAAGGTGCATCGCGCATAAAATGATCGCCATGCCCGAATGCCATTCTGCCACCGGCGACTGGAGCAATTTGGGGACCTGTGTCAGCTTCTGGAAGCATCCGGCACTCCTTGAGGGCATTCAGCGGAACCGCACCTGGACCCTGTTGAATATCGGGAACGAGGTGGGGGACGGGAGTGTGACCGGGGAACAGTTCAAAACAGGGTACATGGACGCTGTCGATTCCCTGAGGGAATGGGGCTACACGGTACCCCTCGTGATCGATGCCAGCAACTGGGGACAGGATGTGGACATGATCTTTGCCACCTGGAAGGAGATCCTGGAGCACGATCCCCTGCACAACATTCTTTTCTCGGTCCATTCCTACTGGCCGGACACCCACAACTACAACCGCGTGGCCACGGAATCGGTGAACGGGGGGCTCCCGGTCATCATCGGGGAGGGTCCCTCACCCACAAAATACCCGGATTGCACCATCCTGGATTACGGGACCGGTCTGGAGGTGACCGGCACGAATGAGATCGGCTGGCTCTCCTGGTCCTGGGGAGGAGTTGCCAACGGGCACTGCGTGCCCAATTTTGACCACACACAGGACGGGATCTTCGGGAATTGGCGCACGCCCTATGCTGCCGACATGATGGCGGACCACCCGTACAGCCTCATGCGGACGGCCCAAAGGCCGCCTTCCTTTTTCAGCGGTGGGACCGTTGAGGTTTCGGGGATCTACCTGTCGCCGGACATCACCACCATGACCGTGGGGGATACCGTCACTACAGCAGTACTGGTGGCGCCGGCCAATGCACAGGACCGGCGGTATTCTGTTGAAGTATCCGGGGACACCGGTTCTGTGCGGTATGATCCCGTCACGGGGGACCTGGTGGCCCTGGAGGCAGGTGTGATCCGGCTGACGGCCTTCAGTTCGGACAATCCGGCCGTTTCTTTTTCCAGGAATATAAACGTCACGGGGGAGAACGGGACCGGGCACGGACAGCACCCCTCCGGGGTCAGGGTGTATCCCAATCCGGGAAAAGACATCCTGAACGTGGAGTGCGATCCCGGCATGCCCTTCGATCTGAAGATGCTGGACCTGGACGGGAGACTGGTGCGGGAAAGAAAGTTTACCGGGAATGTGCTTATTGACACGGCAGGATTACCGGCGGGAACCTACCTGCTGGTGATCATGGGCCGGGACATGGTCAGCAGGGAGAAAATGATCATCTTATAATTATGTATTTAATCCACAACCAATGAAGACAAAAATTATCACAATGATCGTCGCGGCTGCAGGCCTCCATTGCCAGGCACAGCAGGCGGAAGTTTCGGAAATGATGTTCGGGTACAATTTCATTGAAAGCACCTGGTACACCGAGGCGGAGGACCTCGCACTGCTGGAGCTTTACGAAGGACTGAGGGTGGCCGATGTATCTGACGGAATGGACATGGCCGGACTTCCCAACACAGGCCTGGTGGATCCGGCCATCCATCCCTCATGGGTGGATTATGAGGATCTTTCCCACATCTTCCGCGGGATCGCCCTGACGGTCCGCTATGTGCCCACCCAGCGGTCCGACCGTCCCGTTCCGGGTGCGGATTTCCGTCAGTGGGAGGGAGATTTTTACGGGAATTATTCCTCGGAGGCTTTTGTCCCGCTCATTCATCAGGGGGTGGTGATCGTGATCGACGATGTGGAAGAGAAAGACATCGGCTCCATTGGTTCCAACAACATTCTGGGATGGAAGGACCGCGGCGCCGTGGGGGTGGTGACCGATGCTTCATCCCGTGACACCGACGAAGTGGCACTGGAAAAAGTCCCCCTCTACCTCCGTGAAAAGGGAAGGGGGATCCGTCCCGGCAGGAATGAACTGGAGTCGGTGAACCGGCCCGTATCCATCGGGGGTGTGCTGGTATGCCCCGGGGATGTGGTGGTGGCTGACGGGGACGGGGTGATCGTGGTCCCCCGCAAAGTTGCCGTGGAGGTGGCCGAATATGCACAAAAGGTACTGGAAGGGGATAAGGCGGGCCGCAGAAGTCTCTATGAAAAGCTGGGAATCCCGTTTGATCAGACCGTGGAATGAACAGATTCAGGCGCCGGGTCGTTCATACTGAAGCAGACAGTTGGCAGGTTTACATATAAAAAAGAAATATATGGCATTTTTCAATAAGAGAACGATCGTGGGAGCCCTGGGGCTCCTGGTTGCCGTTGCTTTCAGTGATGCCCAGGATCCGCGGATCCTGGAAATAGGAGAAGAAGCTCCGGGCTTCGAGCTTCAGGGAGTTGACGGCAGAACGTACTCCCTGGAAAGTTTCCGGGAGGCGAAAGTCCTGGCTGTCATTTTTACAGCCAATCATTGTCCCACCGCCCAGGCCTACGAGGAAAGGATCAAACAGATGAGTCTCGACTACCCGCCGGATCAGGTGCAGGTGGCGGCAATTTCCTCCAACCATCCGGAAGCGGTTTGCCCGGAGGAACTGGGCTATTCGGACCTGGGGGACAGCTTTGAAGAAATGAAGGTCCGGGCATCCGACCTGGAATTCAATTTTCCTTACCTGTATGACGGAGATGACCAGGCGGTGGCACTGGCATACGGCCCCACCGCCACACCCCATGTGTTCATTTTCGATGAGGAAAGGCTGCTCCGCTACAGGGGACGGATCGATGACATGGAAAACCCTTATGAAACGCCGGCAAGCCAGGATGCGCGGAACGCCATCGATGCCCTGCTGGCCGGAAAGCCGGTGCCCGTGGAAACCACCAAAGCCTTCGGATGTTCCATGAAGTGGGCTTCCAAGGCGGAGTGGCGCAAAAGGCTGGATGCGCAGTGGAAAGAAAAGCCCGTGGAGTTGAAACTGATCGGGGAGGAGGAATTGAAGGATCTGGTCAGAAACCCAGGTAACAAGCTGCGGCTGATCAATGTCTGGGCTACCTGGTGCGGACCCTGCATCATTGAATTCCCGGAACTGGTCATGCTTCAGCGCATGTACGGTCAGCGGGATTTCGAGGTGCTCACCGTCACCACGGATGATCCTTCCCTTGCGGACAAAGTGCGTTCATTTTTGGAAGAAAAATATGCCGCATTTGACAATTACATGTACAGGTCGGATGACCGGTACGGGCTTATCGAGCTCATCGACCCGGAGTGGCAGGGGAACCTCCCCTATACCATGCTGGTGGCCCCGGGCGGGGAGGTGATCTACAGGCATGCCGGGATCATTGACCCCCTTGCGGTGAGAAAGGTCATCATCGGCCGGCTGGGAAGGTATTATGCGGATGACCGGTAACGCAACCGGCTGCCACGGAACCAACACGGCAAAGCATGGACCCATTTATTCTTAAGATGACTGATAGAATCATGAAACAAGTCATGATTTTGCTGACTGCAATGATGATGATCGCTGTATCCGGCTGCCGGTCCGCCGGGAAACCATTGGATAAGGATCTGTTGGACAGGGAGAACCTGGTGGCGTGGTGCATCGTGCCTTTCGATGCCAGGGAAAGGACCCCGGAGCAGCGGGCGCAAATGCTGAACGAACTGGGCATTTCCAGACTGGCATACGACTACCGGGACAGGCACCTGGCCTCATTCGAGGAGGAGATCCGGACGCTGAAGGAACACGGGATCAGATTGCAGGCGGTCTGGCTCTGGGTGGAGCCCGCTGGAGATACCCTGCTGAACAGCGCAAACGAAACCGTGCTGAAGATCCTGGAAAGGACGGGAACGGAAACAGAACTCTGGCTAAGTTTCCCTGCATGGGTTTTCGATGGTTCCGATGCGGATAACATCCGGACCGCCGTCCATCTGGTCGGAGAGGTTCTCCGCAGGGCTGATGCAATCGGTTGCACTGTGTCGCTGTATAACCACGGGGACTGGTTCGGAGAACCGGTCAACCAGTTGCGGATCATCGGGGCGATCGGTTCCGGAAAGTTAAAGATGGTCTATAACTTCCACCACGGCCATCACCACATGGACCGGTTCGGACAGCTCTTCCCGCTGATGCTGCCGTACCTTTCGGCCGTGAACATCAACGGAATGAGCGCGGAGGGGCCCAAGATCATCACACTGGGAGCGGGTGACCGGGAGCTGGAGATGATGCGGATCGTCAGGGAATCCGGTTACAGGGGGCCCGTGGGGATCATCGGCCACACGGAAGGGGAAGACATCCGCGATGTGCTGGAACGAAACCTGGAAGGACTGGAAAAGCTGAGGAAGTCGCTCTAATTGCGGCGCTATTCCACGCCTGTCATCACTTTCTTGAAAAATGCGCCCTGCCGGGTGGGGGTATAATCCCAGTCGGTGAACATGTAAGGGGACCATTCGGGGTCGAAGCACCATACCACCCAGGAGATGCCCCTGTCCGAGGCATAATCCACCAGGGCTTTCCCGTAGGTTTCGTCTCCCTGGACCGGCATATGCACTCCTTTTTCTTCCGGGAGGGCAAAACCGATCTCCGTCAGGATCACCGGGTGGGTGTCCGCCACAAAACCCCAGTCATGCTCCCATTTGTCCTCCCACGGTGCGCTGCGTTTCTGGGGGTAAGGGTGACTCACATAAGCAATGCCCTGCTTATCGATGGGATCCTCCTTTACCGGGGTGAGGTCATAGGCCCAGTCGAATCCCGCAACCAGGATGACCGACCGGGGATGGTTCTCCCTGATGATGCGGATCATTTCCTCATTCATCGCCTTCCATTCTGCCCAGGTCATCTCCCCGAACCGCTCTCCCGATACGGTCGGTTCATTGAACAGCTCATACATGGCGACAACCGGTTCCCCGGCATAGCGACCGGAAACGATATCCCAGAACTCCTTCGTTTCCCCGAATGTGGTCACGTACATGCTATGCTGGAATTTTTCTTCTTTCAGGTTCCCGATGGAATGCCAGTCAATGATCAGGTAAAGCCCGAGCTCGCGTGCCCACCGGACCGCCTGGTCCACCAGTTGAAGATAAGCTTCGGCGCCCCTGGCCCGCCAGGCACCAGGATGCACCGGAAGCCTGATCACATTCGCTCCCCACCTGCTTGCTTCTTCGAAATGCGCCCTGGTCCAGTGCCCCTCGCTTTCCAGGTTGTGGGGATCGCGGATATTGACGCCCCGGAAAATGACTGTTTCGCCGGACTCATTCACAAAACGGTTCCCGTCTGTCAGGATCCATTCGGTAGTTCCGGGAAACCGGGAGAAAGCGGACAGGGAGAAGAGGATCATGAGAAGCATGATCGCTGCGGCGGGTTTGATATTTCTTTGCATTATTCTTACTTTTCAGGTATATAAAAATAAGAAAAAAATGGAAGGTATGGACGTAAGTACTGGATCATGTCGGAACAGGTCTTAATCAGTCTCGGGATCATCGTCCTGCTCGGATTCGCCGCACAATGGATCTCCTGGCGGCTGCGGATCCCTTCCATCTTGTTGTTGCTGCTTTTCGGCATTGTGGCCGGACCGGTCCTGGGTTACCTGGATCCGGACGAGATGCTGGGTGACGTGCTGATCCCTTTTGTTTCCATATCGGTGGCCATTATACTTTTTGACGGGGGACTCACCCTGAAACTCGACGAATTCAGGAAGATCGGGAAAGTTGTCATTTTATTGATATCGGTGGGGGTGATCATTACCTGGGCAGTGGTAGCGCTGGCATCCCACTTCATTTTCGGCCTGAACATGCAGGTGGCGGTTTTGCTGGGAGCTGTGCTGACGGTCACCGGTCCCACTGTGATCGGTCCCATCCTGCGAAGTATCAGACCCAGGCAAGCCGTCGGCAGTATACTCAAGTGGGAAGGCATCCTGATCGATCCCATCGGTGCGTTGCTCGCCATCCTGGTTTTTGAGGTGATCCTGGTCAGCGGGATCCAGCAGGCAGCCACCGTGGTGATATTAAGCGTACTGCGGACCATCATACTCGGCACCATCATCGGGGGAGCATTTGCCTTGCTGCTCACCTGGCTCATCAAAAAATATCTGATACCGGACATGCTCCAGGAGTTTGCCACCCTGAGCTTTGTGGTGGCAGTGTTCCTGATCTCGAATCAAATTCAGGAAGAATCGGGACTTTTCTCGGCCACGGTCATGGGAATCGTGATGGCCAATCAGAAATTCGTCCCGGTAAAGAAGATCAAGGATTTCAAAGAGAACCTGACTGTACTGATGATTCCCGTATTGTTTATTCTTCTGTCCGCCCGCCTGTCAAAAAGCGATATGCAGCTGATGAGCTATTCAGGGATCGTTTTCCTGTTGATCCTGGTATTCATCGGTCGCCCGCTGTCGGTTTTCATCTCCACAATTCAATCCAAATTAACGCTTCGCGAAAGATTTTTCATTTCCGCGGTGGCGCCGCGGGGGATCGTGGCTGCAGCCGTATCTTCGGTTTTTGCCCTGAAGCTTGCAGAAAGAGGGCTCCCTCAGATAGAATACCTGGTACCCATTACTTTCATGGTGATCATCGGCACAGTGATCATTTACGGGTTTGCTTCCCCCCCCCTTGCCAGGGTATTGAAAGTTTCGCAGTCTGATCCCAGGGGGGTGATCATTGCAGGGGCTCATAAGTGGGCCCTGGAGATTGCCCTTGTCTTGCAGGAGAAGGACTTCAGGGTGGTGGTGGTGGATACCAACAGGTATCATGTCAATCAGGCCAAAATGATGGGGATTCAGGCTTTCCAGGAAAGTATTATTTCGGAGAAGGCGATCGACAGACTGAACCTGGAGGGGATCGGCAAATTGCTGGCCCTCACCTCGAATGATGAGGTGAATGCGATGGGTGTACTGCGGTTTTCAGAAATCTTTGACAACGAGAATCTGTATCAGCTTCGCCCGGATATCAAGGAGGATGAGCGGGAGTTCTCCCCCCAGCACCTGCGGGGCAGGTTCCTTTTCGGCAAGGATATCACCTTTACCGCTCTCTCACGGAAGTTTTCCGAGGGGGCCGTGGTGAAGTCCACCCGGCTGACCGGAGAATTCAGCTTTCAGGATTTCAGGGCCCGGCAAGGGCAATCGATGATCCCGCTATTCCTCATCAACCAGAATAAACACCTGGTACCCTTTACCTCAGAGGATGAGATTTTGCCCAAAGCAGGGCATACGATTATCGCGCTGGTAATGAAACAAGCGTAAAGTTCCCCTGCCAGCCGGGCTTTCGTTCCGGTAAAATAGTGTTCAGCCTATTCTGGGTATTTACAGCCTGCCAGGGTGAGGGACAACAAGCCCGGAAGAAACAGGTTCATTGTTCGCAGTGCCGCAGTATTTTGGTGTCATATCATTTAAACCGCCACGACTGAATTCTCACTGTGAAATTCATTCAGCACGTATGTATCCGCTTCATTATCGTTGATCCAGGTGGAACCGTCAATAAGATATCTGAATTCGTATTCCTTCCCCTTTTCCAGGTCCAGGGAAACAGAAAAATCACCATTCTTCAGCATTTTCATCGGAATGCTTTCCCTGTCCCAGTCATTGAAATCACCTGCCAGATTCACCCGGCTGGCATAGCCGGCGTCTGCTTTGGACACTTTAAAGGTCACCCTGCATGACGGTTTTTTTTCCGAATACGTTTTTTTTAAGCTCATAATGGTTTTTTTGTTTGGTATTATTTTTCATGAAAGACCAGTACGGAGAGTTTTGCCTGCCTGATTAATTTCCTGGTAAAGCTTCTCTTGAAAATCCTTTCCAGGAAATGCCTGTTTTCTTTCAGCACCACTACCAGGTCAGCATCGATTCTGGCAGCCAGATCGTTGATGATGTCGGGCATATCCAGGTCTTTCTTCTCTTGAATCGTCTTCATCACGATCTTGTCCGATCCGGTTTTCTGCCGGATGATCTCATCGAATCCTGTTTCCTGTACCTTGTCTTTAAAATCTTTATCATCCACGATGTGCAGAGCGGTGATTTCGGGGGAAAATGGTGCGGTCAGGGCAACCAGCCTTTTGAGGGTGGGGATATCCTCTTCCTGGTAATCGGTTGCATAAATGATCTGTTTCAGCGGCCTGTATTCCGTATGGGGTGCCACAACCCAGATGGGACAGTGTACATTACGGATTATATCCATATTGGTGGAGGTTCGCGCCCAGAAGGACTCGTCCGACTGCCCCTGAAGCATCACCATGTCCGCCGCTCCCTTTGAAACTTTATCTTCCAGCACAGAAGCGGCATTCCCCAGTTCGGAATGAAATTCCACAGGATTATCCAGGGGTATCTCTGCTTCTATTTCACGGATCATCTTATCCAGGGTCTTTTCTGCTGCCCCGGCGATCTCAAGCAGGTTTTGCTGCACCTCCACCACCTCATCCCCGATGGAATCGGGTGTACCCAGGGGAAAAGCGGCAGGATTCTGGACATACAGCAGTTGCACACCTGCATGAATATCTTTTGCCAGCCGGACCGTATACCTGATAAATTCCATGGCATTGCCCGGTTCATTGATCAGCGCCCAGATGGTCTTCATTTTTTCCATGATTAAGTAAATTTAATGGATTCTTACCAATAAGTCAATATGCCTACAGCAGGAATAAACCCAGGACCCAGATGACCAGCGCTGCAGAAATCCCGAGGATCAGGGTGCCCACTGTATGGATCCTGTACCCGGTCTTCACTGCCATTCCCGTCATCTGCGTAAAGATCCAGAAAAAACTGTCATTGGCATGGGAAACCACCAGCGATCCGGCACCGATGGCCAGCACCACCAGGGCCCTGGCCGTATCCGTATTGAATCCCAGCGGGTCCATCATGGGGGCAATGAGCGAAGCTGCCGTGATCAGCGCCACGGTGGAGGATCCCTGTGCACTTTTAATGCCCGCTGCAATCAGGAACGGGAGGAAGATCCCGATCCTTGCATCGGAAAGGGTTTCTCCCAGCACTGTGGCTATCTCGGAATTCCTGAGCACCATACCGAAGGCTCCGCCGGCGCCGGTGATCAGGATGATAATGGCTGCATTCTGAAGCGCTTTCCCCACCCATCCCGATGATGACAGCATTTCTTTGTCCAGCTTCCTGGGAAGCGTGAAAGCGAGGAGAACTCCTATCAGCAGGGCGATCACAGGTTCCCCGATGAAACCCATGATCTCCCTGACCGTGCCTGTTCCGAACGGCCGGGTTGGAAAATCTGACACGGATTTCAAAACGATCAGGAAGATGGGAACCAGGATGGGAACAAAGGATTTGGTTGCCGACGGGGCGGTTTTCAGGGTTTCCTCGATTTCTTCCCTGGAAACATCCGGATTGGGATCCAGCCAGATCCTGGAAGCGATCTTCGTGGCGTAAAGCCATCCGGCCAACAGGACCGGGATGCTGACAATGATTCCCAGCATGATCACCAGCCCGATGTCCGCTCCCAGTATACCGGCCGCCGCAATGGGACCCGGGGTGGGAGGCACCAGGACGTGGGTGACGGATAGTCCGAGGGCCAGGGCTTCGGCGGGACCTGTGAGTGAAATGTTGGCTTCCTTGGCCAGCGCTTTGTTCAGGGGTGAAAGGATCACGAAGCCGGAGTCCGCAAAAACGGGGATGGAGACAAAATAACCGATGATGGACATGGTCAGGGGCACCTGTTTCTTACCCGTGATCTTCAGGATCCTGTTTGCCATGGAATAGGCCCCGCCCGATTGTTCGAGAAAGGTGCCGATGATCACCCCGGCCAGGATGACGATCCCGATATGCCCGATGGTATCCCCGAAGCCCTTATTAATGGATTCCGCGACGACAGAGAGCGGCATCCCGGAAAAGAGTCCGAAGAGCACTGCTACGAAAAGAAGGGCCAGAAATGGATGAAAGCGGTACCTGCTGGTGGAAACAATGATAAGAAGAACACTCAGGAGCAGGAGCAGGATCAGGAACATGGCGTCATGAAAATCTTTTCATCTCCCCAAACGTACATATTGTTTTTTATGAAAACAATACAGGGGATGTTTAAATCACATGAGTATGATCCCCGATCTGCGGCAATGATCGTGCATCTGACCCGGCCACAGACTGGCCTGGACCTCACCGATATGTGCTTTCCTCAGAAAATACATGCAAAGCCTGGATTGTCCGATTCCGCCCCCCACCGATTCAGGGAACTCACCATTCAGCAGCCGCTTATGGAAAAGCAATTCCTTCCTTTCATTTTTTCCCTGGATATCCAGTTGTTTCAGGAGTGCGGCACGGTCCACCCTGATCCCCATGGAAGACAGCTCAAATGCGCATTCCAGGACCGGGTTCCATATCACAATATCTCCGTTCAGTCCCCTGAACCCGTTTTCCGTTTCGGTGGACCAGTCATCATAATCGGGGGCCCTGCCGTCATGTGGCCTGCCGCCGGGCAGCTCAGCCCCGATGCCGATGATGAACACGGCCCCGTATGCTTCGGCAATCCGGTTCTCCCGCTCCGCGGGCTCCAGGCCGGGATAACGGGCATACAGTTCTTCCGAATGGATGAAATGGATCTCGTCGGGCAGCAGCGGCATGATCTCCGGATAGTGCTCGTACACGATAAACTCTGTCCGCTTGATCACTGAGTAGATCTTATTGACAATTTTCTTCAGATACCGGAGATTGCGTTCCTCCGGCAGAATGATCTTTTCCCAGTCCCACTGGTCCACATATACAGAGTGGGTATTATCCAGCTCTTCGTCCGGTCTGAGGGCATTCATATCGGTATAGATCCCATAGCTGTTGGCGATCTCATAGTCCGCCAGCATCATGCGCTTCCACTTGGCCAGGGAGTGCACGATCTCAGCCACCGAATGTTCCATATCCCTGATCTCAAAAGATACCGGACGCTCGATCCCGTTGAGATCATCGTTGATCCCGGTGCCCCGCTGCACAAAAAGGGGTGCCGTGACCCTCCGCAGTTTGAGCTCTGCCGCCAGGTTCATTTCGAAAAAATCCTTGATCATCTTGATGGCCCTTTCGGTCTCCTTCAGCGTGAGCGGGGAACGATAATCTCTGGGAATAACCAGCTTCATATGAATTTCAATTTGTAGTTAAATAATGGCCACAAATTACTAATTATAAATTATTAAATCAAAATGATTTCAGAATGGCAAGAAGTCCAGGCAATCAATGCAGGAATGTTACATCGCCGGCAATAATCTCCTGGTCGCCGCTGATATAGGTTACGAACGCCTTGTACACATAAACTCCCTGGCTGGCAAGTTTCCCGTTGTCCAGGTAGCCATCCCAGCCTTTATTGATCTCATTGGTCTCGTAGATCATTTCTCCCCAGCGTGTGTAAATGATCATCCGGAAATCCACTGCGTTGATGATGTTGGGGTGGAACACCGTATTGTCGATGGTGCCTTCCTTCCAGTAACCGCCTGTGGGGCCTGTCCCGTTCCAGCGGAAGACATTGGGGAATTCCACTTCACCTTCCCCGGCGATCACCCTGATGTATGCTTCCCTTGTGGTGGTGTCCGGACAATCATCCTCACTCCATGCATACAGGGTGACATCGAAGGTTCCTTCCACACCGTATATATGGGAAGGATTCTCTTCGGCGGAGGTATTACCGTCCCCGAAATCCCACAGGTAATAACTGCCCCTTGCAGAATTGTTTACAAATTTGAAGATCTGTTTCAGGTTCCTTGCAGTGGTGGGGTATGCGCTGAACACAGCCTGCGGGGTGTCATGGATGCGGACAATCCTTTCGGTGGTATCGGTACCCGATAAACCGTAGGCTGTGAGTTTCACATGGTGCTCCTTGCTTTTATAGAAGGTGTGGGTGGGACCGGGCTCCGAGGAGAAGGTTCCGTCGTCAAAATCCCAGATGTAGGTATCGGCATACACACTGTAATTGGTAAAGCTGATTTCCAGCGGCGGGCATCCGACGGTATCCGGCTCAAATTCGGCAACGGGCGGCGGGGGCAGGATCTGAACCCGTTTACTGATGCTGTCCCTGCAATGAGGGCTGTATGTTTTCAGTTCAATATCGAAGAATCCGTGCGTCGGGAATTCATGTCCGCCCGGATCCCTGACCGTATCCGTCTCCCCATCCCCGAAATCCCATAAATAGGACCAGTCGCCCCAACTGGAAAGATTCACCAGGGTCACCCCGGTTTCCGGGTAGCTCTGGATCTCCGGGGTCACAAAAAAGTCCGCAACCGGGTTCGGGTAGATGAGAAGGTCCCCGCCGGTGCTGTCCCGGCAACCGTGAAGGGTTTCGATGATCAACCGGTAATGGAATGCCGTATCGGGTCTGAAGGTCAACTCCGCTGTATCAGCGGGATCATGCGGGTACTCGAAAACATAGGTATGGTCCACCACATTGTTCCGGGTCTCTCTTGCGGTCCCGTCGCCAAAATCCCAGAAGTAAAAATCATAACCTGCTACAGCGGTGAATGCCACCGCCACCGGACTGCAAAGGCCATCGTAACCGGCAGTCAGGTGCATGTCCGGCAGCGGATAGACTTCCATGATCAGGCTGTCGTCCAGCAGTGTCTCGCATGTAGTGCCCCCATGGTACTCAATCACCTTCAGCAGCCGGTAAAGATTGGTGCCGGTCTGGTTATCCAGCACGACGTTTACCGTGTCGCCGGTGACATGCTCCAGGGTAACCGGGGTTCCTCCCATATCCAGGACCAGGTCAAAATAGCTGTTTCCGCTTCCGGAGACCAGGATCCCGGCAGTGGTCCGGTTATCGCCCGTTTCGCACCACACCGAATCGGGGGTGAGGAACCATGCATCGGGCGGGGCCACCACTTCCACCTCCAGTGTGTCTATTCCGTAACAACCCCAGGGATCGGGCTCGGTCGTAAAAGTAATTGAGTGGATCCCGGGTCCGGCAACGGCGGGCACAAAAATACCGTTGATCGTATCCGCGATCCCTGTCCCCCCCCACGTCCCCTGCGCTGCCGAGACTTCCAGGTCAAATGCAGGGTCGTAGGTGCAGAAGGGGCCGGCAGGGGTGATTTCGGCATCGGGTGCTTCACGCACGGTGATCAGCTCGGTATCGGTACCGGAACACCCGTTCCCGTCGGTCACCTCGTAAGTGATCAGGTGGTCTCCGGGACCTGCCGCAAAGGGGGAGAATTCACCGGTGGACGGGTCCGTGATCCCCGGTCCGTTCCAGGTGCCCCCTCCCGTGGCGGCGGAAAGAAAGACGGGATCATTGAATTCGCAGAAGGTGTCCACCGGGGTGATGGTGGCATCGGGCAGGTCCACGATGCGGATCACGGACCGGTCGGTGACCGGCGGATCGGTGGGATAAGGATTGCAGAAGTTCCAGTACCGGAGCTCCACTTCGAACTCCTCGCCCACCAGGTTATCATCGGCCACTGTAATGGGCAGGCTCTGTTCACTGGAACCGGTGACGGGACCGGGCAGTTCAATCACCGGTCCGTAAAAAGGGTAGGCGCGGACCGCCCCGTCCACCATGACCGGGGTGGAAGAGGACATGCTGTTGCTGGTCCCGTAAACCCATTGTATCCACCGGGTGTCTGTGTTGGGAACATCGTTCTCCTGGGGCGGCACACAATTGAAACGGGTGTTATCATCAAACCGCATGGTAGCCCCCTGGCCCACGCAGATGGGATATACATTCGGGGAGGCATTCACCCTTCCCCCGTTGGTGTCGTCATTGTCCCAGACGGTGACGATCTGCTCCTGCGCGGAGGAAGTGCATACCACTCCGTTCACCACCAGGGTGGCTTCGGGAAGGTAATTGCACCGGTCGTCATCGGAGACATAGGTATGGGTGGTGAAGGTCCTCCAGGTGCTGGTGGCCGCGTCGATCTCCGTGGCAGTCACCGTCTCCGAAGAACCGTCGTCCCAGGTATACAGTACCTCGACCGTTGTCCCTGCATCATTCACCCCCCTGTAGATCACCTCCCATTCCACTTCCACCGGGGAACAGAGCCTGTCCGGCAGAATGTCATTGGCCTTGGAACCAATGCTGCAATCCTGACCGTACCCTTCAAACGCGCACAAAAAAATAAACGGGATACAGAATATCCAGGCATTCTTCATAATGCTTTCACATCATGAAAAATTATACGCTTTTTCCAAAAAAAAGTTAGCATAAAGGCTACCTTATCAACCATTCAAATCCCATTTTCCCCTGAAGGGTCTGGAAAGCAATGCATCCGCATCAGCATCGTCAATGAACCGCTCGTGGGAAGGAGCCCATTTCAGCGGCCTCTGCAGGGTATAAGCGATATTGATGATGTTGCACAGTGAGGCGGTCCTGTGTCCCGTTTCCACGTCCGAGACCGGCAGGGTGCGGCTCTTGATGGCATCGATCCAGTCCTGATAATGGTTGTTGCTGTGATAGAGGGATTTATCATTCGGTCCCAGCACACTTTCCGTGAGCCCTTCGATATCCGACCGGTAAAAGTCCCTGCTTATTTCAATGATCCCTTCGGATCCGATGAACTGGACAGCATTGAACTCGCCCCAGTCGATATGGTTCATCACAGTACCTCCGGCATATTTCATCTGCAATCCCCTGGTGGCATTTTTTTCGGGGGGGATGAATTCCACCGGACCCGACCGGTCCATGCCCAGCGCCCACTGCGCGATATCGAACATGTGTGCACCCCAGTCGGTAATGTATCCCCCTCCGAAATCCCTGTACAACCTCCACAGGGGCCAGCCGTCATATTCGATGGGCGGGGCAAGCTCCTGGTTGTAATTCCGGAACAGTGAAGGGCCCACCCACAGGTCCCAGTTCAGGGTCCCGGGTACAGGTTCGGCCTGCAGTTCGCAAGCCATCACCGGATCACCCACGCTCACATTGATCTCCTTCACCTGGCCGATGTACCCGTTGGATACCATTTCACAGGCATGCCTGAAATTCCTCCAGGAACGCTGCATGTTGCCGGTCTGGAGAATCCTGTCATATTTCCTGGTGGCGTTCACCATGGCCCTCCCTTCTGCCACGGTGAGGGCCATGGGTTTTTCGCAATAAATGTCCTTTCCCGCCCTGGCCGCATCCACGGCCATCATGGCATGCCAGTGGTCCGGTGACGCGATGACCACCGCATCTATGTCCTTTCTTTCCAGCATTTCCCTGTAGTTTTCATACGTTGCCACGGGCTGACTCCCCCCTCCGAGTTTTTCACTGTTGGCCCGTTCCGCCTCCTTTCTGAAGCGTGCCAGTTTTTCCCGGTCCACATCGCATGCAGCCAGCACCAGGGTTTCCGGGCAACCGTTGATGCTCGCCAGCAGGCCGAGGCTCTGTTTCCCGACACCCATGTACCCGAGTGTGATCCTGTCGCCGGGAGCCAAATGGCCCCTGCCCGCCATTACATGAGCGGGGATCACGGTCAGTGCCCCTGCTCCGAGGGCCGATTTTACCATAAAGTCTCTTCTTTTCATATGTATGTTTTTCCGTTAGTAGAAAATTTTCCCTTCCTTCCTGTTCCACTCCTCCAGAAGCCGGGCCATCAGGGGTACTTCCACCCGGGTAAATTCCAGCTCCCTGTCCGCCGCCGGCAATACGATCTCTTCGTACAGGTGTCTGTCCATGAAGCCGATCTTTTCCGCTTCCTCACGGTCCGCACAGTAGAAGAGGCTTCGGATATCCGCCCAGTATATCGCCCCCAGGCACATGGGACAGGGTTCAAAGTTGGTGTAGATGACCGCACCGGTCAGGTGGTGGTTCGCAACAGCGCCGCAGGCATGGCGGATGGCGTTGATCTCTGCGTGGGCGGTGGGATCATGGCTTTTCAGCACACTGTTGTGCCCCTTGCCGATGACCCTGCCATCCCTGACAATCACCGCACCAAAAGGCCCCCCCTCACCGGCCCTCATTCCCTTGAACGCTTCTTCGATGGCATCTTCCAGGTATTTTCTGTGATCTGTCATGAAACCGATTTTTATCCCTACAAGATAATGGACACGGTCGATTTATCGTATATTTATGATCGTTTATTTGTCATTTAGCCAAAACCCTCCTTAGAAACCATCCCATGAAATACGGACACTTTGACGACAAACGCAGGGAATACGTGATCACCAATCCCCGCACACCTTATCCCTGGATCAACTACCTGGGTTGCGAGGACTTCTTTTCCATCATCACCCATACGGCTGGAGGGTACAGTTTCTACAAAGATGCCCGTCTGAGGCGGATCACCCGGTACAGGTACAACAATGTGCCGGTGGATGATGGCGGGAAGTATTTTTACATCCATGAGAACGGAAAGGTATGGTCGCCCGGCTGGAAACCGGTGAAAGCAGAACTGGACCGCTTCGCGTGCAGGCACGGTCTGGGGTACAGCATCATTACGGGGGAGGTGGACCGGCTGGAGGCAGAGGTGCTCTACATGGTGCCCTTGGGATACCGCGGTGAGGTGCAGCAGGTCAGGTTGACCAATCACAGTGACCGGAAACGCTCCTTTTCCCTTTTTTCGTTCGTGGAATGGTGCCTCTGGGATGCACTGGATGATGCTTCCAATTTCCAGCGGAATTTTTCCACGGGCGAGGTGGAGATCAGCGGTTCCACCCTGTACCACAAGACCGAGTTCCGTGAGCGGAGGGACCATTACGCATTTTATACGGTCAATGAAGCCATCGCGGGATATGATACGGACCGGGACGCATTCACCGGGCTTTACAACGGATTCGACGCGCCCGATGCGGTCATGGAGTGCCGGTCGCGCAATTCCCATGCCCATGGCTGGTCGCCCGCTGCCTCCCACCACCTGAAGGTGGAACTTCAGCCGGGAGAAGAAAAAAAGTTCGTATTCGTCC
>Ga0116196_1000002_pt1 | contig 173659 bp, 158 predicted proteins | sample ZodSprso05mmetaG_FD_97002 | JGI IMG/M metagenome (GOLD analysis project Ga0116196, IMG submission 97002) | Hot spring sediment microbial communities from Zodletone spring, Oklahoma to study Microbial Dark Matter (Phase II) - Zodletone Spring... ... | reverse complement strand
TCCGTTCGTCCATGACACTGGTCTCCTTCCATGGCATAACATACCTCCTTCAAGGTAAGTATATGCCAATCTGTAAACCATGTGACCGGAATAAAGTGTAAACTATGTCTCGGGAAGTACATTAATGTCCACAATAGCCCGGTTTATTCTTGACAGTATTTTAATTTAGACTATCTTAAAACATAGACCAAAATCACGAAGATACATATCGGATTCAAGGAATATTTTATGGTCGCCAGAAGATCAATTTTTCGATTCAGGGGGAGTATGGCATTTTTTGCCGCAGCGCTGTTAATGGTCATTCTCGGACTGCAATTCTGCACAAGCAGCACCGGTCCGGAGGATTTTGATGCGGGATGGTCTCTGAAAATTGGCATACTTGGTGGGGATGAATCAATCGGGGTTTTTCAGGGCACTTATGTCAATTTGCCGATTTTTATTATTGCTGATTCGCTCCCTCAGATCGACAGTTTTAATCTGAAAATTTCATACAATGCGGATGCACTGACATTTATCGATGTGGAACCGGGCGAAATGCTGCATGGATGGGAGGACCTTATATATACTTCAAAGGTCTATTCAGGCTATGATACACTGCTGGGTGTTTTAGATATGACCGGGATTGCGGGAACGAATTCATCTGGGAGTGAACTCATGTCTATCTCGCAGATTGAAGCGGAAACCGATTCTATTCATGTCCTGGACCTGAAATTCTGGGTCACTGATGATCGTGTGTATGAATGCCATTTTGTGCCCGTAAATTTCTTCTGGGAAGATTGCGGTGATAATGTAATCTACTATGGTCCAGGTAATTATTTGGCAATATCGGAGCATGTATACCGGCGCAATTGGACCGATCCTTTAGATCCATATGTTGAAACCATCCCAGAGGATGGCACAATTGATGAAGATGATCACATTTACGGCATATTTGATTCCTGTCAGGACGCTTCGGCCGGCGGCGGAATCGATTTCTATCATGGCGGTGTCGACATTGCCTGTGCCCAGCCAATCGACGTGGCCGTGGGAGATATTAATCTGAACAATATAAGCTATGAACTTACTGATCTATTTCTTTTAGCAGAATATTTCATTTCTGGAGAATCGGTTTTTACTATAGACAGGGCAAAGCAGCTCAGAGCCTCAGATACAAACCATGACAGAATATTTCCGACTACCGCAGATCTTCAGTATATGAATAGAGTCATAATGGGAGATCCGATTGGAACCAGCCATCTGGAGCATTTTGCGGACACTGTGAATGTTATTATCCATGAAAATGTAATATCGTTGGAATCATTAATCGACCTGGGCGCCACGCTTTTAGTTTTCGAAGGCGAGATTGGATTTAGTGCGCTCTATAATGATTTTAACATAAAAAGTGCATACAAGGATGGCGAAACAAGAATTCTGTTTTACTCTATCGACCAGGACAAATTCGAAGCAGGAACGACGCCGGTTCTACAATTGGCTGCACCCGCTGATTTGAAGTCATGCGAATCCTCAGGATATTATGGAAATATGGTCTTTTCGAAAATTATCGAGTGATGGCATTTTGATTTTAATTGACTAAATTGTCAATTATGCTATTATATCTACAGGTATGAAATAGTTTTTCTGCATTCGCCATGTATCTGAATAGGAAATAGATCTACCCGCGGAGGATAAAAATATGTTTGGGAGGTTATTGTTGTCAGGCATCACCTTTTTGGCGGTGATGTTTTTTTCCTGGGGACTGTATGCACAGGAGGGAGGAATCGGAAATAAAAGCGGGCATGTGGTGACCAGGTGGATCAGCACTGATGGCAGCCAGCCGGTCAATTATGATGAGTGGAAGGCGTCGCAGCCAGAGCCCGGACCGTTTGAGGCGTCTTACATCGAATCCATAAAAGCGCCCTTCGGTATCAGGGAGAATTCGAAATTTGCGATCCTTGTAAACACCGGTTTGTACAGCCAGATCATCCCTGAAATTGATCTTTATTCCCTGGATGTTGCCGGGGAGGGTTTTGATGTGGACATCTACACCTCCTCGGGCGGCGCCCCTGGAGATTTGAGATCATTCCTTCAGGGATTATATCTTTCCGGCCTGGATGGCTGCGTGCTGGTGGGCGATTTTCCTGTTCCCTGGTATGAGACGTATGCATGCTGGGATCCGCCTGAATACGAACAATTTCCCTGCGATCTTTTCTATATGGATCTGGACGGTGTTTTTGCAGACAATAATTCGAACGATATCTATGACTCGCATACCGGCAATGTCGCGCCCGATATCTGGCTGGGGAGGCTGACAGCCTCGCCTCTGGAACTTGATGGTGCAGATGAAGTCTCGCTTCTGCAGAACTACTTTTATAAAAATCATCAATACAGATGCGGCCTGGCGCCGGTATTGAACCGTGCCCTGGTCTATGTTGATGATGACTGGGCATACACATCACATTGGTGGAATTATTGTGCGGCTTATGGTTTTGGTGAGAGAACTTCTGTCGATGATACATATGATACCTGGGATACAGATTATGAATCCAGGCTGCCTCAGTCTTATGAGTTCATTCAGGTTTGCGTACACTCGACCTCAACATATCATACTTTCCGCAGGCCCGGGGATATCTGGGGTGAAACCGATGTCACGGAAGTCAAAGCGATTGATCCGGTCGCTTATTTTTATAACCTCTTCGCCTGTTCCAACGCGAGATATACATCCATGAATTATATGGCCGGATGGTATGTTTTCTGTCAGGATTATGGCCTGGCTGCATTTGGCAGCGCCAAGACCGGCTCGATGCTGGAGTTTGATGATTTTTATCCCTCGCTCGGCCAGCAGAAACCGATCGGCGAGGCATACTTTGACTGGTGGAATGCGCAGTCGGAATATGGCTATGAAGACTGGGAGAAGTGCTGGTATTACGGGATGACACTAATCGGCGATCCGACCTTGAGAATACAGGAAAAAACAACATCGCGATTTCTGCAATATGATGAGGGATCCTGGGACACATTCTTTCCAATGCCGGGGTATAACAACAATGAATATGCAAATACCAGGTTTATTGCGGAAGATAATTGCCGGCTTTCAGAGGCCTTGCTCTACCTGAACTGGGAAAATCCGCCTCCTTCAAGGCTATATATCTGGGAAAGCGATGGCATTTTCCCCACATCTCCAATCGATTCATTGGATCTTTATGTCTCACAATACAATCCGTATTCGTGGATAATTATTGATCTTTCGGATATGGACCTGACATTTTCGGCGGGAGAGGATTTTCATATAGGGATCAATCCGATAAATCCCGGGCCAGGTGAGGAGATAGATATGTTTGCGGCCCATGGTATCGACACTATTCCTGTTAGAAGCAGTGTCAGGGTAAATGGAGAATGGAAAGAACTGGATGAGATATCATCCTACTCCAAAAACTTCATGATTCGGGCCACCATAGTTGTTGAACCCCTTGATGAGGTTGAGATCACCACCCTTACACTTCCAAAGGCAGATCAGGACGAGAATTATAGTCAGCAAATTGATGCCGAAGGTGGGACGCCACCGTATGTGTGGGATATGACGGCCGGAGCGTTGCCGGCAGGACTTACTCTTGATGCCGGCTCCGGGATCATTTCAGGGATTCCCACCGGAATAGATACCGCTCACTTCACAGTGCGTGCCACCGATAACAGCGTACCGCAGATGAGCGATATACAGCATCTTACTATAATAACCCAGACCTGCATTGACAGCGATGGTGATGGTTTTGGCGATCCTGGTTATCCCGACAATACCTGTATCACCGACAACTGCCCGCTGATATATAATCCAGACCAGAACGACCAGGATGTTGATGGATTGGGGGACAGCTGCGACCTATGCACTGACAGTGACGATGACGGTTATGGCGATCCCGGGTTTCCTGCTAACACATGCGATGATGATAACTGCACTTATGTTGCCAATGCGGGGCAGGAGGATTTTGATCAGGATAATGTCGGTGATGCCTGCGACAATTGTTATGATGTGCCGAACTCCGATCAATGGGATACAGATGGTGATGGTGTTGGGGACGCCTGCGATACGGAGGTCGTAATTCACTGCGATCCTCTCCTGCATGGTCAGGTTGGACAGCCTTACTACCATGAATTTCTTGGGCTGGGTGGTCAGAGGCCATATACATGGAAGAAGATTACGGGTCAATTTCCTTATGGTGTGAGTTTTAATACTTATGATAGCGTGGCTGTTCTTGAAGGTGTGCCTACCTGGGAATCGTCATATAGTTTCACGATCGAGCTGTCGGATAACAGTATTCCGGCCGGCGCGGATACGATGATTTGCTCTATTGAGATTATTCCTGCCGAGCCCGAATATATCTGCGGCGATGCCAATGCCGACGAGAATGTGAATGTATCCGATGCGGTTTACATTATCAACTATGTTTTTATCGGCGGATTGGAGCCCGAGCCCTATGAATCCGGGGAGGTCAACTGCGATGGCGCGGTAAACGTCAGCGATGCAGTATATATTATCAACTATATTTTCGTTGGAGGGACTGAACCCTGTGATTGTTAGAATATGAAGGCTTGACTATACAGCCAATTCTATTATAATATATATGACCGCTTGTCAAATACTGCTCAAGGGCGAAAAATATGAATAATTTTATCAAAATCATAATTCTCTTTTCGATTTCTATTATCATCCTGTTTGTGCCGATTCTCTCCGCTGAAGAACTAATAGTCTATACCGCCAACCAGGGCTTCTTCTCGCGCATCTATTTTCTCAATATGGACGGCAGCGTGCATCACTATTTCGAATATGAGAACTATCATTTCTGCGGTCTGGAGGTCGTGAATAATCAAATCTATGCCGCCGAGGCATTCGCGCCGCGTGTGCTGAAAGTCGATCCGCATACAGGCGATCTCGATGTCATAGTGGATGACTGGTCACTGTACTACTTTTATGGGATAGCATTTGACGGCACATATTTTTATCTCGATGAATGGGATATGAACCGCTACTTCCTTAACGGCGATAAAGACGGGGTGGCGTCATTCGATGAGGATGTTTTCGGGCTGGCCTGGGACGGCGCAAATCTGTGGATGCAAAATAATGCCAATATCATCAAATGCTATGATGTTTCCACCTGGCCAACCTTGACGGAATTGCCTGACAGTGCCTTCACCCCACCCTCTCCGAATTGTCGAGGGCTATGGTACGACGGCACTTATTTCTGGACTGCGGAAAGCACTGATGGTGTGCTGGGAAGGATCTACAAGTTTGATAAGGAGGGAAATGTAATCGATCAGTGGATGGAGCCGGCGTATTCAGGATGGGGAGTGTGTGTTTTCAACTTCAATGAGCTTCCCGATCCGCCTTCCAATCCATACCCCGAGCATGGCGCGCTGGATGTTGATCGTGATGTTATTCTGAGCTGGGATTGTTCCGATCCAGAGGGGCAGGATTTGACATACGACATACATTTCGGCACCGATATGATACCACCATTAGCGGCGGCCGATCATCCGGATACGACTTTCGACCCGCCTGATGAGCTCGATCTGGAAACGAAGTATTACTGGCATATAACCGCGCGTGATGTCTATGGCGATACCACCTCCGGACCTGTCTGGAATTTTACCACTGTATCGGGGCCCTCATATATATGCGGCGATGCCAATAATGACGCCAATGTGAATGTCAGCGACGCTGTTCATATAATCGGTTATGTTTTCGTGGGCGGAATGTCTCCCATTCCGTATGAATCCGGCGACTGCAACTGCGACGGCACCTGCAATATCTCCGATGCGGTCTGGATCATCAACTATGTCTTCGTGGGCGGCGATGATCCCTGCGACATCAATGGCGACGGCGACCCGGACTGCTGAGCCCTCCTGTCTTTTTACGCATATTTACTGAGTTAGTCTTATTGAATTGACAAGATTCAGTAAATTGTTATATTTTTTTCACATACCTTGTATTACAACTTCGGGCGCATATATGATGACAGGTTATCTGTCTCATTCTTTTGACGAAATCTACAAACTGCTTTCAGGAGGGTGGTCATGAAAAAGTCCCAGTTTATTCTAATCATTTTGTTTGCTTTGATCTTAGCACCACACATTTTTGGTCAAGTTCCGCATATCATGAATTATCAGGGGAGGTTGCTGACCGGTTCCGGCGAGCCAGTTCCGGATGATGTTTATGACATCACATTCTCGATTTACAATGATCCTGTTACAGTTGATCATCTCTGGCAGGAGACATTATCGGTGGAGGTATCAGGTGGTTTTTTCCATGTGAACTTGGGAGATGTGGCTCCTTTTGAGGACCTGTTTTTTGCCAACGGTCCCGAGTTGCTTTTGGGGATTAAGATTGGGTCCGATCCTGAGCTTTCGCCTCGTACGTCGATAACTGCGAGCGGATTTGCGCTTCATTCCGAGCTTGCGGATATCTCCCATCTTGCTTTGAATGTTGAACCTAATACGCTAACTGGGGAGCATATAGTAGATGGTACACTTGGCCTGGAAGAGATCAATCAGAGCGGAGCCTTGGAAGGTCAGGTTCCCAAGTGGCTGGAGGGTACATGGGTACCCGCTGACGACGAAGGCGGAGGAGGTCTGGAGCTTCCTTATTCAGGCGCAGTCCCGACAGCGGCGGATGCATTTTCAATATTCAATGCGGGCTCAGGTGTGGCAGTACGCGGGCAGAGCGACGGCAATGACGGTGTTGTCGGATGGACGGCCGATTCCTCTATGAGCGGAGTCTACGGATACAGCAGTACAGGAATTGGCGTAACTGGACGCAGCGAAGGGTATAATCACGGTGTCTATGGAGAGACTGGTTCATGCAATCTTAATGATGCTGGAGTTCGCGGGGTGAGCTTATGCGACGCTCCTGGTGTGTCTGGATATGGACCTGCCATCGGGATCTATGGATCTTCACCCTCAGTAGCTGGACGTTTTGATGGTTTTGTCGGCATCAATGGCTTTCAAGCCACGGCAAACGATACTGGAACTGCGGCTTTTTTTGAAAGCGAGCACATGACATTAGATGATACTGCAGTTGTCTATATCAAATATGATGGCGACAGTGACCCTAACCTTGGAATGCCTACAGCACTTACTGCTAAATGCTTTGATCCCAACAATCGTTCGGTAGGGGGGTATTTTGTTGCAAGCGGAATTGGCCTTCTTTCAATCTCAGCGGATACATTGGATAATCATAGTAATCATGGATTAATCACCAGGATAGGGTATGGCGGAAGAAATGTTGGTGTTGATGTCTGGACTTTGTTCGATCCTATTAGGCCCCAGCCGGCAGACAACTTTGGTGCATGGCTGGAATCGCATGATGCAGAGTATAACTTTGGATTGCTGGCTCGAGCCGGTGATGAGTACTTAACCCCACATAAGCCCAAATATAATTATGGCGTTTATGCAGAAGGCACAGAAGCTGACAGCATGGGAATAGGAGTTTATGGCTATGCATATGATTGTGACTCAACGATCGGGATGTATGCTAGTGCTTTCGGCGGGAATGTAAACATAGGGCTTTATGCAAAGGCCCCTTCGGGTCCAAATGACTGGGCGGGCTATTTTGATGGCGATGTCCACGTCACAGGTAATCTCTCAGCGACATCGAAAAGTTTCCGTATGGACCATCCACAGGACCCTGCAAATAAATATCTTTCTCATGCCTGCATGGAATCTTCGGAAATGCTGAATGTGTATTCAGGAACAATTGTTCTCGATGGCAATGGTGAAGCAGCTGTAGCTTTGCCTGATTATTTTGAAGATATTAATAAGGACTTCCGGTATCAACTGACCGCTATAGGTGCTCCGGGACCTAATCTCTATATTGCCGAAGAGATCAATAATAACAGCTTTAAGATCGCTGGGGGAAATCCGGGCATGAAGGTCTCCTGGGAGGTGACCGGTGTGAGAAATGATCCCTATGCGCAGGCCCATCCGATGCAGGTCGAGATAGAAAAGAATGATCGCGAAAAAGGTAAGTACCTGCATCCGGAAGCCTACGGTTTGGACGAGTCATACGGCATTCACACCAGCGCCAGGCGGGAGTTTCCGGAAAGAGATGAACCCGATTGGCTTGAGGATATTGGCAAGAGATAGAACATCAAAGTTGGATTTGAACTATCTATGTAAGAGGTAGATTCTGAAATATATTTCAAGTTCCTAATTCTTATTGAATTGACAAAACTCAGTAAAAACTGGTATATTTTTCCGCACACCCTGAATTGCACCTTTGGGCGCAAGTGCGTAACGTCAGCATATTGCTTTCTTTGCTGACACATTCAATAAACAGTTTTCAGGAGGGTTGGCCGTGAAAAAGTGCCAGTTTACTCTATCTATTCTGGTGGTTTTGTTATTAGCACCACATGTTTTTGGTCAGGTTCCGCATATTATGAATTATCAGGGGAGATTGCTTACGAGTTCCGGTGAGCCAGTTCCGGATAATGTTTATGACATCACATTCTCCATTTACAATGATCCAGTTACAGTTGATTATCTCTGGCAGGAGACATTATCCGTGGAGGTATCAGGTGGTTTTTTCCATGTGAACTTGGGAGATGTGGCTCCTTTTGAGGACCTGTTTTTTGCCAATGGTCCAGAGTTGCTTATGGGGATTAAGATTGGGTCCGATCCTGAGCTTTCGCCTCGTACGTCGATAACAGCGAGCGGCTTTGCGCTTCATTCGGAGCTTTCCGATATTTCTCATCTTGCTTTGAATGTTGAGCCGAACACGATCACTGGTGAGCATGTGGTTAATGGTTCACTTGGACTGGATGAATTAGGCCAGAGTGGTGCTTCCGAGGGTCAGGTGCCCAAGTGGCTGGAAGGCGCCTGGATACCGGCCGATGATGAAGGAGGCGGGGGCGGCCTTGCTCTCCCATATGCGGGTGATATAGCGGCGCCGGCGGATGCATTTTCGGTTCTCAATGGCGGCACGGGTGTGGCTATCCGGGGTCAGAGCGCTGGCAATGATGGTATAGTTGGTTGGACGGCCGATTCCTCCAAGAGCGGGGTTTATGGTTACAGCGGTGCTGGAATTGGAGTGACCGGACGCAGCGACGGAGAGAGGTATGGGGTATATGGTGAATCAAATTCAGATTCAGCTGCTGTTTTTGGAAGGAATTTTGGTGATGGACCAGGTGTAAAGGGATATTCGCCTCAGGCAGCCATATATGGTTCTTCTCCCGGATATGCTGGCTATTTTGATGGAAACTTAAGTGTCCTTGGTAGACAGGAGACAACAAAAGATACCGGAACTGCGGCTTTTTTTGAAAGCAATTATTTAGCGCCAGAAGACTCGGGAGTAGTAAATATCGCATATGATGGCGATAGTGATCCTACCTTCAGTACACCTATGGCGCTAGTTGCCAAGTGTTTTGATCCGAATAATCGCTCTGTAGGCGGTTATTTTCAGGCAAGCGGGCTCGGCCTTGTGTCTATTTCGGCGGACACAGGGCAATCCGACGGGAACTGCGGCTTACTGGCTAAAGTCGGGTATGGTGTACAAAACGTTGGTGTTGAAGTTTATACACTGAGTTTTCCAACATATCCACAATCGGGTTCTAATTTTGGAGTCTGGTCAGAGACCAAAGATGGGCTTTACAACATTGGAGTACGTGCACGTGCTTACGATGATATTTCTACTTCACATAGAACAAGATATAACTACGGCATCTTTTCATTAGCGGAGAATGCAGATAGCACTGGAATTGCAGTTTATGGACGCGCGTATTACTGTGACTCCACGATTGGAATGTATGCGGATACATATGGAGGTGCGGTGAACATCGGCCTGTTTGCCCGCGCGCCCTCGGGGGCTAATGATTGGGCAGGTTATTTTGATGGTGATGTATGGATAACTGGCAACGTCTGGGCCGCAGACAAGTTTTTCAAGACGGATCATCCACAGGACCCTGCAAATAAATATCTTACACATGCATCTATGGAATCATCGGAAATGCTGAATGTCTATTCAGGCACAATAGTTCTGGATGGCAATGGTGAAGCAGCTGTAGCTTTGCCTGATTATTTTGAAGATATTAATAAGGACTTCCGTTATCAGTTAACGGCTATTGGTGCACCGGGACCTAATCTCTATATCGCTGAAGAGATCAATAATAACAGTTTTAAGATTGCAGGAGGAAATCCGGGCATGAAGGTCTCCTGGGAGGTGACCGGAGTCAGGAACGATCCCTATGCGCAGGCCCATCCGATGCAGGTCGAGATTGAGAAGAATGATCGCGAAAAAGGCAAATACATTCATCCGGAGCTTTATGGCCTGGATGATTCATACGGTATTCAGACTAATGCCAGAAGAGAAGCTCCCCAAAGAAACGCTCCTGAATGGCTCGAGGAGATAGGCAAGAAATGATCTGATAAGTCCAGCCATCTATTAATTTGCTTGCTCAAACGGGATATATATCTTTATATATCCCGTATATTTTTGTTAATGACAGGTATTCGGCAGAGGGAGATAATATGAGGCCAACTGTAGAGTTTCTGGAGGAAGGACTGCTCGAGAGGATAGTATCGGAGGCGATTGATATACTTTGCAAAATCGGGGTCGAGATACATAATAAGCCAGTGCTGGAAATGCTTGCGGATCATGGCGCCGATGTCAGGATGGACAACTACCGCGCCACATTGACAGAAAAGATAATCAACAAAGCGCTCGTATCGGCTCCAAGCTCGTTCAAACTTTATGACAGCATGGGAAACGAAGCCGTAGACCTTTCAGAAGATAATGTAAATTTTACTCCCGGTTCAGCCGCAATCAACATTCTTGATTATGAGACAGGCAAAATCCGCAAGCCCACAACTTCGGATTACATTCGCTATGCCAAATTGATGACCCGCATGGATCATATCGCCTCGCAAAGCACAGCCTTTATCCCGGCCGATGTCGAGGCAAAAATCTCAGACAGCTATCGTTTGTTTTTGAGCCTGCTGTACTGCGAGAAGCCGGTGGTAACCGGAGCGTTTACAATCGACGCGTTTGAGATAATGAAAGATCTCCAGCTGGCAGTTCGTGGATCGGGGGAAGAACTTGCCAAAAAACCCTTAACGATATTTTCCTGCTGCCCAACCTCGCCTCTTAAGTGGAGTGATGTTACCTCCCAGAATGTTGTGGACTGCGCAAAATATATGATCCCGGTGGAATATATCGCCATGCCTCTGGCCGGTTTTATGTCACCGGTAACATTGGTGGGGACTCTGGTACAGCATACCGCGGAAACATTGAGCGGCCTCGCCATAAGCCAGCTTACAAATCCGGGGACTCCAGTTTTATATGGCGGTTCTCCGGCCATATTTGATGTGCGCTATGAGACCACACCCATGGGTGCAATAGAGACGCAGATGATAGACTGCGCTTACAATGAAATTGGCAAATATCTCGATCTTCCCACGCAGGCTTATATCGGTCTTTCCGATGCCAAATTGCTGGATGCACAGGCCGGACTGGAGACATCAATCGGTGCAATCCTTGCGGCACTATCGGGTATCAATAATATCTCCGGGCCGGGCATGCTCGATTTCGAAAGCTGCATCAGCCTTGAAAAACTTGTTCTGGATAATCAAATCTGCGGCATGACCCAGCGTTTAATAAGGGGAATAGTACCGAAAGAAGATTTTCCAATGATCGACAGGATGGAAGAGCTTTTGCATGAGCAGCATCTTTTGATCTCGGATCATACAATGAAATATCTGAATGAGGAACATTTCATGCCGTCACAGACAATCGACCGTGCCAACCGTTCCCGCTATGAGGAGGAGGGAGGCCTGACCTTGAATCAACGTGCACATCAAGAGGCCGAGGAACATCTGGCTGGGTACAAAAAGCCGGGGCTTGCGGATGATACTGTAAAAGATTTGGTTCGATTGATGGAAGAAGAAGCGAAGAAATATGGTATGGACAAGCTACCCGAAAGAGAAGAATGACAGAGATCATCAAGTTCGACATGAATGATATAATTCCCGGGAGAGAAGAAGTCCTGCGAAATCAAGGTGTTATCCCCGGCGCTGTACTGGAAGACAAGATCCGGGATCTTCTCGAGCAGGCTATCCGGGAATTTCAATCTCTGGCCGAACCGGTTGGGGTTATGAAAGAAGTTTCAATTGGTGATTTCAAGGATATTTACAAAGGTGAGGGCCGAAACGACGAACCCACGCCGGTGGCAGATATTTTTCCGAAAGCGGACTGCATGGCGCTTTTTGCAGTTACACTGGGGCAGAAGATCAGCGATAAAATCGATCAGCACTTCAAGGCGAACAACTTTGCCGAGGGCTGTATGCTTGATGCTGGGGCCTCCGCGGGCGCAGACCAGGCTGCAGAGATCATGCAGAGAATGTATGAGCAGGAGATAGCAGAAAGATTTGATGATTTTGATGCGATCGGTGTTGTACGTTACAGTCCTGGCTATTGCGGATGGCATATCAGCGCCCAAAAGAAGCTGTTTGGATTTCTGGGACCTGAAAAGATAGGGATAACATTAAGGGAGACTTATCTGATGGATCCTCTAAAATCGGTATCGGGAGTGATTATAGCGGGACCAAAAGAAATACATCAATTTGAAAATAATTATCCCTGCTGTGAGAATTGTGACGATCAGACCTGCCTGGAACGTATGCAGGCGCTTAAGAATGCATAAGTAAAAGGAGACATAGATTGGATATATTGAAACAGATTTCAGAAAGCCTCCAAAAAGGAGATCATGAAAAAGTAGCCATGTTGACATCACAGGCAATAGAAGAAAAAATACCAGTAAAGAAAATTCTTGATGAGGGCCTGATTGCCGGAATGAATGTAGTGGGGGAGGAATTCAAACATCACCGGATCTTTCTGCCCAGCGTATTGCTCGCAGCGAGGGCTATGTATGCCGGTATGGATCTGATCAAACCTTTGATGATCAGGGATAATATTCCAACAATCGGCAAGGTAGTAATAGGAACGATAAAAGGCGATCTGCATGATATTGGAAAAAACCTGGTGGGGATTATGCTCAAGGGAGCAGGCTTTGAGGTGATAGACCTGGGAAACGACGTCACTCCTGACAGATTTGTGCAGGCGGCCAAAGATGAGAAAGCCGATGCTGTCGGAATGTCTGCGCTTTTGACTACCACTATGACTGGTATGAAAGATGTGATAGAGCTGATGAAATCCGAAGGGATTTATGGCAAAATAAAGGTGATAATAGGAGGCGCTCCTGTTAATAGAGAATTTGCGGAACAAATCGGCGCCGATTCCTATGCATATGATGGCATGAAGGCGGTGGAAATTCTCAAGGAATATGTGAAAGATAAATAGTATGAGAGACTTTTTATATAGAATAAGAGCCGGTGAGATTATTGTCGCGGACGGCGCCATGGGCACGATGTGCTTTGAAGCGGGGCTGAGAGTTGGTGATTGCCCGGAGCTTCTGAATATCGAAAATCCGCAGTTGATCGAAGATATTACCAGGTCTTATCTTGAAGCCGGTTCCCAGATTGTCCAGACGAATACATTCGGCGGCACTGCGCTCAAGCTGGCTCCGTATGGACTCCAGAAGCGTTCCGCGGAGATTAACGAAGCGGCTGTGAAGATTGCGCGCCGGGCGGCAGGTGATAGAGCCTATATCTCAGGCTCATGCGGACCCTCGGGAAAAATCCTTCAACCCTATGGCGATACCGAGCCGGAGATCATCTATGCCTCGTTTAGAGAGCAAATAAATGCCCTGATTGAGGCCGGGGCCGATATTATTACCGTCGAGACAATGGTTGACCTGGAGGAGGCCAAACTGGCCATTAAAGCGGCACGCCAAATATCATCGACAATTCCAGTGATGGCTGCGATGACCTTCGATTCTACACCCAATGGATTTTTCACCATTATGGGCATATCGATTGAAGACGCGGCGGTCGGATTAAAAGAGGCTGGTGCAGATATTATCGGCTCCAACTGCGGCAATGGTATCCGGGATATGGTCATGATAGCCTCCGGGTTCAGGCAGGCTACCGATATGCCATTGATAATTCAGTCAAATGCTGGTTTGCCTAAAGTCGAAAATGGAAAGACTGTATATACAGAAACCCCGGAAATGATGGCCGAACATGCGAAAGATCTGATGGTATTACCAGTTTCAGTAATTGGTGGATGTTGCGGCACCACGCCCGAGCATATCAGGGCCCTGCGGAAGATGGTGGATTCATGGGCAGCCTGATTGGACGCTTTCTGACATTGGCTGGGGCGGCGATAGTGGTAATCAGCCTCTTTACGCCGGTAATTCAAATGGAGTTTGAGGTTCCGGAACAGAGACTGGGGCAGATTGTCCTCAAGCCTCGGCCTGTCATGGTTGAATCTTCTCTTTACGAGCTGGGAGATAAGCTGTCGGATTTGGATGGTTCAGGCGCGGAGCTGCCCGAAGTGCTGGACTATCTCTGGTTGATCTTTCTCGGCCTCGCGGTCATAAACGGGCTGCTCGCAATCAAGCCGTCATTCCCCCGAATATTAAGAGCGCTGGTTGGCATCCTGCCCCTGGCATTGCTGGTAATTGTGATCTGGCAGACAGTATCAAATCCAAATGTAGCAATTGGATATGCCGATTTGTTAAACTATTTTGTGAAGGGATTCTACGTTCTTCTGGCCGGAACCCTGATTATATTTCTCGGCACTTTAATGACCAAAGGCAAACGAATACATTCCTCCAGGCCTTCCTGATGTGACGCTTTTTTTCAAAAATGCTTGAAATAAGTCCACATTTTCCATTATATTTGCAGACCGACGGGAGATAGTGTATCGAGAACAATATAAGATAAATATTGTTATCATTAGTAAATGATTTACATGGTGGAGCGGTATATCTAAACTATGGCTTTAACATTCAATCCTATACCTGCCTCTTACCGCAGGCTGTCTGACGATGAGCTGACCGAGCGGATTAGAAGGAAGAAACAGGCATCAGGTGATAAACTGGTTATCCTGACTCATCATTACCAGCGCAAAGAAGTTGCAGCCCTGGGCGACTATATCGGCGATTCGTATGCTCTCTCGAAAATTGCCTCCGAGCTCGAAGCCGAAATCATCGTATTTTGCGGCGTGCATTTTATGGCCGAGGCAGCGGATATTCTATCCACAGATAAACAGACTGTATATTTGCCCAATCCGTTAGCGGGATGTCCCATGGCTGACATGGCTGCCATCACGAATGTTATGCATGCCTGGGATCAATTGAAGGAGCTTTTACCGGACACGAAGATAATCCCAATTGCCTATATGAATACCGCGGCCGATCTCAAAGCTTTCTGCGGAAGAAATGACGGCCTCATATGCACTTCCTCCAATGCCACCGGGGCATTCAGGTGGGGTCTTGAAAGAGGGGACAAGGTGTTCTTCTACCCGGATGAACACCTGGGTAGAAATACGGCCAATAAATTGGCTATCCCTGAAAATGAAATAGCTGTCTGGGACTATCGGTTGCGCCGACTGGGAGGAAATACCCCCGAAAAAATAAAAAACGCAAAGGTCATCATCTGGAAGGGCTACTGCCATGTCCACACCACATTTACACCGGAACATGTACAGCGCATGCGGGAGAAATTCCCCGATGTTAAAGTCGTGGTACACCCGGAATGTCCTCAGGAAGTTGTAAAGCTTGCCGATGCCGATGGTTCTACAGCATTTATAGTCAAGTATGTGGAGGAAGCTGAGCCGGGGGCGACCATTGCGATTGGCACCGAGATAAATCTGGTCGACCGCCTGGCCCATGAAAATCCTGACAAGAAAATAATGGAACTGTCCGGAAATACCTGCGCCATGTGTGTCAATATGTACCGCACCACCCTCAATGATCTGGCCTGGTGCCTTGAGAATCTGGACGATATCAGGCCGATCGAAGTCCGCCCGGAAATAAAAGAAGAGGCGCGTCTGTCATTGTCCCGCATGCTGGAAGTCCCCAGGTAGTCCAATTTACTGATATTGTTATCTCTACATAGCCAGCCGCATTTTTTATCGAGAAATATATTGACAAAAATATCCATGTCTGTAAATTATAAATGTCTGCCATAGGGGAGGGCAAAATGTATAAATACAAATTAAGCAGTTTCACATGGATGTTTTGTATCGCCGCGCTTCTGGTGTTGGCCTCGGGGATTTACGGTGCGCCATTGCAACCGGGCGATGCCAACGGCGATTTTGCAGTTAACATCAGCGATGCGGTCTGGATAATCAACTATGTCTTCGTCTCGGGTGAGCCGCCGCCGGACATGCATGTCGCCGATGTTAACGGGGATTGCGCCGTCAATGTCAGTGATGCCGTCACAATCATCAATTATATCTTTCTCGATGGGAGCGGTCCGCTGAGCAATGACTGCATTCATCTCGAGAAAACCGGCAGTTGCCTTGAACGGGACCTGGCGCCCGATTCGGGCTATGTTTATATCGAAGTACTCGGTAATGATCTGCACGTTCATCATATGGACGCTTACTACCAGTGCTGCCTGGAATTCTTCATGGAGTACAGCTTCGAAGAAAGCATTATAACAGCACAGGAAACCGACATAGGCGATCCATGTGACTGTATCTGCTACTTCGATTCCCTCCGTTCGGTTTATTATGATCTCGATGACGGCCAGTACACTGTGATAGTCCTGGGCATATATGGTGACACCATGGCTGTCGAGGAAATTGTCGTGGATGGTGATTACGGCCTCTCGGGGCACAGTTCATACGGGTGCCTCAAGGGAGATTTTGACGGCGATCCTCCGATAATAGATTATACTTTTGAAAACGGCATTTTGATCATGAGTCACGGCAATGCCTATTTCAATTGCGGCGGCAAGATCGTGGCCGCGTTTGAACAGGCCTCCGATACCCTGAGGTTTTTCGAGATTAATGTCTCGGACCTGTGGGCTTATTGCATGTGCTATTTTGCCGTCAGCGCGAGTGTGGACGGTCTGGCGCCCGGGGTATATACAGCCGAGGTCTATGCTCGCGAGCCGATGGATGCTCCCGATGCGCTTGTTGACCGAAGGGAAATTATTTTGCCATAGAAGCATTTCATGTGGAAATGAGCATTACAATGGGCGGACATTCTAATCCGCCCATTTTTTATGTTGGACAAAGGTTTAAAATATATATTATAGATATCATGGCAAAGAAGGTCGTAAAAGTCGTGGTTCCCGTAGCGGATATCTGGGGCAAGCCGGCCTTTGAGTCCTCCCGCATAAGCCAGGCGGTCTTCGGGCAAAAGGCTGAAATCCTCAAGCGAAAACAGAAATATTTTTATATTCAATGCGAGGATGGATACAGGGGCTGGGTAAATCAGTCCCATGTGGTCAAATTGAAAACAGGCAGTCCGCTGTATGCTCAATCGGTTGTGCGTGTACCGGTGGCTGAGATTTACCGTATGCCCAAGTCACGAACCGTGTCCGGGAGATTATCCTTCGGGTCAAGAATAGAGTATGACCAGAAGCTGTCGGGGATGCTTCATCTGGTTGATGTTGAGGGCTGGATCAGCGAAGCTGATTTAAGATTGAAAAAGCCTCCGCGCATTTCTGCCAGAGCAATAGTCACGACGTTAAAGATGTTTCTGGGCATTCCCTATCTCTGGGGAGGGAAATCCGGATTCGGTCTGGACTGCTCAGGCTTGGTGCAGATTGTTTATGGGTTTTACGGTTATGACCTTCCCCGTGACTCGAAAGACCAGAGAAATAAGGGCAGAAGGGTCTCCCGCAAGAACTTAAAACCGGGTGATCTGCTATTCTCACCGGGTCATGTGGCCGTTTATCTGGGAAAAGGGTCGATCATTCATTCCAGCCTGAGAGCAGGCGGTGTCAAAATTGAGTCTATCGACAGTAAGTCAAAACTCTACCGTGAAGACATAGAAAAAAAAATAATAGAAATGCGCAGGGTTATATGAATTATCCCAAAAAGGCTTCACATGGAGCAAAGATCGGCATAGCGGCGGTGAGCAGCATGCCCGCCAAAAAGGATGTGTCGCAGGGTATTAAGAACCTCCGCAAAATGGGCTATGAGGTTTTCGATTTCACCAGAGTGCTGCGAAAAAACATCTCTGATTTGCAAAGGATCGAAATTCTTCATCGAGCTTTATCCGATAAATCGGTTGAGGTGATAGTGATGGCTCGAGGGGGCTACGGCAGTTTGCGCATTCTTGATAAGATCGATTACAGGCTGGTCAATAAGTCCCGCAAAATCATGGTCGGTTTCTCCGATTTTACGGCAATCTCGCTTGCTGTTTTCAAAAAGACCAAACTGATAACCTTCAGCGGTCCGATGCTGAAAACTCATTTTGCCGGACCTGTCTCAGGACTGACCAGAGAATCATTCAACGACAATATTCATGGCTTCATACGCGCCGGTGAGACGGTTAACCTGAAGCAGATCGGCGGCAAGATGCTCAAGCGCGGAAGCGCCCCCGGCTTTCTTCTGGGAGGCAATCTCTCTGTGTTATGTCGTCTTATCGGTACTGAATATCTTCCCGATTTCACCGACGCGATACTGTTTATTGAGGATGTTGATGAACATGCCGGACGGCTGGATAACGCATTTGCGCAGTTAAGGAACTGCGGCATTCTGAATAAAGTGGGCGGCGTTCTGGCCGGGCAGTTTAGCAACTGCTTCAAGGGTAGCAAGGCCAGACAGCTTTCTGAAATAAAGGCACTCTTGAAGGATTATACTGATGATCTGAATATTCCGGTCATGTATGATCTTCCTTTCGGGCACGAAAATAAGATCATTACCATGCCGGTCGGGCTGCCGGTCAGGCTTGATTCGGCCAAAGGAAAACTTACATATCTGGAGACACCGGTTGAGTAAATGCATATTAGAGCGGAACTGATAGAGACAAATTTAAAGGAGACCTTCCGAATTTCAAGGGGTGAATCCTCGGGGAAAAAGAACTGTATCGTACACCTCGAGGATGCCCTGGGCGAATGCTGTCCCTCGATCTATTACGGCTATTCAGCGGAAGATTGCTGCCAGGTGATCAATGAAAGCAGGCTTGAAATCAAGGAGGCGCTGGAGTTTTCCCGGCAGCTTGATTATTATGAAGAAATGTTCAGCGGGCGCAAATCGCTTCTGGCCGGGCTTGATATAGTCCTGCATGATTATATCTCCCGCAAACTGGACCTGCCGTTATATCAGTACCTGGGAATTCCCGATCCCCAGAACCTGGAAACATCATACACAATCTCAATCGACAAGCCTGAAAATCTCGAAAAGCGGCTCAAGGCGGCTGAGGGCTTCAAATCCGTCAAGCTCAAAATCGGTTCCGAGTACGATAAGGAGAACCTGAAAATACTGCATGATCGCACCAAATTCAGGATCAGGGTCGACGCTAACGGGGCCTTTGCTCTCGATCAGATCATGGAGCTCGTGCCGATTTTCAATGATTACAAACTTGAGCTGGTGGAGCAGCCCCTGGCTGAATCATCACCTTCCGATCTGAAAATGTTAAGGAAGGAACTGAAAGTCCCGATTTTCTTAGATGAGAGCATTGTTGAGGTTCAGGATGTGTATAAGTATCTGGGCGCTATAGACGGTGTCAATATCAAGCTTCAGCGTGTGGGCGGAATTCGCATGGCGCTGAAGATGATTCAGGCGGCCCGCTCGCTGGGTATGAAGATTATGTTCGGATGTATGCTGGAGACTAACATCGGTAACTGTGCCACCGCACATCTGGGCGGTTTTGCCGATTTTCTCGACCTGGACAGCTCTATGCTCCTCAAGGACGATCCCTTTGAGGGACTCTCTATTGACAGGGGCAGGATTATTATGCCGGCCGGGAAGGGTATTGGAGCGAGGCGAAAGCAAAATGTTTAAGAAAATTATATGCATAACAATCTTCTGTGTCATAGCCTGTGCGCCCTCGAGCCTGAAGACCAAATCGGACGGAGCGCCGAAGATCGAGGTGATATATCCCGGAAAAAAACAGCAGGTTAATGCTGTGGACTCCACTTTTATCCTGGGCAATGTTACACCCGGATCAAAGTTGTATATAAATAATTATAGAATTGCGGTTCATCCGGAGGGAGGCTTTCTGGCTTTTCTCCCGCTCGTCCCCGTGGATACCGGCTGGTTTGTATTCCAGCTCCGTGCCAGCAATGATTACGGCGATACCACTCTTGAATGGCCGGTCAAACTGCCGGAGCCGTTTAAAACTGTACCTCTGGACTCACTGGCGATATTGAGCGATTTCAACCTGCCCGCGCGTTATCAGGAATTGATCGCTGGTGACTTACTGGAGTTATCAATAAGAGGGACGCCGCTGGCAGTGGCGCAATACAAAATTACCGGCCTGACTGATTGGAAGCCCATGTTTGAGATCAGCTCCATGATCCAGGTACCGGGCAGCGAGACAATCTTCGGCTCCGAGAACCTGCGGGATTCGACCATCGGCACAGGGGTTTACCGGGCTGGTATGTTCATGCCGTCAGATACAGCCTTAGACTCTGCGGACATAATCTTCCGGTTGTGTAAAATTGTCGGAAATTCGCCATCCGATTCCGGTTTGCTTGAATGCGTGGAGGATACAGTGGAATCGATTCTGTCATTGAAGAAATATGATTTTCCCCAGGTGGTGGAACTTATAGATTCGGTGCAGACGATTCGTCACGGCCCGCGCAAGGGCTATCTGTCGATTTATCAGCCCAAGGGAGTCAGGTTTATCGCTGACGGCAAGTATAACAATTACGTGCGCTTGGATCTGGGACCGGGCCAGGCGGCATGGATTCCGGACAGCTCGATAATATATCTCCCCGAGGGCACTCCCGCGCCATATTCGGAGGTAAAATATATTCGTACGTTTGCGATGGACAGCGTAACCCGTGTCTCGACCTATCTTGATATGATGCTGCCCTATAGAGTTGAATTCGATCCCAAAGCGGGACGAGTCGGGCTGCTGGTTTATTATGTCACCTCTGATACCGACTGGATCAGGTATGACACCGATGATGACCTGATTGATTATATAGTCTGGAGTCAGCCCCCGGCCAATGTCTACCGTCTCGATATACAGCTCAATGAGAACGAAATCTGGGGCTATGATGCTTTTTATGAGGACAATGTCCTGAATTTGGATTTGAAGAAAGCGCCAAAAGAGGTTGTGAACATAGAAGATCTCAAGTTTGTGATCGACCCGGGGCATTCACGGGACCCCGGCTCGATCGGGCCGACGGGACTTCGCGAGGCGGATGCCAATCTGGCCATCAGCAGAAAGCTGGTTCAACTTCTTCGTGATAAAGGCGCCGTGGTCGCCATGACCCGTACCGGCAATGAAAACGTGGAATTACATGAGCGCCCTGAAATTGCGGTTCGTGAAAACTGTGACATATTCATATCGGTCCACAATAATGCCCTGCCTGACGGTGTAAATCCGTTCGAGAATCATGGAACCTCGACATACTACTATCATATGCACAGCAAACCTCTGGCGGAGCATATTCAGAGAAAGCTGGTCGATAAACTGGAGATGGGAAGTTTCGGCCATTATCATGCCAATTTCGCGGTCACCCGTCCGACACAATATCTTTCGGTGCTGGTTGAATGTACATTCATGATTCTGCCCGACGAGGAAGCCAGGCTCAGGGGAGAGGAATTTCCCAAAAAATGCGCCGAGGCGATTCTGGAAGGTATTGAGGATTATTTGCACAGCCTCGATTGATTACTGCTTTAAAGCCCCAGTTATAATTCCCGACACAATCCTTCGCTGGAAAAACAAGAATACTATTACAATTGGAATGGTCGCCAGAGTCGAAGCTGCAAAATGAGTCTGGTATTCAATCTGCCTTCCAACGATATTTCCGATTGCGACAGGAAGGGTGCGCATCTCTGCCGAATTGGTCAGAATAAATGGCAGCAGGAAGGCATTCCAGGTAGTCATAAAGATCATCACGGTCATCACGGCCAGTACCGGCTTACACAGTGGCGCCACTATTCTGAAGAGTATCTTGAAATCAGAGGCTCCGTCGATTCGTGCGGCTTCTTCGAGATCGGGCGGAATTTCGCGGATGTACTGGGCGACCAGGAAGATCCCCAGCGGATTTACCAGGAACGGCAGGATCAATGCCCAGTAGGTGTCCAGCATGCCGAAAAATTTGATCTCCAGAAAGAGCGGGATCAATATAATATGCACCGGCACCATCAGCACCATAATGACCGAGATAAACAGCCACTTTTTGAACATGAACCGCCTGCGGGCGAAAGCATAACCGGTCATCAGGCAGAAGATGATATTGCCGATCGAGACACAGATTGCGACGAAGATTGAGTTGATCAATGCCCGTGAGAAATCAGCCGAGACGAAGACATTGTGAACGTACTTCAATGTAAAATCGAAATTGACAATGTTCTGCCAGAAAGAGCGCGGTGTGAAGCTCTCGGAGAATGTCCCCAGAAGCATCCACCAGACCGGCAGAAACATGCCGATGAAAAGAAACAGCATGATGATCCACAGAATTATGTTCTTGAACCTGGTCATTATTCGTAGGTCGCCTTCCCGTAGCCGAAGAGCTTAAGCTGAATAACCGCTACGATCAATATCATGAGGAAAAGTATATAGGCAGCCGCCGAAGCCATGCCCATGTCGAATACGCCGCGCAGGCCGATATCGTAGATGTAATAGACAATCGTGGTGGTGGCGTTGTTGGGACCGCCGGAATCGTTGGACATAATATATATCTCAATAAAGACCTGGAACGATTTGATGGTGTTTATCAAAATTATGTACAATGCCGTTGGCCGCAGGGCGGGCAGGGTGATCTTGAAAAACTGCTGGACCCTGGAGGCGCCGTCGAGCTCCGCGGCTTCGTACAGTTCGTCTGGAATCGATTTTAAACCCGCCAGGAAAATCAGCATGTAATATCCCGAGGCGATCCAGACATCCATGAACATTATCGAATAAAGCGCTGTCGATTCAGTAAGCAGAAACCCTCGCTCGGGGGTCGGCAGACCGGTCATGCTGAAAAGAAATTCCAGATACCCGCCCTTTTGATAGAGCGAGGTGAAAACCAGGGCCATGACAACCAGCGCCACCAGCGAAGGCAGAAAGTAGGCGGAACGGAAGAAGGTTGCGAATCTGATCTTGCGGTTGACCAGCAGCGCAAGCAACAGAGCGAAGACTGTTGTGAATGGTATTGTGCCGATTACAAAGATCAGTGTATTTTTTAAGGACGCCAGAAATTTTGTGTCTGAAAATAAATTGATGTAATTACTCAGGCCCCTGAAATTTAAGGCCTGGTTACCGAGCGAATAATCAGTAAATGAAAGATAGAGAGAATATACGAGCGGGAAGAGCCAGAAAACAAGAAGCGTCAGCACCCAGGGGGAGATAAAGATATAGGTTGTGCTTCGTTGATGTAGGCCATTACTCTTCATTGATTATCTTTGTAATTTGATCGCATGCCTCTTTCAGGATTTCCGCCGGTTGGCCCTTATGGTAGATCGCCTTCTGGACGGCCTCCTCAATTACGCCTTGAATCTGTACCCATTGGGGATGTACCGGCGAGGGTCTGGCGTAGTTTAGCTGCTGGAGGAAAACCATTGCCAGCGGGTTGGCGCCTCCTCGCAGGATTTCGGCTGCGGCCTGCTTATTGGCAGGTGTTACAGATCCGGCGGCTAGATTGAATTCCAGATTCGGCTCTTTGGATACCAGAAACTGGATAAACTTCATGGCTTCTTTCTTCTTATCAGAACGGGCGTTGACAGTCAGAAATTCCCCGCCCAGAAATGAGGCTGAACGAGCGTTATCTTTTTTTGGAGCGGGAATCAGGCATGCACCGACCTGGAAGTTGGGCGGATTACCCCGCATCATACGCAGCAGCCAGTCGCCGGAGATAATAAAGCCCAGCTCGCCGGCCATGAATTTATCGTCAAGCTGTCTCTGCGATTCAAGGAAGCCGATATCAGAAAGCGCCACATAATATTTTAGCGCCTCGACAGCCTCGGGAGACTCAAGCATACAGTCGTCGCCTTCAAGAACTTTGCCATTATTGGCCCATAAAAACGGCAGAAACTTTTTGTATAACCTGAATTTCTCATAAGCGTTGGAACCGAAGCCATAAATCTGCTCACCAAGCTCATTTATCTTTTTGGAATAATCATAAAGTTCTTCCCAGTTGCGGGGGGGGATTTTAGGATTCAGACCCGCCTCGGTCATCAGATTTTTATTGTAGAAGATCACCCTTGTGCCCAGCATCCAGGGAAAGCCGTAAATCTTATCATTCATAATTGCCGCTTCCCAGCCCATGAGGGAATCCATATAAGGCTCAGATTCACCGGACAAATCCATCAGAAGGTCTTTTGCGGCAAATTCCGGCACCCAGTCGGAGCCGAGTTCGATTATGTCAGCTGCGGATTTGGTGCCAAATGAAATGGTTATTTTGTCATGCCCGTTTGACCAGTTAAGATCGATAAGTTTAATTTTGATATCCGGATTGGCGGCCTCGAATTCTGCCACAAGCAGGTTGATTACCGGGCGGACATCCTCGGAGGTCCAGAAATGCATGAATGTCAGCTCGCTTTCCTCTTTTTCTCCGCAGGAAAGCCCGAAGATTAGAATAAATGCCAGTATTATGTAAATCGTCTTTTTCATAGGCCTGAATTTATATTCCTATATGAGAACGGTCAAGTTTGAACTTTTTGTTGACTTGGAGCGGTCGATTTGATTTGTTTTTAGCGTATGAAGGGTTTTGGTATAATATCGATTATATGCCTTATTGTCCTTTTTGCTCCGCTGTTGGCATATTCTCAAATTGAAGATGCCGTTTTGTCTGATACACCCCTCTTTGATACTTCCCGTCTCCCGGTCTTCGTGGCGTCTTTGCTTGCCATCGTCATTTTCTTTATAGCCACATATCTCGTAAAGGCGCGGGCCGAGACCAAAATACGCAAGGTGGCGGGGCTGAATGCTGTCGACGAGGCGATTGGACGGGCGACCGAGATGGGCCGTCCGGTGTTGTTTACCCCCGGATGGGGCGGGGATATTCAGCGTCCGACGACAATAGCCGCTTTGAACATATTGAATCTCGTGGCCGAGAAAACCGCCGCCTATAACTGCGACCTGATCTTCCCGACGCATGACCCGGTTATAATGTCGGCCGCCGAGGAGACGATTCAAAACGCTTATATCAATGCCGGGCATCCCGATCTATTTAAACCGGACAATATCTACTATACGACATCATCCCAGTTTGGCTATGCCGCTGCGGTTGACGGCGCAATTACGCGTATCAAACCGGCCACCGTCATGCTTCTGGGAACATTCGAGGGGGAGGCCCTGATTCTGGCTGAGACCGCCAATTCTATCGGGGCCATGCAGATTGCAGGCACCGATTCGACCATTCAGCTGGCATTCTTCCTGGTGGCCTGCGACTACACATTGATAGGGGAGGAGCTCTTTGCGGCCTCGGGATATCTTTCCGGGGATGAGAAGATTGTCGCGTCAATAAAGGCGCAGGATTATATGAAAATTATAATAATTGCAATACTGCTTGCCGGAGGGATTCTGGCAACATTTAATCTGGATTTTTTGAGCGAGTGGATTTTATAGCATGAAAACACGTCTGCCCATAGCGATCTGCTTCATATTCGGGATATTTACCCTGTTGCAATATTTTTCGAAACATCCCACGCTTACCGCAATGTATGCTGAGATACTCGACTGGATGCAGATCATTTTTGTGTTCACATTGCTTGTGGGCGTCATAACCATATTTAAAATCCATTCCGGCAAAATATCGAGAAAAGAATCCAACTGGCCCTACAGTATTCTGACCGTCCTTGGCATTGTGGTAATGGCCGGGCTGGGCTTTGGATACGGCACCGACTACGGATCGCCGTTTTTGTGGATATTCCAGAATATACAGGTGCCGATGCAATCCACTATGTTTGCGCTTCTGGCATTTTTTGTGGCCTCTGCCGCTTATCGCGGATTCCGCTTTCGCAACAAGGAGGCGGCGGTGCTTTTGATCACGGCCATTATCGTCATGCTGGGACGGGTGCCGCTGGGGCATCAGATATCCGACCTGATTCCGCAGACAGCGGAATGGATAATCGACAATCCTTCCACTGCGGCCAAACGGGGAATCCTGATCGGAATCGGCCTGGGCTCGATCACCACTGCGCTGCGCGTGATCCTCGGGATCGAGCGTTCATATCTTGGAGGAAGGTCCTGATGGATTTGAGCAGGCTGGACAGGCGGATAATATTTCTGATTATCGCAGTGGTAGTTATCGTGCCAATGCTTTTTGACATCACGCCTGAGGTGCAGATAACAAAGGACACACAGCAGATTTTTGATGCGATCGACTCCCTTAATGCCGGCGACTATATCATGGTCTCGTTCGATTTCGAGGCGGCCTCATTTCCGGAGATGCGTCCGCTGGCATCGGTAATTTTGAATCATGCTTTCGAGAAAGACCTGAAGATTGTAGGATTGGCCCTTTTTTCCGAGGGTACAGCGATCGGCTATACTCTGCTGGAGCAGATTGCCCGGAATTATAACAAAACTTATGGCCTGGATTATGTCTATCTCGGATTTCGTCCCCAGTATGTTTCGGCGATTCTGGGAATGGGTGAATCGGTTATAAAGGTATTTCCGGAAGATTACCTGAAACAGCCGCTGGAAATTTATACCGACTTCCTCGGGCTGGATAACTATGAGGATCTTCCGCTCCTGGTATCGATTGCCGACGGTTCGCTTCCGATTCACTGGGCCGATTACGCCAATGCCCGTTACGGCCAGGAGGTTGCAGTTGCCTGCGCCGCGGTCATGGTGACAGCCTTCAAGCCTTACTTCGAGAGTGGTCAGCTAATTGGACCGGCTGCTGGAGTCAAGGGTGCGGCAGAATACGAAAAGCTTTTGGGATATGAGGGCGCCGCCCACAGGCGGCTGTTTACCCAGTCGGTGGTTCATTTGGCCATAATTCTGCTTGTAATTGCGGCAAATATCTCGGCCTATGTCTGGAGAAAGAAATGAGTATTGAAACGCTGATTGCGGCGGTACTGACACTGGCTATATTCTCCTTTTTGTACAAGGAGAACCCGTTCTATCGCGCCGCGGAACATCTGCTTGTCGGTGTCTCGGTCGGATATTATCTGGTAATTCTTGTGGAGGAGACGATCTGGTCCAAAGTGGCCAGACCATTAGCCTATGATCAGAACTGGATTGTTATAATTCCGGCTGTTCTGGGGCTGATGATGTTCCTCCGATTATCACGCAATAGGGCTTACCTGACACGAATACCATTGGCACTGTTGATCGGCGCCGGGGCGGGTGTCTCAATTCCAGCCATGCTCTGGGCGCGGGTCTTGAAGCAGATGTCGGCCTCCATGCTGCCGTTATATACTGTCAGCGGAATGATTGTTCTTGTTGGAGTTATCACCACAATCATCTACTTTTACTTCTCGCGCGAGCAGGAGGGCTGGTTCGGCTACCTGGCAAAAACAGGCACCTATTTTCTTATGGTTTTCTTCGGGGCGACTTTCGGTTATACCGTTATGTCCCGCGTGACCCTTTTGATCGGGCGGATGGAATTTCTGCTGACCGATTTCCTCGGGGTCGTGGGATGATCTGCCCTCGCTGCAGCGCTCCCATGAAAGAGCTGAAACGTACGTATCATAAACGGAGAAAATGGGTTTGTCCCAAATGCAAATATGTCCGCTTTCAGGATATCTCCAAAAGAAAATGACATTTTTGCCGATTAAATTAACAGCATGGGTTTCATTTTGGTATGCCGAAAAATTTCAATACGAAAATAGAGATAGGAACTTCCGGCTACTCATTTATTGACTGGATTGGCCCTTTTTATCCTGCGGGGATTCAGAAAGGCAAAATGCTGGACTATTATGTTCAACATTTCAGCACGGTTGAAATCAATTCGTCGTATTACCGCATACCGCATCCCAGGGTTTTCGAGGCCATGATCAAAAAAGTACCGGAGGATTTTGAGTTCACGATCAAGGCACACAAAAGCCTGACTCATGAGAGAAGAGATATTATGGAACCGACAGCCCGCTTCAGGGAGGCACTGCTGCCCTTCAAGGGGACCAATCTGCTTTCAGGCATCCTCCTGCAGTTTCCATACTCATTCAAATATTCGGCCGAGAATCTGAACTATGTCCGGCGTGCCGGCGATCTTCTGATTGGACAGGATGTTTTCGTGGAATTCAGGCATAAGGGATGGATTCGGGACGAAGTTTTTCAGGCTTTTGAAAGCGAGGGAATCTCATTCGTCAGTGTCGATGAACCCTCGCTGGAAGGTTTGATCAAGCCGGAAGCATACACCACTTCGGATACCGGATATATCCGCCTGCATGGACGCAACAGCCGGACCTGGTGGTCAGGGGGCTCGGAACGTTACGATTATCTGTACAATGAACGTGAATTAAGTGAATGGTCGAAAAAGATCGAGGAGATGAAGAAGAAAACCCGCAAGATTTATATATTCTTCAACAACTGCCACCATGGGCAGGCAGTGCAGAATGCAAAGATGATGCTGGATCTGCTGAAATCGGAAAAGGGAGAATGAGGATGAGAAAAAAGGTAATGGGATTTTTGGTCATAGGGGTGATAGCTTATATCGGCCTTGGATTTATGGAGGGGTCGGGTAGTGTTGCTGTAAATTACATCAGTACTGGCACAACCATCGACACAATAAACTCACTTCCGCCGGTCGAACTCGTAAAGACCGACATGCACCTGACCAGCGCGCCGGGATTAAGATGTGTTTCCGCCATAACAGTTGATAACAATACAAATCAGGTTCTGTATGAAAAGAGAAGCGAGGTCAGGAGGCCGATAGCATCGATTACCAAACTGCTGGCGGCGGTGGTTCTGGCCGAGATGGACTTCGACCTTAACCAGAAGGTAATGATCTCCAGATGGGATTCCCGGGCCTCGGCCGGCTCACGTCTGAAAATCGGCGAGAAATTTTTTGCCAAAGACCTGTTTTATGCCGCCCTGATTGCCTCCGATAACCAGGCTATAAAAGCTCTGGCACGCACCAGCGGTGTGGCCTACCCGGAATTCATACGCAGGATGAACCAGACCGCCCGCAAGCTGGGTATGGATTCCACCAGTGTAATCGACCCATCAGGAATATTCAACCACAATATTTCATCCGCCCGGGACTGCGTTAAACTCTTGAATTATGCCTTGAAATTTCCTATTATAAAGTCGGCGCTGTCGACGCGATTGTATGAGTTCAGGTCGTTGAACCATAAGAGACTGATACGGGTCGGTAATACCAACCGAATGCTAAAATCGAAATGGAACGTTTGCGGCGGCAAGACCGGGTATATTTCCGCTTCCGGTTATTGTCTGGTGAATCGGATGCAGGATGATCATGGCGCTGATATTACAACAGTCGTTCTGGGGGCGCCGTCAAATTCATACAGGTTTTCGGAGACCGGTAAATTGGCCCGGTGGGCCTTTGAAAATTTGGACAAGAAATTAGCCGATGGGGGTGAGTGATGCCTAAGAAAAAAGCAACTGCCAAGGACGACCCGCAGCAGGAAATCCTGGAAGGGATCGATGCGGTCGGTACGATTGTCGAAGAGGACCTTGACTACCTCAGAAAACGTCTATCGGAGATCCAGGAAGAGATATCAAAAATCCATGACGACATAAGGGCTATCAAGGTTGACCAGAAGGGCCTCGAGAATAACCAGCTCGATATCCTGGAGACCCTTAAATTTCTGACCGATAAACTGGACCGTATCGAGATCCGGATCGCCGAGGGATTGGAGAAGGGCGAGTTCGATGATGCAGTGGAACCGGATTAACGGCTGTTGAATACTCCGGCCGACCGGCAAATAAAAAAATGCGCACCGATTAATATGATGCGCATTTTTTATGCGGCAAGCAGATGACCTCTGTCTCAATCATCGTACTCGCTCATAATCTCGGACAGCTTCAGCCAGTCAGGATCGCGGGCGAATTCGGCACGGTCCTGCTCGCCGGCCTTCATTTCAAAATCCTTGAAATATTTTTTTGCGTCACCTTCATCTCCTCTGGCCAGCGAGGCCAGGGCCGCCAGGGCATACACCCGAGCATTGGAATCATCTATATTGCGGGCTTTCTTCAAATATTTTAAAGCGTCCTTATGCTGGCCCATGATATAATAGGCTTCACCCAGCGCCATATGATTATCGAAATCTTTATCATCTATATCGATCGCCTCTTTGAGGTCATCGATGGCCTGTTCAAAATCGCCCAGCCTGAGATACGCGAAGCCCCGCTCCCTGTATGCTTTTGCATTCTCAGGGGTCCAGTCAAGAATCTCATTCAGACTTTCAACCGAGCGATGAAGACGTCCCTCGCTGGTGTAGAACTGGGCGGCTTTAAAGAGATCATTGATCTCCTGCGTTTGCTGGCCAACCTGGACGTATGCACGGGATCGCTTATAATAAGCGTCACCATCTTCATGTTTGGCGAGGGCAAGGGTATAATTCCCGATAGCTTCCTGCCAGTCTCCCTTGGAGGCCATAGCATCCGCTTTTATCAAATATTCCTCAAAAGTGATTTCGGAAGGCACATAAGCGGTTTTGATTTTTTCCAGCTCGACATTGATTTTGTTGTTTTTATTTCGCTCGATATTCACGGTGCCCGAAAATTCCTTGTAGCCCTGGGCCATCACCACGAGCTTATGTTTGCCTGCAGTTATGTTGGAATATGTTGTGTTTCCCGGCCCCAGTATTTTGTTGTCCACGATGACCCTGGCCTGGGGAATATTCGCGATTACGGTAAGCTGGCCGTAATTGGGAATTGCGACTTCCTTTACAGCAGACTGCTCTTTCTTTTCCTCTTTTCTGTTTGCAGCCTGTTCCACAACTGCAACGGAGGGATCGAGAGACAATGTTAGAATCGAGGTTGCCCCGGGAGCGTGGGCAAAACTAACCGCCGCAGACTTATACTGCGGCTTGGAGGCAGAAATCGACCAGGTGCCAGCATCGAGCCCGTCGATAACGAACAACCCATGAGTATCTGTAAACAGTGTTTTGCCCTGTTCATTGATTACGACCTGGGCTTTGGGAATGACCTCGCCGGTTTTGGCGTTCAGGACCTGTCCGACAACTTTTCCGGGAATCACGGGAATGGGAGGCCGCGAAATCACCAGTGCTACCGCCAGAATGATGATAATTCCCAGCGCGGTGCCAAGGTATATTCCCTTCCATTCAAAGGCTTTCTTTTTGGCCCGGAATTTCTTGCCCCGGACGATAATTTCATCTCCGCTTTTTATTTTCATGATGGAGGGGAGATAGATCCGCGAACCGCTGAACTGAGCAATGCCGTCTACGGTATTCTCCGGGCTCATGGGAGGAGCAGGAGGAAGAATTTCAGGTTCCGGCTCCGAATCCTGGGGCTGCTGTAAAATCTCCCTTTCCAGCCGTTTTTCCCAGGATTCCTCCGGTCTTTTTTTCAGGGGTTCCGGCGGTTGCTCAACATGCTTCTGCTTGATAATGTTGGGGATTTTTTTCTGCAAGTTCGAGATTAATTCATCGCGTTCGATGCTTGAGACGGTTTCGTCAGGTATAACATAGATTTTATCGGTCGATGATAGACTGTTTTCGACTTTTTCCGGTGGAGGCTGGTTCTCCATGTCGACATTTTCGCTCTGAGCCGGAATAAGGTCGGATTCGGGCAAGGGCTGCGGCTCGACCGCATCGATTACCTCCGTGGTCTCCAGGCGATCATCCGGATCGGACTCATAATTGATGTCATCGGAGCTGCTGAAATCAATGGACGGGTCAGCCCCGGTCGGGGGCGGATCATGCTCTATTTCCAGACCCTTTTCAGAATCCCGGTCTTGCGAGCTAAGTTTATGATAATCAGAGACTTTATCCTGGTCACTTTCGCTATCAGATGAATCCCCTGTGATGGTTTTCCGAGGCTTGCCTATCTTGATTTCATCTGCATTTTTGTCCGGCATGATTACATCCTTGATTTTCAGCACCAACCCTTATAATCGGCCACAAGGCTGATTATCCCGAATCGGGTCTATTTTGAATTTTGGCGTTTTATTTCCATGATTGCTAAATACATGAATTTTACATATATTATTTATCGGTCAATACATATCTATAGCTTTAATATTGATAGATATAAAAACTTAACCTTTACGAGCCTGTAGTTTGAACATTTTTTCACTTGACACATCTATAAGTTAAACTTAATTTTGCACTTTAATATTTTGATCTCTTTGGGAGGGAAGTCTATGTTTAAGAATTCGCTAATCACAGTTTTGGTCTCACTTCTACTTGGCGCCTGTTTTTTGTTTTTGGGATGCGATGATGATGGAAATGGACCTCAGGATCTTGGAAACACCGCACTTAAGCTCGCGCCGGCAGGTCTGCCTTCGTTAATGGAGGATGACGGGCTGGTGTATGAATTGTGGGTTGCGGATACCGTGGATGAAAGCACGATTGCCAGTTTGGGTAAATTCTTCTGGGATAATGATGCATACGAATTTCTGGATCTTCTTGGTTCCCCCAGATCGGACGTTTTTAATCTGCCGGAGGGTAAAACCACCAGCGACTATAATCTGATGTTTATCACATTTGAGCCGTATCCCGATACCGATGAGGAGGGGACCCTGAATTATGCCATGTCGGCGCAGATTATAGAGGAGTATCCGATTCTATGGATGAAGTTTGACGAGATGTTTGCAGAGGTTGCGGGTTATTATGTGTTAACCAGCCTCTCGGATTTCAATCTGGATGAAAGTGATACGGCGGCATATGAAATCTCCGGATTATGGTTTGCCGAAGTGACCCCGGGTGATTTCGGCTACAATTCTCTGACACCGGGGCTGCTTGTTCCGACCCTTTCCCAGCAGGCCAATATGACCTATGAAGGCTGGGTATATATGCAGGGATGGGAAGAACCTCTCTCGCTCGGCAAATTCCGAAATGCCCAGTTCCGGGACTACAGCAATCCCTATATTGATAACCAGTATGCGCCCCTGCTCCCGGGTGAGGATTTCCTGATGCCCGACGATGCGCCTGCATGGATCATAGACAGCTTCCCGCTCGTACTTGTGGGAGACAGGGGAGACACAGCCTCGCAGGTTTTCATCACGCTGGAACCGTATCCTGACCCGGATGAGGCGAACCCGTTTCCGCTTGTACTTCTGTCGCGCAATCTTCCTTTCCTGACCGGGCCAAGTGACAGGAAGATAAGCAAAGCCCACAAGCAGATCACGATGGGCAATAGATATATAAACCTGCCCACTATTCAGGTGACACGGACTGCCAGAGAAGATTAACGATAAGACGTGGTTTGGAAATAAGTAAGTTCAATAAAGACCGGCTTATGCAAGTAGGCCGGTTTAAATTAAAGTGAATTAATTCACAAGAAGGGAAATCGCACATGGACAGCTTAGGCATTTACGCCGCAATTTTCGGTTTGGCCGGTCTCCTTTTTGCCCTCATTCTGAATTTCTGGATTAAAGCCCAGAAGGCGGGAGGAGAAAATCTTAAGGAGCTGGCAGACACTATCCATAAGGGCGCCATGGTATTCCTGAAAAGGGAGTATTCCATACTCCTGATCTTCATAATAATCGTAGCCGCGCTTCTGGGATTATTCGTGGATACATCATGGAATACATCGATTGCATTCGTATGCGGCGCCTTTCTCTCAATGACGGCTGGATATTTCGGCATGAACTCGGCCACGTTGGCCAACGTCAGGACAGCCAATGCTGCTGCCGAGAAGGGACAGTCAGCGGCTCTGACCATAGCTTTTTCGGGAGGAGCGGTTATGGGCATGTCGGTGGCCGCCCTGGGCCTTCTGGGAGTCGGAATATTCTACTACTTCTTTGGCAAACCCGATCCGGATACGGTAAATACAATTACCGGCTTCGGTATGGGCGCCTCATCAATCGCACTCTTCGCCCGTGTCGGCGGTGGAATCTTCACCAAATCCGCCGATGTCGGTGCTGACCTGGTCGGAAAGGTCGAGGCCGGAATTCCCGAAGATGATCCGCGCAATCCGGCAGTTATCGCTGATAATGTGGGCGACAATGTGGGTGATGTGGCCGGTATGGGAGCCGACCTTTTTGAATCGTATGTCGGTTCAGTTATTGCCACCATAATCCTGGGAGCCACTGCTGCCCCCGCGGTCCTGCGGAGTCTGGCGGCCGGGGGAACAGGTGAGGCCGCTGTGACGACAGGTTTGATGGCTTTGCCGCTGCTTGTGGTAATGGCAGGTATTGTGGCCTCCATGCTGGGTATTGTTTCGGTCAGGATTTTCTCGAAAATGAATCCTGCCGCTACATTGCGAATTGTGACCTATGTCGGGGCTGTGGTGATGCTGATAGCGACCTATGTTATCGTCAATCAGCTGGGATTGAGCACCAAAATATTCTGGGCCGTGCTGACCGGTAATTTCTGCGGTATCACTCTGGGCCTTCTGACCGAGTATTATACTGCTGCGGGGCCCATCAGAAAAATCGCCCGCGCTTCCGAAACCGGTCCCGGTACAAACATCATCACAGGTCTTGCGGTCGGCATGGAATCGGTTGCGCTTCCATTGCTGGTTATATGTGTTGCTGTTTACATTGGTTATCAGGTCGCCAACCTGTATGGAATCGGGATTGCCGCAGTCGGTATGCTGGCTACGATCGGCGTTACCATGTCGGTCGATGCTTACGGTCCTGTGGCCGATAATGCCGGCGGCATTACTGAGATGGCCGGTCTGGGCAAAGATGTGCGCGCTATCACTGATCGTCTCGACGCCCTTGGAAATACTACAGCCGCTATCGGCAAAGGCTTCGCCATCGGCTCGGCAGCCCTTACAGCCCTAGCCCTGTTCTCGGCCTATACTCAAGCAGTGGATTTACACACAGATGAAAAATTTGCCGGTATCGACCTGATGGATGTCAAAGTTATTGTCGGGCTCTTTATTGGCGGTATACTCCCGTTCTTGATCGCCTCCCTAACCATGACTGCGGTCGGACGTGCCGCGTTCAAGATGGTGCATGAAGTCAGGCGCCAGTTCAGGGAAATTCCCGGCTTGATGGAAGGTAAGGCCAAGCCCGATTCACCGCGCTGTGTGGCAATTGCCACCACCGGTGCGTTGCAGGAAATGATCATCCCCGGCCTGCTGGCGGTTATCGTGCCGGTCATAGTCGGCCTGACTCTCGGAGCATACGCTCTGGGCGGTCTCCTGGCGGGCGCGACCTTAACCGGTGTGCTCATGGCGCTGATGATGTCTAATGGCGGCGGCGCATGGGATAACGCCAAGAAATATATCGAGGCCGGTAATCTGGGCGGCAAAGGTTCCGAAGCTCATAAAGCAGCCGTCGTGGGCGACACCGTAGGTGACCCCTTCAAGGATACATCCGGCCCATCCATGAATATTCTCATTAAGCTCATGGCTATGGTTTCTCTGGTTCTGGCCAGCGCCGGTGTTTTCACGAAATTATAAGAATCGATGCCTGATATAAGATACAAAGGCCATCCATCCGGGTGGCCTTTTTTGTATTGCCGCGCCCTAAAAGAACAACATTTTCATTGACATTAGCCATCATTTTTCCTATCTGATTTTAGCCTGGAGGTGAATATGCACGATATCTATAGCGAAATAGTGGAGCCGAGAAGGAAAGCCGGTTTGCGGCAGGTGGCCGAGATGCTGACCTCACCCACGAGCGCTTTCAGATCGATTGTCGAATCGGGGCATGTCTGGCTCTATCCATTTGTAGTCCTGTCTTTGGTCCTGGTGTTATCCATGCTGGTGCAGCTTCCGGCAGTAGACGATGCGGCGCAGGAATCGGTTCTTCTGGGAATGGATCAGGAAAAATTGGATGCCGCTATAACGGTCATGGCCTATGTTTTCATATTCATTTTTGTGCCCATATTTGCCCTGGCGGCAATTGTGTTACCGGCGCTCATATTTATGTTTTTCGAAAATTTTGTACTGGGAGGCAGAGCCGATTACCGGCAGGTATTGAATGTGACGGCATATGCATTCATGCCCTCGGCGCTGGGGATTATTCTGACCTCGATCATATCATGGGCGTTCCAGGTTCCTGAATTTTCATTCAGCCCGGCTGTTCTGCTGACAGAAGAGATGCGCCACACTTTTATGGGTAACTGGCTTGGCATTTTCAATGTTTTTACAATCTGGAGCCTTCTTCTGACCACCATCGGACTGTCCGTATTATACGGACACAGCCGGGTCCGAACTGCGGCGTGGTTGTTTCCCCTGTATCTTGTGGTTTTCACTTTCTTTGGCCTGTTCGGTTCGTTTATGGAGAGCTTCTCCTCGGATATGATGGCGGCTTGAAAATTTTATGAATAAAATATCCGTTTGATGCAAGGAATTTATGTTTGGTCTGTCTATTTTATTGTATGCGGGATTATTTAAACGGATTCAGACGGGTTTGAATATTGAAACAAATGGGCATAATATACGTCATTTATTAGGAAAATGTTCATACGAAGCCGGTTATACCGACGAAAGGGCAATGGTTTGCTTTTAATCAATCCCGAAATTGAAATGGAACACGCCTCAGGATAAGATCAAAATATGCTCCATCCCCATCAAAAAACGAAAAGAATATTCCTTTGCAACATACAGGAGGTAATAATGAGCGGAAGCTTAATACCAAAGATTATTATGTTCACTCTTGCTTTTATATTGACGGCATTGCTGCCGTCGCAGACCTTGAATGCGCAGGATGACCTGCCGCTTCTCACTCTTGAGGAATGTATTGAGAAGGGTCTGAATAACGATCCGGATATTGTGCGGGCGGAACAGAGTCTATCTCAGATAAACAACACTCTCTGGACAGATTATGGCAGCTTCTTGCCGAGTGTGACCACCAGTCTGGGCTATAACTGGAATTCGAGGCCAACAGTTGCAGAATATATTGAAACTCCAGATGGTCAGCCAATTCCGGTATATGTCAATGAGAGCTACAGCACGTCATTGAATATCAATCAAAATCTGTTCAACGGTTTCTCGGATTACTTCACCCTCAGGGCCAACAGACATAACAAGAGAGCAGTAGAAAAGAATTATAGTAATGAAGTCATAAATGCTGTTTATGATATCAGGACCGGCTACTACGAGGTGTTGCAGACGATGAAGCTGGCTGATGTTCAGAGAAAGGCGCTGGAGAGAAGCCGGGAGCAGTTGCGTATAACCGAGACGCGTTATGAACTGGGATCGGCGGCACTCTCCGACGTTCTCAAGGCGCGCGTTTCCGAGGGAGAGGCCAGGTTAAACCTGATCAATGCCGAGAACAACTACAAGGTCGCCATGGCAAACCTGAATTACCTGGTAGGCATCGATATCGAGCAACAGTACCGTGTTGATTCCTCAGTCATCGTGCGCGAAACTGACTATACGCTGGAAAACTCGCTCGCGGTGGCAATAGACAACAATCCCACTTTGCAATCGCTTAAGGCCTCATTGGATGCCTCCAGAAACAGTGTACGTGCCGCCTGGGGAGGTTTTTTGCCTAATCTCAATTTCAATTTCAGCACATCATACTATCAAGCCGGTGCATTTGAATTTGGTGATATTTACAGCGCCAACCACAATTATCGTTATGGTCTAACTTTGAGCCTGAATATCTTCGACCGCTTCCTGACTAAAAGAAACGTATCGACCGCCAGGGCCTCGCTCAATACGGACAAGTTCAACTATCACAATTACGTCAATAATTTGAAGCTCCTGGTTACGCAATCATATCTGAACCTGGAGCGGGCCCAGCTGGCTATGGAGGTTTCCGGCGACAAGCTGGCTTCGGCTCAGGAAGATTACAAACTGGCGCAGGAAAAATATTCGCTGGGCGCCGCCACAATTCTGGATCTTTTGAATGCGGAGGTCTCCCTGAAGACTGCAGAATCTGATCTTATAGATTCAGAGTATAATCTAAACCTCGCCATCGCCAGTCTCGAGAAGGCTTTGGGTACAATCGAATATTGAGGAGTTTTGCTTTGGCAGATGTTCAATCAATCCCGGGCAAGCGTGGAAAAAAAGGACGCGGCCGAAAAATCATCATAATTCTCGCTCTAATTATTCTGTTTCTGGTCGTTATCTGGCTGCTTTGCGGAAGGTCGGGTGATTCGGCCACTGCCGTGACGACGGCCGAGGTAGAGACGGGCGATATCATAGCCAAGGTGAACGCCACCGGCCGTGTCAAACCCAAGGCGGAAGTTAATATTCAGGCCGAGATATATGAGATTATAGTAGAGATACCGGTTGAGGAGGGGGACTCGGTCAAGCAGGGTGATCTGCTTGTAAGGCTGAAACAGACGTCCTATCAATTCGGTGTGGATAAAGCCCGGGCAGACCTGAAAACCGCCCAGGCCAATCTCGAACAGGCCAGATCAAACCTGGAATACTGGGAATACAAGTATAACCTGCAACAAGAGCTGTTCAGTAAGGGGCAGGGCTCGGAAGAACAGTTGATCACAGCCAGAGATCAATATAATTCAGCCAGAGCCGCCGTGTCCAGCGCCGAGCAGGCGGTTGAAATCGCACAGATAGCTCTCAACCAGGCTCTCGATTACTACGAGAAGACCGAGATTGTATCACCTATCGACGGAATCGTAACCGATCTGAATTATGAGGTCGGGGAGCGCACCATGATTGCCTCGCCCAATGTTCCGGGGGCAGTCATCATGACCGTAGCCGATCTCTCTGTGCTCGAGGTGGAGGTGCGCGTGGATGAAACCGACATCAGGGACTTACGAGTGGGGCAGGAGGCTCAAATCGTGATTGATGCTTTTCCTGATACCTCCTTCGCCGGAGTGGTAACCAATGTCGGCGCCTCGGCACAGGTTACCGGTTCGGGATTTTCTGAAGAGGTGACCGATTTTCTGGTTACCGTTCAGCTATTAGAAAAATACGAACTGATAAAGCCCAACCTGACCGCTGAGGTGGATATTATTACGGGTGTGGCGGAAGATGTGAAAAAACTGCCCATACAGGCGATTGTGGCCCTGGATGAGCTTCCCGATGAGGATAATAATGATGCCGATTCTCTGGAACAAGAGAGCGGTTTGCGGGATAGAGTATATGAGGGGGTGTACATATATGATAACGGCACGGCAAAATTTCAACAGGTCGAACTCGGAATTCAGGATCAGGCCGACATCGAAATCAAGTCCGGCCTGGATGAAGGGCAGATTGTGATTACCGGCCCGTATCGAGCGCTGAGAACGCTCGAGCACGGCGACCCGGTTGTTAAAGAATAGGGAATGAAGGTATACTATGCTTATAGAAACGCGCGATCTATGGAAAACGTATATAATGGGCATGCAGGAACTGCATGCTCTCAAGGGCGTGAATCTGCAGATAGAGAAAGCGGAATATGTCGCCATCATGGGGCCGTCCGGTTCGGGTAAATCGACCCTGATGAATTTGATCGGCTGTCTGGATTCGCCAACACGGGGCGAGTACTATCTCAACGGAGAATCAGTTTCGGACATGAACGATAATGAACTGGCCAAGATCAGGAACAAGGAAATCGGTTTTGTTTTCCAGACATTTAACCTGCTTCCCAGAGCCAACTCGCTTCATAATGTGGAACTGCCCCTGATTTACAGCGGGATCGATACCGGTACGCGCCGTGAAATGGCCTCCACCGCCCTGGAGCAAGTGGAGCTGCTGGAGTGGGCCGGACATAAGCCCAACGAGCTCTCCGGCGGACAGAGGCAGCGTGTGGCAGTGGCGCGGGCGCTGGTCAATAACCCCTCGCTTATTCTTGCAGATGAGCCCACAGGAAATCTGGACACCAAGACCGGGCTCGATATAATGAAGCTTTTCCGCAGGCTAAATGACCGCGGCAATACCCTGATTGTGGTCACGCATGATCCGGAAATTGCCCAGTTTGCCGACCGCATAATTCATATCAGAGACGGAGAAATCGAAAAAGAGGAAAGAAGAAGCGGCCAGGTTCAGGATGTTCACTGATGCGATTTGGCGATCTTCTCAGATTATCATTTGAGGCGCTTCGCGCCCACAAGCTCAGAACATTCCTCACCGTTCTGGGAATTGTCATTGGGGTAACCTCGGTTATCGCGATTATATCGATCGTGGTCGGGATGAACGAAAAGATCACCTCCCTGATCAATAGTATGGGCACCTCCACATTTACCATCAGCAAATACGGAATAGAAGATTATAAATCCCAGGAAGCTTACCGGGAGGCCCGAAAGCGCAAGAACTTCAAATTCAGGGATGCCCTGGCCATCGAGAGAGATTGTGAGCTGTGCGAGGAAGTGGGAGCGGAAGCAGTAACTTTTCGCCAGCTGAAGTACGGTTCGGATAAAATGAACAATGTCGCTATTGCCGGTATTACCAGCAATTTTATCAATATGACGGAATTCGAGGTGGCCGAAGGCAGGGTGCATTCCGAGTTCGAGCAGGATCGTTACGCCCAGGTTGCATTGATCGGTGACAAGATCAGGCGCGAGCTTTATGAGGGGCTCGACGTGGTGGGCAGGGAATTGAAGATAGGGATACACAAATATGAAATCATCGGCCTTGCCAAGCCGCGCGGTTCAATGCTGGGGGAGGACCTCGACGAATTCGTGCTGATTCCGATAACCACGCTTCTGAAAAATTATGGATCCAACAGGGAAATTGAGATTTTTATAAAGGCGCCGTCCGAGGAGGCCCTGGCCGAGACTATCGACCAGGCGCGGGTGATACTGCGCTCCCGGCGGCATCTGGACTTCCAGGAAGAGGATGATTTCGCGGTGACAACCGCCGAAGAATGGCTTGAATTTTATGGCAGTGTTACCGGTACCATCCAGGTCGTCGCGGTTGCCATACCTCTGATTGCTCTGGTTGTGGCCGGCATTGTTGTCATGAACATCATGATGGTCTCTGTCACCGAAAGAACCCGGGAAATAGGGATCCGTAAATCCCTGGGAGCACGCAAGCGGCATATAATGCTGCAGTTTTTATCCGAAGCGCTGATGATGTCCGTGTTTGGGGGAGCGATTGGAATTGGGCTGGGGATACTTCTGGCGAAGGCCCTGGCCGGAGCCGGAGACCTGCCCTTTGTAATATCAAAGCTGGCAATCCTGGGCGGGATATTTATCTCAACCGGCGTGGGGGTGGTCTTCGGGCTTTATCCCGCCATGAAAGGCGCCCGGCTTGATCCGGTTGATGCGATGAGGTTTGAATGATAAATAAACTTGTACAGTTAAAAGAGGGTGTCGTCATCGCCCTCGGTTCGATCTGGAGCAACAAGCTGCGCTCATTTTTGACTATCCTGGGGGTGCTTATAGGTGTTGCCTCGGTGATAGGGATGGTTTCTCTTATAGAGGGTTTTAACGCGGCCGTTACGGGTGAGATCGAGGGGATGGGATCGAATGCTATTTTTATTTCGCGCTTTGAGCCGAACACGGACCGGAGCGAGCTGGACGAGGAGGAGCGCAGGAGAGATCCGATCACAGTAGGCGAGGCCCGGGCTATCAGGGAGAACTGCCCCTCAGTGGCGGCGGTTGCCCCGCAGAACTATATCAGGTTGGAAGGCGGCAATAAGGTCAAATACAAAGACAGGAAGCCCCAGGATCCATCTATCTTCGGAACCTGGCCGGAATACCAGCAGGTCAACCAGCATTTCGCCGAGAATGGCAGGTTCTTCACCGAATCCGAGAATTTTCATAAGGCCAGGGTTGCGGTGCTGGGCAATGAAATGGCCGAGGGTCTTTTCGGATCGACCGATCCGGTGGGGAAGGAAATTACTGTCAACAGCGTGAAATTTCTTGTGATCGGGGTGATGGAAGAGCGCAAAAGCCCGCTCGGCGACCAGAACGAGAGGTTTGTGGCAATTCCCCTGGGGACATTCCAGAGAATGTATCCCTGGGAGGAGGCCCTCTGGCTGGTGGCCTCGGCGAAATCTCCAGAATTGATTGACCGGGCACAGGAAGAAATTATCCAGGCGCTGCGAATTCACAGAGGAGTGCCGTATGATAAGCCCAATGACTTTGCGGTCTTTACTCAGGAAAGCATACTGGATTTGTACAAGGATATTACCAGCACGGTTTATATCGTAATGATTGTTATTTCTTCGATCGGCTTGATGGTGGGGGGCGTGGGGGTGCTGAATATTATGCTCGTCTCTGTGACCGAGAGAACACGTGAAATCGGAATTCGTAAGGCCATAGGCGCCAGGCAGATAAACATATTATTTCAATTTTTAGTTGAAGCCGTGACCTTGTCATGTTCGGGGGGAGTGATCGGAATAGCGCTGGGTGTCCTGATTTCGGCAGTTGCCACAAAGGCGCTCGGGGTGCCGTTTGCGGTGCCCTTTTTCGGAATCGCCGCCGGATTCTGCGTGGCCGTGGGAGTGGGGCTTGTGTCGGGAGTTTATCCGGCCTACAAGGCTGCCAGGGTCGATCCGATTGTCTCCCTCAGGTATGAATAATGTTGTCATGTATTGTTTTATATTGATAAAAAACACCAGAAAAATATCTATATATTCCGGGTTATTTTTAAACCTATCAGTCGCTTAAGCGTTTCATATATTGGAATGAGGAATTCTCAAATTGGAGGTGACAGTGATCTCTAAAAATATAATAGGTATATTGGCAATATTCATTCTGAGCATAGTGCCTGCGGGGCAAATATCGGCTCAATTGGGCGGTATCGAGGATTTGGAGCTGGACGAGCCGCGCTTTAATGTTGATGTGGCCGCTTTCCGAAGTGCTGATGAAGGCAAGGTCAGGCTGGAGATATATTATCAGATTTTTAATGACGGGCTCAGGTTCTTCAAAAAGCAGGATCAATTTGTGGCCAATTATGAGCTTAATGTGACGATCCTGGGCGAGGACAATAAGCAATCGGCCGGGACATCTGTGGAAAGGCTTCATAAAGTCAACGACTATCAGGCTACCAGACGATCGGATCAGGGCATAATCAACATGGTGGAACTCGAAATCGGAAAGGGTAAACACCGGCTGATCGCCAAGCTGATCGACAAGAATACTGACAAAATCGGCACGGTCGAGAAGGATTTTCAGATCGATGACCTTTTCAAGGATGAAACTGATCTTTCCGGTATCGAGTTCGTCAGAGAAGTGCTTGAAAAAGATTCCATCCCCTCTCACTTTGACAAGGAGGAAAAGAGGATAATCCCGGCTGTCTCGCGGCAGTATGGAGAAGATATCGGCCAGGTTTCGCTTTATTTTGAAATTTATCATAATGAGTCCGAGCCGAAGAATGCCCGCCTTTTATATGATGTTTATGATGAAGGCGGTGCAAAGGTCTATGATGATGACTTCGAGCTTTTATTGAATAAGAAAATAACCCGTTTTGTGAAACATATACCTCTCGAGGAGCTGATGCCCGGAAGCTATGAATTGAAGATCACGCTGGCTGAAAAAAGCGGCAAGCCGATTTCCTCGAGCAGGGGTGAATTCGGTGTGGCCTGGTCACTCGGCGCCCTTGTCCGAAACGATTACGATCTGGCACTGGAACAGTTGAAATATGTCGCACAGAAGGATGAGATCGATGAGCTCAAGGAGGTGCCTGAAGAGGAACGCGAGAAGGCTTTCTCCGATTTCTGGAAGGCTCATGATCCTACTCCTGAAAGTCCTGAGAACGAGCTCATGGAGAAATATTATGGCCGTATCAAATTCGCGAACAGGGCCTTTTCATCCATACACAGGGAAGGATGGAGAACTGATATGGGTATGGTCTACATAATCTACGGGGAGCCGGACTATATCGAAAACCATCCCTTTGAACTCGATTCAAAGCCATACCAGGTCTGGTACTACTATTCCCTGTCTCGCCAGTTCGCTTTTGAAGATGAAAATGGGACCGGGGATTATCGAATTCAATGGCCCTATGATGGGAGAAGCGGGTTCATTGATGACAAAATTGATGACTATGATTGAGGAGGTTATCTGAATGTATAAACCTGTTATTGCACTGTTGATTATTTTGCTGAGTTTATCAGGTGTAAGTTACGCCCAGGATTTCGAGGCTCCTGCTGCTCAGGAGAAGATCGCTTCATGGCTTGACTTCGCTGCCTACCAGATTGACAACTACAAGGAATTCGCGCTGGTTGAGTTTTATTATTCCCTGCTCAGGCATGACCTTACATTTGAGGACTTTGATTCCACCTATGAGGCCAGTATCGAGGTCTGGCTGGAGATATTCAATGAAAAGGGAGCCCCGGTAGACACGCTCGGAAAGGTCATTGCCACGCGCATTAAGGACCCTGCGGAATTGACCAAAAAGAGCATCCGGATAATCGATGCTTTGCAGGCCCTGATGCGACCCGGCAAATATTCGGTCAAGCTCACTGTCGAGGATGTCAACTCGCGCACGGACGGCGAGGAGTTTACAGGCAAGTACGGAGAACGCCAGATCATGGTCGAGATTCCGGATTTCAGCGAGCAGTCGGAAATACAGCTCTCCACAATTGAGCTGGCATATAATATTGAGTTGCTCAAAGAGAAGGACACGATGGGAATAAATCCCCTCTACAAGAGCGACAGGTATATAGTCCCGAATCCGACCGGGGTATTTATTAATACCGACTCGCTCATGTATTTCTATGCTGAAATATATAATCTCGAGTATGGTCCGGATATCAGCCGCGATTACTACGTCAATTATATGATAAAGGATGTTGAAGGTAATATCGTGGCTGATTACGGCAAGCGCAAGTATTTCAAGCCCGGGACGAGCGCGATAATTTCATCCGCAATAGATATCTCCGACCTGAGGGAAGGCCGTTTCACGTTTTTCCTTCAAGTTGAGGATGCCGAGAATAATTCCATTTCAGCGGCCAGCAAAAGGTTCCAATTGATCTATGAGACATTTGAGATGGCTCCGGCTGTGCCAGAGGAGCAGTTCACCGAGGAGGATGCTGTCGAGATGGAGAAAATATTGCGTTTTCTTGCCACCAAAGAAGAAAAAGAACAGTATAAGAACGCTGACCTCGAGGGCAAGAAAGATGTTATCAAGACATTCTGGGGCCGACGCGATCCCACTCCGGACACACGCTACAATGAATTCAAGGAAACAATCTTCAGACGATTTCAGTATGCCAACGAGAAATATTCGGTCAACCTCATTGACAAAAGTGACGGCTGGAAGACTGACCGCGGCAGGATTTATATTAAATATGGAGAGCCGGACGAGATCGAGCGCCGTCCATCCTCCATGGAGCTTGAGCCCTTTGAGCGCTGGATTTACTACAACTATCCACAGCAGGGCCAGATTTACTTTATCTTTGTTGACGAGAGCGGCTACGGCAACTTCGAACTGAAACATTCCAACGCTCAGGGAGAGATTGTGGACTATGAATGGGAGCAGAGGCTGGAAAGCCAGGATCCATTTAACACAGGTTTCTAATAAATACAGATAATGATAGAAGAAGGGCCGCTTCAAGTGAAGCGGCCCTTTTTTTCACACTTGGATTTTCTGCTCAATCTCCGCGGGAAGCGTCTTTTGCTTTTTCATACAGGACCGGGATTGTGTACCTGGTATTTTCATCATCGGACAACTGGATTGTAAAGGATTTGCCAAAACCGGGTATCTGGTAGTCCTCAAGGTTCTTCAGTTTGAGGGAAATGCGCGCTTTGTCGCCCGGTTTTACTTTATCCGGCAACGCCACATCCATTACCTCCGGATCAGATGAAACCAGGGAGATCTCGAGCGTCTGATCAGAAACATTTTTCACGAAGACCGGATATTCCTCTTTTTCCTGGCCTATGACGGCATTGATTCCGAAGGGTTCTATCTCGAGCGGGTGCTGGGCGATGCTGTCGTCGTCATGAATCACGTATGCCTTAAAGCGCAGTCCTTTATCCTTGACTCTCTGGTCCGAGGTGAAGATTCTCGGTGTTTTACTGACTTCTCCCCGGAATCTGCCGGAACTGAAAATAATCTCGATCTTAGCGCTGTCATTTACAGCGATCAGGCGTTTCCGCAGGGGCGCCTTGGTGCATCCGCATCCCGGCTGAATGCGTTTTATTTCCAGAGTATCCGTGCCCACATTTTTCAGCCAGAAAATATGGCTGACTTTTGAATCTCCAGGCATATATCCGAAATCAAAAAAGTCCTCCGAAAGCTGCATCTGGCCATGATAATTAGCCCTTGGGAGAGAAGATTTAAGTGTCTGCTGACCTTTGTCGGAATCACCTGCGAATGAGGCGCTGACAAGCAGAATCAAGCTCAAAAGGGTCGTTGTCACCGGGTACTTTCGCATATATCCTCCTGTATGATTAGAAGCTGTAATTAGATTTATACAAAAACAGCAAAGGGCGGTTGCACTTTTTTCCGCACTGTTTATTAGCACAAATCGGCGATTATGAAAATAAAAAAGGCGGCCGCTGAATTCTGCAGGGGCCGCCCGGTAATTTACAGCAAGTATGGATCAATCATCTTTTGCGACTTTGCTCTTATCGGTGCCGGCTTCAATTACATGGATCGTATTTCCAGTCTTTGTTTCCAGGCCCGACGGTTTCAAAGTTGTCTGGCCCGCTCTCGGCTGAGCTGCCTGGGCCGCGGGGAGGCCGGCCTGTTGTTCCTGCTTGTATGTAACCGGTATCGTGAAGCGTGTCCTGCTTGAATCTGAAAGCTCGATCGTGAACGACTTATTGAATCCCTGCGTCCCGTGAGCTTCCGGATTTACGAGTTTGACCTCAATCATGTCGGACTTACCCGGCTGGATCTCCTTATCGGGAAGCCCGATATCAAAAAATGATGGGCTGGTGGAAACGAGTTTCATTGACAGATTCTCATCAGAGACATTCGTGACCTCGATCTCGTAGCCGGTTATATCCTCTTCACCCATAATGATTTCAAGTCCGAATGGCTTGAAATTCATGAGCGCGTTAAGCATCGGATCGCCCTTGTCGATGATCTCACCCTTCAGCATCAACCTGGTTTCGGTAACCGATGGATCCGAGGTGTACAGCCGGGGCGATTTTGAAAATCTCCCGCGTCTGGAACCTGCGCTGAATATGATTTCAATTTCAGTGCTGTCGCCGACAGCAAGAAGCCTCTTATTCAAAGGGGCCTTTGTGCAGCCTCAACCAGGGTTTATCTTGATGATTTCCAGAGTATCGCTGCCCACATTTTTCAACCAGAATATATGATTTACCCTGGAGCCGAGGGGCATATAGCCGAAATCGAAGAAATCATCTGAGAGCTGCATCTTACCGGTGTAGGTAGAGGCTGGAATTCCCCTGGGCCGTGAATCCTGAGTATTGGGCTTTTTGTCCTGATCGGCCACGGTGCCTGCCTGTGAGGCTGAGGAAACCAACAGAAGTAAACATGCAGTGGAAATAATTATGTGTTTTAACATAGTTTCTCCCAGAAGTTTATACAGGATGTAGAATTTTTATAAATAGTTATACAGCTTCAATCTATGAAAGTTGCCGGATTAGTCAAGAGAATTTCTGTGAAAAGAACACCGATTTTACCTTAATTATCGTCAGATACAATCCTGAACTAAATTTTTTTTGATTTTTTTTCGAAAAAAAGGATTGACAACTGCACATGTGTGCAGTTATATGGATACAGAAGAAATTTTGAGTAAGGTACAGATTTTCACAGATCAACCCGTCGTACCGCCGGAACCGTCAAGCGTGGCGGTTCCGGGCTCAAATTCTAGGAAATCATGATGATAGAGGGTTACTTATGGCTAAACCCAGATTAACAGACCGTCAGAAGCAGATATACAACTTTATCTCTGACAAGATCAGGAAGGCCGGTTCTCCGCCTACGATCCGTGAGATTGGCAAACAGTTCGCGATCAGTTCAACAAATGGTGTGCGGTCGATTCTGGATGCTCTGATCACGAAGGGGTATATCCGCAAACGTCCCGGGCTTTCCCGCGGTTTGGAGCTGATTGAGGATCAGATTTCTTCTTACCGCACGGTTCCTCTGGTGGGATCGGTACCGGCCGGTTTGCCGCTTTTGGCAGAGGAAAATTCTGAAGGGATTTATGCGATCGACGAATCCTTTTTGCCGGCCGGCGATGTTTTCATGCTGCGTGTGAACGGTGAATCGATGATCGAGGCCGGGATTAATGACGGCGATTTTGTGCTGGTGAAGAAGCAGGAGACGGCCGAAACGGGCGAGATCGTCGTAGCGGTGATCGGCGGTGAGGCGACGGTCAAGCGTTATCGTCCCCAGGATGATGTGATCTATCTTGAACCTGCCAACCCGGAGTTCTTTCCGATCGAGGTGGACAGAAACTCCGAAGATTTTTATCTGGCGGGTAAAGTGATCGGCTTGATGCGCAGAATGTAAGCCGGCTTGTTGATTGGCAGAAAATCAGGGGTCGTGTTGGAATGTATCAGGATATTGAAGACGACATAGATGTAATCGCGTTATTTGAAGGATATAAACTAAAGCCCCTGAAATTCAGGTGGCATGGCAGGGTTTATAAAATTACACGTGTTACGGGCGACTGGAAGACCGATGTCGGGCAATATAAGCTGAGGCATTTTGCTGTCTTAGATGACGCCTCCAATTTTTTCCAGCTCTCATATGACGAGAAAAACTCCCACTGGCTCCTGACTAAGTTGTGGGTAGAATAAAATTAATAAAAGTCTCTTTGCATTTAGAAAAACCGCAACTTCTGTAATTCAAAAGGAGGAAGAATGGATATTAAACAGGCGCTTGGATTTATGTTAAAACAGAACCAGGGGGCTTTGAAGAAGCTGTGGGATGAAATCACCGATGAGGAATCCCTAAAAAGAGGTGAAGATAACCTGAACCATATCCGCTGGATCGCAGGACATATAACCAACTCGAATGGCTATATGGTCAAAGCAGCGGGGGGAACTCCTGATATACCGCCGGGTTGGGATGAATTGTTCCGGGGCGGGAAGGAGATGGAAGAGGATCACTCAAAATACCCCTCCATGAACGAGATCAGTGATAATTTTGATATCAATCGGGATGAACTGTACAGGGCGCTGGAAGAAATACCTGTAGCGAAACTTGAAACTGCAAAGGAGCTGGCCCCGGATTGGAAAATACCTCCCCAGGAGGCTTTACTGTTTCTATGCAGCCATGAGTTCTATCATGCCGGCCAGATATCGATGATGAGAAATATTGTAGGCAAGCAACGGGCATTCGGATAAAAGATCATGAATCGTGTCATCCTGCATGTCGACATGGACGCTTTTTTTGCCCAGGTTGAGCAGGTGAAAAACCCGGCGCTGAGGGGCAAACCGATCATCGTTGGAGGAGATGCCGGGCATCGAGGAGTTGTGGCAGCCTGTTCGTATGAGGCAAGAAAATTTGGCATTCATTCCGCCATGTCCTCCGCTGAAGCAAGGCGCAGGTGTCCGCATGCGATCTTTGTGGGAGGAAACCTTACCAATTATGTTTACATCTGTGCTCAAATCCTGGATATCCTCGGCAATTATTCGCCGATTGTTGAACCGGCCTCGATAGATGAAGCATATCTCGACATAACAGATTCATATCATCTATATAAAAATCCTGAATATCTTGCAAAGCACTTAAAGCGTAACATTAAGAAAAAACTGCAACTAACATGTACTGTGGGGATTGCCGAGAATAAACTGTTGGCAAAGACAGCCTCGGATATGAACAAGCCGGATGGACTGAACACACTCTGGAGGCACGAGCTGGAAGAAAAGTTCTTTCCCATGCAGATCAGGAAGTTGAGGGGTGTAGGGCCTCAAACCGAGAAGGCGCTCAGCAGTTTGGGAATCAATACGATCAGGGATTTAAGGGATTACCCGGAAAAGAAACTGTGCCAGTATTTCGGGCTGCATGGGGAGCATCTAAGCCGTATGGCGCATGGCTTATCCGATACTCCTGTGCACTGCTATGAGGAGATGGAGGATGAGAAATCGATGTCCCATGAACATACTTTATATGAGGACACCTCAGATTTGATATTCCTGAAATCGCTGATGATCACTCTCGCCGATAAGGTGGTTGCCAGATTAAAAAAGGCGCAGTTTCTGGCCAGGACTGTCCGGCTGAAACTAAGATATTCCGACTTCAAAACCATTACTCGTGAAGTCACCCTTCAATCAATGACGGATGATGTCAATACCATCTTCCAGGCCGCATTAAGCCTTTTTCCGGAGAAAGATATTGAGAAAAAAAAGATAAGGCTCATCGGTATAGGTGTGACAAAACTGCATGAATCAGTTGAGACTCCGCAGATAGAATTGTTTGATGAAGATGCTGTTTCGAAAAAGCGCAGGTGCGGAGATGTGGTAGAGGATATTCGGGATAAATATGGTAAGTTTTCCATCGTTAGAGCTTCAAGTCTTCCATACAGATGGGAGCATTAAATCCTTCAACTTTGCTTGACTAATCCTCTATTTGTAGTATCTTTCAGGCGGAGGTATTATATGAGTGACTCTACAACGGAATTCAGCAAAGATATTATAACAAGGTGGCCGTTTTCTGATAGAGCAACTGCGATCGAGGCAAACGCCATCAGGGAAATTTTGAAAATATCCGGGCGCTCCGGTATCATCAATTTCGCCGGCGGATTACCCGCCGCAGAGCTATTTCCGGAAACACATCTAAAAGCCGCTTCGGAGATGGTCTTCAAAAAACACGGCCCCAAGGCCCTCCAGTATTCTCTTACCCAGGGTATTTATGAGTTGCGGGAGATTCTGGCGGAGCGTTCTTCCACTCCTGAAATGAAATTCAGCGCCGATACGATTCAGATTACTACCGGCTCGCAGCAGGCGCTGGATCTGATTGGCCGCGCATTTCTGAATCCGGGAGATTATGTGCTGACCGAGGCGCCCACCTATCTGGGGGCCCTGAGCGCATTTAATTTTTATCAGGCGCGTTACTGCACAGTACCTATGGATGAGCATGGTATGATTGTTGAGATGGCCGAGGAAAAGATCAAGGAGTGCAAGCCCAAGCTCATTTATGTTGTACCCAACTTTCAGAATCCCTCAGGTATTACCATGAGCGCTGAGAGAAGAGAAGCTCTGGTCGAGGTAGCTGCCAGGTATCAGATTCCGATTATCGACGACAATCCCTATGGCGAGCTGCGCTATTCCGGCGAGCCCGCCCCCTCATTGAAAACCCTGGGAGGGAACGCCGTCATCAGCCTGGGCACATTTTCCAAGATTATCTCGCCCGGCATCAGAATCGGCTGGGTCGCGGCCTGCCGCGAGGTTGCCGCCATGATCGAAAAAGTCAAGCAGTCGACCGATCTTCACAGCACAACTTTCTGCCAGTATCTTGTCTATGAGTACATCATGGCCGGACACCTTGACAGCCATATCGAGCTGATCAAGGAGGCATACCGCAAGAGGCGGGATGTGATGATCAACACTATGGCAAATGAATTCCCGGAGGAGGTAAAGTTCACGCGTCCCGAGGGCGGGCTTTTCCTGTGGATTACGCTTCCGGAGGGAATCAGCGCATCCGAGGTTTTCGACAAGGCTGTCGATGCCGGTGTGGCCTGTGTGCCGGGCAAGCCGTTCTATCCCCATAACGATAATGACCAGAGTTTTCGGGTTAATTTCTGCCATGCCTCGGAAGACAACATTGTCGAGGGCATCAGGCGTCTGGCCTCGGTCTTGCGGACCGAGTTGAGTTGAAGGATAGACTGAAATGTTTTGATAAGCCCCGCCTGGCGGGGCTTTTTTTATACTTGCAGAATCTCTGTTTATTTTCAATATTGGCGCATTGAATCGAGGTCATAAAGATGAAGGAATTGCAGTTTACAAAGATGCACGGACTGGGCAATGATTTCATCCTCGTGGATGGGGTGGTCACAAAATTGCCCCGCCTGAGGTGGTCGGACTTTGCAGTCAGGATATGCAGGCGCTCGACTGCTGTCGGGGCTGACGGCCTGATACTGATATTGCCATCCCGCAAGGCCGATTTCCGAATGCGGATTTTTAATTCGGACGGAAGCGAGGCCGAGATGTGCGGTAATGGCTTCCGTTGCATGATTCGTTATCTGCGCGATAAATGCTATACTTCCAGGGACAGTATTCCGGTGCAGACACTGGCGGGAAGAATTACAGGCGAGATTATTAAATCGGCAAAGTCTGATTATCAGGTCAAAGTGGCGATGGGCAGGCCGGAATTCAGGGCTGAAAAGATTCCTGTCAAAACCTCTAAACCCGAGGTAATCGGCAGCAAACTGAAAGCGGGTTCGGATTCATATATCGTGACTGCGGTTTCGATGGGCAATCCGCATGTGGTTCTGTTCATGGATTCATTGAAGATAGACTGGAGGTCGTTGGGGGCGAAACTGGAACATCATCACCTTTTTCCTGAGAGAGCCAATGTTGAATTTGTGAGAATTATTAACCGCAGAAAAATTGAGATGATAAGCTGGGAGCGCGGAGCCGGGCCGACTATGGCCTCCGGCACCGGAGCCTGCGCTGCGGTCGCGGCCGGGATCAGAACGGGACAACTTGACTACAAGGTTGGGGTTGATTTCAAACTGGGATCTCTTATAGTAGAGTATAATAAGAACGAAGACATGATATATAAGACCGGTCCTGCTGAATACTGCTTCTCGGGCACTTATTATTACTGATTCAGAAACCCGGTTTTTGTTGATTTGAGGAGATTTTTGGAGTATAGATCGTATCGTTATGAATGATTTTATAGTTGATGACATAGGGGCCCTGCTCGGGGATACTGTAAGCATATCTGAGGATGATATCAGGAAGAACCTGGAGCTTCCCAAAGTCAGGGAGCATGGCGATTTTGCCTTTCCGACTTTCTTTTTGGCCAGGATCATGCGTATGGCGCCGCCTAAAATCGCTCAGGAGATTTATTCCCGGATTGCAGATAAACTGCCCTTTGGCTGTATAGAATCTGCCGAGGCGGCCGGGGGTTATATCAATTTCAAGGTGTCCCCGCAGATATTGTCGCAGAAACTTCTGGCTGAAATATACAGCGAGGGGGAGGGCTATGGTTTTACAAATGAGGGAGACGGGAGAAATCTCACTATAGATTTGTCTTCTCCAAATATCGCCAAGCCGTTTCATGTCGGACATCTGAGATCAACCGTAGTAGGCAGTTGTCTTTACCGGCTATTCGAGAAGCTGGGTTATAACTGCATCGGCATAAATCATCTGGGCGACTGGGGAACTCAATTTGGAAAGCTTATCGTTGCATATAAGAAATTCGGTACTGAAAAGCTATTTGAGAAAGAACCGATATACGCCTTACTTGATCTCTACATCCGCTTTCACAAAGAGGCGGCCGCTGATCCCTCGCTCGAGGACCAGGCGCGGGAGGAATTCAAAAAGCTCGAGCAGGGCGATCCCGAGGCGACAGAAATCTGGAAGAGATTTTATGAATACAGCCTCGAGGAATACAAACGTATTTACAGCATTCTGAATGCAACAATTGACGAGTACACAGGCGAGTCTTTCTACAATGATAAGATGGATGATGCCCTGGAGCTTCTGGAGCGAAAAGGATTGACTGAAATCAGCCGTGACGCCTTAATTGTCAATCTGGAGGAGTATGGCCTGGGGGCGGCGCTCCTGAAAAAGTCGGACGAGGCTACACTCTATCTTACCCGTGACCTGGCGGCGATACTCTACAGGAAGAATACATACGATTTCGCAAAAATGCTCTATGTCGTCGGTTCGGCGCAGGCGCTGCATTTTAAACAGTTGTTCAAGATTATCGAGCTGTTGGGGTATGAGTGGCACACGGACTGCCATCATATCGAATTTGGATGGATTAAATTCGGGAAAGAGATGATGTCCACGCGTGAGGGTAATATTGTCTTTTTAAATGATGTAATCAATCGCGCCAGGGAATTAGCCAAAGAAATTATACTCGAGAAAAATCCGGATATCGAGGATGCCGAACGGGCGGCGCTGCATATCGGCGTGGGCGCGGTGATCTATGCCGATCTGGCTGTGCGCAGAAATCATGATATAAATTTCAGCTGGGAGGATGCGCTCAATTTTGACGGCAACACCGGCCCGTATCTTCAGTACACGCATGCGCGCCTGGCCAGCCTTGAAAGGAAATTCGAAAAAGAGGTGACGGCTGATATCGATTTTGCGCTTTTGAAAGAACCGGAGGAAAAACAGCTTATGCTGACCCTCTACAGATTTCCGCAAAAACTAAAACAGGCTGCCGAAGATTACGAGCCGGCGGTGATATGCGGCTATTTGTATGAGCTGTCGCAGAACCTGAACAGCTTCTACCAGAAGCATCGGGTGATAACCGAAGATACCGCACTTACCAATGCCAGAATGCTTTTGATGCGGTGTGTGCGGACCGTGATGAAGGAAGGCCTGAAGATACTCGGGCTGGAGCCAATGGAGAGAATGTGATGACTAAAGCAGCGTTTGAATCTGGCAGAATACTGAATATTCCCGGGTCGAAGGGCCACACATTGAATGCCATAGCCCTGGCATTGAAAGCCGATAGAGAGCTGACAATCAAAAATCCGCACCCGAAAGTGGACCTGGATAAATACCGGGCGATTATTGGGTCAAGGGGATTCAAGGCAGAATATGACGGTGATGACCTCGCTCTAAAGAAGATTGAAAGTGATTATGAAGGGAGTCAGCCGGTTGCCTTGTTTGATCTGGATGACCCGATCGCTTTGCTGGCGGCCATCAGTTTTAAGCTGCCGGTCAGATTTTTGCTCGAGGAGAATGAGGACTTTGAGAGGAAATTCCTGATCTTAAGAAGGTTGGGCGTGGAGTTCGGCAGTGTCCGGAAGGTGAATGATAAAAATGCGGTTGCGATGGAAAGCTTCAATCCGGTCAAGGTCAAATTCAATTTTCAGGAGAGCAATTTCTATCTGGCCAATTACATCGGATTGATCTGCGCCGTTTGTGGCCTGGAGACGGAGTTCCTGTCGAAAATAGATGTGGTCAAGCCGCTGGCGGAACATCTGTTTCCTTTCAGCCTGAGCCTGGAGAATCTCCGGAAGGCTGTTGACGAGACTGATGAGCTCGAGAAGCGCCTGCGCAAACTGCAAAAGCATCGCCCGGAGGAGAACTCCCACTATCGGATCAAAGGCGTCTCGCTCGACTTGCCGGATCGTGTATCTCTTCCTGCGGATCCGTTCATGACTGCACTGGCCGCTGTAATTGCCGCTATCGATTCGGAGGAGGATGCAATTATCGGCCCCCTGATGGAATCGGAAGGCGAGAAGACATTTGCAAAAATTCTGACAAAACTCGGGTTGGCATGTGATTTCTATAAGCATCTTTATGAAGACGGCGCTGAGCTATCTTTTTTTAAAGTAGGATCGGGCAGACTGAGCGGACGCAAAATTGAAGAGCATCTGATGAGAGCATTTATAGAGGGATTCGGGGCGCTGGCGGTGCTGGCCTCATTTGCTGACGACAAGACAATCCTGAGGGGACTGCCATCATCCAGTTCATTATGGCAATCGCGAATCTCAGGAGTGGCGGATATTCTGTCCACCGCCGGCATTCGCATAGGTGAAGTTGAAGACGGCTTCGTGATTGAACCTCCTGCGGAAAGAGGGGATATCGTGTGCAGAGAATTTGATGATCCGTATCTGCAACTGATTCAGCTCGCGGCCGGATTGTTAATCAATGAGAAGCCGTTGACCACGGAGTTCTTCCAGCCGATCTCAAGATACCCGCATTTCAAGGGGATCATCGATAAATTCAGGCCCCGCTCGAAATCCCTTGCCAGCTAAGGGATTTTGGCGTAATTTCCCGGATATTTCTGGAAGGGAGTTTTAGTGCGTGCCGATTCGGGATTGAGGGCCGATGAACGCCAGGAGCTTATAACCCGGGGATCGATACATAAGACATTCTTTGTGCTGGCGGGTCCCGCGACTGCGACAATGTCGATGGAGTTTATACTTCATCTGACTGATATGATCTGGGTGGGGCGGATCGGGGGTCCGGTACCGGTTGCCATAGTAACTTCCAGTATGTTCTCGCTCTGGATTGTATGGTCGTTGATATCGGTGCTGACTGTCGGTACTGTGGCCATAGTCTCTCGATATTTTGGCGCCAAAAGCTATGACTACGCCAGTTACGCCTCTTCCCAGGCGGTCGGCCTCGGCCTGATCACCGGAGTACTGGTAACAATAATCGGAATATTAGCTGCACCGCTGGCCTTTATGATAATGAGCACCTCGCCGGACGTGACGGCGGGAGGTATAATATATCTGCGTATTCAGTTTTCGGCGGCGCTGCTTTTTATCATGGTGCAGGTGATCGGATCGATCTTTCGCGCCACAGGTGATACCAAGACACCGATGCTGGTTAGTTTCGTGGCAGTCGGCATAAATATAATACTCGATCCTATTTTGATATTTGGATGGGGGCCGTTTCCAAGAATGGAGACAACCGGGGCTGCGCTGGCATCCGTTATCGCGATCACGATTGCAGGCCTGGTTTATGTCATTGTGCTGAAAACAGGAAGGCTCTCGATCGATCTTAATATATCCTCTATAAAGAAACCGGATATTCGGCTGGGCTGGAGAATTACAAAGATTGGAATGCCGTTATCCATAGCAGGAGTGCTGTTTTCCCTGGTCTATTTTTTTATTAATAGAATTGCGACCGAGTTTGGCGATGTAGCGGTGGCCGCCCTTGGTATCGGCAACAGGTGCGAGTCGATCTCATATCTTATCTGTTTCGGAGCCTCGCAGGCCACCGCCACCATGGTGGGGCAGAACCTGGGTGCGGGCAAACCGGAACGCGCGGAGAAATCCGGCTGGCTGTCTCTGTTTTACACGGGCATATTTACCGGAATAATAATGATTCTTTTTCTCACGATTCCAGAGACGATTACGCGGATATTTATTGATGATCCCCGGGTCGAACCGCTTGTGAAGAATTACCTTATGATAATCGGTGTATCTCAGATATTCATGGCCTCGGAAATAGTCATGGAGGGAGCATTCTCGGGGGCAGGGGACACATTGCCGCCGATGCTGGTGGGGATATCATGGTCGCTTTTGAGAATTCCCCTGGCATACATTCTCAGCTTCCCAATGGGGCTTGGAGTTGACGGTATCTGGTGGGTGATATCGGGAACCTCAATAATAAAGGGTATCATAATTGCTGTCTGGTTCAGGCGCGGAAAGTGGAAACTCAAGAATGTCTGAAGCGCTTGACATTGAATCATCCAGAGGACATATTTGAGGGGGTGAATATATGAAAAAAGTTGGCTATTTATATGATCCGGTTTTTCTCGAACACAGGCCCGACAGTTTTCATCCCGAAAATCCGCAAAGACTGAAAGCTATCGAAAAAGCCGTTGACGAGTCCGGCTTGAAAGATTATCTGATCCTGATCAAGCCGGAAGCTGCGAGAAAAGAAGATATTCTATTGAATCATGCGGAGGAATACTATAATCGAGTAGAGGCCACTCAGGAAATCGAATTCGGCAATTTTGATCCGGATACTTATTTTTGCAAGGATACTTACCGGAGCGCTATGCTTGCGGCGGGCGGATGTATCAAGGCCGGGAAGATGGTAATGGAGGGTGAGATCGATTCAGCCTTCTGCGCCGTCAGGCCTCCCGGACATCACTCCGAGCACGGCTATACCAAGGGCTTCTGCATATTTAACAATATTGCCATATTGGCGCGGCGGCTGTGGGCTGACTACAATCTGGAGAGAATTGCCATCCTGGACTGGGATGGTCATCACGGTAACGGCACCCAGCACGCATTCTATGATACCGAGCGGGTGCACTATGCCAGCCTGCATGCCTTTCCCTTTTATCCCGGGAGCGGCACAAAAAATGAAACCGGTACCGGCAGCGGGAAGGGATACACTCTTAATTTTCCGCTGGGCCTGGGTGCCGGCGACGAGCAGTTTCTGGGGCCCGTTAAGGAAGAATGGCTCCCGGCCATGAGTGACTACCGGCCGGAAATAATTTTGGTCTCGGCCGGCTATGATGCATTCACCGCCGACCCTTATGTTTTCCTGGATGTCTCCCCGGAGGCTATCAGCGAAATCTGCCGGATCGCAAAGGCAGCTGCGGAAGAATATTGTGACGGCAGGATAGTTCTCGTGCTGGAGGGCGGATATGTCCTTGATTACATTGGCAGGGCAGTAGTTGAGCACTTAAAGATATTAATGGAGTAGTTTATGTCGGATAAGATCGTTCGTTTTGAATCGGATTCTGAAATCTTCTGGGGTATTTATGACGAAAGCGAGCTGAGCATTAAAGTTATCGAAGGAAGTCTTTTTGACAGCTATGCAGTGAGCGAAAAGAAGTTTGACCTTGAGGATGTGAGACTGCTTGCGCCGGTGCAGCCGGAGAAGATAATCTGCGTGGGGCTGAATTATCATAAGCACGTCAGTCATTCCCAGTCGGCGGATAAGGCTCCAGAGGAGCCGCTCCTGTTCATGAAGCCTCCCAGCTCTCTTCTGGGTCATGAAGGGACTGTGATCTATCCTGATTTTGTGGATCGTGTGGACTATGAAGCCGAGCTCGGGGTGGTGATCGGAAAGAAAATCAGGAACGTCACGCCCGATGAGGCCGCTGGAGCTGTCTGGGGATTGACCTGTGTGAATGATGTTACCGCAAGGCATCTGCAGAAGAAGGATGGCCAATGGACCCGTGCCAAAGGCTTCGACACCTTCTGTCCCGTGGGACCCTGGGTGATTACAGATACAGACTGGTCGGATCTGAAGGTAGAAGCTTATTTGAATGGCGAGCTGAAACAATCGGGAAGGACCTCGGATATGATTTTCAAACCGGAGGTGCTGATATCGTTCATTTCCAAAGTTATGACCTTAAAACCGGGAGACCTGATTTCAACCGGCACCCCGGAGGGGATCGATCCCATGAAAGTGGGAGATAAAATTGAAGTGGTTGTAGAGAATGTTGGCAGATTGATTAACTATATAGGAGAGTAAGATGGCAGGAAAATCAAAAGCCTCCATGTGCGTACATGCAGGAGAAGAAAAGATGGAATTTGCGGGAGCCGTGGTCCCGCCGATTTTTAACACCTCGACTTATGTATTCAAGAACATGCAGGAGCTGCGCGACTATGTTAAAGGCGACAGCCCGTATTATCTTTATTCGCGCTACACAAACCCCACGGTGGAAGCGGCGGAGACGAAGCTGGCTGCGCTCGAAGGGGGGGAGAAGTGCCTGATTGTATCGTCCGGGCAGGCGGCGGCCGGAACCGCGGTGATGGGAATACTGCGTGACGGTGATCATATGGTGGCCACCCCCACGCTTTATGGCGGAGTCTTCAGCCTCTTCAAAGACATCATAAACAAGACCGGACTGCAGGTGGAATTTGCAGACTCGACCTCAGTTGCAGATGTGAAGAAAGCTATCAGGCCTAACACGAAGATCATCTATACGGAAACACCAACCAATCCCAACCTGACGGTGGTTGATCTGGAGGGCATCGCGAAAACGGCCAGAGAACATGATGCAATTATGATTGTTGATAATACTTTTGCCACACCGATGAACCAGAATCCGCTGGAACTGGGCGCAGACATAGTCGTTCATTCCGGCACAAAATATCTGGGCGGTCATTCCGACCTGGTCTGCGGGGCTATCATCGGGCCGCACAAATATCTCAGGACAATCTATGAATACCGCAAAAATATGGGTACCAATCTCGATCCGCATGCCGCATTTATGCTTTTGAGGGGTATGAAAACCCTTGCTATCCGGGTGGAGAGATCATGCGAGAACGCCATGAAAGTGGCGGAGTTTCTGGAACAACACCCGAAAGTTCGCAAGGTGAGATATCCGGGATTGCCTTCATTCCCATATCATGAAATGGCAAAAAAGCAGATGCGTCGCTTCGGGGGGATGGTCTGTTTTGAGATTGACGGGGGTCTGGATGCGGTCGGCAAGGTGATCGAGGCGATGCATATATTTATCCATGCCACCTCTTTGGGCGGGGTTGAGTCGTTAGTTTCAATTCCGGTGCTGACCTCGCATATAAGCTACTCCCCGGAGGCTCTTAAGCGCGCGGATGTCAACGATGGGATGATCAGGCTTTCCTGCGGAATCGAGGATGCCGACGATTTGATTGAAGACCTGGATAATGCTTTGAAGATGGCGTGATAAATTCCGGAATATACCAGCTCCTGATTGAATTGCCGGAGGCTGAGACTATCGCTGTGGGCAGTCTGGGCGAAATATTTTTTGCAGAGGGGCTGTACATATACACCGGAAGCGCCGAGAAGAATCTGCGTGAACGAATAGCCCGTCATTTCCGCAAGGAGAAGGCTTTTCACTGGCATATAGATTATCTTCTCAAGTATGGAGAGATAACCGCTTACAGCCTGCAGCCATATGAGCCGGGCCTGGAATGCAGTACCAATCTGGATTCACTGAGCTCATACAGGGATGCAAAATCCATATCCGGTTTCGGCTCATCCGACTGCGATTGCGATTCGCACCTGATTTTTATCGGCCCCGGATAAACCCGGCATACTATCGCTTGTATAAGGGATGTGACTGTTTTTTGTTGAAGACTGATGAGATGGGCAATAAATTATCCTGCATGTTACGGTTAATTGCTTTCGGGATAATATTCCTGAGTATTATTTCCGCCGCTCCTCTGCGTGCCCAGGGTGAAATCATCCTCGAACATGCCGACAGCTCACGCACATTTATCTACAGCGATTCTATGGTCACAAATTTCTATGGTGATGTGCATTTCCGCAAGGGGCAGGCCGAGATTCTTGCGGACAGCGTCTTTTTCTCGACCACCGGCAATTACCGTTTTATGGGCAATATCCGATTTACGGATACCGCAAGGAGCATAAACACTGATCTTCTGATTTACAATGAGGAGACGGATATCTTCCGTGCTTTCGGAAGCTCGCGCTTGATTGACAGGGGCGAAAACATTACGCTTGACGGTGACTCGGTCTACTTTGATAATCAGACAAATGTGCTCACGGTGACTGGCGAACCGCATATGGTTTTCAATAGCCAGGATCCGCGCAAGATGATAGATGTTACCTGCGACAGCCTGGTTTATTACTCCGAAGATAATTACGGCGTGGCCCACGACAGTGTAACGATCAACAAAGGGAGTCTGGTGGCTTATTGCGGGAAGGCGGTTTTGATGCCCGATTCGAACTTCCTGAGCCTGGTAGAAAATCCGCGGGCATTTCAAAACCGGAATACGGTATCCGGAGATTCGATGTCAATTTACCTGGAGAACGATCTGCTGGACTATATAGATGTGTTGAATAATGCTGAAGCGGTTTATAAACAGGCTTCCGAGACCAGCGACACACTGTTCACCGAGAGCCGGCTGAATGCCAGGAAAATAACATTTCTATTCGAGGATGAAGAACTGACTCAAATTCAATCTGCCGGCAACAGTTATTCGGAATATATTCCCGTTGCCGGGGACAGCCTGGTGGGAGGCAGGAATGTGGCCTCGGGCGATTCAATCAAGCTTTTTTTTGACAACAGGAATTTGAATGAGGTGGAGGTAATTACTTCCGTTGAGGGCAGGTATTTCTCATCCGCGGAATATGATTCCGCCGGGGGATTAATCTCCGAGGACACGATCTTATACAATTCGGAAAAGCTGATCTACAATATTGACGGGCAGATTATAAATCTGTACGACAGCGCCAGGGTCATTCATGAAACTGTGACCCTCGAGGCGGATACGATCCGTTACGGCACCGAATCCAAGGTTGTGAGGGCGGAGTCATTCTGGGAGGTCCCGCCGGCCGGGGATTCAACTTACCATCCGGTCGTGCTCAGGGACAGGAATGATGTAATTTACGGAGAGCGTCTGGCTTATAATGTGGATACTCGTCGGGGGAAAATCAAGGAGTCTGATACTCAGCTGGAGGAGGCCTACTATCACGGTAATATTATTCGCAAGGAGGATGAGGACGTGCTCTTTGTCGAAGGAGGAAGGTACACGACCTGTGAACTGGATGATCCGCATTTCCATTTTTATTCCAGCGATATGAAACTGATTACGGACGATCGTGTGGTGGCGAAGCCGATTGTGTTGTATATTGATAAAATACCGGTATTTTACCTGCCCTATTTTGTGTTTTCGATCAAGAAGGAACGCCACTCGGGTTTTCTTCCATTCCAGATCGGCAATTTTGAGCGCGGTTCGCGATTCGTGAACAGGCTGGGATATTACTGGGCCTTGAGCGATTATTTCGATCTGGAGACTAGTATCGATTACAACGATGAGGTGGGGGTCACCTTTAACCTGGGATTCAGGTATGCTTTGAGATATAAATTTTCCGGCTCGGTGGACGCCTCCTATGCCCGTGAAACACAGCATACCTTGAGTGGACTCAACCGGCGGGACAGGTGGCGCCTTAACCTCAGCCACAGGCATACATTGACAGAAACCGCGAGCCTGAACGGTAACGGTAATTTCGTTTCCGATGCCAGCTATTACACGGATGTCTCCACCGATCCGGAAGAAAGGCTGAACCGTTCACTGCGTTCACAATTGAACTTCCGAAAAAGCTGGGGGAGGGCCTCCGTCACAGCCGTGGTGCAGGGTACCAATAATCTCGATCAGAACAATACCACCTACAACCTTCCCAGACTCTCATTCTCGCTTCCTTCGCGAGCCGTATTTTCGGCGGAGGATCCTTCTGAAAAGCGATGGTACCAGAATTTGATGCTGTCGTATAGTGCAAACTCGGATAATTTTATCAGCAACAGCGGATCGGGCGAGGAAAGGACCAGCAGACATTATGCCAATATCCGGCACAATATCAGCATGTCAATGCCGACCACGATACTGAAATATTTGACGATCAGCCCGAATGCGACTATAAATGAGAACTGGTTTTATATCTTCGATACGGATCAAAGCAGGGCAGCCAATCTGATGACCGAAACAGGTCTACGGCGTGCCGCACTTACCTTTGGCATGAGTTCGAACACCAAGCTCTATGGCATGTTCGGGCCGCCCATCAGCGGTCTGATAGCAATGCGGCATGTGGTTACGCCGACGCTTTCCTACTCGTATCGGCCGAAATCGGACCGTCATGCCGAAGAAGCGTCATTTGCGGCGATCGGTTCGGGGGGAGCGGAGAGCCAGAACCTGCGCTGGTCGCTGGGGAATCTGTTCCAGTTGAAATATAAAAGCGGCGAGGAGGAAAAGAAACTCGACTTATTCACCCTGAACTTTTCGGCCAGTTACAATTTCAAGGCACCGGAATATAAATGGTCAAATTTGAACACCACCATGCGCAGTTCGACAATTCCGTACCTGACGTTTTCGTTATCGGCAAGCCATGATCTGTATAATCGCTCGACCCAGAAGCTGGACCTGTTACATCCGCGCCTGGAAAATCTATCGCTATCGACGGATTTCAGCTATCGAGGAAATGCCAACGTTATCGGCGCTGCCCTGCAGGCCGAGCCGGGGGATACGCTTCAGCCGAAATTCCCGGGCAAGCCGGAGAAACATCCCTGGAGCCTTTCAATCGGTCACCGCTATGCCGAATCCCGCGGCGCTTTCACATCCATAACTCACACTCTTACAGTCAACAGCGAGTTTAATTTAACGCAGAACTGGAAGGTTTCGTTCTCGCAGTACTATAATATCAAAACTGGCGAGGTTACTCAAAGAAGGCTCAGCTTTTACCGCAATCTGCATTGCTGGGAGGCTGTTTTTACATGGATACCGAACGGCAGCCTGCGGGGATATTATTTCAGGATCAATGTGATATCGCTTCCGGATATCAAATTCGAGAAATCTGAATCGGGTATCAACAGCCCGCTTTCAGATCAATTCAGTTTTTGAGAGCCCGCGAAGCCCCGAAAAATAAGGGTTTTGTCTGAAAATTGTTGTTGACTTAAAAAAACGGAGATAATTAAATGAACATGACAGCCGTAAAAAGTTCACTTAATTCAAGGGAGTAGCGTATGACCAAAGAGGAACTGGTCACAAAAATTGCTAAGGATGCGAATCTATCCAAAGTGCAGGCGCGAAAGGCGATGGACTCATTTTTCGACGGGGTAACCAAGTCGCTCAAGAAGGATGGGAAAATCGGTTTTGTCGGCTTCGGCACTTTCTCAGTCTCCAAGCGGAAGGCCCGTACCGGTAGAAACCCGCAAACGGGGCAGCCGATCAAGATTGCTGCCGCAAGGATTCCAAAGTTCAAAGCGGGAAAAAAGCTGAGACAGGCGATCAAGTAATCGCGGGAAAAAAGATTGAAAAGGCAGTCCCGCGGTACGGGCTGCCTTTTCAAATTAGTTGTTGATCGAGGGCTAAAAGATAAGTATTTTGGTGAGTGTATGAAGGCTTTGGCAAATTTATCACCACGGCGTAAAGATGAGTTCCTGGGTCTTTTGATGTTGACCCTTGGGGCTCTGATTTTCTTTTCGTTAGTATCCCATTCCCAGCATGACGATATCAGTTTGAGCGAAAACCGGGGCTTTGATATATTCGAAATCCTGCCCGACAACTGGGTCGGTCTGGTCGGGGCAATGCTGTCGCATTTGCTGTACTACCTCCTGGGCATGCTGGCGTTTTTCCTGCCTGTATTCGCCCTGCTTACGGGTGTGAAATATTTATTTCGCTGGAAGCTGCCGAGATTAAGAAAGAAAATATTCTATACGTTTTTGATTTCCTCGGCGCTGGCTCTGGTATTGAGTGTGAAGTATGTTGATGCGGGAGGACATGTAGAATTTGTTTCCACACCGGGAGGGGCCCTGGCGGTTGGTGTGGCCAGTTTTATAATCAGGTTTTTTGGAAAAGTAGGTTCATTCCTTTTATTTTTTAGCGCGATTATTATCCTGCTGTTTTTATTGATAGAGTGGCGCCCGTCGTGGTGGGAGAAAAAGATCACCTCTATACCGGAGCGGGTGCGGAACTGGATGCTGGCGCTTTTCGGGATAGGCGCGGCAACAAAAAAGGCGAAATCCTCCAGGGCTAAATCGGCAAAGCAAAAGCGCTTCAGTTTACCCAGGGTCTTCCGATCCGTGTCCGTTGCGCTCAAGCGCGTCGAGGGCATCTTCAGGCGCGCACCGATTCGAGAAAAGGAACAAGAAACCGGTGATGATTTTGAAGCGGAAGAAGGAAGACAAGGTAAGTTTACCGATCTGTTTGAGCAGCTTTCATATGAAAAGCCGGCCGATACCAGGGTGGAAAAAGTCAGCGAGGAGAGTCAGGAAAAAGAGAAGCTTGCCATAAAGATGACGCGCAAGTCCGAGGACGGTTATCAGGCGCCGGATTTTGGAATCCTCGATGCCAATCCCCAGCCCGACCAGGCGATTACAAATGCCGAATTGAAAATGGTAAGTTCGCAGTTACTGGACACATTGAAAACATTTCATATAGAAGTGGTGGATGACAGGATAGAGACGTTTCCCGGCCCGGTGATAACCCGTTATGAATTCAAGCCTGCGCCGGGAATCAAAGTCAATCAGGTAATAAACCTTTCTGACGATCTCGCCCTGGCGCTGCAGGCCAAGAGGATCAGGATTATCGCGCCTGTTCCCGGAAAGGCGGCGATCGGTGTGGAAATACCCAACCGCCATCCCCAGACAGTCTATTTCAAAGATGTGGTCACTGATCAAAAATTTAAATCAAACAAGATTTTGCTTCCCATGGCGCTGGGCCTGACCACAGCGGGCGAGCCATATGTAGCCGACCTGGCCTCCATGCCTCATCTCCTGATTGCCGGTGCGACCGGAAGCGGCAAATCGGTCTGCATGAATGTCATCGTCAGCAGCCTGATATTCAGGCATCATCCCCGCAACCTGCGCTTCATATTCATCGATCCCAAGATGCTGGAGCTTTCGGTTTATTCGGGGATTCCTCACCTGGAACGTCCGGTGATCACCAAGCCCAAGCAGGCGGAGCGGGTCCTCAACGATGCCGTGGTGGAAATGGAAAACCGTTACAAAAGACTGGCCTCCAAAGGAGTCCGCAATATCGTCCAATACAACAATAAGGTGCAGGCATCTGAAAGGCTGCCTTATCTCGTCATAGCTGTTGACGAACTGGCAGATCTGATGATGTCGCAGTCGTCGAGCCGGATTGAAATTTTGCTGACTCGTCTGGCACAGATGGCCAGGGCTGTAGGTATCCATCTGATCCTGGCCACCCAGAGGCCCTCGGTGGATGTGATAACCGGGCTTATCAAGGCCAACTTCTCGGCCAGGATAGCATTTCAGGTTGCGACCAAGATAGATTCCCGCACCATTCTGGACGGCAACGGCGCGGAGAAACTCCTGGGGCGCGGCGATATGCTCTTTCTTGAGCCGGGGCAGGCGGAACCGGTCAGGGTCCACGGCGCCCTGATATCGTCGGAAGAGACCGGCCGTCTGGTGGAGATATTGAAAACCCAGGAAGTTGAAGTCAGAAAGATAGATTCTATGACTGAGGAGGCTGTCAAACAGAGGGCCCTGGTTTCTGATGCCGATCCGCTTTTCAAGGAAGCGGCGGAGATGGTCATCCGCCATAAACAGGGTTCAGTTTCGCTTTTACAGAGACGTCTCGGAATCGGCTATCAGCGGGCCGCCCGGCTGATCGATTTGCTTGAGGCTAAAGGAGTTGTGGGGCCTTATGACGGTTCAAAAGCGCGTGAGGTGCTGGCCGATCAGACATATCTTGAAAAATTAAGAAACAACTGATCCCCATCTGGATTGTATAAGAAGTATTATGAAAAAGTTGACACAAACCATAATTTTTTCGGCCGCATTTATCTTCCTGCTTTCCGCCTCTCTCCTGGCCACGAAAGAGGAAGAGGTATTGAGCAGGATTGACAGGCGGTTGGAGGATATTGAGACCCTGCAGGTGGATTTTGAGCAGGAGGTAAGCTCAGGTGTCTTTGCCACTGTGGATGAGACCTCCGGTAAGATATTCCTGACCTCTAATGACAGATTCAGGATAGAGACCGCTGAGCAGACCATTGTATCGGATTCGGTGTTGATCTGGGTCTATTCGGTCGAGAATAAGCAGGTAAAAATTGATTCCGTGCATAAGGTCGAGGATATGGTACGCCCCTCCGACTATGTTTTTACTTTTAAGGAGGGATACGAGGCAGACCTTCTGACTGACACCATATGTGATTTCGGGAAATGTTACAAGATTGTGCTAAGGGCCATGGACAATGATAATTTTATAAAGGAGATGTATCTTTTTATCGATCCGGAGACGTATCTCACCAGGAGAGCTGAATATAAAGATATCAATGGCAATCTCGTCACAATCCGCTTCAAAGACTACAAAATCGACCGCAAAATACCCGCAGAGATATTCGAATTTAAAACCCCCAAAGGGGTCGAAGAAATCAGGCTCCCTTAAATTATGCCCAAAGTATATTTGAAAAATCTCGGTTGTCCCAAAAACGAGGTGGACGGCAATATCCTGCTCAGGATGCTTGAGGCTGAAGATATGCGGGCGGTCGATAATCCAGATCGGGCCGATTTGATTATTGTCAACACCTGCGGCTTTATTGATCCGGCCAAAGAGGAATCGATTGATGAGATCCTGGCGATGGCAGAGGTCAAGAAAAAGAGGAATGTCAAGCTGATCATGGCGGGCTGCATGGCCCAGCGCTATAAAGAGGTCATTCAGGATGAATTCCCGGAGGTCGATCTGGTGGTGGGAATCGCTAATCTCAGCCATGCCAAAGACAAGATTCTCGGGCTTAGCGATGGGAAAAAGGTGAAGGATTCGGTGCTGCCCACAAAATATAAGGAGTATGATTTTGTCCAGAAACCCAGCGGTATGCCATATGCATACTTGAAAGTCTCCGACGGCTGCGACAATTTCTGTTCCTATTGTACGATTCCTTTTATACGCGGAAGGTACCGTTCCCGCAAAGTTTCGAGGATATTGGACGAGGCCAGATATTTGAGCGAAGAGGGAGCCAGGGAGCTGATCCTGATCGCCCAGGATACAACGCAGTACGGGGTCGATATCTACGGCAAACGCAGGCTTCATGCCCTGCTTGAGAAGCTGGAAGAGGTGGAGGGCGTTAAATGGATTCGGCTCATGTACACTCATCCGGCTCATTACTACAGGGAATTAACAGATTACCTGGGCAAATCGAAGAAGGTTTTGCCCTATCTGGATCTGCCCCTGCAGCATATCTCTGATAGGCTTCTAAAGGAGATGAACCGCAAGATAACCTCCAAACAGACCATAAACCTGATTAACAGGCTGCGCAAGAAGATAAAGAATCTGGTTCTCAGGACCACCTATATAATCGGCTTCCCGGGAGAAACCAGAGAGGATTTCCAGCAGCTCTGGGATTTCCAGAAGGAACACAAGATCGAGCGGGTTGGCGTATTTGCCTACAGCAGGGAAGAGGTAACGGCTTCGGCAACTATGGAACCGCAGATATCTGCGAAGGCTGCGGCGGGCCGGATCGATGAACTGATGATGCTGGTGATGGGACAATCGATGGACAGGAACTCGCGGCTTCTGGGAAAAAAGATTGAAGTATTAATTGATGAAAAACATAAAGATGGTTATTATATAGGTCGAGCCTATGATCAGGCCCCGGAAATTGATGGATATGTTAAAGTAAAAGGAAACTGTAAACCCGGCCGCTTTTGCAGCGTCAGAATTACCGGATTTGAGGCCTACGATCTTTCTGCGGAAGAGTGGAAGGAGTAGATTTATGGCTGCTAATTTAAAGAATATTCGGACCACAGGAATGGTTATTTCACGGCCCGTGGCGTTCATCCTGGTTCTGATCTATATGATCCAGTCGGTGGCTTTACTTTACCTGATCTATGACAAATACGAGAATGAGAGGCTGATTTATAGGCAGCAGGCCCAGATCAGGGAGCTAAAGGAGAAACTGGTCATCCAGGATATCCTCAGGGATCTTCAGTCAGACCTCGGGGCGGGGGAAATCGGGCGGCTTACCAACTCTGTATATTCCGAAAGTAAGAAATATGGGTATGATCCCCTGTTTATATTGGCCCTGATCAAAGTCGAAAGCTCATTCAATAAACGCGCGATTTCAAACAAGGGAGCCATGGGATATATGCAGATGAAGCCTTCGACAGGCTGGGACCTGGCACAGCGGGGCGGTATCGACTGGCAGGACAAATACAGTCTTTTCAGGTCGGACTATAATGTCCGCCTGGGGACGCTTTATCTCTATGAGCTTGTATTTAAGTTCAAAAACCTCAAACATGCCATAATAGCCTACAACCTGGGTGAAACAGAGACCAGAAGGCGCTTGCGTTCAGATGAACCGCTTCCCAAATTATATGTAAAGCGTGTAATGGACACTTATAATGAATTCAGGGAAAGATATGCCGGTTAGAGCGGCGCTTATCGCAGCAGTGTTTCTGCTGCTTCCGGGAGCGGCGCTATATGCCCAGGATCAGGCGGTATCAAATGATATATTTGTGAAGGAGTCCTTCCAGGATCTGGCAGATTCTCTATTCCGGGGTATGACTGCCGGCGAGAACCTGCATCTGGTTTTTAAATGCGGGGAGTGTCCCCGGGAGTTTTTCACTGATATTCTGATAGGGGCACTGAAACAAAGGGTCGAGAACTTGTATATTAATAATGGAGATATAAGCTTTGACAGATTGGAGATCAATCTGTATAATTATGACTTTTATTATGATAAAGCGGGCGGTTCGCTTTTCTCCGGCGGGCGCTTGATTAGGAATTTCGAAGCGGCTGTTTATGCCACTTTGTATGATGAAAACTCGAGAGTATTGTGGCAGAGAGATTATTCTGATACATACAGTGAAGAGATAGAATGGGATCAAGCCAGGAATTCGCGGGTTCGAGATGGCGGTGTTTTCAATGCACAGCTTCCGTCAAGAGATCGCAATCGCTTCTGGGAGCCATTGATAATTTCCGGATTGCTGGGCGGCATGGTATATCTCTTCTTTGCTTCACGATAAGAGAGGTCTAAATGAAGTATCTGGCAGCGTTTCTAACAATTCTCCTGTTTGCCTGTGCCGCGAGCAGCCTGAAGGTATTCGATAGTCCCGGGGACCAATTTGAATATGCCAAGAAGCTTTATCAGGATGAGAAGTACGATCAGGCGATAGAGGCATTTCAAACTGTGATCTTTCGCTTCCATGGCACCTCGCTGGCGGATTCGGTGACTTTTTACCTGGGTATGTGCTATTTCAACCAGGAGGAGTATATTCTGGCTGTGGGCGAATTCCGAAGGCTGCTGACGAATTATCCGACTTCGCCATTGGCAGATCAGGCGCACTACATGGTGGCGCGCTCATATTTCAGGGACTCTCCCGATAATGTGGGCCTGGAGCAGGATGGCGTCAAGAAAGCCATACAGACCGCCGAAAATTTCCTGGAGGATTTCCCAAACTCGCCCTACCGTCCTAATGCCAGGACATTACTTGATTCATGCCATGCCCGCCTGGCGGAAAAGGATTTCAAGAATGGCATGGTTTACTACAAAATTGGCGATAAAAGGGCGGCGCGTATATACTTTGAAGGAGTGGTAACCAATTACTCAATTCCGGAGTGGGTCGGAAAATCTCTTTACATGCTGGCGGAGATTGACTGGAATGAAGAGAAATTTGATGACGCCAAAGCGAAGCTTAATAATATGATGAACGCCTTCCCGGACCATGAATGGTATAATAAAGCTAAAGATAAATATGAAGAAGTCCTGGCAAAGATAGAGAATGAACAACAAAGCTCCGCTGATGAACGGGCGCAGGAATAAGCTCGGAGTTCTGGGCGGCCTCTTCGATCCGATCCATCATGGTCATCTCTCACTCAGCAGGCATGCGCTGGAACAGTTGCAGCTTCAGAGGGTTCTTTTAATCCCGACATATAATCCGCCTCACCGTCAAGAGATTTCCGATTACCGCCACCGGCTGAAAATGACCGAGATAGCTGTGCGGGACGAGACCGGCCTGGAGGCGTCCGACATAGAATCCCGCATTAAAGGGCATTCGTACACTCTGAAGACCCTGAAAAAGTTGAAGGATGAATTTCCTGAATTTGCGCTTTACTTTCTAATCGGATCGGACAACTTGAAAAAAATGGAGGACTGGCATAAACCGGAGGAAATTATGAAGCTGGCCCGGGTCGTGATGGCTGACAGGCCCGGCAATGAGGGTACGGCCCCGGCCAGATATCGAGACAGGATCATGAGGATCGAAATGCCTCCGGTGGATATCTCTTCGACTCAGATTCGGCAGGCTGTGCGCAGGGGGGAGCGGATCGACGATTATGTGCCCGAGGAGGTGGCTCAATATATAAGCAGGAATGAATTATATGTCTGATAAGAAGACCGTCATACTGGTGGACGGTTCGGCCCTGGCCTACCGTTCCTTTTTCGCTTTCATCAGAAATCCGCTGATCAATTCTAAAGGGGAAAATACTTCGGTTTCCTTCGGATTCATCAATTCCCTCTGGTCGATACTGCAAAATTATGATCCCACGCATCTTGCGGTGGTCTTCGATACCAAAGCCCCAACTCATAGACATGAGATGTACAAGGAATATAAATCCACCCGGGCCAAGATGCCGGAGGATATGGCCGACCAGCTTCCCAGATTACATGAAATTGTAGAAGCCATGAATATACCCCTGATCGAGAAAGATGGGGTGGAGGCGGATGATGTTATCGCCACCCTTGCCAACCAGGCCGCAGAGAAGAGCTATGAGGTTTTGATCCTGACCTCCGACAAGGATTTCAATCAGCTTGTGACCGATAAAATTAAAATCCTCAAACCGCAGAAAGCCGGCTCAGAGCTGGAGATTATCGACAGGGATGGCGTGGTTGAAAAACTGGGCGTTCCTCCCGAAAAAGTTGTCGACCTTATGGGCCTGATGGGCGATACCTCCGACAACATTCCGGGTATTCCCGGCGTCGGTCCCAAGACTGCGCTGAAGCTGATAGAGCAGTTCGGAAGCCTTGAAGCAGTCGTGGAAAACGCCGATGAGATTTCAGCCAAAGGAGTGCGGAACAAGGTCAAGGAGAATGTTGAGAATGCCAGGTTGTCCAAGGAACTGGTGAAAATTATTACCGATGTCGATCTGGATTTTAAGGTTGAGGATTTGCAGCGGGGAGAGGTGGATGCAGAACGGCTGCGGGAAATATTCCTCGAGTTAGAGTTCAGCCGCTTCATTGAAGAAATCCTTGGAGAAAGCGCCAAAGACCTCAAAAAAAAAGAGGAGAAAAAAGCTGAAGTAGACTACAGGCTCGTAGAAGACACCAAAGAGCTGAAAAGAATCATTACAGAGATTAAAAAGCGCAAGGAGATGACCATCGATACTGAAACCACCTCGCTGACAGCGATAGGATCGGATCTGGTGGGTGTATCGATTAGCCTGGATGAGTGTTCGGGCTGGTATATCCCTCTGGGGCATGATTCTGAGGATGCAAATCTGCCTTTTAATGAAGCGCTTGATCTCCTCAAGCCGATACTCGAAGATGAAAAGATCAAGAAGACCGGGCAGAACCTCAAATATGATTACCAGGTATTTGCAAACTATGATATACACATGGCCGGAATAGCGTTTGATACTATGGTCGCATCGTACTTGATAAATCCCTCCTCACGGCAGCACAATCTGGGCCGCCTGGCGCTGGAACACCTGAATTACACGGTACAGCCCATAACCGAGCTGATCGGTTCCGGGAAAAAGCAGCTTCCGTTTTCGGTCGTACCGGTCAAAAAAGCGACCTTCTACGCGGTCGAAGATGTTGATATCACCCTGAGAGTGAAGAACAAACTGGAGCCGCTTCTGAAGAAGGCCGGGATGCAGAAACTGTTCGATGAGATTGAGGCCCCGTTGATCGAGGTGCTGGCGGAAATTGAGCTCGCCGGGGTGAAAATCGACAAGGATATCCTTGCCGAACTGTCGCATGAAATGGAATCGGTAATCGCCGAAAAAGCTCAGGAGATATATAATTATGCCGGGTATGAGTTTAATATTAATTCCACCCAGCAGCTGCAGGAGATACTGTTCGAAAAGCTGGGACTGAAGCCGGGCAGGAAGACCGAGAAAAAGAAGGGATTTTCCACTGACCAGTCGACGCTCGAGGCGCTGGCCAAGGAACATCCCCTGCCCAAAATTATCCTTGATTACCGCCAGCTATCGAAATTGAAAAGCACATATATAGATGCTATCCCGCTCCTGATAAATAAAAAGACCGGCAGGGTGCACACATCATTCAACCAGACAGTGGCGGCCACGGGAAGACTGTCCTCGTCCGATCCAAATCTGCAGAACATCCCGATCCGGACCGAGCAGGGTGCACAGATCCGCAAAGCCTTCGTTCCGCGTGACAAGGATTATGTTCTTTTGGGCGCTGACTACTCGCAGGTTGAGTTGAGGGTGATGGCCCATATTGCGCAGGATGAAAAGATGCTGGAGGCTTTCCGGAATGATGAAGATATTCACAGCCGTACAGCTTCAGAGGTCTATGGAGTAGCTATGGACGAGGTTGACTCCAATATGCGCCGCATGGCCAAGACTGCCAATTTTGCGGTTATGTACGGAGTCAGTGCCTATGGACTTTCGATGCAGTCGGATATGTCTGTGGGCGAATCCAGGCAGTTTATCGATACATATTTTGCAAGATATCCCGGCATAAAGCGATACATGGAAAAGACTATCGAGCAGGCCCGAAAGGACGGCTATGTTTCCACCATGTTCGGCCGCCGGCGGTATGTTCCCGAGATCAACAGCAGAAACCGGGCAGTCAGGCAGTTTGCCGAACGTACCGCCATCAATACACCGATCCAGGGTTCAGCCGCTGATATTATCAAGCTTGCCATGATCGAGATTTACAAAAAGATTCGAGGTATACGTTCCAAGATGATTCTGCAGGTTCATGACGAGTTAGTTTTCGATGTTCATAAGGACGAGCTTGACGAGATTCAGGGAATTGTTCGGGATTGCATGGAGAATTCAGTTTCTCTCGATGTCCCCATCAAGGTAGACATGGGCACCGGGCCGAACTGGCTGGAATGCAAATAGGGTTGTCTCGTGAATTCTAAATCAGGCGCCATCATCTATATAGTTTTCATAGCGGTTCTGGTTTTCTACGCGTTTGGTCTTTTGATTCCGGCATACTGGAACTGGTCTGTCTTTAAAGTCTCAGGATCCATATCAGGCATGGTGTTCCTGATTTTGATTTTTATTATCCTCATCATCCCCGGAATTTCGAGCATATTCTATAGGCCGGTAAGCAGATTTTTTAAATTACTGGGCGATTTAATGTCAGCATTGCCCGCAGCAATTCGGGTCATCCTGTGGATCGTATTACCTGCTTTAATTCTCTACCTGCTGCGAACCGAGAGCTATATTCTTGGGGATAGTCATTCGTATGTCGGTACAATTGTGGATCGGACATATATCTCGCCTTCAAGTTATGGTTACAGCTTTGTGCTCAACAACCTTGCTAATCTTTTCCATGTAGTCAAAGTAGATCAGGCAATAGTCCTCATGGGCGGAATTTCAATTATTTGCGGGATAGTATTTTTGAATTTCGTACATGCCTCCCTGAAACTGATTATCGAAAACAGAGAGCTGAGACCTTTTCTGTTTGCAGCCATAGCTTCTTCGGGTCTTATAATTCTCTTTACTGGATATACGGAGAGTTATCCTGTTCTGGCAGCCTGGCTCTCGATATACATTTATTATTCCATAAAGTATATCAGGGCCGACGGCAACACGATCCTGCTGGTATTAATTTTTTTGGCGGGGGCATTCTGGCATCTATGGTTCATTGCTTTCCTGCCATCATTGCTGTTTATTCTTAACCGGCGATATAAAATCATCGCAAATAAGTTCCTGATCGGCGCAGCGGTCATCTACCTCCTGGGGATTTATCTGGGCGGCCAATTTGTGCGCAGGGATTATCTTTATATTTCCCTTCCTCCGATTCCTAATTCGGATACGAGCTACACCCTGTTTTCTGCCCAGCATTTAATTGACTATTTTAATGAGTTCATTATTGTAGGGCCAGTCCTTCCGCTTCTGGGACTGGTATTAATTTTCTTGTTTATGGGCAAGCTCAAGACCGCCGAATTCTCATTTTTTAAATATATCGCTTTTCCGGCCATGTTCATGTCGTTTATAATTGATCCTATTATAGGCGCTGTTAGGGACTGGGATCTGCTCTCGATTTTCGGACTGCCCTTAATGACTATTGCAGCGCTGGCACTTCCGATCCTGGTCAAGGGAAATAAGACAATCCGTTATTTTCTAATTCCTGTTCTATTGATCAATCTCTTTCATACGGGAAGTTTTATAACAACAAACAAAAATCCGGGCGCCGCGGTCGACAGGGTGGTGGAAGTTGCCCTCGATGATAAACACTATAAGAGCGATTACTACGACGGCCGAAAACTATTGCCGTTTTCAACTATATTGTCAAATCTATATGGTAAGCACGAGGCCGCCTTGAAGTTCCTGGAAAGAAGGGAAGACCTGGAATCCGGCGATATATTAGCCAAGGCAAATTATTATTTCAATCAGGACCAGTTTGAAAAGGCCTGTGAATATTATGAACAGGTCTATGGTCAATTTTATCTCAAGCCGCTGTACAGATACTCTTATGGTAAATCGCTTATGATGACACGACGGCCGGACAGCGCCATAGGATTATTTATGGATGCTTTGCGGGATACAAGTTTCCCGGAGCTGTACTTCGACCTGGGGACCTCTCATCTCCTGACAATGCATCCGGATTCGACGATCAAGTATTATGAACTGGGTATCAGGAATAATCCCGATTCGATTCAAGTTATGAAAAAGTACACAGAGGTTCTGAGGGCGGCGGGCCTGATTTCAGGGGCGATTTTTTATCAGAAGAGGATATTGATGTCAAATCCTGGGTCGGAAAACGCCAGGAATGGTCTTGCGGCGCTCTTCAGGCAGGCCGGAATGGCCGATTCGGCGGCATTCTACAGGGATTATGAGGGCCGCTGAAAATGATGATTTTCGGCAAATATTACTCCAATCTTACTTGACATTTGCGTAAAATATTATAAGATATGTGAAAATTGCTCTTCGGGGTGAGGCGAAATTCCTCAACCGGCGGTTAAAGCCCGCGAGCGGATCCGACAAAGGTCCGCAGAAACCGTGAAATTCGGTTGCCGACGGTACAGTCCGGATGGGAGAAGAGGTTGACAGAATATGTAGCGGTCTATTTTATTCGGGCCGCAGTCGTCCACCCCGGAGCACAGGCTTTGGGTTTTTTATTGGAGCTTATTGAAACGTGGACGACATCACCTTAATGCAGCGGGCCCTTGGTCTGGCCGAAAAGGGGCGCGGCAAAGTTTCACCCAACCCGGTGGTAGGCGCGGTCATAGTGAAAGACGGCCAGATTATGGGGGAAGGTTACCATGAATTCTATGGCGGTCCCCATGCCGAAATCAATGCCATGCGCAGCGCCAATTCTTCATGCAAAGGTGCAACTCTTTACCTGACCCTGGAGCCCTGCTCTCATCACGGTAAAACGCCGCCCTGCGTCAACTCGATCATGGAGGCCGGTTTCAAGCGGGTGGTGGTTTCGACTGTTGACCCCAATCCGAAGACCAACGGCAGATCGATCAGCATGATGATGGATGCCGGTATTACCGTTGATGTCGGTCTGCTGGAAGAACAGGCGCGCAAGCAAAACGAGATATTTTTCAAGTATATCACCACCAGCATGCCCTTCGTGATAATGAAAGCGGCCCAGACCCTGGATTCCAGAATTGCCGACACCACCGGCCGTCCCAAGTGGATAACCTCGGAGGAGTCGAGATCCTTTGTGCATACCTTAAGGTCTCATGTGGATGCGATTGCAATTGGAGCCAGGACTGCGGTTATAGATAATCCGCGCCTGACCGTACGGCACGTGGAAGGCAAGGACCCATACAGGATAGTGCTGCAGGACAGGACGGAGCTTCCAACCGACCTGCATCTCTTCAAGGATAACGACGACAACAAAACCATTATCGCTGCTCCGCCCAATGATAGAGATATCCAGAACCACAGGCAGAATGCCATTATGTGGTCGGTCGATGCCTACGAAGACGACACGCTCAATCTCACCAGTCTTCTTATCAAAGCCGCCAACCAGAGTATCAGCTCGATTCTTGTGGAGGGCGGATCGCTTTTATTCACGTCTTTTCTGAAAAGAAAACTGGTGGATAAAATTTATATAGGTATTGCGCCCAAAATTATCGGCGCCGGAATTCCGGCCTTCCAGAATCTGGGTATCGATATATTGGAGCATTCGATATATTTGTCTGAAGTAGAGTATTTGAAGAAAGGAGAGGATATCTGGGTCTGCGGATATCCGATTTGGAGTTAGAAGATGTTCACCGGTCTGATTGAAGAAGTTGGAAAAGTACAGTCGGCCAGCCTGCAAAGTGGTGATCTGATACTTGAAGTAATGGCCGTAAAATTGTCACCTGAGATAAAGATAGGCGACAGCGTGAATATTGACGGCGCCTGCCAGACAGCGGTTGAGGTGAGGGCCGACCGATTTACGGTTAACACAATCACGGAGACTCTTCGGAAGACCAATCTGGGTAACCTGAGAAACGGCGATCCGGTAAATCTCGAGCTAGCCCTGCGTCCCGACAGCCGTATGGGCGGTCATATGGTCAGCGGCCATATCGACTGCCTGGGGCAGGTAAAAACAATTCGCAGAATCGAGGGAAGCTGGGAGCTGGAAATCGGTTATCCGGTTGAATTCGATAATCTGGTGGTGCCCAAAGGCTCGATAGCGATAAATGGCGTGAGCTTGACAGTCACTCAAGCAGGCCCGGGATTATTCGGCGTATCCATAATTCCTCATACCTGGGAGATGACTAATTTCCCCTGGCTCAAGCCTGGGGATGCGGTAAACCTGGAGTTTGATTTAATTGGAAAATATGTGCAACAGATTATAAATCCATACCGGGCCCGACAGGGCAATGTCGATATGGAGACATTCCGCCGGGCGGGATTTTAGACGGAGTAAGAGACATGGCTACTTTAAGAATTAAAGACAGTCGCGACAAATACGACTTTGCTTCTATTCCCGATGCTATCGAGGATATCAGGATCGGCAAAATGGTCATTGTAGTTGATGACGAGGATCGGGAGAATGAAGGCGATTTTATCATGGCTGCCGAGATGGTTACCCCGGATCATGTCAACTTTCTGGCCAAAGAGGGACGTGGGCTGATCTGTGTTTCCCTGACAGAGGAGAGGATCAACCAGCTGGAGCTGGAGTCGATGGCCCAGCGCAATACGTCTAAGCTGGGTACTAATTTCACAGTATCTGTCGACGCTGTAAGCGGCACTACCACCGGTATCTCCGCTCGGGATCGTGCCATAACGATCAAGACCCTCGTACATCCGGATACCCAGCCCCATGATCTGGCCCGTCCAGGACATATCTTCCCCCTCAAGGCTGTGCAAGGCGGCGTGCTGGTGCGAGCGGGGCACACCGAGGCTTCAGTCGATCTGACTCGACTGGCAGGCCTCCACCAGTCAGGCGTATTGTGTGAGATTATGGATGAAGACGGCGAGATGGCCCGTGTGCCGCGTTTGATGGAAATCGCCGAGAAGTTTGGAATGAAAGTGATTACAATCAAGGATCTGATTGAATACAGGACCCAAACTGAAAAGCTGGTCTCAAAGGAAGAAGAGGTCGATTTTCCGACCAAGTACGGCCACTTCAGGCTGCATCTTTATTCCTCGGCAATAGATCACAAAAATCATGTAGCGCTGGTTAAAGGTGATATTCGCAACAAGAAAAATGTGCTGGTGCGGGTTCATTCGGAGTGTCTTACCGGTGATGTTTTTGGTTCGATGCGCTGCGACTGCGGGGACCAGATAGCCGCCGCAATGCGGATGATCGAAAAAGAGGGACAGGGCGTACTTCTGTATATGCGCCAGGAAGGGCGCGGAATAGGACTGGCAAACAAGATTAAAGCATATCACCTGCAGGAGAATGGATGCGATACGGTCGAGGCCAACAACAGGCTGGGATTCAAGGATGACCTGCGTGACTATGGTATCGGGGCCCAGATTCTGGTCGATCTTGGACTTTCCACGGTCCGGTTAATTACCAACAATCCGCGCAAGATTGTCGGCGTCGAGGGTTACGGATTGAAGGTTACCGAGAGGGTTCCCAGCGAAACCTCTCCGACTGAGTACAACAAGAAATACCTGAGATGTAAAAAAGAGAAGCTGGGACATCTCTTCAATATGATATAAGAAACCAAGGAGAAATATAGATGGCAAAGATTCATGAAGGAAAGCTTGATGCAAAAGGGCTGAAGTTCGGGATAATAGTATCACGCTTCAATGATCTCCTGACAGCCAAGCTCCAGGAGGGCGCGCTGGACTGCCTGGTTCGTCATAATGCTTCCAGTGAGAATATCGAGATTTTTAAGGTGCCCGGTTCATTCGAGATTCCCTATGTCGCCAATCATCTGGCCAACTCCAAAAAATTTGACGCTATCATCTGTTTAGGCGCCTTGATACGCGGACACACTCCGCATTTTCAGTATATTGCGGCAGAGGTTTCCAAGGGTATTGCGAATATATCGATGGCGACCGGTTTGCCGGTAATTTATGGCGTGGTAACAGCGGACACTCTGGAGCAGGGTATCGAGAGATGCGGAACCAAGGCCGGCAATCGTGGATGGGACGCCGCTCAATCGGCAATTGAAATGGCTAATCTTTACAGGGAGAGTCTCAGTTGAGCGCACGCAGAAAAGCCCGCGAACTGGTATTAAAAAGTCTTTATGCCTACGAATCTGTTTCCGGCAATCCGGAGGATATAATGGAGACCCTCTCCCAGGACTCCGGACTTTCGGAAAAACCCAGGAAATTTGCCGGCGATCTTTTTTATCTGACTATCACGCACCTGAATTCAATTGATGACGAGATAAGAAATCACACCCGGCACTGGGACATAGACCGCCTTGCCCTGGTGGACAAAAATATTCTCAGGATCAGTATTTGCGAGCTCTTGTTTATGCCGGATATCCCCTCCAAGGTCTCCATCAACGAGGCTATAGAACTGGCCAAAAAGTATTCGACGGAGGAATCATCATCCTTTGTCAATGGCATTTTGAATTCTATTTTCAAGGACCATAAAGCGGAGTTGGAAGCGTAGTCCATAGTCTAAAATTTTATCTTGATTTCTCCGGACTGAGGAGGCGCCGGGTTAAAATTGTCTTGCTAAATCGTTGATGCCGCATATATTGCCAGTCTTGATAATCTTCAGAAACTGTGGGAAGCCTGATTGGTAAAAGGTTAAGAGTCGTTCGATTATGGCTGGCATAAAAAGCAACTCAAAACAGACAGACCGCGATCGGGTAAATATAATCCTGGCTCTCGCTGTATTACTCTTGTCGCTTATAACCTACCTGCGCACAGTCCAGCCTACAGTGCCGTACTGGGACTGCGGTGAATTCATAGCCTGCGCCCATATCCTGGGAATCCCGCATCCACCGGGAACCCCGCTATTCATGCTGATCGGCCGTGTCTTCTCGATGCTGATACCATTTGGTGAGGTGGCCTGGCGAATTAATATCATTTCATCGATATCCTCGGCCTTTGCTGTAATGTTCGGATATCTGATAGTAACCTGGATAATCCGTAAATGGTATCGCCAAGTTGATACAATATATAAGCGGGCTACAGTTTATATCGGCGGGGTAACCGGCGCATTGTTCATGGCCTTCTCGCGCACATTCTGGAATAACGCCGTCGAGGCCGAGGTGTACGGCCTTTCAATGCTGATTATGACAGCATCGATTTATCTGATCCTTAAATGGGTTGATGCTCGCAGGAGTCTTGAGGGGGAAAAATACATATACGCTTTTGCGTTTCTTTCAGTGCTGGCGCTGGGAATTCATATGACCTCTTTTCTGGTGGTGCCCATAGCTTTTCTCTTCCTGCTGGTCATGGATAGGAAGCTCATTTACAACCTGCCGTTCCTGATGAGCTTTGTGGTGCTAAGCATAATTCCTGTTTCAGTGACGGTCTATCTAATCGTGGCAGCTTTGTGGGCGGCATTTGCAACCTCGGTCTATTTCTGGGACAAGATCAAGGATGGATGGATATATACTATCTTCGCTCCAATTATAATATTACTGGGAGCGGTATCATTCGGATACTCGTGGATTCCGATTCTGATCTACAGCCTGGCCGGATGGTCGCTCTTGACGCTCATGATCTATCGCCTGCGGCCTACAAAAAGAGCCTGGCGGATGGGGATGCTGATTACACTTTTTGGATTGATAGGATTTTCCTCCCAGCTTTATACGCCCATACGGTCATTTTCAGATCCCATAATCGACATGAACGATCCGGAGACATGGGAATCTGTGAGAGATTTTCTGGAAAGAAAACAGTATGGCTCCGAGAGCATGTTCGCCCGCATGTTCGATCGCCGAGGGACGTGGGAAAACCAGTTCGGCACACATGAACGCATGGGATTCTGGGGATTTTTCCACGAGCAGTACAGTCCGGTAAAGGCTTTCTGGCTTTTCTTCCCGCTGGGCATGTTCGGGGTTATCTATGCGGTCTGGAGAAAATGGAAGCCGGGCACATTTCTCTTATTGATTCTATTGGCCTCCACGGTGGGGCTGGTGCTCTATATGAATTTTGCGGACGGCACTGAAGAGAATGTCCAATACGGCATTGATCACCTGGAGGTGCGGGATCGCGACTACTTCTTCACACCCGGTTTCATACTTTTCGGGCTGTTTATTGGAGTCGGAATCGCCGGCATAATTCATGCGGTCACAAAATTTCTTACGCAATCGCAGCCGTCTGAGAATGTCAGGAAAGTAGTCTTGGCCGTGCTTGCGCTCAGCATATTGCTGCCTGTTTTTGCATATTCAGAAAACTACTTCTATTGTGACAGATCGGACAATTACCTGCCTTTTCATTATGCCCAGAACCTGCTTGCATCCTGTCGGCAGGGTGCGATACTTTTCACCAACGGTGATAACGACACTTTCCCGCTCTGGTGCCTGCAGTATGCCTATGGGATCCGTCCCGATGTCCGGGTGATGGTAATATCCCTCTTGCGGGCGGACTGGTATATCAAGCAGCACCGTGACAAATTTGATGTACCTATCTCATTTAGCGACAATGATATTAACCAGTTGCGTCCAATACAGATGGAGAGAGGATTTTACTCGATCAGCAATCTGGTTATCGACAATATTATAGACAATGCAATCGTGAAATCGTCCCGGCCTGAACTGTGGCCCGACCTGCCCATGCGGAATGCCGATTTTATAAAAAGATACAGCAGCCGGGCAGAGGGGGACACGACATTGTATTTTGATCCTCCGATTGAATTCGCCACGACAGTCGATGCTAACGGACTTCGCTATCGCATGAAGCCGATTGCAGAAAGCCCGGTCCATGCAGTGATCGAGGGACTCGCCTATAATATTCACCCTGTAACGCTGCCGTACAGTATTAATGCCGAATTTACCAGCAGTTATTTCTTGAATGAATTCAATGCCCAGGGCGTTACGGACACAACCATGTATATGGATGAGAACGCCAGACGCCTGGCGGAAAACTACTGGAAGATTATGGCCAAAATGGCAGAAGAGGTCTTCAATGCCGGAAATTGGGATGAAGCTATCGATATGAATTTCCGGGCGGTAAAAATCTCGCAAAATCCGGCGGAAGCTTTCAGATTTCTCGCCAAAAATTTGAAGAATGCTGGAAGAATTGCTGAGATCGATGACTACATGGCAAGAGTCGAGCGAGCATCTGAGGAAGAGCTGATGGAATCGGCGGGTCATATGCTTGATGTCTTATTTGCAATGGATATCAGCCAGTACAGAAATGAACTGCGGCAGGAGGGGCTCGATCCCGCCGCTGCGGCCGACAGCGCCGCTCAAAAATTCGCTTCTGACCCGCAATATGGCTATTATCTCGAATTTTTGGAGCAATTTAAGAAAGAACATCCCGATAATCAGATGATCCAGACGTTTATTGATCGTGCTGACGACGCTGTGCTGAGCCGTCTATCGAGCGAGAATTTGAAGGAATTGAACCTGGATATAGAAAGATCCGGCTCCGATTCGCCGACTATCCAACCAGGAGGCTGATTTTGAAGATTCTGGCGCTAAACTGGCAGGACCCCAAAAATCCCATGGGCGGCGGAGCCGAGGTTCACCTCTGGGAAAACCTGAAGAGATTCGCATCCCGGGGACATGAGGTCACGCTCTTGTGCTCCGACTTCGAGGGCGGGGGGCCTGAAGACTTTTATGATGGGGTCAGGGTAATTCGCCGGGGCAAGAGGCTGAACTTCAATTTTGTAGCTCCCGGAATGGTCAAGCGTGAATTAAAGCAGAATGATTATGATATTCTGCTCGAGGATATAAACAAGATACCGTTTTATACGCCGCTTTATACAAAGATCCCCATCCTGGTCATTATACCTCATCTGTTTGCAACAACCGTCTTTCAGGAAATTAATTTTGTGCTGGGATCATATATCTACATCATGGAACAGCCGCTCAGGTATATTTACAGGAAATTCCCGTATTGTGTGATTTCAGAAAGTACCAAAGAGGATCTAATTAAACGCGGCATCCGTGCTGACAGGATTACGGTAATTGAATGCGGCATTGATCACGAGACTTATTCTTATGATGAAAAGGTACAGAAATATGAGCAGCCCACTGCGCTTTATCTCGGCCGCGTTAAAAAATACAAATCCATCCAGCATCTTCTCAGCGCCTGGCCCAAAGTGCTCGAGGAAGTACCCGATGCGCGCCTGCAGATAGTCGGGAGCGGAGATTATCTCAATGCTTTGAAGGCCGAAGGGGAGAGGCTTGGAATTACAGATTCAGTCGAGTTTCTCGGATTTGTTTCAAAGGAATCAAAGATCGAGCGGTTTCGCAGATCATGGTGCACAGTTTACCCGTCTCTGAAAGAAGGCTGGGGTCTGACAAATATCGAGGCCAATGCCTGCGGGACACCCGCCCTGGCATCGAGGGTGCCCGGCCTGAAAGATTCGGTGGCTGACGGTAAATCGGGTATGCTTTTCGAGTATGGAGATATTGAGCAAATAGCCTCGCAGATAATAAAAATTTTCACTGACGAGGAATTACGTACCCGTTTATATAGGGGAGCCCGTGAATGGGCGGCTGGTTTTAACTGGGACGACTCATCCCGTAAAATGATCGAGTTGATCGAGCAGACAGCTAAAGAAGGACGCAGATGACCACCCGCAATCGACGCATAACCATAATTCTGGGGTGGGTGGTCAGTGTTGTCTTCCTGTATATCATGTTCAGGAAGATCGACCTGCAAGAGCTATGGCAGACACTGCAGACCGCTAATTATCTGTGGGTCATTCCCAACATCCTGATCGTGATGTTCACAATGTTCTACCGCGCATTCAGGTGGCAAATCATGCTCGATCCCATAAAGCGTATCGGGCTCCATGACCTGTTTGCCTCCACTATGGTCGGTTTCATGGCCAGTAATATCCTGCCGCTCCGAATGGGCGAATTGGTGCGCGCATACTCGATAGGCAGGCTGGGCAACCTTTCACGTTCCGCCTCATTTGCCACAATTGTGCTGGAAAGAATATTCGACGTGTTCACTCTGCTGTTGATGCTGGCGATTATCATGATCTTCCGTCTGGTGCCCCTCAATCCCGAAGGAGATTTTTATCACCTGACTGTCTATGGCGGCTATATTATGCTGGCGGTTTCGATAGGGCTGTTCTTGCTGCTCATATTCCTTAAGGTCAAAAGCGAGCCCACGCTGGGCTTTCTGAAGAAGGTCACCCGTATTTTCCCGCAAGGTTTATCATCGTTCATTCTTGATGTGTTCAGTAAATTCGCTGAGGGGCTTTCGGTACTGGGCAACCTGAAAAGCATGATTCGGATTTCAATACACTCGATTTTGCTGTGGTTATTGACGGCGCTTTCCAATTATTTCATTTTTCTCGTTTTCGGGCTGAACGATCTTCCGATCACCGCCTCTTTCGTCGTATTGATTGTCGTTACATTAGGTATTGTGCTTCCCAATGCTCCGGGCTATGTGGGGGTGTATCATGGCCTGGTGTATATTGCGCTTTCGATTTATCCCCATGAGGTCACCCGGGCCGATGCCGGGGGGGTGGCTATTATTATGCATGGGGCTCAATATGTGGTGATAACTGCGGTGGGCTTGTACTATCTCTACAGCCGGCATTTATCCCTGCGTGAGGCCAAAACCGAAGCTGAAGACGCGCTCTGATTCGAGCTTAGCCAAACTTAAATCATATCCGATTTTTTACAAAAATATGGACGCAAGCGGGTATAAATTGTTTATTTGACTTATCAGGAGCTTTTTTCTATTATTGAGCCAATTTCAAGGGAAAGGAATATAAATTGATTTATGCAGTTATAATGGCAGGCGGTAAAGGGGAAAGATTCTGGCCGCTTTCCAGGGGCGGTCGCCCAAAGCAGTTCCTGAAGATCACCTCAGATAAGACCATGCTGGAGGAGACTATATTCCGCATGGAGGGTTTTGTGCCTGAGGACCAGGTCAGGATCATAACCGGCGAAGATATGAAAGAAAAGATTCTGGAGTTAATGCCTGAGCTCGATCCGAAACATATATATACGGAACCATTTGGACGTAACACCCTGCTGGCTATTGCCGTTTCCGCGGTTATACTCGAGAAAGAGGATCCCGATGGGATAATGATCGTACTTTCATCGGATCACCTGATAAAACCCAGGGAAACGCTTATCAGAAATCTGGAGGCTGCCACGAAGATATGTGACGACCAGGACTGGCTGATCACCCTTGGAATTACCCCCACCCGTCCTGAGACAGGCTACGGCTACATAAAGGTCGGCGATCTTTATGATTCTGTTAACGGTACCTCGGTTTACCGTGTGGCCGAATTTACCGAGAAGCCAACCAGGATTATCGCGCAGCAATATTATTTTGACCGCCAGCATTTATGGAATTCGGGCATGTTTATCTGGTCTGTTAAATCTATACTTAAGGCTATTGAAAAAATCAAGCCGGGCCTGTACCAGCAGCTGGAATCATTTCGTCAGTATATCGGCACCGAGGAGGAGGAGAAAGCGAAACGGGAGCTGTATCATAACGCTGAAGATGTCTCGATCGATGTCGCTATCCTGGAGCAGGCCAATAATGTGTTGACCATGAAGGCGGATATGGTCTGGGACGATGTCGGCAGCTGGCTGGCGCTCGATCGAATTGAGCACAGGGATGAGGAAAACAATATTCTTAAGGGAAATGTGGTTAATCTGGGATCATATGAATCAATTGTGTATAATGATTCAGAGGGTCTGATTGCAACTCTGGGAGTATCGGACATGATAATTGTCAAAACTGACAATATTGTCATGGTCGCCCACAAGACCCAGATAAATAAAATCAAGAAACTTCTCGGCAAATTCACTGGAGATAAGGAACTTGAAAAATATCTGTAAATTCAGAAAACATACTGGTTTGATCGCCGCGTTGGTTTTAGCGGGTTTGATAACGGTGCTGCTGTATTGCGGAGCGGCTACCGAAAAGGAGAAGATCGAGGAAATTCCGGCGGGGGAAATCTACAGGGCCGAACAGGAATATGACCCTCTCGGTGATCCCCGCGACCGCAGGATTCTTGAATCGGCAGAAGTGGAGCCGGAGGCACTTCCGGAAAGCAAGGACGATTTCAACTGGGCCAAAGTCGATTCGTTTCTGCAGGCTCAGGAAAAAATAGACTCTTCTCTGACCATTTACCGTATCCAGCTTTTTGCCTCGCAGTATTACACCGAGGCCAGGTATGAGCAGCAAATTGCACAGGAAGTCTTTGACGATACCGTCTTCATAAAATATGATCTGCCATACTATAAGGTGCTTCTGGGAAACGCCCGATCGGAAATAGAGGGCAGGCGGCTTCTATATAATGCGCGCTCATTGGGATATTATAATAGCTGGCTGATCGAATCCCCGCCCGATTCAATCTATTTCCGCATGCTCTATATCGAAGATTCAATCGCCACCCAGGACAGCCTGATGAGAATCCGGGAGTTGGAAGGGACAGAACCGGAGTCGGAGACCGAATAGTGTACAAGATCACATTGAACTCCTCGCCCGGCATCATGCAGCAGGCCGTAGATGCTTCGCTTAATATCCTGGAAGAGGGCGGGATAATTGTAGCTCCGACCGAGACAGCATACGGCCTTCTGGTCAATGCCCGGGATCAGGAAGCAATGAGGAGGCTATTCGAATTCAAACAGAGGCCTCTGGATAAGCCTACCGCAGTCTTTATCGAATCAGAGGATCAGCTGAAGGATTACGGCGTTGAACTCGAGGAGAAGCAGTTCTCCCGAATCGGACGATTCTGGCCCGGCCCGGTGACATTCGTACTGAAATCGTCTATTGAGAACTGGCCGGGAGTTGTCTCCGCGGACGGGAAAATAGGTTTTCGCTGTTCCAGTCACCCTTTCATAAAATCCCTCATCGGGGGATTTAAAGTTCCAATCAGCGCGACCAGCGCAAATATCAGCGGCAAAATGCCCGCATCTATTGCAGATATCGAAAGTAATTTTGCAGGAAAAATTGAACTTTTTATTATTGATCCGGTATTGAATTTTAATAGCCCGCCCTCAACGGTCGTTGAGCTGGTTGATGATGACGTTAAGATACTGCGCAAAGGCGCTGTTGATTCAAAATTGATAAAAGAGATTTTTGCTTATGGCTGAAGATCAAAATAATCTGTTCCGTGTCTTATTTGTCTGTACCGGTAATACCTGCCGATCCCCTATGGCACATGGAATCCTGCGAAAAATGGCTGCGGAAGAGGGATTGGATTTTATGGATGTGGAATCCGCCGGGATTGGCACTTATAACGGCTACCCTCCCTCAGGCTACGCTGTTCAGACCGCTTTGAGGGATGATGTAGATATTTCAGATGTCCATTCCACGCAATTGACGCCCGAATTGATGAAGGAGGCGGACATTGTAATTGCTATGGCCAAAAACCATTACGACCGGATGCGTTCGCTGTATCCCGAAAATTTCCATAAGGTCTATATGCTCAAAGCTTTCCCTGATCAAAATGGCGATGATTCATTGAGTGTGGCCGATCCGATCGGACTGGATGCGAAGTTCTACGAGAGAACTTATGCCGAAATAAAATGGGAACTTGAGCGAATCTGGCCCGATATAAAGAAAAGATACCAAAATAAGCTTGGAAAACAGATATGAAAAAGATTTTCCTGACTATTATTTTAGCTCTTTTACCCGCATTCCTGTCGGCACAATACGATGATCCTGAGATCGAAGATACGCTGTTATGCTCGGACACCCTCCGGGTGCCGGCCGATGAGCTGGAAACAGATAATGATTTCCGTTTTGTAAGAAACGATGCCTTCGGGGTAGGGGAAAAGCTTACCTTTACGATAGGCTGGAAGATGATCAAGGCCGGAGAGGCCACAATGGAGGTCTCTGAAGTTCTCGATCATGAAGACCGACCGGTATATAGAATACGAACAATCGCCAAATCATTTCCATTCTTCGATAATTTTTTTAAGGTCAGAGACACGGCAGAGACCTGGGTTGATGTGGAAGGGCTGTTCACCTGGTTCTTTCGCAAGAAATTGAACGAGGGGAATTATGAGAATGAACAGGTTCAGCTTTATGATCAGTCGAGAAATATAGTGAGGGCGCAGGACACCGCCTTTGTCGTGCCCGAGTATGTACAGGACGTTTTGTCGTCGCTTTACTATGTCCGCACGCTTGATCTGGAAGTCGGCGATACAATTACCATATCTAATTTCGAGAAGGATAAATGCTATCCCCTGCCAGTCATAGTCCACAGGAGGGAAATAATAGAGGTGCCGGCAGGAAAATTCAAATGCATCAAAGTCGAACCTCTTCTTCAATCTGCAGGTATTTTCAAGCATGAGGGCACTCTCTCGGTGTGGCTGACAGACGATCGCCTCAAAATGCCCGTGCTCATGAAATCGAAAGTGGTAGTGGGCTCGATTTATGCCGAACTGACCGATTACAGAATCGGCGAACTTTACGAATGGTAATAAGTTTTAATTGATTTAATTCCCCAATCCTGTTTATTCTCTCCCGGAACCTTGGCATACAGGAATAAATCCCATGGCTGATTTCAGGAAAATAGATCTCGGTAAAGTCAAAACATATTCTATAAAAAAGAGGGCCAGCAAGGTTCAGCTCGACCTTTTGGGCCAGCCGGTCTCCGGCGGCTGTTGTATCGATGATTTCCTGAAATCCCTGCCGAAATTCCTGAAAGCTGAAGATTTCAAAAAAGTTGTGGATAGGATGAGTGAAGCCGTAAAAAGGAAATTCAAGATCATATTCATGCTCGGGGCGCATAATCTCAAGGTTGGCCTGACTCCGCTCTATGTCGATTTTATGGATATTCACAGTAATCTGCATTTTGCGGGAAACAGTGCGGTTTCAATTCATGATCTCGAGATCGCCTTCTTTGGGGCCACCTCAGAGGATGTGCTGGAGAATCTTCAGGACGGCAGTTTCGGGTTTGTGGAGGAGACTGCCGAACTTTATTCCCAGATGTTGAAGCTGGCCTGGAGAGAAGAAATCGGCCTGGGTCATGCGCTCGGCAGATATATTGCCGACCAGAATCCTCCATACAAAGAATATTCTCTGGCCTATAATTGCTTGAGAAAAAACATACCATTGACCATCCATGCCGCAATAGGAACCGATATTGTAAATCAGCATCCTGTTTTTGACGGGGCCGCGATCGGCCGCGCCTCCTTTGAGGATTTCCAAATTTTCGCAGATTCGGTGATGCAGATCGCCAATGGCGGAGTAGCTTTGAATATTGGCTCGGCGGTTATAATGCCGGAGGTATTCCTCAAGGCTCTGGCGGTTTGTCGAAATTTAAATCCCGAATTCGGAAAATATACAACTGCAAACTTCGATATGATAAATCATTATCGTCCCCTCCAAAATGTTGTAAAGCGGCCCGCCGCATTGAATTCGGAAGGATACAATATCACCGGGCACCACGAGCTTATGATACCGCTCCTGTTCGCTGCAGTTAAAAGTTACGTAGAATAACTAAACTTAAAGCCGAACTTAATAGACTTGACTTTTCGGCTTTAGATGCTATATTTTAATGGATTGTCTATTCGGCAAACTCCAAACAGTGATTATGTAAGTTGTTGTACTACATGCGCTTAGTTTTTCGTATCCGGATTTACTGCACATACTAACTCGAATATAAATGGCCTGAAAATCGGGATTTGATACTGATTAGTAAAAAACCATGATATTTTTTGTTACAAAATAACTTCGGGAGGAGTCTTATGTCCAAAAAAGCATCAGCATTTTTAACAATTTTTACGGCGGTGTTTTTGTTAATCGCCCTGACCGGGCCGGCGAGTGCGCAGAATCAAAAAGACTGGACGATTGTGACCAGTTATGTAATTCCGGAAGCCGCCTCCGGACTGGCCTGGGATGGCACCTATCTATATTTTGGAATTTACGGTTCCAATGGGAGTAACATTTATCAACTCGATCCATCCGACGGCAGCTACACATTGCTGTTTACCGGTCCGCAGGAGGATGCTTATGGATTGACGTTTGATGGTACGAATCTCTGGACAACCGATCATGCGGGCAGCAGCTCCGATCCTGCATTGGCCATTGAGATGGACTTTAGCGGCGTCCAGCAGTCCACAATTACTCTTCCGGACCATTACATGTCCGGTATCGCTTATGATAATGGCGATTTCTGGGTGGCCCGCTACTATCCCGATCCGGGATACCTCTATAAAGTCGATGTCGCCGGGACGATTCTGAAGCAGTTTTCGGGCCCGGATAATCAGCCCTGGGATCTCTGCATGCAGGGAGAATATCTCTGGATGGCGGATTACTGGGGCGATGCACTCTATAAGCTGGATACCGCCAGCGGGACAGTTGTGGAAACCCATGCTGCGGAGTCTACTGATCCCTCCGGAATCGTCTGGGACGGTACACATCTGTGGTATATCGATAACGGCGGGGCGGGCGGAGACTTCCTCTATAAGGTCGATCTGTATGGCGCCGGAACGCCTTTTATCAATGTCTCCAGCGATTCCCACGATTATGGGGTGGTAACAGCCGGAGAGTCGGATACCTGGAATCTGATTGTCTCCAACGTGGGGACCGGCAACCTGGAGGTCAGCGGTGTTACATTCTCCGGCACCGGTTCAGCGGATTTATCCACCACTGCCACATTCCCGATGACGATTGAGCCGGACAGCCAGAAACAGGTACCGATCATATGGTCGCCGCTTGCGCCGGGCACACTGGATGCTGTGGCTACGATCGCCTCAAATGATCCGATCGATCCTAATTATGATATTACGCTGACAGGAGATGCCGTAAGCTCAGGCCCCGACATTATTGTTCCGGAATCAGCACATAACTATGGGCCCGTGCGTGTGGGGGCATACACACGCTGGTTCATGACTATTCAAAACGGCGGAAATGATATTCTGACTATTGCAAATATTTCGAGCGACGACCCTGCTTTTGCTATCGAAAGCGATGTTACATTCCCGATTGATATTCCGATCCTGGATGAGGTTCAAGTCGGTGTATGGTTCCATCCGGATATGGATATGGCATATTCAGGCAGCCTGACCATCTCCAGCAATGACCCGGATGAGAATCCTTACATAGTCTCCCTGGAAGGCAGCGGGTCGGGCACTGAGTGGCCGATCGGCGATACCCTATGGCAATATGTCATCACGGGCGGTACAGATACAAGCCCCAAGGCTATTATCTCCATTCCTGATATCACAGGTGATGGAGTTGCTGAGGTTGTCGTTGCCTCTGAGGACTATTACATTCGCTGCTTTAACGGCAACTCAGACGGGCAGGCTGATGTTCTCTGGGAACATGAAATTTATGCCGGCTCGGTTTACTCCCAAAAAGGTCTGGATTTAACTGATGACATCGATAGTGATGGATATCCCGATATTGTTGTGGCGTCAGCCTGGGCGGCAAGCTGATCCGTCTGCTCTCAAGTAAGGATGGCACGGAAATCTGGACCCACTATACTGATGAGTACGGCGACGGCGGCTGGGTATATGATGTCGATTGCAGTTATGACTATAACGGTGACGGTGTACGTGATGTGCTGGCGGCCACCGGTGATGACGCTAATGATACAGGGCCGAAGCGGATTTACTGCCTCGATGTCCTGACCGGCAATTCGATCTGGGAACGCCCCATCGGAGCGCCCTCGTTTGCCGTCATGGGCGTTGAGGACTTTACCGGCGATAGTCAGCCCGATGTTCTTGTTGGAGCATCCAATTTCGATGAATCGGCGGGAAGAGCATATGGAATTAACGGTGCGACTGGAGTGATCGAGTGGACGTTCCAGGCTCCGGGTTCATCTGTATGGGGGCTCGCTCAGCTCGACGATATTACTGGAGACGGTATTAAAGATGTGGCCATAGGTGATTTCAGCTTAGGCGGCGGCGGTGTTTATGGACTGGATGCGACCACCGGTGGACAGGAGTACGGTGTTACCGGGCTGGGATCAATACTAAATATCTATCCCATGGATGACGTCAACGCTGACGGTTATCAGGACCTGCTCTTGAGCCATACAGGCCTCACCGGGATAGTCCTGAGCGGTTATGACGGGACATATGTCTGGTCACAACCACTGGCGGATAAATCCTGGAATGTGGCGGTGTCCAACGATCTTTCGGGTGATGGCATAAATGATGTTATGATCGGAACGCTATATTCCAACAATATGTGCTACTTCCTCAACGGAACCAGCGGCGAGGAGCTTTATTCTGTAGGATTTCCGGCAGCAGTGGATGCGTTAAACGCTATTCCCGATATAACCGGCGATGCTTCTATGGAAATGGTGGCGGGAGGAAGAAACGGGCAGCTTTACTGCTTCTCGGGGGGCCTTTCGACATTGATCAATAATCCGCCGGATGTTGCCACTGTCAACGGACCGTCAAGCGGAAGTACAGGCATAGAATACGAATTCGATTTTCTCTCTGTTGATCCGGATGGAAACGATCTATATTACTATGTTGAATGGGGAGATGGTGATATCGAAGACTGGGTCGGACCTTATCCCTCAGATCAGAAGGTGTCAATTCTGCATTCATATGAGTCCACCGGCACCTACACAATTCGCGCCCGTGCCAAAGACATATATGATGCGCAGGGACCCTGGTCGGATGACTTCGTTTTCGAAGCTTCCTACCTCTGCGGCGATGCCTCCGGAGACCAGACCGTGAATGTCTCTGATGCTGTCGCTATCGTCAACTTTGTCTTTGTCGGCGGTAATCCGCCCGTTCCCTATGTGGCAGGAGATGCGAATTGTGACGGGACTGTTAACGTCTCCGACGCAGTTCACATTATTAACTATGTATTCGTGGGCGGCTTCGCGCCTTGCGATACCAACGGCGATGGAATACCGGATTGCTAATATTGGTTTGTGATTATATGTGATTGTATATGGCCCGCCTGAAAGCCATCAGGCGGGCTTTTTTTACGTAAAATTCATGCTCTTAGCGCTTTACAGAACAGGCCATTTTCCATATATTTACCGATTAATTTAAGTTGACCATACGAACGTGAAGATTATACAGCTTTTTCTCATGCTGGCCAAAAATCAAGAAAGGCGGAAGAGAGATGGCAAAATTAGTGGAAGTTATTCCCAATTTTTCAGAAGGCAGAAGACCCGAAGTATTGCAGCAAATCCTTGACGAAATTACCTCTGTCAAGGGCTGTGTACTCTTAGATAAGGAAATGGATGCAGATCATAACCGTGCGGTGGTGACCTATGTCGCACCTCCCGATGCGGCGGTCGAAGCCGCCTTCAGGGCCATGAAAAAAGCCTCGGAGGTCATCGATTTGAGAACCCACAAGGGAGAGCATCCCCGCATGGGAGCCACCGATGTAGTGCCGTTTGTGCCGATATCCGAGGTTTCGCAGGAAGAGGCGATTGCCCTGGCAAAGCAGCTTGCAGAACGGGTTGCCAATGAGCTGGAGATTCCGATCTATCTCTACGAGGATGCCGCCACAAGGCCTGAACGAGTGAATCTGGCCGATATCCGCAAGGGAGAATATGAGGTCATTGCCAGGGAAATAGAGACACTGCCCGAAAGAAAGCCTGACTATGGCCCTTCGAAGATTCATCCGCGGGCTGGTTGCACGGCAGTCGGGGTTCGATTCCCGCTGATTGCTTTTAATGTCTATTTGAATACTCCTGATGTTTCCGTAGCCAAGAAAATCGCCAAGGCGATAAGAAGCAACTGGGGCGGCTATGCCTATTGCAAGGCGCTCGGTTTCGAGATAAAAGACCGCAATATGGCCCAGGTTTCGATGAACCTGGTCAATTATCTGCGCACGCCGATATACCGGGTATTCAATACTATCGAATCCGAAGCAACCAGATGGGGCACCTCGATTTACTCTTCAGAAGTTGTTGGACTTGTGCCGAATCAGGCGCTGATAAACTGCGCCAAGCACTACCTCCGTCTGGAAAATTTCACAAAGGATCAGATTCTGGAGGAGAAGCTGCAGCAGGCTTCGGAACAGGCCTCCAGGGAAGGCGGAATCAAGGATTTTATCGAGGCGGTCGCCTCGCAGGCACCAGCTCCGGGAGGCGGTTCGGTCTCGGCCTGCGCGGGATCGCTGGCGGCAGCATTGGCCGGTATGGTCTGCCGGTTGACTGTCAATAAGAAGAAATATGCTGATGTCAAGGATGAGATTTCCGAGGTTATGATGAGAGCCGACGGCTTAAAGGAAGCGCTCTTTAATCTTATCTCCGACGATGCCAAGGCTTTCGATGATGTTATGGCGGCCATGAAAATGCCCAAGGATACCGATAAAATGAAGGCAGAACGCGAACAGGCGATCCAGAAGGCGACAATTCAGGCCACCCGCATACCTCTCAAAGTCATGGAACTGTCATATGAGGCCATAAAATGCTCACAAATTGTCGCCGAGAAGGGTAATGTCAACTCGCTTTCCGATGCCGGGGTGTCGTCCCTGGCCGGCAGGACGGCGGTGATCGGCGCATACATGAATGTGAAGATAAATATTCCGGGCATCGAGGACGACAAGGTTAAAACCGAGATTCAGGAAAAGGCCGAAAAAATCCGTAAAGATGCTGTAGAATTGGCACAGAAGATCGAAAACGATGTTATATCAAAGCTATGAAAAATCCAGTAGATCTGCATGTGCATACTAATTGCTCTGACGGCCTTTTGTGGCCCGAAGCGGTCATCGATTTCTGCCTTAAGAACGGCATAAAATATCTGTCAATAACAGACCATGACACAGTTCAGGCACACACCATACTCTCTAACTATGTGGCCAACAAGGACATAACCCTGGTGCCCGGGGTGGAGCTTTCAACCTCATGGAAATCAACGGACTTTCATATCCTGGGCTATTTCATAGATCTCGATAACAGGGATTTCAAGAAAAAAATAGATTTTTTCCGTCAGCAGCGCTTTAAAAGGGGAGAAGCGATCGTAAAAAAGTTAAACGAGCTCGGGATCGATTTGTCCATGGAGACTGTAAAAAAGGTAGCAGGTCAATCGGTTATGGGCCGGCCCCATGTTGCCGACGCCCTGGTGAAAGAGGAGTATGTTCTGACCCTGGATGAAGCATTTGCGCGATATCTCGGCTATCATGCCCCCGCATATGTTCCCAAGAAATACCTCACTCCCCAGGAAGCTATCGACCTGATACACAATTCCCGTGGAGTTGCAATCTGGGCTCATCCGGGACCGGTCGGAAAGGACTATTTTATTGAGGATTTTATTGCCATGGGACTGGATGGTATTGAAGCCTTTCACCCCCTGCATGATATGAGAGCCAGCAGGCATTATATTGACCTGGCCAAAAGATACGATATAATATATACCGGCGGTTCCGACTGCCATGCTCGCAGAGAAAGGATACTTATAGGCACCCAGAAAGTGCCGCACAAATGCTACAAGAACTTGCTAAAGGTAAAAGAAAAATATCAATGATTTAGGAGCGGCTGTGAAAAAAACTTCAATATTAATTGCGATTTTACTCATAGTGTTCGCATCGACATCGATTTCAGAGCAGCTTTCGACTGAACAGGACGCTGAGCTCTATCGCCAGATAATGATCTGGCGTGGAGAGACGGACGTCAGCCTGAGCAGCGATAGCTTGGAAGGGAAAATAGGAAAATGCGGAACTCCACTTTTGATGTCTATTTCTCAGCAAATAAAGAATGCCTCGCTGAAAACTCAGCAGGCCTGGATTGCGCTTTTGTATGAGAGATATGATCAGGAGGCTCCGGAGACATACGGTTCGCCCAAAGGTCATTTTCTTATTCATTATGCTACCGACGGCGTTCATGCAGCCAGGACCGACGAAAATCTGGGCATAAATCCCACCACAGGCGTGCCTGAATATGTGGAATCTACCGCCGCCATTTTTGATTATGTCTACGAATATCAGATTGACACACTTGGTTACAAGGATCCGCCCCGGGATGATTTCTATCCTGAAGGAGGGGATGAGCGCTTTGACGTCTATCTTGTGGACCTGGCTACTGTCGGATGGGGTAATGCTTATGGCGTGACCTTTCCTGACATGCAGTTTGGAACCAGCGGGCAGTATTCTACCGCCTTCCAGGCTCTGGATAACGACTATTATGAACTGCCACTCTATGAGGATCGTCCTCTTGAAGCGGTCAGGGTTACGGCCGGACATGAGTTCTTCCATGTAACGCAATTCGGATATGACGTTCTGGAATTTGAAAATATGGGCACGGACACGGATCTTGACGACCGCCATCACTGGGTTGAGATGTCCGCTGTCTGGATGGAGGAGGAGATTTATGACCATGTAAATGATTATTACAATTATCTTCCATCCTATTTGTCTTCTATATACAGGGCGCTTTATACGAATCAGCCGGGACTATATCAGTATGGCGCAGTTCTCTGGCCCAAGTATTTATCCGAGAAGTGGGGCAGGGATATAATCAAGGATATCTGGGAGAGATGCGAAGCGCAAATAGGTCCTAATGTCTTCCAGAATGCTTTCAGCGACGCCATAGAGCAATTCTCCGGAGGTGAATATACATTCGGCCAGGCGCTTTCTGAGCTATATATATGGAATTACTTTACCGGTCTTCGGGCGAGAGATAATTTTGGATTTGAAGAAGCCGGAGAGTTTGTAAATTACCTTGGCAACCCGATTCAGGTTCCTGATTCAGTGAGAGAGGGCAACTCGTACCGTTTTAATATACTGAATTTCAAAGATTATCCCCTCGAATTCAATTCAGTTGTTGGTGAATTCTTTTATTTCCCCCAGGTTATGGGCGGATTCTACTTGCGTTTTACCGGTGTGGATCAGCTCGATTCAAGCCTGACTATTAATTTCAAGGGCCTGCCGAGCAAAAGGGTACTGGGCGTTACCTATGATATCATCTGGAACAACCGCTTGATGGCGTATAATCCGCATATTCCCACTCAGCCGATCTACATTGATCCGGTCGTATATGCCGCTGACTCCTCCGAAATAACGATTGAGCATGATTTATTACAGCAATATGACGAGTTTGTGCTCGTGCTTTCTCCCTTCGTGATTCCAAGGGCTAATATTAATTATATCGATGACCTTGTATTCAGCCTTAATGTGACAGACACATCCGAGCCGATCGAGACAATCGTCATTTCAGAGCCTTACCCGAATCCTTATGTAATCTCGCAATCTGCGGGGCAGGATATCTATGTCGAGGTTATGCAGCCTGAACCGCAGCCTATCAGGATGCAGGTTTATACCCTTTCTGGTGAACGGGTGTTCGAGAGTGAAGTGGCCGCCAGCCGAACCACCGAGATTGTCGGCTGGAACGGCCATAATGAGGAGGGTGACGTGGTCGCCTCGGGTATGTATCTTCTTTATATTTCTGTTGGAGATGTTGACAGGGTTTTGAAGGTCGCCATAATAGAATGACACAGGGTTATACCAAATCCCTTGTATTTACAGCTTTATTTGCCGGGCTGGCATACGTATCGAACTTATTCATGCTGATCGTGCCCAATGTCTCCCCGGCATTTTTTATTATATTTATGGCCGGCTATATTCTCGGGCCGAGGTGGGGATTTATTTCCGGCGGCCTGGGATTCCTCCTGATCTCATACTTCAGTCCCTACGGCATGGCCATGCTTCCGCTTTTGGCGGTGCAAATAATCTCCGGCGGCCTGGTAGGGATGATCGGAGCCCTTGCTCGTGCCCTCTTTCCCGTAAAAACCTCTGACTGGCGGACATATCTGCTCTTTGGTTTCTGGGGTTTTGCCGTAACCTCGATCTATATGGGCGCCATTTCCCTCGCTGATGCTCTTCTGTTTGGACCTTTTAAAGAGAGATTTTTGATCAGTTTAGGTTTTTCAATGCTGACAATCGTTTCCAATATAATTATCTTTGCTTTCCTGACTCCGTTAAATAAAACTTTGCGGGAGTTTGTAAAGAGGGTATGATTGCCAGAGCAATATCAAAACCGGTAGAGCTGTTTTTATTTATTCTCGTCTTCATCTTGTCCACTTCTGTCGCGGCTGCGCAGGAGGCCGGGCCTGAACCCGGGGAGACTGATACAGTGAAGGCGGCGATCCCTGATACCATCCCTGAAAAATCGATAGAGTATGTGCAATATACAGCCAGAGACTCACTGGTTCTGAATTCCCATCTGGTCCGGACAATTAATAACACAGCTTACAGCACCAAACATTCAAATTCAACGGGAGAGGCCGTGAGAACATACAGCGGTTTCAAACTGCTGAGAACAGGACCGTATGCTCAGCCGGAATATATAATGTTTGGGGGCATGCCTGTCAGGAGCTTTGTTTTTGGTGATTTTGTCTTCGATTACGCTCAGTTCGGCCTTCCGGTAAATGGCCTGGTCGACAGCAGGCTGATCGGCTACGAGCAGGCCGCATATGCAAAATTCCCGTTCTTTTCAACTGTAGAACACACCAATGCCCTGCATGTCTTCAGGCCGGCTTATCCTGATTCGGGAGCATTGACCAGCGCCTACATGCAAAAGGGCGATTATGGTTTCTCCAATACTATGGTTAAATTTCGGGGCAATCTCGGAGAAAGAGGCCGGTTGGGATTCACAGCCGGATTCAAGCTGAGTGACGGGTATGTTACTAATCAGGCGAAAGATTTCGAAACATACCGCTTGTTCGCCGATTATCAGCTGAGCGAGAACCTGCAGCTGCAACCCGACCTGGCTTTTTTCAGCAGCGATGATGAACTGAGGTTCTTGAATGAATTCGAAAATTATCAGGGCAGATCTGAGGCCAGCTTCGTCGGCTTATCTATGGCTCTGGCTGCGAAGGAGCGGGTATGGATTCTGGACAGAATTTCATTTATTTTTCAGAGGTTCTCAGAATCGGTCAGGGGAGATCACGATAAATTTCGGCAGGTCTCCCAGTTTTATAAATTGAAATTAGAAACTTCTATCAACATATCCGACTGGTACACATATCTCAATATCGAACCTTTTGCCAGGAATATCGAATTCGAACCTGAGACAACTGAATATGCGGGTTTGACCGCATCCGGACTGAGCCGTTATGATCTCTTGAATAATTTCTTTATCAATGTCTCGGGAGCAGTAACAATAAGCGATTATGCCGAAAACGATATCTCCCTCGCCGGCGGGCTGAGCTACAGCAAAAGCGGATCCCTGATTCTATCGGGACAATTATTCAGAATCACCCGCCCGCCCTCTGATTTTGAACTTTTCGCATCATCCCCGCAGATCGATCTGCTTCCGATTACCGGAGGCGAAGGACAATTCAGCTTTCAGGGGAACAGCGACCTCGACAACACCGACTACATAGGATATTCGCTCGGCATGAAGTTCGATAAAGGGATTTTTGAAGGTGACATATATCTGAAGCAGGCGGAGATATCGAATTCAACCTGGTGGACGCAGAATGTCCACGGATCAAGTCCTTATCAGCGCGATGCCAACTGGATTGTGGGCGGTTTTGATCTCAGTCTTGCTCTGCCCCTGGGTTTTGATTCCAGATTTGCCTACAGTTATGGACTCCTCGAGGACAGCGATTCGGAAGTTTATCTCACACTTGCGCCCAGACATAATGCCTGCGCCTTTCTTACAAAAGAAATCTATATTCCCGGATTGAACCTCTATGTTCTCAGCGGTCTTGAGGGGGAATATCATTCAGAAAATTTCAAGTCGCCTTACAATCCTCAGACGCTCGGAGAATATTTCCTGATGAATGCACAGTTCCAATTTAAAATTAAGACATTGACAATCTTTTACAATATGGATAATGTCTTTAATAAACCCCATCGGGATTTTTACAATTATGAACTGCGTCGAAGGATATGGTGGGGCTTTCTCTGGAATTTCCGCAATTAGGAGGTTGGATGATTAGCCGTGAAGATGCATATAAACTGGTTCAGGAAAAAGTCAGGCAGAAAAACCTGGTGAAACATATCCTGGCCGTGGAAGCGGTTATGCGCACACTTGCTGAGCATTTTGGTGAGGATGTCGAGTACTGGGGGCTGACCGGGCTGCTGCATGACCTCGATTACTCCAAAACAGTCGACCATCCCGAAAAGCATACCTTCCTGACAGAGGAATGGCTCGAAGGATATGAAATTCCTGATGATATGATGCACGCGATCCGCGCCCATCCCGGACACATTCCCTGTGAAAGCAAACTGGACTGGGCACTGTACTGCTCCGACCCGGTAACCGGCCTGATAGTGGCCGGAGTGCTCATGCATCCCACAAAAAAACTTGCTGATGTCGATGAAGGATATATGCTCAGGCGCTTCAAAGAAAAACGGTTTGCGGCAGGGGCGGACCGGGAGCAGATAGCAAAATGCCAAGAGCTGGGGCTGAGCCTGGAGGAGTTTATGGGGCTTGCTCTAAAGGGGATGCGTTCGATATCCGATGAATTAGGATTTTAGAAGGTTTGTCCCATGCCCCCCAAAGAGGAAAAGCTTTCGCTGGTCGGATGGCTGTCGTTTGATTTTGCCAATACTATATTCTCCATGAATATAGTGACCATGTTTTTCAACCTCTGGATTCTGGACGATCTCAACTGCCCGGATATACTCTACTCTATCAGCTACTCCGCATCCATGGTCATGGTCGCTCTTCTGATGCCTTTTTACGGCCATTATTCAGACCTGCAACAGAACAAGAAAAGCTGGCTGATCAGATTTACATTATTATCGATCATCTCCACGGTATTAATAGGGCTGAATGCTTACATTTTTGAGGGGCGCTGGACGCAGATCATTATCGCCTTAATCTTCTTTGCCGCGGCCAATTTTTTCTATGAAGGGGGGATCGCGTTTTATAACGCGCTCCTGCGATCTGTGTCATCCAGAGAAAATATCGGGCGCACCTCCGGTCTGGGTGTGGGGCTTGGATACATTGGGGGAATAGTGGGGCTCCTGTTGGTATTTCCGATTGTGAAAGGAAATATCCCCTGGATTCCGGCCGGCCGGGAAGCGGCGATTATTCCCACCGCAATTCTGTTCTTCATATTCTCCATTCCCGCCTTTCTATTAATAAGAGAGAAGACCTTTGAGAAAATCTATGAGCAGCGGATGAAATTCATGCACGCCTTCAACAACCTCAAAGACAACCTGAAGCAGGCCCGTGAACATAAAGGAGCCTTCCGCTTCCTGATTTCGAACTACTTTTTCGAAGACGCTGTTGTTACCGCCATCATATTTATGGCAATTTATGCCGAAAAAGTTGTCGGCTTTAGCGACCGTTTGAAAATCGAACTCTGGGTTGTGGCCACTCTCTCGGCCGCCCTGGGCTCGATTGTGTCGGGAAGAATATCGGACCGGATCGGTCCCAAACGCACCATGTGGATCATCGTCATCGGATGGATAGCTGTGCTGCTGGCCATAAGCGTGATAACCTTCCAGCCGCTATTCTGGGTCGCGGCATGTTTTGTGGGCGTCTTTTTGGGATCGACCTGGACAGTCGCACGGCCGCTTCTAAACAGCCTTGTCCCGGATGAAAAACTCGGTTTATTCTATGGGCTTTATGCATTATCCGGAAGAACCGCGGCTGTCATAGGCCCGTTAATTTGGGGTCTGGTGGTTCTGGTGATGAAGGCTGAGAATCCGCTGGTTAATGTAATCGTTGATCTTCTTAACGCAGTGGGCGTTGAAATCTCCTCGCTGACCCTGGCTACGATTGAGTACAGGTTCGCAGTCTTCAGCCTGGCGCTGCTCATGTTGATCGGCTTGATTCTATTCAGAAAAGTCCCTGACAGACATCGTGAGTAATGCTCCAAGTTCATTTTACTCCAGAACATAAAGTGATATATCATGTGATTAATATTACTTCCTGATATTGCATAAGTTAACAAACACCTACAGATTAGGGACTATTTAAGAATCGAAATTGAAGGGGCAAATTTATATTGACAAGCGCTGGTACGATTAATAAATTTGGCGCTTAAACATAAGATGGCAGCAACGAGCGCGCGAGGCATACAGATGTTTGAAATATATTTCCCGATTGTAGCCATGGCCGCACTGGCGCTTATCGCCGGTGGGGCTTTGATGATTTTATCACGGCTTTTTGGGAAAGTCACACACAGCAAGCTGAAAGACACCCCCTACGAATCCGGGATTGAGCCTGAGGGGACAACCAAGGAGCGTTTCCCGGTTAAGTTCTACATGATCGCCCTGTTATTTATTATCTTTGACATAGAAGTAGTTTTTCTTTACCCCTGGGCTGTCATTTTTAAATGGGGCGGGACTTTCCTGTTTATCGAGATGCTTGTTTTTATCGTGATTTTGCTGGTCGGCTATTTATACATCATCAAGAAGGGTGCATTGAAATGGGATTAGAAGATAAAATACCTGATGGGATTATACTGACCACGCTGGAGAAGATGGTAAACTGGTCGCGCAAATCCTCGATGTGGCCTTTCGGCTTCGGACTGGCATGCTGTGCTATAGAGATGATGTCCACCTTCATGGCCCACTTCGATCTGGCCCGCTTCGGCATGGAGGTTATGAGGCCCTCGCCGCGTCAGGCCGACCTGATGATAGTCTCGGGACGGGTTTCCAATAAAATGGCCCCGGTAGTCAAGAGGCTGTATGAGCAGATGCCCAATCCAAAATGGGTCATTTCCATGGGCGCCTGTGCCTCGACCGGGGGAGTATTCAACAACTATGCCATATTGCAGGGGGTGGACAGGATCATCCCGGTTGACATGTATATTCCCGGATGTCCCCCGCGGCCGCAGCAGCTCATCGACGGTATCGTTAAGCTGCATGAGAAAGTGAAACACGAGAAATTGAAACAGCCGGTGGAAAAAGGCAAAAAGAAATAGCAATTTTTTTTGACAGGATTTGTGAAATAAATAGCAAGATATGAGCTACAATAAAGAAGCAGAAAAATTCATCGACGGGAAGTTCAAGGAGCTTATCAGGGAAAAGTCCACATTCAGGGATGAACTGACCTACATTGTTGACAAAGACAGTATCATCGACATCCTGAAATTCCTGTATGAAGATGAGCAGTTCGAGTACAATTTCCTGACCGATCTGACCGCCACCGATTGGCCGGAGCGTGACGAGCGCCATGAGGTGGTCTATCTGCTCTACAGCTTCAAGGACAACACACGGTTACGCTTCAAGGTTCGTCTCAAAGAAGGGGAGAAGCTGCAGACCGCTACTGTTATCTGGGATTCCGCTAACTGGCTGGAGCGCGAGGTTTACGATCTTTTCGGAGTATACTTTGAGGGTCACCCCGATCTGACCAGGATTCTGACGCCGGACGACTTCGAGGGACATCCATTGCGGCGAGATTATTCTCTGACCTACGAGATTCCGCAGTTCAGCTATAATAAAGATGAACCGCCGGAGGTTATATAGTGGAAACCAAACACATGACGCTGAACATGGGTCCGCAGCATCCGGCCACCCACGGTGTTCTCAGGGTAAAGCTGACCCTTGATGGCGAAAGGGTTGTGGAAGCTTATCCGGTCATCGGTTACCTGCACACCGGGATCGAGAAGACGGCGGAATCGAAGCTCTATCATAAAGTCGTGCCCCTGACCGACCGTATGGACTACCTTGCTCCCATGTCGAATAACCTGGGATACTGTCTGGCGGTGGAGAAGCTTCTTGATCTGGAAATACCCGCCAAGGCTCAATGGGCGCGGGTCTGCCTGGCTGAACTGACAAGGATCAATTCGCATCTGGTCTGGATCGGTACCCATGCCATCGATATCGGCGCCATGAGCATGGCCTTGTATGGATTCCGTGAAAGGGAAAGTATTCTTCACATATATGAGCTGGTATCGGGCCAGAGAATGATGTCCTCTTATTTCCGGATTGGAGGGCTGTCCAAAGATCTGCCTGAAAATTTCAACGAGGAAGTACAAAAAGTACTTGATATGCTTCCGTCACGAATACGGGAATACGAGGACCTCCTGACCAACAATCGGATCTGGCGCAACCGGACTGTCGGGGTTGGAGTACTTTCCAGAGAAGAGGCATTAAAATCAAGTATAACCGGACCGATGCTGCGAGCCTGCGGTGTGAAGCACGACCTGAGAAAAGCGATACCGTACAGCTCGTATGATAAATTTGACTTCGATATTCCCACCCGCACCGGCGAGGATGTGTTTTCGCGGTACGAGGTTCGGGTGGAGGAGATGTACCAGTCGATAAAGATTGCACAACAGGCGATCGACGGCATGCCCGAGGGGGCATGGGAAGCTAAAGCTCCCGGAATTGTCTCGCCGCCCAAGGAAAAAATTCTGCATGAAATGGAAGCCCTGATATTTCACTTCAAGATCGTTACCGAAGGATTCCATCCGCCTGAGGGTGAAACCTACGTGGGCATCGAATCGCCCAAGGGTGAGATTGGCTTTTATATAGTCTCCGACGGGTCACCCAAGCCGCACAGGATGAGGGTTCGTCCTCCAAGTTTTATAAACCTGGCCAGTTTGAACAAGATTTGCAAGGGAGGGCTTTTGTCGGATGTTATCGCTAATATCGGTTCTGTTGACATAGTACTGGGGGAGGTTGACCGCTGATGGCGCTTTCTACCGAATCAATAGATGCAATCAAAGAGGCAGCGGCACGCTATCCGCATAAGAAGTCTGCCATCCTGCCTGCGCTTACCATAGCCTATCGTCAAATCGGTTATCTCTACGATGATCTGTATATTGAAGTGGCGGATGCCATCGGAGTTTCGCCCAACGAGGTTGCCTCTGCGGCTACTTTTTATACTATGTTCCCCAAACAGAAAGTCGGAAAGTACCTGATTCAGGTCTGTACCAATATATCCTGCGGCTTGATGGGTGCAGAATCCTTAAAAGAATATTTGCTGAAAAAGCTCAATGTCAAAGAGGGCGGGATTTCCGAGGACGGTCTCTTTACGGTGGTAAGCGTCGAGTGCCTGGGTTCCTGCACCACCGCGCCAATGATGCAGGTGAATCAGACATATTATGAAAACCTGACCAAAGAAAAAGTTGACGAAATATTGAATGACCTGAGAGAAAAAGGCTGATGGAAAAGAAAATCCTGTTCGCTAATATAGACGACCCCGGACAGCCGGAGATTGACACTTATATCTCCAAGGGGGGATACGAATCCTTTAAGAAAGTCCTGAAGGAGATGAAGCCCGAGGAGGTCATAGAAGAGGTCAAAAAATCCGGTCTGCGGGGGCGCGGCGGAGCGGGATTTCCCGCAGGCATGAAATGGAGCTTTGTGCCCAAGGATTCTCCCAAGCCGAAGTATCTCGTATGCAATGGTGATGAGTCCGAGCCGGGAACATGCAAGGATCGCGTGCTGATGGAGCATGATCCGCATCTTGTGGTCGAGGGAATGGCTATTGCGGCATACGCCATCGGAGCCAATCATGCTTTTATATACATCCGGGGTGAATTTGACCATCCGGCCAACCAGATGAGAAAGGCAATCGGCCAGGCTTATGATAAAGGCTATCTGGGAAAGAATATTCTCGGGACTGGATATGACCTCGAGATGATCGTACATACCGGCGGAGGAGCCTATATTTGCGGTGAAGAAACGGCTTTGCTGAATTCACTCGAGGGAAAGCCGGGCCAGACCAGAATTCGTCCGCCATTCCCGGCAGTCGAGGGCTTGTATGCCTGTCCAACCGTTGTCAACAATGTTGAGACCCTTTCCAATGTCTCGCTGATCATCAAAAACGGCGGGGAATGGTATGCCTCTATCGGCACTGAAAAGTCAACCGGGACAAGAATTTTCTGTCTCTCCGGGCATGTCAAGAATCCCGGCAACTATGAGCTTGAGCTTGGGACTCCGCTGAGTTATCTGATCAATGATCTGGGTGGGAGAGTGATTGACGGCAAGAAACTCAAGGCCATAATCCCCGGAGGATCATCAACCCCGATTCTTTTGCCCGATAAAATCGATACTCCTCTGGACTTCGAATCTATTGCCCAGGCCGGCTCGATGCTGGGTTCGGGCGGAGTCATCGTAATGCATGAGGACACCGACATGGTCTGGGTGGCCAGGACCCTGGCACACTTCTATATGCATGAATCCTGCGGCGAATGCACGCCCTGCCGGCAGGGCACAAAATGGATTTATGATATATTGTCCCGGATCACGTTCGGCGAGGGCAAGATGGATGATATCGACCTGTTGCTGGATCTCTGTGATAATATCGACGGCAAAACCATCTGCCCGTTGGGAGATGCCGCAGTTATTCCGATCCGCTCGACCATCAATCTTTTCCGAAATGAATACGAGTATTATATAAAAACTGGTAAGCCATTGGTTAACAATAAGTTTATGAGCTTTGTTTAATGGATAAGATTAAGCTTAAAATAGACGGAATCGAGATAGAAACCGAAAAGGGCAAGACAGTCCTTGAGGCCGCGCTTGAAAATGGTATCGATATTCCTGTCTTCTGCTATCATCCCTGCCTGAAATCGATCGGGGCATGCCGTATTTGCCTGGTGGAAATTGCCAGTCCGCGTGGGGGAGAAATTGTCCCCTGGCCCAAGCTGCAGGCCTCATGTGCAACCGCAGCGACCGAGGGCATGGAGGTTCAGACGAAATCGGAACGGGTGGTAAAGGCCCGCCGGGGAGTACTGGAATTCATTCTGGCCAATCATCCATTGGACTGCCCGACCTGCGACAAGGGCGGTGAATGCCCGCTGCAGGATACAACCTTTAAATATGGGTTGGATTCCTCCCGGTTTGATGAGAGAAAACGAAGATTTAGCGGCGATACGGACTCGACTTTTGACGATCTGCAAATAGGCCCGGAGGTCATCCGGAATCAGAACAGATGTATTCATTGCTATAGATGCACCCGCCTGGTGGAAGAGAGATTTTTCGAGCAGGATCTGGGGCATTACCAGAGGGGAGCATTTACAGAAATACTGCCTCCCCCGGGCGGAGAAATCCGCAATCTCTATTCCGGCAACGTGGTCGAATACTGCCCGGTGGGGGCCTTGACCAATCGCGACTGGCGCTATAAGGTCCGTGTCTGGAAGACCGTGGAGTTCCCGACTATCTGCCGCTATTGTTCTGATGGATGTAATCTGCGGGTTTCGGTATTCCGCAATAAAATTTACCGCGCCCAGTCCCGTGCCAACTGGAGCATAGATGAGGGTTTACCGTGCGATCTGGGACGCTACGGTTATCAGTTTGCACATCACGACGACCGCCTGACAAAACCCATGATTCGCAAAGATGATGAGCTGGTTGAATCTTCATGGGGTGAAGCACTTACCGTCATAAAGAACAAGATCGATGAAACCGTGAAAAGCCGGGGCTCATCCGGGGTGGCCTGCCTCGTGGGCGAATCGCTGTCAAATGAAGACTATTATACAATCGGCAGATTTTTCAGATCTGTCATCGGCACAAATTCCATTGATCACAGAATATACCGCAAAAAGAAACTGAGCTTCGGCAAGGATGTTGTTGAGCGGGAGTTATGCTGGAATAAACTGGATATTGCCGACCTTGAAAATGCCAGTCAATTTTTTATTGTCGGTTCCGATCTGCATTCCGAGAATCCGATTACAGCGCTGCGCGTGCTCAAGGCCAAAAGATATTCCAATGCACGTATTATGCTTCTCAATCCTCTGCCGACGCATCTGAATCGCGCCGCCGATGAAGAGCATATATATAACGCCTATTCAGAGGTCTTTTTGTTGCAGGGCCTGGCCAGGCTGATTGTTGAGAGTAAACTATATGATCCAGAGAAAGCCAATCTCAGAGAAGACGAGGCAAAATTATTCCTGAAAGAAACTGCCGAATTTGAGCTCAAAACCGTCAGTGAAAAAACAGGCCTGGCGCCGGTCGTTCTGGAGGCGCTCGCCAGATCATTGTGCAAAACCGAAAAGACAGTCTTCATTTCGGGCGAGAATGTAAGAATCCACTATCAGCGCGACCCGATATTAATAGCGCTTTACAACCTGGCTAAACTGACCGGCAATCTTAACGGCAATTCCTGCGGCGTTTTACTACTGGGCGGAGAGTCAAATTCGATGGGCTGCTATCTGTTCGGCATGCGTCCGGACCGCCTGCCGTATGATAAGCCATTCGAGAAAGCTGAAGAATTAAAAGCGGTCTGGGGCGATATAGCTACCGATCAGCCCGGAAATGATACCATCGATATTCTCCAGAAGATCAATGATGAAAAGATTGAATGCGCATTCCTGCTTGGCCTCGATGCCGTCAATCATTATCCTGATTCTGAGTTTATAAACAGGACACTTTCCAAACTTGATTTCATGGTTGTGGCCGATCTGTTTTTGACAGACACTGCACGGCTTGCCGATGTTGTTCTCCCGATTTCATCCCATTTCGAAACCGACGGCACCTTTGTAAACTGGGAAGGCGTTATGCAGAAATACACAAAATCTATAAAAAATATCGGTGAATCGATGCCGCTCTGGCAGATATTTGCGAAATTATCCGCGATGTTTGATGCTGATTTCAAATTTCGGACTGCGGATGATGTCTTCCGCCAGTATGCGCCAATGATCGGACGGGACGGTATCAGCAGGATGGCAACCCTTCCGGAAAAAGGATTAAGGTTCGAGAAAAAGAAGGAATATCGCGATGCCGGTCTGATGGCTGTAAGCTATCGGCAACCGTCATCAGAGGAGCTGCCCCTGACTGTGCTCAGCGGAAACGGGGATCATCACTTCAGCCGGAATTTCAGCACACGCTGCGAGAGCCTGAATAATTTTCTGGCCGATCCATATATAGCAATAAACGACAAACTTGCAGAAGACATGACAATCTCTGAGGGCGACCTGATAAAACTTGAAAATTCCTCTGGAAAAATAGTGGCAAAAGCTTTAATATGGCAAAACCTCCCGCAGGATGTAGTCTTTGTTCCGGATAATTTCCTGGAGGTCAAAGTCAACAGCGTTCGCAGTAAAGACAATGATATCGATAAGGTAAAACTGGTGAAGATGTAGTATGCTGGAAATTGCGATCATATCCACAATTAAGGTTATCTTCGTTTTTGTTGCGCTGCTGACCGCCTGTGCTTACATGACGCTGATTGAACGCAGGGTGGTGGCGCGTTTCCAGACGCGTCTCGGGCCCATCTATGCGGGGCCCAACGGTCTTCTCCAGCCTGTGGCTGACCTCATGAAACTGATATTTAAAGAAGATATAATTCCCGAACATGTCGATAAGAAGATCTATACCATCGCGCCCCTGGCTGCTTTCATTCCAGCTACTCTGTCGATAGCAGTCATCCCATTTGGATCATCCATAACGATTTTCGGCCGCGAGATCAACCTGGTATTGTCTGACCTGAACGTCGGTGTCCTTTACGTCTTTGCGATAACCTCAATCGGCGTCTACAGCATAATTCTTTCCGGCTGGTCATCCAACAGCAAATATTCACTTCTGGGGTCGATCAGGTCATCGGCCCAGATGATATCCTACGAAGTCAGCATGGGGCTGGCGGTCGTGAGCGTGGTGCTGGTTTCCGGCAGCCTGAATCTTAACGTGATTGTGGCGCATCAGGAAAACCTCTGGCATATATTTTCTCAGCCTGTGGCTTTCATTATCTTTTTGATATGCGGAATAGCTGAAACAAATCGAGCGCCATTCGATCTGCCCGAGGCTGAATCCGAGCTGGTTGCCGGCTATCACACGGAATACTCGGCCATGAAATTCGGCATGTTCTTTGTCGGTGAATACGCCAATATGGTTACAGTCTCAGCCATGGCCACCACGCTCTTTCTGGGCGGCTGGCAGGGACCGGGCGATTCGGGAATACTGTCCATGTTCTGGTTCGGCCTGAAAGTATTTCTTTTCCTGTTTTTGTATCTATGGCTGCGGGCGACTACACCGCGGTTCCGTTATGATCAACTTATGAATTTTGGATGGAAGGTGCTTCTGCCGCTGGCGATATTGAATGTGCTGGTGACCGCGGCGGCGGTACTTATTATATAAAGGTTCTGTATGTTCAAGGCTTTGAAAGAAGTATTTATAGCCATACCGCTTGGGTTGTACACCACCATGAAGAATTTCTTCAGGAAGCCGGTTACAATCCAGTATCCCAAGATCAAGCCGCCCATGTATCCGCGCTATCGCGGATTGCATTTCCTGGAGCGCTACGACCACGACGGCTCCGAGAGATGCGTATGCTGTGGATTATGCGCCGCGGCCTGCCCGGCTGACTGCATCTACATGGAGGGCGCCGAAAATGAAAAAGGGGAGAGGTATGCTAAAATATATGAAATAAATGAATTAAGGTGTATCTTCTGCGGCTATTGCGAGGAAGCCTGCCCGGAGGAGGCGATCTTCCTGGGCAAGGAATACGAATTCTCGACAGACCAGAGGGACAAATTTATTTACACCAAGGACGACTTGCTGGTCCCGTGGCCGCGAAAGAAGCCATCACCTGTAAAATTTATTCGAAAGACCAAACGTCCGGATGTGTACTGAACTAATTAATAAAAAAGCGGTAGGGTGACTTTGGAGTATGTGATTTTCTTTGCCAGCGCATTTGTTGCGATAGTGTGTGCGCTTCTGGTGATTTCACAGAAAAATCCTGTGGCATCGGTGATCTTTCTGATCATGGCTTTTGTGGCGCAGGCAATACTATATATTCAGCTTTCCGCGCTCTTTGTCGCCATACTGCAAATTGTGGTTTATGCCGGCGCCATAATGGTTCTGTTCCTGTTTGTAATCATGCTCCTGAATCTCAGGCGCGATGATTTCGGACCCGAGAAGCACCCCCTTCAGGGATGGCTGACAAGGATATTCGGTGTCGTACTGGTGGCCGAGCTGATAATCGTCATTGCACGGGGTGTCTCTCAAAGCGAAAGTGTCGATACGGCGGCTTCGGACTTCGGGAATGTGGAACAGGTAGCCACCATCCTCTTCACCAGGTATGTTTTTCCATTCGAGCTGACATCGATTCTCCTGATCGTGGCGATCATCGGTGCAGTTGTCCTGGGGAAAAGAAGGGCGGAGGAGAAATAAGATGGTACCTCTGGAATATTATCTCATTTTAAGCGGAATAATTTTCACCATCGGCGTTTCCGGTGTCGTGATCTCCCGCAATATAATTATTGTGTTTATGTCGATCGAGCTGATGCTCAATGCAGCTAACCTGGCGCTGATAACATTCGCCCGGCAGTTTGCCGATGCCAGCGGTCATGTGTTCGTGTTCATAGTTATGGCGGTGGCGGCGGCCGAGGCCGCGGTTGGGTTGGCAATTATTATCGCGCTGTTCAGAAATAAGGATTCGATAAACCTCGATGACTTCAATGTCATGAAATGGTAGCTTTGGAATATGCTTGATTATGTCTGGCTCATAGTCCTGATGCCCCTTTTGGGATTTTTGGTCAACGGCCTCTTCGGGAACAGATTCTCCAGACCCGTGGTATCATTGATAGCCTGCGGCACCGTATTTGTCTCCCTGATAATGTCTGTAGTGTCGTTCTTCGAGCTCCTGCAGCTCGATCCGCATCACCGCTATCATGAGATATACAGCCTGTTTAAATGGATTCCCTCAGGGGCTCTGGATATTGAAATCGGATTTCTTTTTGATCCGCTTTCTGCGGTTATGGCCCTGGTCGTCAGCGGTGTGGGCTTCCTGATTCATGTATATTCAATCGGCTATATGGCGCATGATAAGGATTATGCCAGATTCTTTACCTATATGAACCTTTTCACCGGCTCAATGCTTCTGCTGGTTCTGGCGAATAATTTCCTCCTCTTATTTGTGGGATGGGAGGGAGTCGGTCTCTGCTCCTATCTCCTGATCGGCTTCTGGTATACCTGCCAGTCGGCGGCGAATGCCGGCATGAAAGCGTTCATAGTCAATCGAATCGGGGACTTCGGATTCCTGCTGGGCATAATGCTGATCTTCTGGACCTTTGGATCACTGAATTTCCAGGAGGTGTTCGGCTCCGCTTTCGGATTCTTCCAGTCCATGCACGGTACCGGCGGTGAAGAGGTTGTTCTCAAAGACGTACTTGGTCTCGGTATGGGCACGTTCACATTGATAACGATATTTTTGTTCATAGGTGCAACCGGCAAATCAGCACAGATACCGCTGTATGTGTGGCTTCCCGATGCCATGGAAGGCCCCACTCCTGTCAGCGCATTGATCCATGCCGCTACTATGGTAACGGCTGGAGTCTACATGGTGGCACGCTGCAATGTCCTGTACCTGTTGGCTCCGGACACATTGATGCTTGTCGCGATAATAGGCGCTGCAACGGCATTCTTCGCGGCCACGATGGGTGTGGCTCAAAATGATATTAAACGTGTACTGGCATATTCTACCGTCTCGCAGTTAGGATATATGTTCCTTGCATGCGGTGTGGCTGCATTTGGAGCAGGAATATTCCACCTCATGACGCATGCCTTCTTCAAGGCGCTTTTATTCCTTGCGGCGGGTTCGGTTATTCACGGCATGAGCGATATTCAGGATATGCGCCAGATGGGCGGATTGAAATCGAAGATGCCGATAACATTTATCACCATGCTTCTGGCAACGCTGGCAATCTCCGGAATTCCGCTCTTCTCCGGATTTTTCTCGAAGGACGAAATCCTCTGGAAATCATTCTCCTCCGATTATGGCGGAATTGTATTCTGGATCATCGGTCTGATTACAGCGGGCATAACAGCCTTTTACATGTTCCGGCTTATATATCTGACATTCTATGGCAAAACCAGGGCGCCCGAGGATGTCCAGCATCATATTCATGAATCTCCCAAATCGATGACAGTTCCGTTAATGGTTCTGGCATTCCTTGCAGTAGTCGGCGGATGGGTCGGCATACCTCCAGCCCTGGGCGGGGGCGCATGGTTCGAGGAGTTTCTGCACCCGGTCTTCGCACAAGGCGAGCTAATCATGGCCCACGGCCATCATCCCGAAGGCTTCACGTTGGAATATATACTCATGGCCGCCAGTGTTGTGCTTGTCCTGATCTCGATATTCGTTGCTTACACCTTGTACAGAAGGAAACCAGAGATTGCTACAAATTTACGCGAGAAATTCTCGGGCCTGCATAAGGTCGTCTATAATAAATATTATGTGGATGAGTTCTATCAGGGTGCAGTCGTGAAACCACTGGTGGGCCTTTCATTCTTCTTCTGGAAAGTCTTCGATGTTGTTGTTATCGATGGTCTTGCCAATGGCCTGGCTTATATGATCAAATCATTTTCATCCGGGGGAAGAAAAATTCAGACCGGCTTTCTGCGAAATTATCTTTTAATCTTTGTGTTGGGTGTCGTGGTGTTCATGGCCTATGTGGTGTTGAAGTAATATGGATAGTTCAATACTGACAATTCTGACATTTCTGCCCATACTGGGCGTGATTTTGATCTGGTTAACAGACAAGGAGAATCACCGCCTGATCAAATACACTGCCTGGGCGGTAACATTCATAGATTTTGTGTTCTCGCTGTATATCTATTTCAACTTCGATATGGCTGAGAGCGGATTTCAATTTGTTTACGATATACCCTGGATCAGCCAATTCGGCATACGCTATGCCGTCGGCATAGACGGTATTTCTCTCTGGCTGGTCATACTAACTACGTTCCTGGGATGGCTTGCTGTATGGTCATCCTGGACAGCTATCAAGGACCGCCTCAAAGGATACATGATCTCCCTTCTGATTCTGCAGACAGGCATGCTGGGAGTGTTTGTCTCGATGGACCTGTTCCTGTTCTATGTATTCTGGGAAGTGATGCTGATACCGATGTATTTCCTGATCGGTATCTGGGGCGGTCCCAGAAAGATCTACGCTACAATAAAGTTTGTCCTGTTCACCATGCTGGGCTCTCTTCTAATGCTGGTGGCAATACTGTTTATCTACTTCAAATCGGGCGGGACAACATTCAGCATTTCGGAACTAACTCAATTCTGCGTAACTCTTCCTGTTTCGACGCAGATGTGGCTATTTGCGGCATTCGGGCTGGCGTTTGCCATAAAGGTACCCATGTTCCCGTTCCACACATGGCTGCCGGACGCTCACGTACAGGCTCCCACCGCCGGTTCGGTCATCCTGGCGGGTGTGCTTCTGAAGATGGGAACCTATGGTTTCCTTCGTTTCTGCATGCCCATGTTCCCGGAAGCATTCGAGCAGTTTATTCCTGCAATTGCAGTATTGGCGGTGATCGGCATTATCTATGGCGCCTTAGTGGCAATGGTGCAGAAGGATGTAAAATCACTGGTGGCCTTTTCCTCAGTCTCGCACATGGGTTTTATCATGCTGGGACTGACCGCCCTGAATATGCAGGGCATGCAGGGTGCAATCCTGCAGATGCTCAATCATGGCATTTCCACCGGCGCTCTGTTTATGATCGTGGGGATGATATACGAACGCAGGCATACGAGGTTGATCGCTGAGTTTGGCGGGGTCTTCAAGTCCATGCCGATCTGGTCAACCTTCTTCATGATCGTTGCGCTATCGTCTATCGGGCTGCCCTTTACCAATGGTTTTGTGGGCGAATTTCTGATCCTCACCGGCACATTCGGGGTCGCGCCGGTCTATGCTATTCTGGGCGCTACCGGTGTTATTCTGGCCGCCTGCTACATGCTCTGGATGATCAAGCGTGTGTTGTTCGGCGAGCTGACCAAAGATGCGAATAAGAACTTGAAAGACCTGAAAATGTTTGAGAAGCTCGTTTTGGTGCCGTTTATAATCATGATTTTCTGGATCGGAATCTATCCCTCGACGTTTTTAAATCCGATGAAGCATTCGGTTGAGAAACTGATCGGCGATGTCACTAAATATGTGAGACATACTGAGATAGATAATGAGGCGGAAGCCTATGTACCATACAATCCGCATGAACCCCAAACAGAGGAGCATGCAGATGTCAGACATTAAATTATTTACCAAGGTCGGCTGCCCTTACTGCGCAGCCATGAGAGAATCGCTGAAAAGCGAAGGCGTTGATTACGAGGAAATTGACGTGCACTCATCATCAGAGGCCATGCAGGAGGCACTGAAATATTCCGGCGGGAGGCGGATGGTGCCCATTGTGGTCCGTGACGGCGACGTGAAGGTTGCGCCTGACGGCGGTTGAGACTTTTAAGGAGTAACGTGGTAGTTTGCCATGCAGGAAACAGTTAAAACAATACTCGAAAACTTCTCGTTGAACATTGATTTGGTCGCGCTCATGCCGGAGATCATAATCTGCGGCATGGCGCTTGTGACCATGATCGTCGAGCCGTTCCTGAAGGGCGACAGCAAAAAAGTGGTCATGCATTTAGCCTGGCTGTCCATCGTTGCAGCCTTAGTATCAATATATTTCATCTTAGCCTCGAACCCGAACTTGATTTCACTCCAATTTGCCGAGGCCTACCGGATTGACAGATACTCTCTACTGTTCAAGGCGATATTCCTGATCGGTTCTTTATTAACCGTATTTATCTCAAGCAATTTCCTGAAATTCAAGGATGTCCCTGACGGCGAATTCTATTCCCTGATTCTGCTCGCCACGTTCGGAATGATGAATATGGCCAGCGCCGGAGATCTGATCGTTCTTTTTATCGGACTTGAGATTATGTCTTTGTCTCTGTATGTCCTGGCTGGAATTCTGCGCCGAAGCGTGTATGCCAATGAGGCGTCATTGAAGTACTTTCTTATGGGTGCGTTTGCCTCGGGATTTTTGATCTTCGGAATTGCTTTTATATATGGTGCCACCGGCACGACCTCGATTATTGATGTAATACAGTCATCTGAAATCCTGTCAAATACTTACCTGATGATCGGCGCGGCTATGGTCATGATCGGCCTCGGATTCAAGATCGGCGCAGTGCCGTTTCATATGTGGATTCCGGATGTTTACACCGGTTCATTAACAAGCGTGACCGCCTTCATGTCCGCCGGACCCAAGGCGGCCGCCTTCGCTGCCTTCTTCCAGGTCTTTGTCGTGGCGCTCAGGCCCCTGCAGAATGAACTGGAGGTGGTACTGTGGATACTATCAGCCCTTACAATGACTTTGGGAAATATTCTGGCAATCACTCAAAATGATGTTAAGCGCATGCTGGCTTATTCATCCATCTCGCATGCCGGATACGTTCTGATTGCGCTGGTTGCGTTTACCCCGGCCGCCACCAGCGCCGGCCTGTATTATCTACTCTGCTATACAGTCATGAATATTGGTGCCTTTACTATATTGATAATGGTCGAAGCACGTGAAACTTCCGATACCAATTTCTCCTCTTTTGCAGGAATGGCGAGAAGATATCCATTTCTGGGAATCCTGTTGACAATCTTCATGATATCGCTGGCCGGATTTCCGCCTACGGCTGGATTTATGGGCAAATTCCTGGTCTTTAAAGCGGCTATCGATACCGGTTCGACATCTTTGATAGTTTTGGTTGTGCTGGCTGTAATCAACAGCCTTGTTTCAGTTTATTACTATCTGCGAGTTGTGGTTGTAATGTTTATGGTCGAGCCGGAACTGGAATATCGTCCGATCAATTTTGCGGCTGGGATAATCGCGGCTCTTATCATCGCTATGGGCGGGACTTTACTGCTCGGAATCTATCCCCAGCTTTTTGCATTTTTCCTGAATACCTCGCTTATCTGATTTATAATCAAGAAGTTCTCTGCTTCACGTCAGAGTTTCTTGCAATCTGCAAGATGAATCTTGCGATTGACTATGAATTATCTCTGAAAATCCTTAAGCTGTTTTCCATTTCTCATTCAAGTCCTTGAACCATTGTCTCTTCATTTTTCAGTGCGGATTTGGCATCCGGCTTGCAGAGATATAAAAGCGCTATGAAAAACAAAAGAAAAATACAGGGCGGAGTAAATTCCAGGGGATTCACGCTCATCGAACTGATGATCGTGGTAGTTATAATCGGCATTCTTGCCGCGATGGCGATACCCCGTTGGTGGAAAGCATCGGAGAGATCGAAGCAGTCTGAGGCCAAGCTGATCTTAAAGCAGATTTATACAAATGAGGAAACTTATTATCAGGCAAATTCAGAGTACTTTATAACCGGAGAAGTGGCCTCGGCCGCCAATCCCTATGCTTTTGCCCCGATCTGGGTGGATGTTATCGGCGGCGCTCTTTATGAATATGTAATTCAGGGAGATGCCTTTTCGTTCACTGCCACGGCCACCGCTAATCTGGATGCCGATGGCACGATTGACACCTGGTCTATTGATCAGGACGGCATCCTGCTGAGGGTAATCGATGATACGGCCGATTAATTGCAAAATGCAAGAGTGCTGTTGTAAACCACGAGTTCGAAAGAGTATATGAAACGAGGAATTGAAAAGCAAATGAGAGAAAGAAATAAGGTAAGAAATGAAAGGAGTATGAGTTAGCCCTTGTTCAAAAAAAGAGAGTTAAATAACGGGACAATGGCAAACAGATTGCATCTAAAGAAACGGCAAAGATGAAAAGTAGAAGTAGAAGGAATAAACCCAAAGAAACTTCGGTAGGAGGTTTAAAGATGTTTCAGAAGTTCCAGAAGAACAGAAAAGGTTTCACACTGATCGAGCTCATGATCGTGGTTGTCATTATCGGCATTCTGGCCGCTCTGGCTATTCCGCGTTTCATGAAAGCTTCGGCTAAGTCGAAAACATCCGAGGCCCAGCTGGTCTTGAAGCAGATCTACACCATGGAGCGTACATACAAGCAGCAGTTTGATGTATATTCAGCTGACCTGAATGCCATAGGTGTAGAAGTTCCGCCCAACGCCAAGTATACTTACTCTATACTTGCTGCCGACGCTACGACCTTTACGGCGCAGGCTGACTGGGCGGCTCCCGGCATTGATGATGACGCGACCCCGGATACCTGGACGATTGACCAGGATGGTACTATTCTCCATACCTCGAACGACTTGACAGGCTAAAAGATTGCCGCATAGTTGACACGTAAGGGCGGCCCCTGAGAGGGGGGCGCCCTTTCTTTTTTGCCTCCAGCCCAGGCCCGGTTCAGTTGCGTCACATTCTGATCCGCCTCCGGTGGATTGTGATCTGCGCCATTCATCGCGGAATTCTCAAAAATCATTGACTTTTATTAATAACAGTTTCATACTTTAAAGTTAAGCTTTAGCTAAACCAGGGAGAGGATTCTTGAAAAAAAGACTGATTATATTGCTATTCTGGTCAACTCTAATTTTATGGACCATCCCGCTCAGAGCACAGGAGGATACAGCCGCAGATTCGATTCCGAAAAGAGAGTATCCTTTGATGCCCACTGAGGCTATCGATGACGCCTTGTCCGGCATCAAAATGACTGCCAATGACATGGGTTTCAGGACCGATTATGTGGAGGTGGATGCCTTCAGATTGCCATTGATTGACTCGCTGACCGAGAATCCTCTGGCCATGGCGGTCAAGACTAAATATATCGCCGATTTCTTCTTGAGTGACAGCAATAAAATTGACAATTACTTTATCGAGGCCGCGAATGTCATCATAAGACCGCCCGAGAATATCAGGGCACTGCTCTATGACCTGATTGTCGATGGCGGCCTCGCCGAATCCCCGTCCCGCAGTTCTCACATCACTCCGCCGAATGTGGACTATCCCGACGATGTGTCCGAAATTGACATCGTATCCCTGGATCAGATTTTTCTGCAGATATATGAATATCTATACGGCTGGGGTCACGATAATCCAGTCATTGATTCCCTGCGCCGGTCAAGATTCTTCTCGGCTGGACTTGAAAGAGAGCAATTTATGTTTTTGCGAGACTCATTTCCGATTCTGATTCTTGAGGATGAAAAAGATGAGTTCAGGCCCCTGGAGGAGCTCGACAGCCTTCAGAAATTTGAGGAGGAGCTCTCAAAAAGCGCCATTCCCGTCTGCGAAGATTTGAAGATTACAGGACTTTTTTCAAAATATGCAATTTACCTGGTCAATTTTACTTTTCTGCTTGAGACTATGCTTGCTGATAATGCCGAATATTATGAGCTCTTTGACTCCAAAGACTGGCAGGTCGAGAAGGAGACTCCGAGGGGAAAGATAGCCGTTGGCGGATGGGGAGAGAATCAATATGAAGGTGAATATCAATTCATACTCGATTTAGGAGGTAATGACCGATACCTCCTTGACCATAACGACAGCACGCAGATTATAATAGATCTCGATGGTGATGACCTATATATCGGCCGTGAGGACTACTGCCTCGGCTCCGGATTCTTCAGCCTTGGCATACTATACGACCATGCCGGCGATGATATTTACAGTGCCGGAAATTTTGCTATGGGTTCCGGTCTTTTTGGGGTGGGTTTTTTGATCGATAAAGAAGGTGACGACATATATCTGGGAGATACGCATACACAGGGCGCGGGGACATTCGGAATCGGTATGCTGATCGATGAATCGGGCAATGATGATTACAAGGCCGCACTCTTCAGCCAGGCCTATGCCGGTGTGCAGGGATTCGGAGCGATTATTGAACACAATGGCAATGATTCATATTACGCCGGCGGAAAGTACAAGGACTTTCTGCGATACGAGGATCATTACGTTTCTCTCTCCCAGGGCTTTGCGTTCGGATTCAGGCCGCGTATGTCCGGCGGAGTGGCGCTCCTGATCGATTCTGCCGGTCATGACACATATATTTCCGACATATTTGGACAGGGAGCCTCCTACTGGTACGGCCTGGGCGCTCTATATGATATCGCGGGGAATGACAAATACTTATCATTCCAGTACGCTCAGGGCAGCGCCACGCATCTTACGCTGGCAATACTGATGGACCAATCCGGTAATGATTATTATTTTTCCAAGGGTGTCTCTCAGGGCTGCGGTCATGATCTGGCGGCCGGTTATCTGATAGATTATGATGGCAACGATACATACCAGGCCTATGATCTTTCTCAGGCGGCCGGGTCGGCTAACGGCATGGGGATGCTGATTGACTACCTTGGTGATGATTCCTATGAGATCAAGAGCACCTTGAATACCCAGGGTTATGGCAATCCGCGGAGAGATTACGGCTCTATCGGGCTCTTTCTAGACCTCATGGGCGAGGACACCTATGTTGGCAACGGCCGCGATAATTATTACTGGATCAATGACTCCAAATGGGGAATCGGAGTGGACCGGGAATATTGGGAGGAGGAAGAAAAATGAAGGTATTCAGATTAATAGCAGTTCTAATCCTCATGTTTTTCTGTTCCTCGGCCGTATATGCCGACAACGCCGAAGACAGTATCGCCGCTATTGTCGATGATCTTTTTATGAAGGCCTCTTCCGGTGAAGTTCAATTTCGGGATCTGGTGGAGCCGGCCAAAAAAGAACTGATTGCAATGGGGGAGAAGGCGGTTCCGCAGATGATCACCAAGCTCAAAACCGAGGATGCCCGCGAACGCCATACGGTGGAAGATATTTTTAAAGGGATCGGCGACCCGGCTGTGCCGTATCTAATTGCGGCCCTCGAGACCGATAATCTCTACCAGCTCAGACTGGCCTCAAATTGTCTCGGCCTGATTGAGAACAAGCAGGCCACGCCACCTTTATTGGGCCTATTCCTATATCACGATCATACGGTTCGTTCAGCAGCAGTCACCGCGATAGGCAGAATAAAGGATACATCCGCAGTGCAACAGGTCATTTCCATGCTTTCCGATGATGCTGAGACAGTCCGAAAATCCGCGGCGGTGGCGCTTGGCAGAATCGCGGATGACCGCAGCATTGGCGCGCTGATTGATGCGCTCGATGATCCGCATTTCTCGGTCCGGTATACCGCGGCAGAAAGCCTTGTCAAAATAGGAGAGGTCTCGGGCGAAATCCTGGAGAAAAAATTCGACCAGCTTCCCCCGATGGCCAGGTATTATGCCATCGATGTCTGGGCCGGGCTGAAATATGAGGATGCATTCGACAGGCTGAAAGATTTATTGAATTCACCGGATAACCGGGCGCGCGGGTTTGCAATTACCGCAATCGCAAAAATAAAGCCTGAAAAAACCGGGGAACTTGTTCGTAAATATAGTAAAGATGAAAAAGATTCATTCGTGCTCTCGAGTTTCGAGAAAGCTCGCAGAATAGCTGCCGAGAAAAGCAAATAGATGGGAATAGAAGAACAATTCCGCCGTTTCGAGAAGTTCATCAAGACCGATCTCCCGGCGCAGAAATCCCTGCATCTTGATAAAATATCGCAGGATTTGTCTGCCGGAATAAGAGAAACACCGGAGGGAAATTTCCTGGTCAAGGAAACGATTTATGGGCCCGGAGACCTTCACGGCCAGTTTTCATTTTCTGATCTGGACCTCAGCCATCCGCTCAGATTCGACAGCTTCTCCTGTCCGCCGGATGAGGGCACATTCAACCTGAAAAATATAGTCGTAATCGACACAGAGACAACCGGTCTCTCCGGGGGCGTGGGTACTGTGCCGTTTCTGGTCGGACTGGGCTTCTTCCGTGACGGCACTTACGTTGTCAGGCAGCATTTTCTCCCCGATTACAGCGAGGAGCACGGTTTTTATAAATATATGTTTGATGATCTTCCGGGTAATATGATTGTCTCCTTTAACGGCAAGGCGTTCGACCTTCCGCTCCTGACAAACCGCTTTTTGATACAGCGCACCGGATCGGAATTCTTCTCCAGGAAGCATCTGGATGTGTTGTTTACCTTGCGCCGCTTCTTCAGGTTGAAACTGCCCGACTGCACCTTGAAGACCGCAGAAAGAGCCCTTCTGGAATTTGAGCGCTTAAATGATATTCCCTCCGAGCAGATTCCGCAGACCTATTTCAATTATCTCCAGACCGGCGAGACCTCGGAGATCTATCAGGTTATTAAGCACAATATATGGGATATTGTATCCACAATGGGCGTAATGGTCGAGCTGGAACGCTATGTTGAAAGCGCCGAGAAAATGGATAAATTATCCGACGTGGACAGCTGGGCCATAGGCAAATTCTATCTTCAGCGCAAGGATTACGACAGGGCGTTTTCAAGTTTCTCCCGATCGGAGGGTACCGAGCAGGAGTTTCACTTTAAAAACCTGTTTCAAGCCTCAATGATTTCCAAGAAACTGTGCGATTTTGAAACAGCCGTCAGCTACTGGAAGATGCTTTCGGAGTCATTCAATCCCCATTATTTTGCCGCGCTGGAGGAAATGGCCAAGCTCTTCGAACACCGCTCCAGGGAATTTGATAAAGCCATCTCATGCTGCCGTCGAGCCCTCGATTCAATATACCAGGTCTCCCAGCTCCATGATCAGGCTGATTTTGAGCAATGGCAAACTCGTTTCAGCCACCGTCTTTCAAGACTGCAAACTAAATCATCGAAATCCAAATAATCTTTTAACTAGCGCCTGTTTTTGCCGATACTTAAATGGAGCAACAATGGAAGAGAAACAGGTATTAAAAAGAGTAGCACGGTTAACACAGCTGGCCACACTGCCGGAGGTGCTTTCGCAAATTTTGAAGATAGCGGATGATCCCGAATCGCCTCTTGATGATCTCGCCAAGGTTATCCTCAAGGATATATCACTGACCGCCAGGATTCTGAGCGTGGCCAATTCGTCTCGTCATGGCAGGGATTCTGAGGTCTCTTCCATACGCGATGCCATCATGGTCCTGGGATCACGTACTGTTAAGGCCATCGCGCTCTCGGTCTCCGTTGTGAATGTAATCAACCGTCTCGATACGCAGGTAAACCTCCAGACATACTGGAAGCATTCTCTTGAAGTTGCCATGATCAGTGAATTAATTGCCTCCAGGGTCGGCTTGAAAGAGAAGGAAGAGGCCTATATTGCCGGCATTTTTCATGATATCGGCATTCTCTCGTTGGATGCCTGTTTCCCGCGTGAATATGCGCGTGTCTGGAAAGATGCTCAGAAGGGCGGCTCAATCCTCGACCTGGAGGAGTCAATCTTCGGGACCAATCATTGCCGGGTGGGATCATATCTTCTCTCTAAATGGAATCTGCCTGAAATCTTCTCGCATGCCATAAGCAGGCACCATGATGCTTTTAAGTCGGAAGAGCCTGTAAATGATCAGATTATACCGCAGATAATAAACCTGGCGGAGGGGCTGGCAAAATATAGACTGGATATTAATTCTCCTCTCGAGGATATCGAATTAGCGAATAGAAAAGTGGTGATGAAGAATCTCGGCCTCGATAACGCCGACCTGTCAGAGATTGAAGCGGAGATCATTCCAAAATTCCATGATGCCGCCAGTTGCCTGGAAATAGAAGTCGGTTCTCCCATGGAGCTTCTGACCGAGGCGAATTCCAGGTTATTTGAGGTGTACCACGAGATGCAGGAAATGCTGGATAGTTTCAAGAAGAATGCTAATTTCAAGGATCATATCGAATACGATAAATTGGCGGTCGAGATATTGCATACCGTCGTGGCGACATTCTCGCACTATTTCAACAATGCCTGCGCCTCGATGCTGGGACGTGCCCAGTTGATTGAAATCGCTCTCAAAAAAGGGGAACTGGAGGACAACAGAGACATCCTGCATAACTCCTTGATTGCCATTCACAATGGTGTAAACAACATCACCGGGACTATCTCAGAACTGAAACAGGTCAAATCTTTTAAGACCACGCTCTATCACGACAAAACTCTGATAATTGATCTGGAAGACTCTCTCAAGAAGTACAAGCCCCAAAAAGCGAAGATGAAGGCGCGGGTGTAATTCTAAATTCACCTGCTATGTCCGCGGGGGAGAGGTGGCCTTTTCCTGGCGCTCCGGTTTCTGCTCGAATTTTCTGCCCACAAAGTAAAATCCAATAGTCACAACAACCACTAAAATGGTCATCAGCCCAAAATACTCGCCCGGATTCAACACATCGGTATAAATACGTGCGAAAAATCCGGCGAAGACATTTCCCAGGGTTACTGTCGCCAGCCAGAGACCGGTGATTCGGGATTTCATGTGGCTGGGAGCCTCTTCATAGGCCAGTTGCAGGCCCACGACAGAGATACACAATTCTCCGGCGGTAATCATTATATAGGCGAAAACCTCCCATAGAATAGATATCTTGCGCTCCACGGCAATAAAGCCCGCCACAGTCATTACGCCCATACAGAAGATCACCAGAACAAATCCGATCAGCATCTTCTTGGGCGAGGATAATCGTACTGTCTCGCTCTTGTCAGTTTTCGACCAGAGCCATGCAAAGAAAGGTGTCATGATGACGATCAGTACAGGATTCAGCCCCTGAATCGCATCAGGCGGTATCCTGAAGCCGAACGGTGTTTCCAGAATCATGTAATCGCGTGCAAACAATGTCCAGGTTGAGTATGCCTGATCGAAAATTGACCAGAAGAATACGATCAGTGAAAACAGCCCGACAATCCTCCAGACTATATTTCGGTCGATTTTTTTCTGTTCGACCGAGACATGTTCCTCGCGGACCTGCTTTACATTCTCCACGGGATAATGCTTCTTGCCGAGATAGAAAATACCCAGAGAGACGACCATAAGGATCGTGGGCGCCATAAAGGCAGCCGAATAGCCATAATGGTCCCGTATAAATGGCAGCGAGATTGTGGTCGATGCGGCACCGATATTGATGGCCATGTAGAACCATGAGAAGGCTTGAGACATCAATTTCTTCTTGCCTTCCCGTTCATACATCAGACCCATCAGGGTGCTGATATTGGGCTTGATCGCGCCCGATCCGCCGGCAAGAAATACGAGGGCAACAAAGAGACCGGCGCGGGTTTCGAAACTTCCCAGAATAAGATGCCCCATTATATAGGGAAGTGCGAAGTAAATTATAGTTTTAAATTTTCCCAGCCATCTATCGGCAATGTATCCGCCCACGATTGGAAGAATGTAGCAAAGTGCAGTGAATAAGGAGGCTATCTGCGAGCTATCCCCGTCGGAGAAACCAAGTTTATCGATCATGTATAAAACGAGCAGGGCTTTCATGCCATAGAAGCTGGCACGCTCTGCCAGTTCGCCCCAAAATATGAACCAGAATCCGGTCGGGTGTTGTCTGAATCCAATTCCCACTAATTATCCCTCACTGCATGTGCAAATACCATTGCGCATTTGGATAGGATATTATAATAATAAATATCCTCAGAGACAATGATTTTTATAATCATATTGTCGAACTGGTATTAGTGCCCTGTTACCCGTTCGCAGGTATCAGTCTTTGCCCATATCAACCATATCCCAGCCCTCATCGTCCTCACGCATCAAAATCGTATGCACCTCAACTTTCGGATAAAGCAGCTTAATATTGGCCTTCAGATCCATCATATCGTCTGTTAAGCGCTCTCTTTCGGCATCCAATGAGGTAAAGGCGTCATGCCCGCCATATCCGGCGCAGTCCTCATGCTGGGTCAAATAAACACTTTTCACGCCATGTTTCTCGATACAGGTCTTGATGTACTTCATTGCGAATTCGATATCCTTGCAGGGTCCCCCTATTGAGATCCGGTCGATTTTTCCGTTCAGCCCCCTTTCCTTGATCCAGTCGTCAATAGTATCTTGTAGACGATAATCCATGCAGTGTACGATCAGGTTGTTGCACTTTCCCATATTGTCCTCCTCCATACCTTGGATGATGGGATGATATTATAATATAATCCGGCAAAGTTCAAGTATTATCTGCACACAATCTGACTAATTGTGCAGATTGCCCCGGCTGTAGAAGGGTAGTCTTTGAGGATTAAAAATGGATCTGTTTATTCAGCGGTGTGCGGCAGTCGAAAAAATTCCCCGGCATGCCACATGCGGGACCGTCCCCATGGCAAACCGCCGTAGAGCGGAACAGCAGCGATCGTCTCGCCGTCACCTTCAGCAATTACAAGCGGCAAGTAGGATAAACTGAGCGTATCCCCCGATACATTGAATGAATATCTTTCTATCTCATCGCCAGTGGATTGATCGGAAAATATAAGCGTATCACCGGATATCGAATAGAGGCAACTGAAGCAGGAATATGACTCCCCGTTGCCGAAAAGCGGCGGAACGGGGGGCTCGATAAAGACCTCAAAATATCCATCTGAAAAGCCCAACCTTGATTCATGATTCAGGGTGTACTGATTTTCGCCGCCTTCCGGAGTTACAGTCATACTGAAGTATGTACCAACGAATTCAGCATACCACTGCCCCCGAAGCCGTTGATCTGAATTCAGGCCAATCTCACCGCTGCATCCGGTCAGCAACAGGATGGCAGCAAAAAGTATGATCTTGATTCTATGGCTCATCATAAATAAAATATTAAACAGCAGCGATCTGTCAATAATGATCCACAATATTTGTGTATTATAATCTGTTCAGTGGAAACCGGAATATTCTTATTAGCTGTCATTATCCTGTTTTTCAAAGGGTTCGATATGAATCAGGACATCGACGACGTTTTCATGCTCAAGCAGCCTGTGCTTTGCGATTCCCGCCAGATCGTGGCCGTCCCGAACAGACAATTCCGGATCGACCTGCAGGTGCAGATCAACCTGCAGCCCGGGGCCGATATTTCTTGTGCGCAGGGCATGAACATCGCGCACACCGTCAATATGCTTGATCATATCATATAACTCTTCCAGCTCCTCTTTGGAGGCGCCCACATCGGTAAGTTGCTTTAGAGCGGGCCAGAATATTTTCCAGGCCGCCTGTAAAATGAACAGCGATACCACCAGCGCGCCGACATGATCCAGAAATGTCCAGGATGGTTGAATTTTTGTACCCAGAACCGCGACTGCTACCGGCAACGAGCTTAAGGCATCGCTCCTGTGATGCCAGGCATTAGCAACCATGGCCGAGGATTTTACACGCCGCCCTACACGGGCATTCCACTGGTAAAGCAGCTCCTTCACCAGTATCGAAGCCAGCGCCGCTCCGAAGGCTATCCATCCCGGTCCTGTGTCCCGGGCCTCTTGCAGAGTCGATACAGCATTGTAACCCAGACCGACCGCCGCAGCTATCAGGACAAGGCCAATAAATGCGGTGATCAAAGTCTCTATGCGGCCATGGCCGTGGGGATGATCCTCGTCGGCGGGTGCGCTCCAGCGAGGGGCGCCGATCAATATTGCGATATCGGTGGTGGTGTCTGTGATGCTGTGGACGGCATCAGCCACCAGGGCTTTGCTGTTACCCAGAAACCCGGCGGCGAATTTCAAACCTGCCAGCCCGAGATTTGCCACCATGCCCCAGGCGGTTACACGCTGCACAATGCGCACACGCGGCGACCTTCCGTTCATCATCATTATTCTACCCTTATTTCTATGCATAAATAATAAGGCCTGTTAAATTGAACAACTCAGGCCAATATAGCAATTTTTTTATATGATTTTCAATGATTATATGAAGATTGGCAGCGGTATCCTCAGACCTCATCGATCGCACAAAAAAATACCCCCGCCCAGGATCGAACTGGGATTGCCGGCTCCGGAGGCCGGTGCGTTATCCATTACACCACGGGGGCAATTACGCCATTATACTATTATTTATGGCTGTGGTTGTCAATCAAAAACAGAAGGGCGTCATCCCTGCCGATGATAGGTTCCCATCAATTCGCCCCGGGCCAGGATGTGACCTTCCATGGCATTCATGACTTCCTCTTTAGTCGCACCCGGTTTTAAATCGAGCTTTTTGTCGAGGACGTATATTTTGAAGAAATAGCGATGCGTTCCGCTGGGAGGGCAGGGCCCGCCATAGTCGTTTTTGCCCCAACTGTTCTTTCCCAATACAATCTCCTGGCCCGCAGCAATTTCTTCGGTGGAAATGCCCGTGTCAGCGGGGGAGATGTTGTAGGCCACACAGTGCACCCAGGTTCCGCCCGGAGCATCGGGATCGTCAACGATCATGGCCAGCGAAACTGCCTCGCCGGGCACATTCTTCCAAAACAGCTCGGGGCAGATATCATCTCCGTCACAGGTGTAGCGGGCAGGAATTGTGCCCCCCTGTACGAAGGCCGGGCTGGTTATTCTGATTTCAGGCATGGAGTCCTCTGTGACTTCTTGTGTCTCCGCCATGGCTGTTGTTTCCGGCAGGTCTGCCTCGCGCCCGCCGCCCTGGCAGGCAAGCAAGAATATCAAAAATAGCGAGAAGACGATAATTAGAATTGAATTTTTCATCCATACTCCTTCAAATATAAATGCTTTCCCTTTTTAATATCTGACAAACGGATTGGGCCAGAGTTGCAATAAAATATTTTAATGTCAGGTTCCAGAGGCTGAGGGCAAGCCACTCAAATATATTAACACTTGAAAGCGATTTTAGTTTGGTACTTTTTTATCAACATAGATTAGCCTATCCCTGCACAACCCCGCCGGGAGATTCATCGATAACTACGGCGGTGCCATAGGCTAAAAGCTCGGCCGAACCCGCCATGATATAAGAAGTTGAGAAGCGCAATGCAACCACTGCATTAGCCCCCATAGACTGGGCTTCAAGGCGCAGCCGGTCGAGGCATTGCTCACGCGCCTCGGCAATCATCTTGGTATAATCCGAGACCTCGCCGCCCACCAGATTCCTGAGCTGGGCCATGATGTCGCGGCCGATGTGGCGGCACCTGATCGTATTCCCGCGTACAAGCCCGATCGTCTTCAAGATTTTTCGGCCGGGAATATCATCCGAAGTTACTACTATCAATATTTTACCTCCTTATACCGTTCATGTTTGCGGGCGTAGAGCACCTCCCTGATAATCGATACCAGGAGGATGATAAGGCCAAGACCTCCGACTGCCACGCCGATCTTTACCAGCAGTGCGATAGTTTCGGACATAAAGAAATCGATCAGAAAATGATATGCACCGAAAGCGAGCAGGATTATCGCGCCGATGGAAAAGAAGATCCATCCGATCCCCCGCTCCAGCCGGTTATAAATACCTTGCCAGTATCCCTCCCAGTAACTGTCGGGCAAATCCTTGAACATAATCGTATCTGTGACCTCCTTTATCTCCTTAAAAGACCTGTATTCTTCCTCCAGCGCGGAATCAGCTTTCATGAGCTCCGCAAACTCCCTCTTTTCGTCCCCTGTGGCGAGCTCGTCTACGACCTTCATCAAAAGCTCTTTTTTTCTGTTATCACTCACTTTCACTTCCCAGAATCTCTTTGAGCTTCTTGCGAGCGTAATAGAGCCTGCTCATCACGCTCCCTAACGGAATACCGATTGATTCAGCAATCTTCTCGTACGATAAGTCCTCGAAATGGCGCAGGACAATAATCTCTTTCTGTTCGAAGGGGAGTTTTTCGATCGCTTTCCAGACCCTTTCCTTAATCCGGTTTGACTCCAGAATATATTCAGGGGAAACGGCAAAGTCTGCTCCCACCGCCTCACGCTCATCCCGGGTCCTGCGCCTGTATCGCAGCCTGACCTTCCCTTTCTTAAGGTGGTTTTTGGCCAGGTTGGACAGGATCGTATAGAACCATGAAAAAAAGGGTTTCTTTTCGTCATATCTTTTTCTGGAATTATAGACCCGAATGAAGGCTTCCTGGGAAATATCCTGAGCATCGGCCGGATCTCCGACCAGCTTGAGAGCCAGAAGATAGGCTTTCTTGCCGTTGCGCTCAACCAGCGCCTTAAATGCCTGCAAATCATTGTTTTTCGCCAACTCCATAAGCTTATCATTCGAGAATTCTATATATCTTTCGTTCATACGAGTTACCGCGATAAGAGCTGATTATTCAATTATTCGCTTCGAAAAGTTCAGAAAATAACATGATATAAGCAATATAAAAATAACCTATCTCCCTATCCACCAATATATAGGGTCTCCAGCAGGCAGTCAGATTCGGAAAGCCTAGTATGCATTAATCTCAGAGGGATAATCGATAATATTATACATTATTATGTTGACTTAAGGGCATAAAATATTTTTTATCCTGTAAAAATACGCCGGTAAATCCGAAATTAAAGATATACATCAAAAAGATACAGATAGGAGGAGTGAATGAGAAGGCTTTTGAAGCTGCTGATTGCGCCGGTCGCTATTACCCTGATTTCGTTTGCCATTACGTGTTCGGACGATAATGGCACCGGGCCGGGCGAGGTTGATATTGAGAGTCTGATGAGGACCCAGATCAGCCAGGACATGGACGCTATCATGTCATCCATTATTTTTGGTTTTAACCAGTTTGACGGCTTTGATGAACCGGGTGTGGACGATATTTTCAGCAAGCGGAGTTCTGCTGTCAGCCCTGAGGATACGGTCTATTATGAATATACCGTTGATGGCTGGCATGTGCTCTATATGGAACAGGATACAATAATTAGTGAACAGGATTCATACCTGGATTTCAATATCATTTTAAGTGATTCAGTCCAGTTTATGGAGGGACAAACTGTAGTTCAGAATCCGGATGCCAACACTGACTATCTGCAAATGATTTTATGGCTTGAGGCTATGCTGGATATCCAGGTGGCCGATACCGGCCTGACCCTCGCTATAGATCAATATCATATAGATTGCATTTTCGAAAAGCAGCTTGATGGTGATGTTCTCGTTAATGGCGACCTGAATCTTGATTATACGGTCACTGCTGTGCAGGGTGCAGAACGTGGAACCGGTAGTGTTCTTTATTCCATCGCGGTCGCAAATGTGGAGCTGACCCAGCCCTACGGCTGCCCCGCGGCAGGCGTCATTTCCGCCGATCTTTCGGTCGATTTTCAGGGTTCTGCCGGTGAAGCTGACGGCGATTGGTCTGTGACCGTTACCTTCCTCGGCAATAACCAGGCCAGAGTTCAAATCAGCGGGCCGAATGCCAACCTGGATTTCACGGAATCATTCGAATGCGGTGACGTGACGGCCGCAAGTCCGATACCATTCAACGCGTTCATCCCATCCAACCAATAGTCAGCCAGTACGATATGTGGCCCCATTCTTTTTTAGAATGGGGCTTTTATTTTATCGATTGACCAAATGACATCAATTCTTTAAGATAGTATCTTATATTGACATGCAACCAGCATTGGATCTATTATGGCAGTAGGCGATTCACGCAGCACCAAAATAATTCTGATCGGAATTCTGATAGGGATCATCCTGGGCGGAATTCTCGGCTACCTGCTGGGCGAGGATGTGCTCTGGTCGGCATTCTTCGGTAAACTCTTTCTGAATGCACTCAAGATGATCGTCATACCGCTGATAATAACCTCCATGGTAACCGGCGTGGCCGGCCTGGGCGATATCCGCAAACTGGGCGGCACCGCAGCAAAGACGCTGGGGTACTATTTTCTCACAACCTTCGCCTCTGTTACAATAGGGATCATCTGTGTCAATCTGATCCAGCCCGGAGTGGGGCAGGGGCTTTTCTTCATAGAGCAGAAAGACTTTGTGGATGCAGGCGAATTCTCGGTCTTCCGTTTTTTTCTGAGCCTGATACCGACCAATATTTTTGATGCTATGGCCCGCACGGATGTTCTCCCTCTGATCATTTTCTCGCTCTTTTTCGGGGCGGTCCTGACAACCATAGGCCCCAAAGGGCAGAAGCTGTATGAGATCTTTGACGGCCTAAACGATGTAATCATGAAAATGGTTCACCTTATAATGTATTTTGCGCCGATCGGAGTGTTTGGGCTGGTGGCAGGGAAAATAGCGGAGGCCTCCATGCCGATGCTCGATCCGGGTATCTATCAGGATTTGAAGACGTTAATCGAATTTCATGGCGGGCACGGTGTGGAATACTTTATTGCTTATGCCGAGCCCTTGACCAGAGGCGGGGGTCATCAAATCTGGCTCGAGGTTTTGAAGGTCGGCAAATATTCATTGACCGTCCTGACCGGGCTGGCGGTACATGCATTCATAGTGCTCCCGTTTGTGCTTAGTATCCTGGCCAGGAGGAATCCATTGAAGTACGGTTACGGTGTTATCCAGGCCGTGGCGACAGCATTCTCGACAGCATCCTCATCAGCCACGCTGCCGATAACAATAGACGCGGTAGTCAAAAACAACAAGGTGAATTCGAAAGCCGCCTCATTCGTTCTGCCGCTGGGCGCAACCATCAATATGGATGGCACCGCTCTATATGAAGCAGTGGCCGCCATCTTCATCGCGCAGTTATATGGCATTGAACTGTCATTTGCACAACAGGTTATAATAGTCCTGACAGCCACCCTGGCGGCGGTGGGAGCAGCAGGTATACCCCAGGCAGGTTTGGTCACCATGGTAATCGTGCTGCAATCCGTGAATCTTCCGGTTGAGGGTATTGCTTCTATTCTTGCAGTCGACTGGCTTCTGGACAGATTCCGCACCGCCGTGAACGTATGGGGGGACAGCGTGGGAGCGGCGGTGATCGCACGCACCAAAGAGATTCGTTCAGCTTAGCAGGAAAAAAATACTGGCAAATGAAACATTTCAAGCCTGAATGGCCTTAGCTAAATACTTGATATTAATTGGTTTTTGTTGACAATCATAAAGCAAAATCCTAATTTGATTTGGTTATGAGAGTGGTTGTGCAACGCGTTAGAAGCGCGCGAGTCTCGGTCGAAAACAAAATCATCGGTGAAATCGGTCCAGGACTTGTTCTTCTGGTTGGCGCGGCGGAGGGCGATACCGGCGAGGATGTCCGGAAGATGGCATATAAATGCCTGAATATGAGGATCTTTGAGGACAAGGCGGGCAAAATGAATCTCTCCTGCCTCAAACTGGGCTACGATGTTCTGGTTATTTCTCAATTCACCCTGATAGCCGATACTCGCAAGGGCCACAGGCCCTCATTTTCAGGGGCCCTTGAGCCGGAAAAGGCCGAGGGATTGTATCATGAATTTGTGGAGGCCTGCAGGGCTGAAGGGCTGAAAGTTGCCGAGGGGGAATTCGGCGCGCATATGCTGGTGGAAATAAATAATTGGGGACCGGTTACAATTATTGTAGACAGTAGATCGTAATGAGATATAAATTGTCCTACAGCCCGGAGTTTCGGGCCGAGATTATTGAAAGTGTGGGTAGCACGCGGCTGATTCTGGGTTCAAATTCACTTCGGAGAGCCGAGATTCTAAAAATGCTGGGACTGGAGTTCGAGAAGGTTGTCCCTGAGATTGACGAAAATATAGATAATGGGGAATTGCCCCCTGATTATGCCCAAAAGCTGGCCGTAAGAAAAAGTCTGGCGGTACAGGCGGAGAGAGAGGGCGTGATTATCGGTGCCGACACCATTGTGGTTCTGGGAGACAGGATAATCAATAAGCCCGAAGATCCAGATGAAGCCAGAGAGATGCTTGAACAGCTTTCCGGACGGGTTCACAGCGTTATTACGGCGATGGCCTTAAGAGAAACAGGGAGTGAAAAGGCTGTGTATGGTTATTCTGAAAGCAGGGTGAAATTCCGTCAGCTCTCTTCTGAGAAAATTCAGGAATACGTCGGCAGCGGTGAACCATTCGGCAAGGCCGGGGCCTATGCGATCCAGGGCGGCGGAGGAATGCTCGTTGAAAGCTACGAGGGTGATCTGGACACGATTATCGGTTTCCCTGCCGTGCTTTTCAAGGATTTGATCAAAAAACTAAAAAGCGAGGTCTGATTTTGTATATTGATTTTGATCCGTCAGATGAAGGCAGTTCTCTGGGCAAATATCTGAAATCTCTGCGCGAGGAAAAAGAGATCAGTATCGAAGAGCTGGCGGAATCCACAAAAATCAAGCAGGATTACCTTGAGGCTATCGAGGAGGATAAGTATGATGTCCTGCCGGAAGGGCCCTACCTGATGTTGTTCTTGAAGTCATACTCAGAAGCCCTCGATATCGAGTATGATAAATTGGTTTCTTATCTGGAGGCTGCGACCGCGCAGGCTCCATCGAAACCTGCCAGGGCAAAGCCCGCTGCCGGTAAATCTCCGAATGAGGAAAAGCCTGCCGAGGAATCCCGAGCACAGACATTAAAACCTGTAGTCGATATACATGACAAGCGCAGGAGGCAGCAGGCGGAACGGCAAAATGGGGAGACAAAAAAATATCTGATGGTAATAGGCGCGATTGTATTTCTCGCTTTCATAGCCGTAATTTTATTCATAATTTTTACAGCACAACCCCAGCCCCCAGAGCCATTGCTCGACCAGGCAGAGACTGAAAACCAGCTCACTCCGGCCGAGCTTGAGCAGCAGAGATTAGATCAATTTCTGGCGCAGTTTGACGAGCTTTCTATTTCCATCTATCCCGCCAGTCAGCAGGGTTTGACGTTTACGGTTGACGGTCTGGCTCGAGGCCAGATACTGCAAACGCCGGGTATGATAGTCAGGGACACGGCGGAGGAAAGCCTCTATATCAGCATGCTGGAGATGGACGGTTCCAGAATTTACCTGAACGGCTACCTGGTTATTCTGGATACATTGAGCCTTGTCGGTGAACATAATATTGTCTTCACTAAAACGAACTGGATCGAATTCGTAGACACAACTATAACTGAAACGGAAAATGAATAATGGGTTTAAAAAAGATTGCAAACAACATTAAGTTGCGCCTGAAAGTCAGGAAAATAGGCCGTTCCAGTTATGCTCTGGGCGAAATGTTTGACGCCATAGGGCACATTCTGATACTTTTGCCGCCACTGAAACTGGTCAAAAAAGATATGAAAGGCCTGCTGGATGATTTAGGCCGGCTTTTTCCACGTGCTGCATATACTCTGGTGAGCCATCCGGGTGCGAGCGCCGAGTACTCTGTACTGGAATTGTCGTCAGGCAATAAACTGAGTCCGAATGAAACGGATCTGTCCTGGTCCGGGCTTCCGCGAAGGCAGTTCATTGAAAAGATAAAGAACCTGGAGGCCGATCTGCTGATCGACCTTTCCGCGGGCAAGAGCCAGTATAATGCCTATATAACCGCCTGCTCGGGCGTTCCCGTCAGGATCGGCACCTATGGAAGCTGGGGAAATCCGATCTACAATATCGAAATCAAATCAAATTACATACAAAATGAACAACTGATACTGAAATCTATTATAGAAGTGTTGAAAAACTTCAGGGCTGGTGTCAACAACTAAGAGGTAATTCATGCATCTCGACAAACTTGAATTGTTGGGCTTTAAGTCGTTTCCTGAAAAAACCAATTTAAAATTCTCGACTGGTATTTCCTGTATTGTCGGTCCTAACGGCTGCGGGAAGACCAATATACTGGATGCCATCCGATGGGTCCTGGGTGAAACCAGGATGTCCATCCTGAGAGGCGGTAAACTTGAGGAGGTGATTTTTTCGGGAACACGGGATATGAAACCCCTCGGCATGGCCGAGGTTAACCTTACAATTCTCAATGACCGGGGAGTCCTCGCGACCCCCTATAATCAGGTGACCGTGACCCGGAGACTATACCGGTCGGGTGATTCGGAATTCTTCATAAACAAGGTACCCTGCCGCAGAAAAGACATCACCGAGATGTTCTATGATACCGGACTTACCTCGGGCACATATTCGGTCATAGAACAGGACATGATTGATATTATCCTTTCCGATAAAGCCGAGGACCGCAGGCATTTCTTCGAGGAGGCCGCGGGCATCACCAAATACAAACAGCGCAAAAAAGAAGCGCTGCGCAAGCTGGAAAATACGGCCGCCGACCTGATGCGTCTTGAAGACCTGTACACCGAGGTCTCCTCGCAGGCCAATTCGCTTAAACGCCAGGTGTCCAAAGCAGAGCGCCATAAACGCTTGAAAGATGAGATCGAGAAGATTGGAATCGAGCTTGCCATCGACAGGTGGCTCAATCTGGAGGAGAGGGGTTCAGAGCTCAAGGTGCGGGGCGGTCAGATCCAGGCTGAACTGGATGAGACAAAATCAAAAATAAATGTGCTCGAGCTTGACCGCGAAAAGACAAAGCTCGACATCGCGGAGAAAGAAAATTCTGTCAAAGCAAAACGTGAGAAGCTTGCCCGCCTGACCGAACAATTACATACGATAGAAAAAAATATTTCAGTCTTGAGAGAGAAAACTGACAATACCAAAAACCGGCATCATCTGACTTTGAATGAACTCGAGTCCCTCGAGAGCAAGCAGGAAAGTCTGCATGCCGAAATCGAAAAAGCAAAAGCCGATAGCGAGGAGTACAGCAACCAGGTCCGCTCACTTGAACGGCAGGTTGAGGATGGCGAAGAGAAGCTCTCCGGCATGACCTCATCCGCTCAGGAGATTTCCAATTCATATGAGAATATTCAAACGGAGATAAAATCGCTGAGCAGGGAAGTGACTCAGAATCAGGAAAGTCAGATAACGCTTGACCTGAAATATTCGACCGGCCTGGAAAAAATCGATGAGATCAGGCGTGAAATCGGATCTGCCGAGGAAGAACTGAACAGTCTGAATTCAGAGAAGGAGAGGCTGCAGAATTCAAAGCATGAACTGCTGGAAAAAATAGGCCATACTTCAGAACAGAGGAGATCAAACCTCGACCAATTAGAGCAGCTTCGCAACCAGCAGGATGAATTAAAGCAGGAGCAGGAGAAACTCTCGTCAGACTATCATCATCTCAAGGCCGAGATCGAACTGGCGGGCAAGGTGATTCACCAGTATGAGGGTTATACCTCGGGTGCGGCCCAGATTGGTCAGATTAAGGAGCAGTTTCCGGGAATAATCGATACGGTTGCAAACCTCATAAACCCTGAACCTGAATATGTGAATTGCGTGCAGACGGTTCTGGGGGAACTGTCCAATTATTTTGTGGTCGATACAAAAGAGACCGCACGAAATCTGCTGGCATACGGTCTGGAGCAAAAACTGGGACGTTTCGGTCTCATAATTCTGGAAAATATACCCCGGCCCTCTGAACCCGAGATTAGTTTCCCGACAAATCCCAATATCATCGGACAGCTTTCGGACTATGTCTCATCCGACGAGAAATACTCAGGCATGGTAAAATACCTTTTCCGGGATATTTTGATTGTGCGCAGCCTGTTCGATGAACCCGGTCTGGAGGGTTTCGACATGGTCTCCCCGCAGGGTGAGATGCTGGATTTCCAGAAGAGTCTTGCCATAGGAGGGACTGAGGAAATTCTTCTGGTTGGTCAGAAGGCGCGTTTTGATGAATTGAACCAGCGTCATAATGAAATCGAAATAAATCTGGAAACCATATCGAATGAGATCAGGGGGTTGAATAAAAAACAGTCCGAGCTCACCACTTTGATAGAGAGTGATGCAGACATTTTAACCGGGCTGAAAGAGGAGCTGGCCTCCATCAGCACAAACCTGTCTCAAAATGAGTTGAAGATTAAAGCATTATCCACACAGCTTGCCGAAAAGAGACAGGCCGGTAGTGAAATTGAAAACAGGATCAAGGAAATCGATTCCGAAAAGACCGGACTGGATCAGGTTCTGGACAGCAAAAGAACGCATCTCTCCGAACTGGAGGGCAGAGTTGCACATTTGAAGGAGCGACTCAATGCGGCTACCCTCGAAAAGGATGAATTCTCACGGAGCCTATCAAATCTGAAGATGAAGCTTTTCTCAGCTGAGTCCTCCCTGCAGACGACAGAGAATAATTACAGACGCCTCACAGAACTCCAGATCGAGATCGAGCATTCGATTGAGGAGAAGAGCAAGCTGCTTGGACAGTTATTATTCGATATTACCAGATTCACCAGAGAAATCAAGTCGAGCGAAGAAGAGATCGAGCAGGTCTATAAACAGCGTGAAGATTCATCAAGTATTCTGATGCAGGCTGAAGGGGAAATTACCGGGATCGCGACCAACCTCAACAATCTCGATAAGTCCCTGAAGCAATTGCGGCAGAAATCGGAGGAGCTTTCCGACCGCTTACATGAAATCAATATGAAAATGAATTCGCATGAATCACAGCGTGAAAAGCTGGCAGAGGAAACCCTGGACCGATATAACTATGATCTGAATGCCCAGTCCCGCATGATCAGATTCGATGATGATGAGCGCGCCGAAAAAGAAGAGACCTTGCTTCAGCAGAAAAATAAACTTGAGTCCCTGGGGCCGGTTAACCTGCTGGCGCTGGACGAATACGAGCAGACAAAATCGCGTGCGGATTTTCTCAAGAACCAGATCGATGATCTCAACAAAGCCAAGGATGATCTGAAGACCACCATTTCCCGTATCAACAGCACTGCCCGAAAGAAATTCCTGGAGACGTTCGAAATTGTAAAAGAGAATTTCCAGAATGTCTTCTGCGAACTTTTCGAGGGCGGCGAGGCGACATTGAGGCTGGAAGAGAACGCCGATCCGCTGGAGACGCCGATCCATATATCCGCTCGCCCCCGGGGTAAGAAACTATTATCCATCCATCAGCTTTCAGGCGGCGAAAGGGCGCTTACGGCGACAGCGCTTCTCTTCTCATTCTACATGGTCAAACCTTCTCCGTTCTGCATTCTGGATGAGGTCGATGCGCCTCTGGATGACGCAAATATCGGAAGATTTTTAAAATTGGTGAAACGTTTTACCGAGGAAACCCAGTTTATAATAATAACACATAATAAACTGACCATGGAGCAGGCCGAGACCCTATATGGTATCACAATGTCCAGGCCCGGCATTTCACAGATCGTCTCTGTCGATCTGAAAAAGCGCGGAGAGCGGTTAGATATCGAGGAGGAACTGGCAGACCAGGATGGCGAAGAGGAAAGTCCCCAGGGCGCGGGGGGAACGGAAACCGAGGAAGCGCAAGAGGAAACAGAGCAGGAGGTCGAGGTAAATCGATGAAGTTCTCATTCAAAAGGCTGGTCAATGGACTGTCCAAGACCAAAGATGAGGTATTTGGAAAGATCCGAACGGTTATCGGAATGCACCAGAAAATTGATGAGGACTTTCTTGATGAAGTCGAAGAAATTCTGATCAAATCTGATGTCGGCATTTCAACCACGCAAAGAATCATCGACGGCTTGATTGAAGCCAATAAAGTAGAAAAGCCCCAGGGGGAAGATGAGATTCTGGCCCTGTTGAAAAGAGAGATCGGCAAAATATTTTCTGATAACGGCAGTTCGCCCCGCAGCTTCTTTGAGAACAACAGTAAACCGTTTGTGATTATGATTGTGGGCGTCAACGGCACCGGCAAAACCACCACGATTGGAAAGCTGGCCAAATACTTTCACGATCAGGGCAAGAAGGTGCTTCTGGCGGCCTGCGATACCTTCAGGGCCGCGGCTGTGGAACAACTGGAGATTTGGGCCCAGCGTTCCCAGAGCGAGATTGTCAAATCCGCCCCCGGCGGCGATTCGGCTGCGGTCGCTTTTGATGCCATGCAGGCCGCTGTGAGGAGAGGTTCCGATGTTGTCATAATAGATACAGCCGGCCGCCTGCATACCAAACTCAATCTGCTCGAAGAATTAAAGAAAATCAAAAGGGTCGTCAGTAAAGTTCATCCCGGCGCCCCCCATGAAACCTTGCTGGTTATCGACGCTACCACCGGACAAAACGGCGTGCGTCAGGTCAAAGTCTTTGACGAGGCTCTGGAGCTAACAGGTCTTGTGCTGACAAAGCTCGACGGCACAGCCAAAGGTGGTATTGTGGTCGCAATAGCTGACCAGTTTGATGTTCCGGTCAAACTTGTCGGCCTGGGGGAGCAGATGGATGATCTGGATGAATTTTCCAAAAAGGACTTTGTGGAGGCTTTATTTCAATGATGAAAACAATATCGGTAAAGACCGATTCACATACCCAATTTATCGATATAACCGGCGAGATAAAATCGGTCGTCGCTGATTCGAATGTAAAGCAGGGGATGGCCGTGGTGTATGTTCCGCATACTACCGCAGGCATCACTATAAACGAATCGGCCGATCCCTCAGTAAGGACCGACATAATAAACAGCCTCGAAAAAAATATTCCCTGGTCGGACAATTATAGACATTCAGAGGGAAATGCGGCTGCGCATATCAAGGCATCGCTGATGGGTTCGTCGGTCAATATCATGATAGAGAATGGCCGGCTTGTTCTGGGAACATGGCAGGGTGTGTTCTTCTGCGAGTTCGATGGTTCACGCTCGCGCAAGGTCATCGTCAAGGTTATTGAATCCTCCTGATGGTAAACTTCCGCATCATATCGGTCGGCAAGTCAAAAGAGAGCTGGATACGATCCGGATTTGAACATTACAGCAAGCTGATATCAAGATACGCCCGCCTGGAAGAGAACACCATAAAAGCTGAAAAAGTGCTGGACGAGTCCCGAAAAGATATTTTTCTGCAGAAAGAAGGGGAGAGGATCCTCAATCGACTGGGTAATGCCGCACCCGTCGTTGTCCTCGATCAAGCCGGGAAATTGATGAGCTCCGAAAAGCTCTCACAATATTTAAACAAACACTTTAAATCCGGTAATAATAGTATCGATTTTGTAATCGGTTCGGCCCTGGGATTGGCCGAAGAGGTTAAAGCGCGGGCAGACCTGCTTCTCGCGTTTTCGAAAATGACATTTCCGCATGAGCTCGCCAGGCTGATGCTGGCCGAACAACTCTATCGGGCCATGTCGATACTGCATGGAGGTAAATATCACAAGTAGATTATTTTATTCTTCCCGGATAGACCTTGAGCGCCTCTTCAATGCACTTCATGGCCTTCTTTAATGAATCCACATTCAGCACGTAGCCGATTCGAATTTCATTCTTGCCCAATCCGGGGGTGGAATAAAAACCGCTCAAAGGAGCCAGCATGACAGTCTGGTTCTCGTATTCAAAATCTTCCAATAACCACTGGCAAAATCTGTTATCATCATCGATCGGCAGGCGCACGGCGCAATAGAATGCGCCGCTCGGTTTGGGACACAGGACACCGTCGATCTTATTCAATGATTCGACTACTATATCTCGGCGCTTGACATATTCCGCACGTACCTGTTCGAAGTATGATTCCGGGGTCGCCACAGCCGCCTCCCCGGCAATCTGGCCGTAACTGGGGGGGCTCAATCGCGCCTGGGCAAATTTCAAACCGGTACTTATGATCTCCTTATTCTTGGAGATAAGCGCCCCGATTCTCACCCCGCACATGCTGTAACGCTTGGAGACAGAATCCATCAAGACCGTCCTGTCCTCAATGCCTTTCAAATGCATAACCGAGACATATTCGCGTCCATCATAACAAAATTCCTTGTAAACCTCGTCAGCCAGTAGATAGAGATCATGCTTTATAACCAGATCGCGGATGGCTTCCAGCTCATCGCGCTTGTAAAGATAGCCGGTCGGATTATTGGGATTATTTATCAGTATCGCCCTGGTCCTGTCGGTGATCAGCTTCTCAAACTTAGAAACAGGGGGGAGGGCAAATTTTTCTTCGATTTTGGCGGTGATGGGTTTGATCTTAATCCCCGCCTCGATCGCGAAGCCATTATAATTTGTGTAAAATGGTTCCGAAATAATAACCTCTTCGCCTGGATTCATGCAGGCCATGAAAGCAAATACGATCGCCTCTGAACCGCCTGTGGTGATGATCATATCCGTATAATCAATATCGATATCGTATCTCTTGTAATATTCGGCCAATTTCCTGCGGTAGGTTTCATTTCCAGCGGAGTGGCTGTATTCAATAAATGAAAGATTGTTGCTGCGCACATATTCGAGTGCATCCTCCGGTGAGGGTATGTCGGGCTGACCGATATTTAGATGATAAACTGTTTTCCCTTTTTTCTTGGCGGCTTCGGCAAATGGAACCAGTTTTCTGATCGGTGATTCCGGCATCATATTTCCTCTGTCTGAGATAGCCGGCATGATCTATTACCTCCTCTTATTTCATTTCAAAAAAGCATTATCCAAGTAATATACGAAATATCTTCGACTTATGAATCAAATTTCCTCTTTTTGAAAGGCCGCCCCTATAAATCCGGCTTTATTGCCCAGCCGTGCCTTTAAAATTTTAAGGCCCTTCAGGGCATCTTTAAAAGCATAATTATCCAAAGCATTTTTGATGAGCTTAGTGTAATCTGCTCCAACGACCTCGGCAATTCCTCCCCCGACCACAATTGCCTCCGGATTCAGCAGATGAATCACAGACACAAAGCCGGTTGCCATATACCGGGCCTGCTTTGCGATTGCCTTGTATGCTGCGGAATCACCCTGTTTAAACAGTTCCAGAATTGTTCTTACCGTCAGATCTTCAAGAGATCCCTGATATTTGCTTTTCGCTCCGGCAGCCTTAATCTCCTTTCGAGCCATCGCAATCAGATTGTCCGAACCGGCATAAGCTTCAAGGCAGCCACGCAGCCCGCAGTTGCACTTTTTGCCGTCCTTTACTATGGGGATATGGCCGAACTCTCCAGCGCTGTATGATGCGCCGATGACCAGCTTCCCATTCATAATCACGCCTCCACCGATACCTGTCCCCACGGTCGTGCAGAGGACATTGCGATAACCTTTGGCGGCGCCAAATAAGACCTCGGCCCAGGCCATCAGATTAGCGTCGTTTCCGACATGCACTTTTATCTTGAGATTTTTCTCGAGGCGGCTCGATATGCCGGTCCCGGCCCAGCCCGGAATGTTTGGAGAGAGCCCCAGAATTTTCCCCTTATCTGTGTCCACTGTGCCGGGAGAGCCGATGCCGATATAGGGGACTTTCATCTTTTTATGCCCGGCATATTCGAGAAGCTCGCGGGCACACTCCTCCAAATCTTTGAGAATTTCATTGCGGCCCCTGTCGGCATGAGAGGGTTTGGATCTATTTATCAGGATTCTGCCGCCGGGATCGGCAAGACCATATTTTATGTTAGTGCCGCCGAGATCGATACCGGCAAATGCTTTCATGTTTCCTCTAATCAATATGCTGCGCTGCGGATTATAATTTTGTGCAGGTATCACTCCGCCAGGTTTATCTTCAGCAGCTGCGCCTTGAAATCGTCATTATCTATAAGCATATTATATACTCTCCAGGCCGTTACAATGTCCTGAAAGGCCAGTCCGGCCGAATCAAAAACCGTTATATCGCTTTCCGACTGACGGCCTTCCTTCTGGCCGGTAACTATTTCACCCAGCTCGGCCTGTATGTCGTTTCGGGTCAGTTCGCCCATATGGACCGGAACATTAATCTCCCCGGTATGTGAGGCCTCTGCCCAGTCATCGATAACCAGGACAGACTTTTTCAGTATCGAGGAGGAGAGCTCCTGCTTACCTTCAGCATCCGCGCCGATAGCATTGATATGGGTGCCCGGGGACACCACGGCAGGGTCAAATAGCGGCTGACGGGAGGCTGTCGAGGTATTGACGATCTGGCAATTTCGCACAGCATCGGATATATTAGCTTCCAGTTCAACCTCGGCCCCATAATTTTTCCGGCAGTATTCCTCGAACGTTCTGGCACGGTTTTCACGGATATCATAGACTTTGATTTTCCTGATCCGGGGCCTTACCACAAACATGGCATCCAGAAGACTTCTGGCCTGCGCTCCGGCGCCAATAAATCCAGCAGTTTCAATGTGCTCATTTGCGAGATACTTGACCGCCACGCCGCCGGCGGCTCCGGTGCGCATGCTTGTGATATAAGTGCCGTCCATAATTGCCAGGGGAATACCGTTGGCGGGATCGATTAGCAGGATAGTGGCCGTAAGAGTGGGCATTTGCCGGGCAGGGTTATCAGGGTGTACTGTGGAGGCCTTGGTGCCGGCGATTGAAAAATCGGGGATGTAGGCGGACATACTTCGCATATCACCGTTATAGCTTTCAAAGTAAAGATAGCCTTTTACCGGCATCAAAACCTTCTTCTGTCCATAGAGCCGGAATGAAGTCTCGACCGCATCGATGCATAATTGCATATTCAGAACTTTGGCGATATCCGACTTTTTAATGATCCATGTATCCACGTTATCCTCCTGCCCCTTTATTCTATACCAAAAATTACGAATTTAGCAATCTCAAGTCAACCGGAAATTATTTTCCTGCAATCCATTGTCGAGGGGGTATAACCGGATGTTCCGAAAAAATACCAACTTCCCGAGCGAAAATGTTAATTAAAATTTACTTGCCATAAGCCCATCAAAGCTATTGTTTAGAGACTCAACCGGAGCAAGGAGGCGTCTATTATGGCGGAAGCCAAGATCGCTGCTAAGAGCAAAGCCTTGAGGATTATAGCAATCATAGCGTTAGTCGTTGTGGCTGCCATCGTGATCCTGAGCCTGATCATTTTTCCGCGAATGCAAGACTTCTTTCTCAAAAAAGGGCTTGAATACGCCCGACAGAAAACAATGGCAGTTCTGCCGGCGGTTGACGGCTATAATCCTGATGTGCATCCCTATGATCCCCTGATTATCGATGTAACCATGAGTGAGCTTAAAACCGCCCTGGATATAGACACGCTGTCAACCGACCAGTTTAGATCCGGGGTCGCGGATTTTATGGAGTCGTTCCGCCGGCAGTACGACGACCAGATCATTATGCCCGAGGAGGTCAAAACGATTGCTGCCAGTCTGGACACTTTGCAGCGCACTTTTCTTCGCCAGCACTTTGCTCAGGTGCAGCCGAGGATATGGAAGCTGATTGAGGCCAGGAGCCCGGAAATCTCTGATGAGATGTACAAGGTTCTCGGTTTCGATTCTGCGGCTATCTATAATCCCGAGGTGAAGCTCGGCCTGACCGGGGCGTACAGCGTCAAGCTTGTCAATGAATATTATCTGGCAATGCAGGACGGTGAAATTGTCAGCAGCGAATATGAAGAAATATTGAATGCTGTCAAGAATCTCGATCGCTTTCAGCTCAGGGATGAACTGCGGGCGACCGCAGAGGCTGTCTTTAAAACGAAAGAGTTCTCGGAATTTGAGAACTCGCATAAATTTCGGGAAAATACCTCTCTGGTTCTCGACCGCCTTCGTGACACTGATTATGATTATCAGCCCATAAAACCGACCCTGAGAAGCTTTATTTATCTCTGGTACCTGAAAGCCAGGGGCGGCGCAGACACTCTCCAGTATGATGTGAAATCGATGTTTGAGATGACCCGATATGCCGCCGGCCATGCGGCCCGGAATCAAACCTCTCAATAGATGATAAAAACTGATATACCATACAATTCGATTGCCCTGGTCTATGATGAGTTCGGCCTGGATGAGTTCAGCCTGCGGATGATTCCTTACATTAAATCCATCCTTGGCCTCAAGACTTTCAAGCGCATGAAAATTCTCGACCTGGCATGCGGCTCCGGTTCGTCCGCACTGGAGCTTGCCGATCAGGGCGCACAGGTTGTGGGGGTAGATTCATCCGAAGTTATGTTAAGTTTTGCCCGGAAAAAGATGAAGACCTCACGACGCAAGGTGCAGTTGATACATGATGATTTGCGAACAATCGAAATAGATGACCGCTTCGACCTGATTCTATGCCTGTTTGACACCGTCAATCATTTTATACATATTGGCGATGTGCAGAATATATTTGCGAAGGTGTCGAGGCTCCTCAAACCGTCGGGCAGATTTGTCTTTGATCTGAATACTCATTACGGCTTTAAAAAGAACTGGCACAACTTGACGGTCGTGAGGGAGTCTGAGAGGATTCATTCTATCTGGTACACCAGTTACGATGCGGTCGAGAGAATTGCGGAGATAACCATAACAGTTTTCTTGAAATCAGCGAATCAGACCCATAAAATTGCCGAAGTTACAGTTCCGGAACGGGCCTATCGTACCTCCGAGATAAAGCAAATTCTCCGGGGCGCCGGGCTCCATTTAGAAAGAATATTTGAATGCTTCACAGAAAAGCCTCCCGGAGGCACAACTCCGCGGTCAGTTTATGTCTGCCGCGGGAACTGAAGAATAAACGCGATGCTTAATTCGTTTCTGGCATTAATATCAGCCTATCTTCTCGGGTCGATACCGTTTGCCATAATTATGGTGCGGATATTAAAAGGTGTCGATGTCCGTGATTACGGCTCGAAGAATGCAGGCGCCACCAATGTCTATCGTGTCGCCGGCATCAAGGTCGCGCTGCTGGTCGGATTACTTGATCTGGCCAAGGGATTTGCGGCGGTCTATTTCATACCGCGTATCTTTCAGCCTGCCGATATCCTCAGCCTGCTGCAGCTTCAACTTATCTGCACAGTCGCGGTCGTCCTGGGTCACATGTTTACAATCTTCGCCAATCTGAAAGGCGGGAAGGGAGTGCTGGCAGCGGCGGGAGCATTTCTGGCCCTGCTTCCGCTGGAAGTGGGACTGGCTTTTGTCCTGTTTATCGTTATTCTGTCCCTGACAGGCTATGTCTCGCTGGGATCGATATGCGCTGCTCTGTTTTTGACCTTGTTTGTGCTCTTTGAAAGATTTATCTTGAATAAAAATATTCCGGATGAGCTGGTACTGTTATCTGCGATAATTTCAATCGTGGTGGTGCTGGCTCACAGATCAAACATCGGACGGTTAATCGCAGGTACAGAAAACAAAATAGGGAAGGGGAGCAGTGCCGAATAATATCGCCGTGCTGGGCGGAGGCAGTTGGGGAATCGCTGTCGCCAATCTTCTCAATATGAACGGCAGCAATGTTTCCATCTGGGAATTCAATCCGGCGGATTATGAATCCCTGATTGAGAATCGTCAAAATAAAGTCAAGCTGCCCGGTGTGATCATTCCCGACAGAATCGAAATATACAACGACCTGGCAGAGGCGGTCGAGGGAAGATCGATTATCTGCCTGGCGATACCATCCCATACTGTGGCCGACGTATGCCGGCAGCTTGATGCCGTCGAGCTCGACAGAGAGATTACATTTCTCAATCTAGCCAAGGGAATCGACACTGAGACACTGCAGCGCATGTCCGAGGTGATTATCGAGAATTTACAGCGGGCCGATTCCTCGAATGTAGCGACTCTGTCCGGACCCTCGCATGCTGAAGAGGTCGCACAGGGCATGCCCACCTCGGTGGTGATAGGCTGTTCTGATGAAGATCGGGCGGGCTATCTGCGCGATATATTTTCCAATCATTTTTTCCGCGCTTACAGCTCGCCGGACATAATTGGAGTTGAAACCGGCGGGGCCTTCAAAAATGTCATCGCCATCGCCTCTGGGATTCTGGACGGCCTGAGCGGTGGTGACAATGCCAAGGGAGCGCTTTTCACAAGGGGACTGGCAGAGATTTTACGGCTGGGCGTCGCCATGGGCGCGAATCCACTCACATTTGCGGGACTTTCCGGGCTGGGGGACCTTGTCACCACCTGCATCTCGCGCCATTCACGCAACCGCACTTTCGGCGAGAAGATAGGTAAGGGCTCAAGTTTCGAGAGCGCCCTGGCGGAAATGACCATGGTTGTGGAGGGGGTGAAGACTACAGAGGCGGCTTATAAACTCATGTCTGAGTACGGGATTGAAATGCCGATCACTGTGCAGGTGCACGAGATCCTCTTCAATTCCAAGGATCCGCAGTCCGCGCTTCTGGATTTGATGACCCGCGACCTGAAGTCAGAATTTTAATCTATTCGCTTGACATGGCGCTTTAAGTAGCATATATTATGTCCGTTCCGTATATGTAGTTGAAGTGTCTCAAACGCCGGTGGGGGAGTGTCTTTGAAACGCACCAATGCTAACAATAATAACAAGCTCTATTACTCCATTTCTGAAGTCGCTAAAATTACCGACACCAAAGCCTATGTTCTCAGGTTTTGGGAAAAGGAGTTTCCTTCGCTGAAACCGAAGAAGAATCGGGGCGGCAACAGGATTTATCAGCAGCGCGAAATCGACCTGATCAACCGCATAAAGACCCTGCTTCATGAGGAGGGCTATACTATCGAGGGCGCCAGGCAGAAACTCAAATCTCGGCGGGGTGCAAAGGTCGGCTTCAGCAGCAGTTCTTCCATAAGCAATGGCTCGCTCAAGAGCAAAATCAAGGAAATTAAGAAAGAACTGAAGGAACTTCAGAAACTTTTGGCTTGATTTTTCCAGTTCTATATGTAGTTTAGGAGTCTGCGTCGGGGAGTGGCGCAGCCTGGTTAGCGTGCTTGCTTGGGGTGCAAGAGGTCGGCAGTTCAAATCTGCTCTCCCCGACCATATTAAGAAATTATGCCCGCAGGTAAATTTTCTGCGGGCTTCATTATTGGTGGATAGTCTCCTATTGAGGGCTCATATTTGTCGGTGCCCTATCTGGAGCGCAGCGACAGGTGGGACCATCCCGATATCCGGCATGCACAGTCAAGCGTAGTGCCGGGTCACATCCGGCCAGGGCCGGACAAGACCCTTCGCGACGGATAAACGGAGGGGCTGATTGTACAGCCCCTCTATCGAACACGCGCCACCTTTATTCCGGCAGATTGAGATAGCAGACTGGAGGAGGCGGCCCACTAGTAAAGACATTATTTATAATCCACACCGCATCGGAGTTATTCACACTGCCATCACAATTAGCATCTCCCACCGACCAATGGGGAATCGGAGGGGGACCGCCCTGAAAGACATAATTTGCGATGTAAATTGCATCAGAAACATTTACTTCAAAATCCCCGTTGGCATCACCATGTGAGATCGCGATCATCGCACGATAAGCATTTATCCGTCCCCAGCCATTGTCCTTGTCATATCCCGGAGCACCAAGATCATTAGCGGTATGGGCCAGAAGGCTGTAGAGTGAATCCGGAGGAGAGAAGGGAGGTATGATATCGCGTGTGGCTAGGAGTTTCATCGCCAGCGCCGAAACCAAAGCCGTTGCACATGATGATCCGGTATACGAACAAAAATAGTTCTCATCCCAGTTGCATGGATATACTTCAGGATTGAGCCCCGCATCTCTCGATAAGTCGAATGACCACATATCCTTCCCAGGGGCGCGTATATCTAATGTATCTCCATCTTTATATCCATAAACAATATCATCATTATGATCGGTGGAGCTAACCGACCAAACCCATGGACTGCATGCCGGATATCTAATATAGATTCCAGTTCTGCTTCCCGCCGCAAAGAAGACAGGATGGCCAAAATTGTAGAGCTCCTGAAGCTTTTAGGATATGCCAACATGATCGTCTATATTTAGCGACCAGGAACACGATATAACTGTTGCATTATGCGGAGATGTCATGCTGTAATTCAATGCATCAATTACGAATTCAACATCTGTATCTCCATTTCTATCAGTAAATTTTATTGGTATTATTATCATAGAATCCATAATTCCCGCTAGGCCAGAATTATTGTCTATGATAGGTGAGATGAAGCCAAGCATAGCTGTTCCATGGTAACAATGCTCAAATATTGTATCACAGTCTGGACTGGGATCCGAATCAGGAAGGGGAATTAAATAGTCTCTTCCTACACAATCATAAGGCCACATAAATAATTCATTTGCGTGATCAATGTGATCCATTTCGAATCCATCATCAATAATGGCTAATCGCTTTGTATATTGAGGTGATCTCAAATCCAGGGCCTCCGGCATATCAATATCGGCATCAGGAGTGCCCCCGCTTTGCCCCGTATTATGTAGATGCCATTGGTATCCAAAATAGGGATCATTTGGCACAGCTTCAAAGTTGACTTTAATTACAAAATTGGGCGTGGAAAATCTGACAATTCCGCTTTCAAAGTAAGCATTGCATATTTCCAAAGTATTGCTGTCCGTTGAGTAATCAAATTCAAGAAAATAATAGACTGAATCATCCCCGATTGTTCTATATTGTGTAAGATTGAATGTGTTATTCAGTGAATCAATCTGATTAGCTGAAACGTCATTGTTGAAATATGCTACAATCTGATTTGTGATGTATACAGGGGTTGAGTCAGTACCAATAATTACAGGATTGACCAAATAGATGTCAGACTCTGCACGAAGCTGGGCCATGACATAGTCCAAAGAATAACCCTGTTCAATTCCAAATACTGTCATATTGCCGGGAATCTCCTTGAATTCGAAATCATCAATCAGGTATGGGCGGGTTTGGGCAAACATATCAGCTTCAGGCACAGCGAAGCTTTTAAAGCCCACAGCTACCAGATTATCAAAAATATCTTGAGCATTCTTTGACCCGTCAGGATTATAGTAGAATTCTCCTGCAATGGCAGAGAAAGCCAAGAAAAATATTATAATGCTGATTAAAAGGACCTTATTTTTCATTTTACACCTCTTTCATTTATCATTTATCTTTTAGGCCCGATCTTCATATTCCTGATATAATGGTCTAAGTCGGGCCAAATAATGTTCTTCACTTGTCGATCTTTTGTATTAATAACAACAATTCCGCCGCCCGCTTTGAAGACATTACCTGTTCCCACATACGCCCAGTTTCCATCCGGGGTAAATGCAACCCCATTGGCATATAAAGGCCGGAACGCCTCTTCATCGGTAGTATAGCCAAATAGCGATATCCCCCCTTCGTAGGCTCCTGATCTAGAATCATAGATAAATACAGTTCCGGGTGATTCATAGCCGGAAGAATACCCGGGATCGGTAAAGTATAGTTCGTCAGCTGTTGGATTTAATTCCACTGCTCCATTAACGGAATAGACGTAGTGCCTGAAGATAAATTCGCGTGTATCCAGGTCGTAGCAGTTCAGGGAAGATGGTACACTACCCGAGTATCCGCCAAAATACAAATACCTGCCATCCTCGCTTACATTAAACTGATGATATGAAAACCAATTTCCCTGATTATCAGTAATTATAAATGTGTCAAGTTCGTGCACATAGTAATTATATTTAGCCACAAATTGTGAATCTCCCGATGCCCAGTTTTGCATTTGAAGAAGAAAGATAAAGCTGTCAATTATAACAGGTTGAGCCGATCTTCCAATTTCATCTGCATAAAGCAGAGCAAATCCGGGGACTTGGAAGATTTCAATATTATCACCGCAGATAATCAGCTTCTGCTGGTCTCCTGTAAACGCAGGATAGCCACCTCCTTCCATTTCTATTATTAATTGCAGGTTTTGCGCATTGTAAATCCTCAGTTGCCGGGCTAATGGAGTTGTGCGTGTAAAACTCACCGCCAGATATTTTCCATCGCTTGACACATCAAATGCGCCGGTTGAATATCCTTCCATTTCATGATGTATGGAATCGATTACCGAATCAGTCTCCAAATCAATTTGATATAGCCAGCCGCTCCAGTAATCAAGCGCATACAGCCAGCCCTTGTATGGTTTGGGCTCTACGGGACCGACCGGGCAGGCCTCACAGCAGGAATAGATGGCAAATGTCAGGATTAATAAACTCAAGGCCGCCAAAGCTGTCAGTATTGTTTTGAAGTTCTTTCGCAAACTACCTCCTTTCAAAACAAGACATAAGTGTCAATTTAGATGATAAGATGCCTCACGTCCATGTATTATGCTTCATGCTCCCTCCTTTTCCGAAGGCCATGTCCCGACCTGCCAGATTTGAGGTTAAACTGCGTAAGGTCAGATGTGTCAATGATGCTGTATCGATTTACATATCAATATATTCATACTTCTATGACGCTTTAAAGCCAAAATCGTTCAGACTCTCTATAATCTTAACTCTTCAGAAAACAGGGTAGAAGAACCAGTTCGCTTTTTCCTTGACAACTTGAGAAATTTGCCGATTATATATAGCAAATGATACAGGTTTGCCTCACATACCTCCGACTTCTGGCCCTCAGGGGCCATATATAATTTCCTTGCTCAAATAGTATCCAATACTTATTATCCGTATTCAAAATCGTGAATGCCGCGGCGAACCGCGCGCAGGAGCATTTTATAATGATAACAACTATGTAAGATAGAAGCTGGTGATGATTATGGAAAAAAAGCAACAGGATCAGAAAAGAGCCGGTGACGGTTTTTATCCTTTCCGGGAAATCGAGCCCAGATGGCAGCAAAGGTGGGAGGAGCAAGAGCTGTATAAAACCAATCCGGAGCCGAAAAATAAATTCTATATTCTGGTGATGTTCGCCTATCCCTCGGGCGATATCCACATGGGGCATTTCCGCAATTACAGCGTCGGTGACGCGGTGGCGCGGCGCCGGATGATGGAAGGTTATGATATATTGCATCCTTTCGGATGGGATGCATTCGGCCTTCCTGCCGAGCAGGCCGCAATCAAGAGGAACCTTCATCCGGAGGAATGGACGCTCCATAATATCGAGGTCTCGCGCAACACTCTCAAGAAAGTGGGAATCTCCTTTGACTGGGACAGGGAAGTAGCGACCTGTCTTCCGGATTATTATAAATTCACTCAATGGTTTTTTGTCCAGCTTTTCAAGAAAGGTCTGGCCTACCAGAAAGAAGCTACGGTCAACTGGTGCGAATACTGCAATACTGTCCTTGCCAACGAGCAGGTTGACGCTGAGGGCAGGTGCTGGAGATGTGAACATACAGTCACCAAACGCAAGCTGAAGCAGTGGTTTTTTAAGATCACCGAATATGCCGAACGGCTGCTGAATGACCTGGATAAACTGACCGGCTGGCCCGAAAATGTGAAGACCATGCAGAAAAACTGGATCGGGAAATCAGTTGGAGCGGAGATAGATTTCAAACTGGAGTCAGGGGAGAAGATACCGGTTTTCACAACCCGGCCCGACACTATCTTCGGCGTGACTTTCATGGCCATCGCACCGGAAGCGGAGATCCTGGATAAGCTTGAAATACCTGCGGAATATAAAAAAGATGTGGATGATTACATCCAGAAGGCCATAAATAAGTCCGAAATCGAACGCACAGCCGAGACAGGGGAGAAGGATGGGGTATTTACCGGCTGCTACGCCATAAATCCCTATAATAGTGAGAAGGTCCAGCTCTGGGTGGCCGACTATGTGCTCGCCACATACGGCACCGGCGTCGTGATGGCCGTACCGGCTCACGATCAGCGGGATTTCATGTTTGCCAAAAAGTACGGAATTCCCATCAAAATTGTCATTCATCCTGAAGGCGGCAGCCTGAACCTGGATGAAATGACGGAAGCCTATGTAGATTATGGAGTTATGGTAAATTCCGGCGAGTTTGACGGTCTGGTTGGCCGGGATGCTGTCGAAAAACTGACTGAATATGCCCAAAAACATGGTTTCGGCCGCAAAAAAGTGAATTACAGGCTCAGGGACTGGCTGATTTCGCGCCAGAGATACTGGGGAGCGCCGATTCCTGTCATCCATTGCGAAAATTGCGGCCCGGTACCCGTCCCCGAGGACGATCTCCCCGTAGAACTGCCTAAAAACGTCGAGAATTACATTCCTAAGGGTCGCTCGCCCCTGGCTGATATTCCCGAATTCATGAATGCAAAATGCCCCAAATGCGGGGCAGAGGCAAGGCGTGACCCGGATACGATGGATACCTTTGTATGTTCCTCCTGGTATCATATGCGCTATGTCGATAACAAAAACCCGGATCAGCCCTTTTCGAGGGCGGAGGCGGAAAAATGGATGCCAGTGGACCAGTATATTGGAGGAATCGAGCACGCCACAGGTCACCTGCTATATTTCAGGTTTTTCACCAAATTCATGTATGATCTGGGATGGCTCAATGTGGATGAACCGGCATTGAAACTGTTTAATCATGGCATGGTGAGGGATGCCGAAAGCCGGATCATGTCAAAATCGCTGGGTAATGTGGTGTCTCCGATGGAGCTGATCGACCGTTACGGGGTCGATATCAGCCGCCTGGCCATGCATTTCATCGCTCCGGCCGATAAGGAAATCGACTGGAACGAGGAGGCATTTGTGGGCATAGAGCGATTTGTCAACCGCTTCTATAGAATGGTGAAAGAGGCCGACAATCCCCGGCCGGTCAATTTAAAGCGATACTTTAAGAAAGATGAGCTTTCGGAAAACCAGTGGGATCTTTATATCAAACTCAATCAGATGATCAAAAAAGTCTCCGAGGACGGCGAGAGAATGCAGTTCAATACCAATATTGCCGCCTTAATGGAATACTTTAATGCGTTAAACCAGGTGAAACGGATCGAACCGAATTTCTATCAATATATACTGCAGAAATCCGCTCAGCTGATAGCGCCTCTGGCGCCGCATTTCGCCGAGGAAATCTGGAGCATGTTTGGATATCGGGAATCGATCTTTAAATCGTCCTGGCCGTCTTACGATCCCAATGCAGTGGTTTGCGAACAGATTAATATTGTGGTGCAGGTTAACGGTAAGGTTCGAGAGCAAATCCTGATCGATTCCGATGCCTCGCAGGACCTGATTGAAAAGATGGCCATGGAGTCAGAAAAAGTTGGGAAGTTTATCGAGGAAAAGACCATAATCAAAATAATTCATGTACCCGGCAAGCTGATCAACATCGTAGCCAAATAGATTAAAGCAGATTATCAGGTAAGGGCACTTAATAAATTGGTCGGCAGGCTGATCAGCAGAGAGGCCTGTTGGCAGAATGAGTTGCTGTTTTTTCTACACAATCTTACATAATATATATTATTGGACGCACATCAATCCAATTCAGTAGTCCCGAGACCTTCGCTCTGGCTATCAAGCCCTTTCCTCCGAAACATCTTCACTGTGATTATTTGATAAGTCTCTGAGGCAAGCCCCTAAATAATATGGCCTTATGTTTTGATCGGCAGCAAAACCGGAAAGCATCTAATTGTATTATCAGGCCACATATTTCCCCGCCTATCCTGCTGAAATTGAGCAGTTAAGCCGCAATATTGATATACTTCCTGAGGGTATGGGATAAATCCCATTCTTATAAGCAATGAAAATCACTGAATATTTCACACAATTGTTTATATGTATAAACGATACTTATTGTCAGACAATAAATTACCAATTATTATAATCCTTGGCGTTTATGTTTGGCCCTCTGTTTGCTTTAAGATCAGCAGGAAAATCAAAAAGGATTGGATGTAGATATGAAGAAAATAAGAAAAAAACTTGATTATCGAGGATTTACGCTTCTCGAGGTCATGATGGGACTGGTCATATTCTCTATTGGCCTTTTGACCCTGCTTTCCATGCTGGTCATATCGATTAGCGGAAATGCCTGGTCTGAGAAGACCACAGAAACCGTGCAGATGGTCCGGAAGACGATTGAGACCATAAAAAACACGCCGGAGAGTCAGCTCGAGTATTATGGCTATGAAGACGAGGATGGAATTTTTCGGCATTGGTACATCCAGGATCTCACTGAGGACCAGACTAATGTCAAAATGCTCACGGTCTGGGTTTACTGGAATGATGAATTCAACCGTCCTCAATACACCTCAACTACAACCATTTTCCATCCCAAACAGTGAGGTTCAGCATGATGAATAGAATTAGATCAAATAATGGTGTTACCCTGATAGAACTCCTGATTGCCGCTGTTATTGCGCTGGTCTGCGCCGGGGCGGCGCTTGAACTTTATGTCAATCAGCAGAAGAACTGGCTGACCCAGGAAAACATTACTGATATGCAGCAAAACGGCCGGGCGGGAATAGATGAAATAGTATACCATGCCCGTCAGGCGGGATACCACCTGCCCCCGGCCCTGGAGGCAATATATCCCAGCAATTCGGACCCGGATTCGATTACGTTTGTATATCTAAAGGAACCGCAGTGTGACTGCGCCTTGACCGCGCCCATGCCTTTGCCGTCTTCCGAGCTGAAACTCTCCCCTGATACAATTGACTGCTTCGAGCCGGATACGTGGGCATATATTTATGATCCATTTGCCGACGAAGGAGAGTTTTTCTTAATTACTTGGGTTCAGACTGATGCGGGCCACCTTCAGCATAATACCATGTCCCTTTCCAAGAAATACCCGGCCGGCAGTATCGTCTATGTGATTGAGGTTGTGACTTTCTATGTGGACAACACCACAGACAGCCTGCATCCGAAGTTGATGTACCAGCGCTTTGAAGATGCTAATATTTATGCTGATAATATCGAGGATTTGCAGTTCACATATACGCTTGCACATGGCGCTGTGGTCGACTCATTTATATCTGCTGACAATGTCAGAGAGGTAAACGTAGATCTGGTTGCCAGAACAGATCGCATTGATCCGGCCCGCGGGCAGGGTTATTTGCGCGATACACTGTCAACCACTGTCTATTTAAGAAATATGGATTTTTAGCATAGGTGGCAATTATGAAGAAGCTTAAATCAAATGCAGGATTCACCATGATCCTTTTCCTGGCCCTGCTCCTGATGTTGACCCTGGCGGGCATTAATGCAGTGATGACATCGACCACGGACGTTAATATTGCCGGAAATGAAATGAATCAGAACAACGCGCTTTATGCCGCCGAGGCCGGGCTGGAGAGAGCTACTGCGAAAGTAGAGTACGCTTACAGGACAAATGGTTCGCCTCCCGACCCCCTCCCCGCCGGTCAGTTTACTTTGAGCGGAGGCGGCGAGGCTCCCATGACCATAAACTATTCTGTCCAGCAAATCAGCAATTCGGAGCTCAAGACTTTGCACAACGGCGCATACGAAGGCCTGTATGCCTATGCGACCGAATTTGAGGTGAGTTCCGAAGCCGGCACATCAAACAATCACATTAAATCAGACCTGCGCATGCTGATAGAAAGCGATCTGATCCCGCTTTACCAGTTTGCCGTATTCTATGAATCGGTACTGGAAATGTCCCCCGGGCCGCAGATGGCGCTGGGTGGACGAGTCCATTCCAACAGCGACATTTATATTCAGTCCGGCAATTCTCTGCAGCTCAACTCGCATCTCACAGCCGCGGGAAATATTTTCCACGGGCCGTTTCCTGACGCAGGGCAGACAACCAACAATGGAGATGTGCTGATTATGGATCGGGACGGAAACCTGGTCAGCATGTACCAGAGCGGCGATTGGGTTGACGCAAACTCGGCCACCTGGGTCGATAATTCGCTCAACCTCTGGGGTGGACGCGTGGAGGACGGTTCCCATGGCATTACCGAGTTGAATCTGCCGGTGGTACGGAGCGGCGACCCGATTGACATGATCAAGAACGCCTCAGAGTCGCCGGACAGCTATGAAAACAAGGCATCCTTGAGGCTGGTCGATGGTAAAGCATATAAACTTGAGGCGGATGGTTCTCTGACGAACATTACCGTCGACCTGGCAGCATTGGGCGTCGTCAGTTCCAGCACATTCTATGATGCCCGCGAAAATAAAACTATAAAGTGTACCGACATCGATATCGGAGCATTGAATGCATCCGGGTATTGGCCCAGCAATGGCATCATATATACGACCGACAAACAAAACCCCAGCGGCAATAATGCAACCCGTCTGGTTAACGGAAACACGTTGAGCTCCGGGTTGACCATTTGTTCCAGAGATCCCGTATATGTGCACGGTGACTTCAATACGGTCTCCAAGAAGCCGGCCGCAATCATGTCCGATGCGTTAACTATTCTTTCGAATGGATGGGTGGATGGTGACGGCACATTGAGCATTACTGATCCCAATCGCAAGGCTGCGCCGACAACTGTCAATGTCTCATATATGACCGGTAACGTTCCCTCAGCAACAGGGCAGTACAGCGGAGGATTTGATAACCTGCCCAGATTTCTCGAGGATTGGGAAGGTATTAATTTCACCTGGACAGGTTCGGCCATAGATCTCTGGGAAAGCGAGATTGCAATCGGGCAGTACTCATATGGTATATACTATAAAGCTCCCAATCGTAACTGGGCTTTTGACACCGATCTGCTTGATCCGGCCAACCTGCCCCCGGGAACTCCCCTGATTTCAGTCGTACAGAGAACCGGATGGAGAGAAGCCGTGGCGTTTCGCAAGTATACCAGTGAGTAGTGCCGGGAAAATAAATTATTTTTACCCCTGTGATCTGGATCTACCTGCGTGGTTTCAGGTCTTGTTTTCTCTCAACTGCGCCCCATTTGTCATGGGGCGTTTTTTTATTCCTCAAGTTCAGCGAAGTATTTTTCGGCGATGTCCATGATTTTCTTACGGTCCAGATTGGGGATTGGCCGATTCTCGAGATAAGCCTTGAATTCATCCAGAAGCCTCCCGAATTTCATACTCTCTTCCAGATGAACCGCCCTCGCCTCTTCCCTTTCGGCGATCAGCTTGAAGAAAAATGCCCCGGATGTTCTGGACTTGATATCCCTTACCGGAAGATTATTGTAGAGCGCCTCGGTCAAATTTGTGATTTTCAGCCTGACTATTTTTTCGGTCAAATCTTCCGGCTCAAGTGTGCTCACAATTTTCTTCTCGAGCTGATCATAGTCCATCCCCCGGGCATCGATAGTCTGCAATTCAATCATCTCGCGGATCGGTAAAGGGTAGAATTTAGTCGATGGCCCGGGAATCTCCACCTCCAGAATGCCCTTCTCCTCCCCCAGTTCTCCAAATGAAAGGCGCTCAGTGGAACCGGCGTAAAAAATACCCTCCTGGACTTTTGTGTATTTATGGTAATGGCCCAGGGCTACATAATCAAAGCCCGCCCCCATAACAGATGAGGGTATCTCCTCTTCCGAAATCTCGGCCATCGAGAATTTCTCGACCCCCGCAGCCACACCGTGCGCTACCAGAATATTGAGTCCCGGGAGCTCCGGGCGCACATGCTCAAACTGCTCCTGAAGTATCTCCGGTGTAAGGCAGTGAGGCAGACAGCAAACGGAAACATCCTGCATCTTAACCACCTCGTATTTGCTCTTATATACGGGAAAGACATTATCCAGATTCTCGAATATAGAAAGCACATGCCCGACCGACCGCTGCTTGGGGGCATCATGATTCCCCGAAATTATAATCACCGGAATACCGGCGCGCGTCAATCTGAGGATCTCTATAATGGCTATATTGATGATCCTGTTGGTGGGACGGACCATGTGAAAGAGGTCGCCGGCATGAATAACGAAGTCCGGTTTCAGCTCCAACGTCTTCTCGACAGCATTGCTGAATGCTTTGCAGATATCCTCCTCGCGCTGATTGATGCCGTTTTTGGAGAGCTTGTTTCCAAAGCCTCCGGCGCCCAGGTGGGTGTCCGCCATGTGTACGAATCTGATTGACATAATATCGGCTTTCTAAAAAAACTCCTCATCCACTGAGGATGTTTTTCTTTCGGATTTATGGTAGTGTGCCTCGGCTTTTTTGAGATACTCTTCGTACAGATCTATCTTGACCGGTAATGCGAACGGCACCTCGGGAGAAGTTATCAGCGCCTCGCCGGCGGAAAGCATTTGAATTTCTGTGCCCAGGTCAGATATGTCCTGCTTGGAGGATGACCTGATTATCTGCCTGTCGCTTTCATCAGCAAGGCCGAGAATCAAGAAGGTATTGAACTGCGACAATAGCTCTTCGTCTATAAGCTTGGGCTGCTGTGTTATGGCACACAGTCCGATTTTGAACTTGCGGCCTTCACGAGCAATGCGCGCAAATATGTTGGCAAATCCGCCGCTTGATTTTCTCAGGACCCGCTGCGCTTCCTCAATTGCAACGAGGATCGGCGTGACATGCTTGAAATCGTCAGGCCGTGAATAGAGACTCCTGTAATGATGAAAAACCGCGCGGCATAAGACCGATCCGATCAACAGCTCGTCACGGGTGGTCAGGTTGGAGCTGTCAACCAGCGCCACCTTGCCATCCTTCAACTTCTCAATAATATTTCGGGATGTAGACACCTCACTGTCAGTATGAATATAATTCTGCTTGAGAAGACTCTCCGCACGTCTTTTCAGCACTCCCAATGTAGATTCCGCGAATCCACCCTGAGTCGTAATTCTCTGCGAAAGTTCTGATATATCTGATGCTCTCAGCTCGGAGAGCCAGTTTTTCCCGAAGCGGTAAGATAGCGCCGAGAGCGCCTCATGCTGGGCCTCGGAAAACTCATAGATATGATTCAAGTCCTCGGGTACAATTTCCGAAGCAGAGATCTGCAGTTTTTGATAACGCCTTTCAAGGGGACGGGAGGAGTATATGCGCAGATTCTGATCTGCCATAGCATGATGGATCAGTCCTTTTAGATGTGCCTCTCCCCCGCCGTCGAAATATTCGCCATGCGGATCGAAGATGAGGAGGCCGACATTACCATTCTCCAGTATTGATCCTGCAAGGCGCTTCATCAAATTACTCTTGCCCATACCGGTGGTGGCGAAGACACCTATATGGGAGGCGACCGATTTAGAGGAAATACCGATCTCGAAATCCAGCACAGACTCACCCGAACGCAGACGGCTGAACAACAGATTAGCCCCGAGGCTCTTCAGAAAGTCAAAATCCTTGCCTTGCGGTCTGCGGACACGCGTGAAATGGGAGGGGATCGTCTTGGGCTTGAAAAACCTGTCATCCCGGCTGTATCCCAGGAGATTGCAGCGGGCGATTTTATAAAGCCGCCTCTCTTTTTCAAAAAGCCCGTACTCATCCTCAGACTCATCCAATAACATCAAGTTTCCCGCAGTCCTCTCGAACCATCCCAGATCAGCTCCTTCAGCGCCGTAAGATATATCCACCACACGCAGGTAGAACTTTATGCCGGTCTCGGCATCTTCTGCAATTGCCAGGTCTCCCAGATCGATCCTGGTGCTGTATGACAGCCTGAAATAAATCTCCCCTATCTTTCTTCCGGTTATTCTTCCCAGGAAATCATCCATCATACTCATCCATTCTTCTCACAAACGCCGGAATTGATTTTCCCGCAGATCAAAATTCAAGATGCGATGGTAATCCGCGAAAAGCAGATCCCATCTCGATTGTTCTATGCCTTTTTGAAGCGCAATGTCCTGCAAACGCATCATGAAACCGTAAAGCTCATCCTCGGAGAGCCTGACCATCTGATGCACCGCCGCAAGCGGATAGGGATAGCCCAGAAAAAAGGGATCGGTGGCAAGCCCGGATAATTGAGCGAAGATGTCGGATGGCGGCTTTTTATTTGACCTGCTTAAATCAACCCTGAAGGTAATACCGGAATGAGGATTGAGTTTGGCGATGTAGATATTCCCCAGCCAGCTCTGATCCTTTTCCGGGGCGACCCTTCCAACCCTGGCGTACCAGCTTTTTTTCTGATGCAGTTCGTCCCCTCGCTGCCTGATTACCGCCGCCAGATTAGCCCCTCCCCTCCAGAGCAGGCTGTTGGCCTTGGCGACAGAAGCCACATTTATCTGCCTGGAAGCGGCTCTCTTTATCATGCTCTGAATAAAGCCGTAACCATCTCCGCGCAGGGACCCGTCAAGCAGTAGTAAATCCCCCGCTTTCAGATTATCAAGGCATTCAATTATAGCTTTTTCCTCGGCCAGCCTGCGCATCGCGCCAAGGGTCTCGCCGAAAGCAGGTATCCAGGCCGGATATCCACCGTGAAAGTGAGAGAACGCTTCCGCATAAATCTCAACACAATTCTCCCGTGTAAGATTGACCATCAGAAGCTTTTCGGAATATTCATCAGTGCGTTCGCCGCCCCGGAATTTTACATATCCCGCCCGATAAACGCCTGCCTGAAAGACATTATTTCTGATAATCGTTCCCTGGCCGCCGTCCACAGCTCCCGCCGAAAACTCATGCCGGGAATCTTCAATGACGACATAATCAATTTCGTCGAGTTCGTTTTCAAGCTCAAGCGGCTCGGAGTCTTCTTCGGCCGGCTCAAGAAGTTTCAGGGAAGGATCGACTGATAAGAGCCTTGCGATATAATCGACAGTGGAATCCATGCCGGCATATACATGCGAGTAATCATATAGCATAGATTAAGGATAAAGATTGTTTGCTTAGAGGGCAATAATAAATTAAAAGAGATCGTATTTTTGCATGCGGTCACGCAGGGTATTACGTGAAATGCCCAGGATTTCGGCTGTCTTAACCTGATTGGACTTCATCGCCTGGAGTGTTTTGGAGATGATGACCTTCTCCAGCGCCGACTGCAGATGATAGAAGACCTGCCCCGAGGAGACATTCAGGATTCTGGGCATCTGCGGATCAAGGAATTCATCGAACATGCGGCCGTAGTTATCTTTTATTTCATCAAAATCAACCTTGATATTCTCTCCGGTCTCTGCAAAGATCGGGAAGTCTTCGGGCTGGAGATGATCGCCTTTGCTCATGACGACGGCGGTATGAATATTATTCTCCAGCTCGCGCACATTGCCGGGCCAGTGATATTTTATGAGCATATCCATAGCTTCATCAGAAATGCCCTTCACATTCTTCTTGGCCATGTAGCTGTACTGATTGATAAAATGTTCAGCCAGGATAGGCACATCAGTACGGCGCTCGCGCAGGGAGGGGATATAGATTGTTACGACTTTCAGGCGATAGAAAAGGTCGACCCGGAATTTGCCGTCCTTCATGGCCGTCACCAGAGACTTGTTGGTAGCTGCGATCAGTCGCACGTCAACCTTGATACTGGATTCACCGCCGACGCGCTCGAAGGTCTTTTCCTGGAGCGCGCGCAAGAGTTTGCTCTGTGTAGCCAGAGACATGTCCCCGATCTCGTCCAGAAATAAAGTGCCCTGATTGGCCAGCTCAAATTTACCCAGTTTGCGTGCGTACGCGCCGGTGAACGCTCCTTTTTCGTGCCCGAACAATTCCGATTCCAGAAGCGATTCGGTCAGGGCGGCACAATTGACTGAGAGAAATGGATGTTCGCTCCGGTTTGAATTCCTGTGGATCGCACGCGCCACCAGTTCCTTGCCGGTGCCCGATTCCCCAAAAACCAGAACAGCTGCGTCGGAGCGTGCTACCTGGCCGATCATTTTTGCAATCTCGACGATCTCCGGCGATTTGCCGACGATTTCATAGTCGCGTGTCTGCGGAAGCGGTTCCACCAGGGGATTTTCATCATGGTCGTGCCTGTCCCCTACGGCCTTGTTGATGGTCATCATCAGGCGTTCGATCTGGAAGGGCTTGGTGATATATTCATATGCCCCCTCCTTCATAGCCTCAATCGCATTTTCCGTAGAAACATAACCGGAGATAACAATGACGGGAAGCTGTGCATCAGCTTTCTTGATTTCCTTCAGGATATCCAGGCCGGAAACAGACGGAAGATTGACATCGAGAAGCACCAGGTCAAGAGAGTTATTGTCTATGAACTCCAGGGCCCGGGTACCATCTTCCAGCTGATGAAACCTGAATTCATCCTGATCAAAAAGCCCCACCAGTGTTTCGGATACCTGGGGATCATCATCAACGAGTAATATATTCTTCATCTTGTAACTGCTCCTATACCCTATATTCGGCAAAAATTCTCTGAGCATTAAGAAAATCTATTCCGTTCAGCTCAGCTAAAATGAGATTTTTGAGGGTATTTCGGGGCTTATAGGATTATGGTTTCGTAACGAAACTGAATAAAAAAATAGAGTTTTTTAACGCTTTTTGATATGGTATTTTTCCATCAGATCATAGAGCGTGGTGCGGGATGTCTTAAGGGCGGATGCGGTTTTTGATACATTCCAGTTATTTTGAACCAGAGCATTGAGAATATGCTGGCTTTCGGTTTCCTCCCTGAATTTCTGCAAGGGCTGAATTTCAAGTTTTTCCGCCCGTTCGAATCCCAGATCAGAGGGCTTGATTTTTTTGTCTGCCGTTAAGATAACCGACCTCTTGATCTTGTTCTCCAGCTCACGGACATTTCCCGGCCAGTCATACTCACGGATTCGGGCTATTGCCCCCGGCGTAAACGTTAAGCCGGACTTCTTATTCTCCTCTGCAAATCTCTCCAGAAACACCTGGGCAAGCAAAACAACATCGTCACCCCGTTCTTTTAAAGGGGGCATATCGATCGTTATAACGCTCAGACGATAGAATAAATCCTCTCTGAAGGCATTTTCCTGCACCTTCCTCTTGAGATCGGCATTGGTGGCGGCAATCACGCGGACATCCAGATCGATCAGCTCCTTGCCGCCCACGCGCTCGATTTTCTGGTCCTGAAGAAAACGCAGCAGCTTGACCTGCAAGGGAAATGACAGGTCGCCTATTTCATCCAGAAAAAGTGTTCCCTCATGAGCATATTCAAATTTGCCTTTTTTCCGGGAAACAGCGTCCGTAAATGCGCCTTTTTCATGCCCGAAAAGTTCGGACTCCAGAAGATTCTCCGGGATAGCCCCGCAATTTATGGCTATAAACGGCTTGTCCCGGCGATCGGAGGAGGCATGAATGGCCCGCGCGGCCAGCTCCTTGCCGGTCCCTGATTCACCGGTGATCAGAACCGAATAGTCCGATTTTGAAACAGCTTCGATTAACTTGAAGACCTCCAGCATCTTTCTGGAGGATCCTATGATTTCGTCGAATTTTTGCTTTTTTTCCAGCCTCTGTGAAAGCCCCAGATTCTCCAGTTCCAGCTTCCTGAGGTTGATTGCCCGCTTTATTATGAGCTTTAACTCCTCTAAGTCAATCGGCTTCTGATAATAGTCATATGCGCCTTCACTTATCGACTTGAGCGCGGTCTCTTTCTCCTCATTGCCGGTGACCATAATGACCTTCAAATATGAATCTACAAGCAGCAATTCTTTCAAGAGTTTAATGCCTGTGAGGTCATCCGCCAGGGAGGTCAGAGCTATATCCAGACAGACCAGATCAGGTCTCTCCTCCTCAGCCAGCTGCAAAGCAGTATCGTAATCAGCCGCCTGACTGACATTATAATCTCCGGCCAGGGCCCAGTAGATCTGGGTGCGAATACCCTCCTCATCATCTACTACCAGAATTTTGGCTTTATCCTCTGCCATACTATTTATTCCTGCGCGGGAAATTCAACATTGAAAGTTGTGCCTTCACCCTGAATGGACTTGACAACCATCTTTCCCCGCATCTTCTCTACCCAGTCCTTAGATTGAAACAGACCGATACCCAGACCTTTCTTCTTGGTCGTGGCAAAGGGCTTGAACAATTTGTTGGATATAAAATCCGAGGACATACCTGAACCGTTGTCACTCACCTGCAGCATCACTTTTTCATCAGCCTTAAACGTGGCAATTTCAAGTTTCCCGCCCTCGGGCATGGCCTCCAGGGCATTTATGACCAGATTTCGTATGACCTCGCTCAATTTGTCGGCATCGGCCCTGATAAGCCCGACATCATTGAGGTCCTTTTTAAATTCTACGTTACTGATATCATTTAAACCCAGTTTAGATTCCAAATTTAATATAATTTCGTTCAGATTGCAATCTGAAATGGCGAACGTCTCCGCTTTCTCGCCGCTCTTGAGTTTCTCCATAATACGCTGCATCCGGTTAACCGCTCCGTTTACCGTTGTCATGGCTGACTTCTGGAATTCCGGGTTACCCATATTCGATTCATAATTCTGCAGAAGCATCGACAGCATGGAGATCGAATTTTTCAGGTCGTGCATTATGAACGTGGTGAATTTGTGAAATGATTCGATCTGCCGCGCATGCAGGAGCTCCTCAGACAGCCGGGCCGAGAAGAGCGCCAGGGAAAACTGGTGGCCTATAGACGAGATAAACTGTATCTCACGGTGGGTGAATGGTTTCTTGTCCGCCTTGGGCCCCAGGAAGAGGATCCCCACCAGCCTTTGCTTGGCAATCAAAGGCAGGGTGATATCGATGTCAAGTCTCTGCAGCTGCTCGAGCTCGTCAACCTTATCGCCGCGTTTTGTCAACCGTTCCACAAGATCATCCATCACCATCGCCTCGCCGTGACGGAATAGCCAGGCGGCAACCTTGCCATCACTTTGAATGCGGATCTGCTCGGCCATTTCATGCTCGCGAGGATATCTCATTCTCAGCTGCTCCTGATTGGGATCGGTATAGAACAGGTACAGCTTGCCGATACCCAGCCTATTTTTTAACAGTTCCAGGATCCGGGATGTCAATTCTTCGGGATTGAGCATTATTGCGATATCCTCAGAAAAGGAGGCCAGTTCTTCCTCAAAATCAAGCTGACCGGTATGGAGAGTTTTGTCGACTGTGCCCCTGATGCGCTCCTTAATCGAGCGCGACAGGACAAGTGCCAGCAGGATCACAAAGGCTACCATGGCCCCCAGCACGCTGACAAACAGCTTTACGTCCCCGCCGATAACCTGTATGATTTTTCCGATGGCGCCCGCAAGTATCAGGTAGAAACCGATGATTATGATTGCGATCGATGAATAGACGGCGTGCCTGCGTACATAGACTCCCGACTGCTGAGGCTCATAGCGCAGGAAATAGAAGGCGATCATCACCGCAGCGAGTGCCGATACGATTGCCATAATTGAAAATGTCAGACGGCTTATGGCTCCGCTTAGAAGTACCAGGCTGGCCGAAAAAAGCAGCAGTATCAACATCAGCCCCAGAACCAGTATGGGCGGGCGGAGTTTTCTGCGATAGATCCCCCAGCTTGACCGATAAGTGTTCTCGATGTTTATCATCGTCATAGCCACGACTATAATAAGATACAGCAGATACCATTGACCGAGACGGGTGACCAGAATTTCATGAGCCCGGGGATAATCACCCACCAGCATTAATATAGGATGAAAGCTGCCGGCAACCGCAAAGACCACTGCCAGAGACCCCGCAAACAAGAGCAGTACTTTTCCGCGCTTAAGGGATGCCCGGTAATCCTCGCGGGCAAAAACCATGGAAAATAAAAGCCATATAAAAGGCAGCAGCACCATTACGATATTTAAATCCGCCGGAAACGGCAGGCGTTCAAAATCCGGCCCGGGATAAAATAAGTAGACCCGGTAAAAGAGAAATGCAAAGAGCATTCCTGCGATACAGAATACCACCCGGGATATGGCGCTGGTTCTTCCCAATAGAGATACCAGAGAGGATATTAATAAGACAACAGACGAAGATAGAAGGATAACGCTTTCCCAGGAATACATATCTGCCTACTCGTTATATTCTATGAAAAAGCGAGCGAGCATGGCGGTCAACAAAAATGATGCAATCATGGCTGCGAAAATTTCGATATATAGTATCACAGCAATAGTCTCCGGGCTGAATTTATCTGCAATCCAGCCTGAATAATCAAGACTCAGTGAAAAGGGCAATACGACAAGCTGCGTTATAAAAATCGCAAAGAAGGTGGTGAAAATATTTTTTAAGAAAAATCTTATGGAATTCAAAAAGGCCGAAAAGAAGTTCTCGTTTTTCAGGACTATATAGGGGATGGTATAAACTAATGGCGAAAAGACGAGAAACATGAAAAGCTTGAGCGCCACGATGAAGAAGAACATCCTCCTGGGATTGCCGATAAGCATTTGCATAAAAATTTCCGGAAGCAGCAATTGCACGGCATATAAGATAGCATAGATTACAGCGCTGGCAAGGACCAGCCAGTGATAGCTGGAAAAAGCCCTGCTCACAGCCTCAGAAAATTTGACCTTTTGAGCGCGGAAGAAACCGGCAAAAATGATGAATGCGGCGCCGGTCAGTAATGAGTCCACTATAATGGAAAGGACGAGGTTCAAATGGGAATGCACCGAGGGCGATATGAGCAGGTGCTGGGGATAATGTGTAAATGCTTCTCCCCCGCCAAACAGGGAACTGGCACCGATCCAGGTTACAAAGCCCGACCAGGGCCCGGAAAAAGGATTCAGGATCATATAAGCAAAAGCGATCGAGATTAGAAAGAATATGAAGAAGGGAGTCCATAGCCGAATATAGAAAATCGACTTCAATGCATCTATAAATGCGGATATAAAATTATTGATCTTCAATATGGCAGACATGCCGGCGGTCCCTCATCTACTTGGGAGCAAAAACTTCGTTTGAACCAGCGGATGCTCCGAAACGGTCATATACATAAACTTTATAGTAATATGTGTTTCCGAATATCACCCCCTCGTCGGTAAACATGGTCGTGTTCTGGCGGTTTTCGATTATAATCAGATTTTCCGGTATATTGGTTACTCCACTGGATGTAGAGCGGTAAATCCTGTACGACTCAAAGTCCGAGTTTTCATTTTGTGTCCAGGTCAGCCTGAAGGTGACTGAATCAACGACCTGGATTGCGAGAGCAACCGGATCCGGAGCAATATCGGAAGTTATATCTATAAGGTAGGGCAAATAGAAATCAGGCGCTTCGTTGCCGGCCCGATCGGTAAACATTCCCGTAACCGATGAGCCAGCGACCTCGGTATTTGGGGGGATCACGTAGTCAAATTTGTAAATACCGTTTCCGGCAACGGCGTCACCGTTGGAGCCATTGTCAAATAAGTCAAGTCTGCCCAGATCGCTGATCTCAACACGGGCGCTGCCCCCCGGCTCACCTGAGTCGAGCACGAAATGGATGAGGTCTCCCGGCTCAAATGACGATGCCGGGCCGCTGATGTAAAATGTATCTATTTCCGCCCGCGTATCGAGAGTAATATTGTCGCTGAATGATTCCGCGGTCTGATTGCCGTCAGAGTCCTTGAACCTGGCGTAAACCGTCTTCTCACCATCACCATCAGTCAATTGCCAGCTAACCGAATTAGAATAATTGAGCCATTTCGCGCCGGCAAAATCCTCGCTGTTGGAAAGCATGATATGCGCGGTGCGCTCGGGCGCAGTGGGGTTGATGAAAACGTCACGGCTGCTGGTAAACTCCGCATCATTATCGATGGCTATCGAAAACACCCCCGCGATAGCCGACACCGGCGCGGTGGAACTGCCCTCAATATTTTGAGTCGAAAGAGCCGAAACCTGATAGATATAGCGATTGCCATTCTGCACACCATCATCGACATAGCCGGTCGTCGTGCTCGAATCATACAGATGCACAGTATCCTGTACATTACTGGATCTATATATGAAATATTTGGAGATGCTGGCCGGGTTTTCCATATCCCAGCTTAAGTTTAGAATATTGTCGCCCACCTGAATCCTGAGATTGGATGGAGCCGGGGGAGCGTCAGGAAATTCGCCCAGGTCAAAATCGGAGGGTATTTCCCGATCACATGCCAGCCAGAACCCGAGAGACAGTATAATCACCGATATAATAATATTTTTTGTCATCTTGCCACCTCAGAATTTGAAGCTCAGGTTTAATCCGACGCTGGATAAATCGTCGCCGGTATTCAAGGATACCCTCGGCGCGTATGATTCATATCTCTTATTCGGGAAGAAGATAACCGCATCGACCAGATTATAGGTCCAGACCGCTGCCAGAATACCAAAGGAGATATTTCTCAATGTCTCCGCATCATAGGCCTCTTCCCTGGCCAGATTGATCGTCTCCTCCATCTGCTTTCTAACCTCGATGGAGCGCTCTTCGTTGAATTCATTTAGCAGGTCCTCGTAACTTTCTTTTTTGTCCCGGAAATCCTCCTCGGCAATCAGGGTCACAAGGCCGGATCCCAGTGCAGCCAGGCCGAAGAAGATACCGCGTGCTTTTTCGCCGGCATAGAATTGGCCCCAGCCTGGAATTACTGCGGACCGGAGAAAAGCCTTGAAGCGGGTTTTCGGGGCGAGTGTTATATTCACACGGAGCGGGGTACCCCCGGTCAATAGCAATTCGGTTTCGTAGCTCTCGTAACCCTCCCTGCTGGCCTTGAGCGTATATCGGCCGTTCAGGGGCTGCGAAAATACGGTCGGCGTAACTCCAGCCAGCCTGAATTCCCCATCAAGAAGTATAGTGGTGCCGGGCGGATCTGACGTCACCTCCAGGTTTCCTTCAGTCTGAGCCAGAAGCGGTGCGGCCAACACCAAAACCAGTAAAATGCATGTCCTTATTCTCATGTTTTCCCCAACTTCCCTGTTATCATAAATCGTCGGACAAATATAGCCCAAGCTAAAGTCATAAGCAAGTAAAAACAATGATATCTCAGTTGCCCTAATTCATGCAACCCTAACATTTTAGCATTCAGGTCAAGCCGAAAAAAAGGCTGGCGGAGATAATGCCGGAAAACATCATTGACTATCCCTGCGATTTTTGTATTTTAATATGGTAGGTTTTCTCATCCTTAGACAGAATGACATCCATCAGAACGGCCCGGTAAAGGGCGGATTCCAGGAGGATTATATGCCTATTCCAATGAAAGCAGGTCAGATTATGAAAATTTCGTCAGCTTTAGCGCTGGTGAATTGCGCTTTATTCTATCTTTCTCTTTCATGCGATGATTCAGGGACCAAGGATGTATTCCCGGTTGGGGTAGCTGTGGGCACCGTATATGACCAAGGAACTATGGCTTTCATTGATTCCGCAACCATTCGATTGGTATTAGAAGGCGAAGTGGATACAAATTATGTTGAGTTTACAGACGTTGAGGGGCATTATAGCCTCGCGCTTATCATGTATAATGCCACCTGGACAGTTTTACAGGCGGATAAAGCTGGCTTCCTTCCGCAGCGCAAGGCAGTGCTTCTGAGCCCGGATGGCACCGCCACGCTTGACTTTGAAATTCGAAGAATGGAGGAATAATATGATTACTGGAAATCATAGTTTGTCAATTGTGCTGCTCCTGATCGCAGTACCCTTCTTGCTGGCTCGGGATAGGAGGTGAGACCATGAAAAAGGTAATCTGGTCAGCGCTGGCATTTGTGGTGGCCATGACATTTATAGCCTGCTCCGACTATTCTCCCGAGGGTGAGCCATCCTTCCTCGTGATGGGCCAAATCTATGATAAACATTTTTCAAGCGGGTGATATGAAAACACTAATTTTTTGCACAGTCCTGATTCTTTTCTGTTCATTTGCATCAACTGAACCTTGGATTGAGAAATCCGAAGCATTGGATGTAATGTATAAACAGCTTGGAGAAAACTACACTGATTATTATACATTTGGAGGACTTCATCTTATATACGCATATGGACATGATATGCCTAATTATATGGCATATTTCAAGGCCGACAGGAATGAATATTCAGATGTTGTCTGTATCAGAATTGATGCGTTGACAGGAAACTTCAAGTCTTCTTCAAGAAGGGAATTTGAACAATATATTGAAATAACCCATCAATTCCTTGATACCAATTTTGTTATAAACAAAATTGAAGAAATGAGTTTTGAATGCATAAATAACTTGCATTTCATCGAAATTGTTTATTGCGCGCCTGATTATTCTGGATGTATTGATTGTTCAAACATTCCAAGTCCAGTATTCTGGCGCACATATTTGGAAACTGGTGAAGAAGTTTTCTTTTATTATGCAATAGGAAAATGGAGACTATTGAAAGCTTCTGATCAAAGAAAGATTTTCTTTGATGACCAAAAAACTACAAAACCCAAAAAATGAGGTTTGATAAAATGAAAAAATTAATTTTTATCATTATTTTATTGTCCATCTTTGTTATATTTTTGATGGGATGTCCTCCGAGTGGAAACACTGAAACCCAGGTGTTCGCTACAGGATCTGGAGGACAGATGAAACCGCATGCACAGACATGTCCCGAATGTTGTCTGGCAGCATGTATCAATATGATATTCCAGTTTATGGCATACCCGTAGTTTGGTCAACAATATATAATCTCGCAGGCTGATCAGGATTTTTCCGGTGGACTTACACTTTCTGAAGTCCGTGACTACATAAATCAAATGACATATGCAGATGCGGTCAGTAGATACAATGTACCACGGGAAGGAGATGAAGAAGATTCCATTACACAGAAATTTGGCCGCAAAATCAAAGGCGCGATTTTAAGCAATTCTTTTGTTACACTCGGTGTTTATAACCAAGGCTATCATGCGATTAACATAACAGGATATTCCGAGATAGGTGGTGTAATAGAAAACTTTGCTGTTTTGGATCCATCAGTTCCGGATTCTACTTATGTTCAAGCCGGTGCTGCAAAGGGAATCTTTATTGATGCCAATGATCTTATAGGCGGTTATGCAAATGTGATAAATAACAGATTTCAAACGCTGGCCATAACAGGTTCAATGCCTATTGTCCCGGAACCGAATAATATTAATGATCCTGAAGTACCACCCATTGTCACAAGAGGATTTCTGAAAAATCGGCCTGATCGGCCTGAAGTTCCGATGTATTTTGCGAACCATCATGATGGCTTTGATTCTGATGATTCATTGGATATAGCCACGCGCCAATATGCAATGGACGCTGTTGCAGGCACAATAAATTCAACGTTGTGGGGTAATCCCTATTTTATGAGTTGGTATATGTATATTATGAATCCGGATTCAATTTATTACGGTGAGGTATACTATACATCTTCTACGCATTGGGACTGGAGTGACCCTCCTTCATATGCAGCCCTCAAGGTTGTTGGCAGCGCTGCTCCAAAGATTTATATGCGAGTAGTAGCTTTAAGAGCCACATTAGACAATAGCCTTGTTGGAGCAGTCTTGCTTCTTGACGACGATCCAACAGAACCGTTGGCTATACCAATGTATCCAAGAGATCTTGAAGGCCAAAATGCTGGCAATGGAAACGGATTGTATCCCATTTCTCCGGACGAAATCGAGGCTGTTTACGGTAACAAGCCCAGATACTTTGTTTCACCATTCACAACATCGGTCACAGGTCCATTCTGGGGGGCATTCATTCCCATGTATATCGGTTATTGATTCTGAAACGGGCGAAGAGGTTCTGATGAATTCATTTGGAAGTTACATGGAAATGGACCAGGTGACGCAGAAACTGGCGTATACTGGCGAGGTGTTTAAATCATCCGGTACATCAGATGCTCCTCCGATGCCTCGTAACTTCAAGCTAAATCAGAACTATCCGAATCCTTTCAATCCGGAAACACATATCAGTTTTGATTTAACCAAACCTGCCCATGTGAAACTGGATGTAATTAACATAAACGGCCAGAAAGTGATGACCTTAATTGATGATTATCGGGAAGTGGGACATCACGAAGCTAAATGGGATGGAATAAATTCCAGCGGTGAAACTGTTGCCAGTGGAATCTATTTATACCGATTGATAACTGCGGAAGGTGCACAAGTCAGAAAAATGCAGATGATGAAGTAACTTCGGGAAAGGGATGTCTGAAAGATGTTAAAGAAAACCATCTTATTGATATTAGTTCTCTCTATTCCAGCATCTGCAATAGACCTGCAAGTACTAATCCGTGGGTCTGGTGATGTTTTCTGGAATGAAGGCTGGGAGGACAAGTTCTTTTTCCAGACCTTTACCCAGGAAGAATGGGAAGATATCCAGAATGGGATAGTTCCTGATTTTAATAGAACACTGCGGCATGAGATGATACTCAATCCTGAGATCTGGCTATCAACACCGATCTCAGAGAGGTTTGCATTCTCATTGAGCCTGAAGTATCAGCAATTAAAAATCGATCTTAAAGACAGCATCCATTTTTCCTGGATTCGATGGCGAAAGGGCCTTAGAGCCAATTTGAATTTGTACAGCATTGGTTTAAGGCTGGAATTGGTTGGTTATGTCCAACCGTACATAGGCGGGAACATTGGATACTGCCACGGCAGTTTAAACACAAGCCATATTCTGAATCCGCCAGATAGTACAGAATATTCTGTAGGAATTAATGGAAACGGTGGTGGTATATTCTATGATCTATTAGGAGGAATTGATATTCCTCTTGAGGGAATATTCAGCCTTTTTATAGAGGCTGGATATAGATTTACTCCTGACTGGAATGAATTTGGTATTGATGATGTGCATGGAGACACTGATGAAAGTATTGAGTGGATCTATGACAATGATCGCCGTTTGGACCGGTTTAGAGGCTGGATTATTTCATTTGGTGTTCAAATTGAAATCCTGTAATCTAAATGCGGAATAGCAAAACCGAAACCTATTGCTGATGCGCAGGCGATGGCCGCCCCCTGGTATCCAAAGAAATGACCTCCGGCAGCAGTTACCGTAGCGGCAATCAACATGTGATAGACCCGGCTCCATTGCAGAGC